>ERZ1047472.378-NODE-378-length-41128-cov-6.397244_pt1 | contig 41128 bp, 41 predicted proteins | sample MGYA00383095_ERZ1047472 | MGnify/ENA primary metagenome ERZ1047472 (study PRJEB29581, sample SAMEA5548365) | metagenome | biome: marine; feature: coastal; material: water | depth 1 m | study: Short-term variability in the microbial, nano- and picoplankton dynamics... | reverse complement strand
TAGAGACGGTTCGAACCGCCCCCCCGTTTTTGTCTGCAGTCACACCGACCTGTTGCCGTCGATCAAATCCCGCGCCAAATCGAACATTGGTCCGTACAACGGTTATCTTTCCGCGAGACCTTTGTTCGCCGCCAACTTGCCGTGGCGCGCTTGTCTTAGATTCAACGCCGTCAGGGGCTGAGGCTAGACGTTCAGCAACCACTCGAGGCACTAAAGTCTCTTCTGTGGTGACCACGCTGCCGTCAGGTAAGGTTCGGGTAACTGTGGCACGAATCACCAAATCCCTAGGTAATCCTTGGGGTTGGCTCCGTTCTTCTGCGGAACTGTCAACCGCCCCCTCTGCTGAACCGTTTGATCCTTGAGCGCCGGCAGCATTTCTTGGAGCCGGCTTGCCGTATCGATGCTGGGTCTTCGCCCGTTGAATTCGAACCGTCAAGGATGGCGTTCGTTGAGATACCAAGGGCGTATTCGCCGAGTCTCCAGCAGCACGCATGCGCTTCCGCACCTCTGCCAATAAATCTCGACGCTGGGTTGCATCTAACCTTGGCCACTGCTGCAGCAAACTGCCAATTTGCTGATCTGTGAAACTGGCCAACTCAATTTCGCTTTGTTGTTTTGGCGAACCACTGGCTACCCCACCCGTGGCAGGCATTTCGTCCAGTCTTTCTGCATCCGATGCCAGTGCCTGCACAGAGTTGGGGGCAACGCCAACAAGACACAACACCACCGCCGCCAATCCCTTGGATAGGTGCCGGTACACAGGTTTGATACAAATGGTACGAGGTGTCGCCATAGCGCCATGGTGCCTTGAGGTGATGAGTCTGACAATGGTTTGGTTACACGATTATCAGGGCCGGCTGTTTCCTAGCCATGTCCTCACTGTTTCAAAGTGTTACTCGGGCGGATACTTGTTGCGAACAGTTCGGGCGACATTGTGTCAATTGCGGCTTAAGCAAAAACGTTAGGCAAAAAAAAGGCGACCATAAATGGTCGCCCTTTGTTGCATCCTGATGATGCTAGACAGACTCGAACAGTCCGGCAGCGCCTTGGCCGCCACCGATGCACATAGTCACAACGCCGTACTTCTTGTTGCGACGCTTGAGTTCACGCAGGATTGATCCAGTTTGACGCGATCCGGTCATACCGAATGGGTGTCCAATCGAGATGCTACCGCCGAGAACATTGTACTTCTCGTTGTCGATGCCCAGGGCATCACGAGAGTACAGGCACTGAGAAGCAAAGGCTTCGTTCAGTTCCCAAAGATCGATATCGTCAATAGACAGACCCGCATTCTTCAGCAAACGTGGAATAGCGAATACAGGACCAATGCCCATTTCGTCAGGCTCACAACCGGCTACAGTGAAGCCACGGTAGATTCCCATGGGAGTGAGACCCAATTGAGCGGCACGATCTGCGCTCATTAGTAGCGTCATAGAAGCGCCGTCAGACAACTGTGATGCGTTACCAGCAGTCACTGAGCCGTCTTCCTCAAAGGCAGGAGCCAGAGAGGCCAAACCTTCAAGAGTCGTTTGCGGACGGTTGCACTCGTCCTTGTCGACCCAGACTTGCTCATGGCTTTCTTCGCCAGTTTCTTTGTTCACCTTGAGCATGGTGGCATTCATGCCAACAATTTCTTCAGCGATGCTGCCAGCTTCGACAGCCGCCTGATAACGTCGCTGGCTTTGCAATGCATATTCGTCTTGCGCTTCGCGGGTTACTTGATAGCGACGCGCTACCACCTCAGCAGTGTTGCCCATGGCCATGAAAATCTCGGGCTTTTCGTCCAGCAACCGTTGGTTTTGCTTGGACTTACCTGGCTCTTGGCGTGTACGCATAGAGATGCTGTCTACGCCGCCCGCAATGGCTACTTCGGTTTGACCAGATGCAATTTGGTTGGCTGCAAGCGCAATAGACTGCAGACCAGAAGAGCAAAAGCGGTTAATGGTCACGCCTGCTGCGGTGATAGGCAGCTTGGACAAAACCACGGCCAAACGCGCCAAGTTTCCATCTTGCTCACCGGTGTGGCTTGCCGCACCGACGTATACGTCTTCCACTTCGTCAGCACCCATTTGTGGGTTGCGATCCAGGAGTGAGTCTATGCAGTGGGCCAACAGATCATCAGAACGAGTCAGGTTAAAGCTGCCACGAAAGGCTTTTGTTAGGCCTGTTCGGACGCTATCGACAATAACAACATCGCGCATCGTTAATTCCTCTTTTATGTAAAAGCAGTTGTTTCAACACAGTGGCTTACGCCGCTGGCGGTTATGAACTAAGGCCGCAGCGACATTTCTCTGCAGCCGCTTCAGACCGCCGCCGAATTTTGCCCGTGCTTCTTTTCAGAGGCACTGCTTTCGACTGGCTGAAGTAAAGAATAGTTAGGGTGGCAGAATCCTGAGTAACTCTCAGTACCCGCGATCAGATGACCTTTGCTCCCCCAAACTAGACTTGGTCTTTCCTAGTTCCCGAGGCTGATGTTAAACAGAACGTCTCCTCAGCGCCACTCTGGGTTAGCAGGGCGAAATCTGGGCCTTAGCGGTGGTTTGCCCTGTCAGTAGATTGCGCTAAGGTCAGGGTCCAATGACAGGAGACCTATTTATGCAGTTTCACGACCTAACCATGACCGATGCCCAAGGCAACGAGATCCAGTTCCAGCAATTCGCCGGCCAAACCTGTTTGATCGTCAACGTCGCCAGCCGCTGAGGCCTTACCAATCAGTACGCCGGGTTGCGTACTCTGCAAGAAGATTTTAAAGACCAGCCATTCACGGTACTGGCATTTCCCTGCAATCAGTTTGGCGCTCAAGAACCGGGTACCGAGGCAGAAATACTAGAATTTGCTACCAGCAAATACGACGCAAACTTCCCCATATTCAGCAAAATTGACGTCAACGGCAGCGGTGCTTGCGACCTATATCAAATGTTGAAGGCCGCCCGGCCAGACGAAGAAGGCAATACCGACATTCCTTGGAACTTTGCTAAATTTTTAGTGGATGGCAATGGGGAAGTGGTGGGCCGATTCAGTCCCCAAACGGCGCCGGAAGAACTGACAGGCGTTATTGCGGAAGCGATTCAAACGGACTAAGCACCCCAGTCCGGTAAAGCGGCACCCCGGCTGCGGCTTGCAAGCTCAACCGGGGACGCTAGGTCTAATCGAAACAACTGGAGGCGGGGCTCAACAAGCACATATACCCGCCCCACTGGACCGCCCAAACCCTACCGAATTGACCCCAATTTACTGCTAATCTGTCCGACGAGGCTTTAGTTGAGGGGGTTCGTATGGCCATATTGCTCGAGGGTTTATGCTTCGGGGAAGGGCCGCGCTGGCGCGATGGCAAGCTTTGGTTCAGTGACATGCACGACCAGCGCGTATGCACGGTGACAACGGCAGGAGAAAAGCAAGTTGTCCTGAAACTAGAGGACGACCAGCCCTCGGGCTTAGGCTGGTTGCCTAACGGTCGCCTCTTGGTGGTGTCCATGACTAAGCGGCAACTGCTGATTTTCGATGGCACAACCCTGGAGGTTTATGCTGACCTCTCCCATCTAGCGCCCTATCACTGCAACGACATGGTCGTCGACTCAGCCGGCCGGGCCTATGTCGGCAACTTTGGCTTCAATCTGCATCAGCAGGCGAAGCCCAGGAAGACGAATCTAATACGGGTGGATCCAGACCGAAGCGCCAAAGTAGTGGCCGAAGACGTCTTTTTCCCCAACGGCACGGTGATCACACCGGATGAAAAGACCCTGATCGTTGGCGAAACCTTCGCCAGGGTACTTAGCGCTTTTGATATCGACCCAGACGGAGGCTTAAGCAACCGTCGCGTCTGGGCCCAACTGCCAAAGGGCGCAGTACCCGACGGGATATGTCTAGACAGCGGCGGCGGTATATGGAGTGCTTCCCCATCGTCCAATGACTGCATTCGTCAAATCGAAGGCGGCGAAGTCACCCATAGAATCGACACAGGGCGTGGAGCCTTCGCTTGCATGATCGGCGGTGATAACCTCTTCGTCTTAACGTCTTCTTCATCGGATCCGGCAAAGTGCCGGGCCAATCGAGACGCGAGGATCGAAGTGTTTCCAGCGCCCTATTCGGCCGCCGGATATCCCTAGGCTAGCGCCACCAACATCGTTAGGAATCAGTCATGACCGACATTTTTGAAAACTACACTTCCCCGTGGATGAACGACGAGCTATCCATGCTGCGCGATGCCGCCCGAAAATTCTTCACAACAGAACTGGCCCCACACCAGGAAACGTGGGAAGCCAATGGCATCGTGGACCGGTCAGCGTGGAGCAAAACGGGAGCGGCCGGGTTCCTATTGGCAGAAATGCCAACCCAGTATGGCGGCAGCGGTGGCGACTACCGCTACGAAACCGTCATCATGGAGGAGCAACTTCGATCCGGCGCATCCGGGCTAGGTACTCAGGTGCACAGCCAAATCGTCGCTCCCTACATCCTGCACTACGGATCCGAGGCCCAGCGCCAGCGCTGGCTGCCCCCTATGGCTACCGGCACCAAGGTCGGCGCCATCGCCATGACAGAACCCAACACTGGATCAGACTTACAGAGCATCCGCACGACAGCTATCCGAGACGGAGACGAATTTGTCATCAACGGTTCCAAGACCTACATCAGCAACGGCCAGCATTGCGACTTGGTTATCGTGGTAGCTAAGACTGATCCATCCCAAGGTGCCAAGGGCATCAGCCTGATCGTGGTGGAAACCGGCACCGAGGGCTTCAGCAAGGGCCGCAACTTAAAAAAGCTGGGACAAGCTGCGGCAGATACCTCGGAGCTGTTTTTCGAAGACTGCCGAGTGCCTGCTGACAATCTCATCGGTGAGGAAGGCAAGGGCTTCGTTCAACTCATGCAGCAGTTACCTCAAGAGCGCCTGAACATTGCGCAAGCTGCCGTAGTCGATATGGAACGAGCCATCAGCCTGACACTGGACTTCGTGAAGGAGCGTAAAGCCTTTGGTCAACGGGTGCTGGATTTCCAAAACACCAAATTCAAGCTCGCCGAGTGTAAAACCGAAGCGTTGATCGCCCGAACCTTTGTTGACCAGTGTTTAGTCAAGCACTTAGCCGGCGAGTTAGATGCATCAACCGCATCCATGGCTAAGTATTGGACAACGGACAAACAGAACCAAATCATCGATGTGTGTTTGCAGCTGCACGGCGGCGCAGGCTATATGGAGGAATACCCCATCTCGCGCATGTATCGAGATGCCCGGGTCCAATCCATTTATGGCGGCACGAACGAAATCATGAAAGAACTGATCAGCCGAACGCTTTAACCGGACAGGCCCTATGGAGAAACTTATGTCATTGCACCATATCACCCTGCAAAAACTTTCCCGGCGGTCGTTCTTTACGCGACTTCGAGAAATGAGAACTTTGTTTTTACGGTGTTCTGTTAAAAGAAAAGGCTCAGGAAATAAAGGGCGCAGTCTTACTGCCGGCCTCCTGACCATGATTAGCGCCTTCACCACTGGATTAGCTCATAGTGAATGGCAGCTGGACAATGCAGCCTCGCAGCTGAACTTTATTTCCACCAAGGCCAGCCACATCGCCGAGACCCATACCTTCGATGAGCTTTCGGGCACCATTGACGACGCAGGCAAGGCCTCTCTCATCATCGACTTAACCAGCGTGAATACTGGTATTGGCATCCGCAATGAGCGCATGCAGAGCATGTTGTTTAACGTTGTCGAATTTCCGCAAGCCGAAATCGCCACCGCTATTGATTTGCAGAGCGTCAGCAAGACAGGGCCCACAACCCTACCCGTCAACGCTACCCTCAGCCTAGCCGGAGCCACTACCACTGTCGCCGGTGAAGTTCTGGTCAGTCCCAGTGGCGCCAACGCGGTCACCGTGACCACCATTGTCCCCATCGTGGTCAGTGCATCTCAATTGAACTTACAGCCGGGAATCGAGGCGTTGCGGGAAATCGCCGGCTTGCCGTCTATTAGCTACAGCGTGCCGGTCACCTTCAGCTTGACCTTTCGACGCTAAGCACGACCCTCGGTGCTTGCCTATTGGCGATTCTATTGGCCCCTCGCCCTCATCGGCGTGGGCATGGTGCTGTCGGTTCAATTTCAAAATGCCACTTTAGCCAGATACCCGGACGCCGTGACGGAACTGGCGGTGCTTGCCCTCTCCTATGGCGTATTTAGTTTTTTCAACGCTGCCCTACAGTTCATCGCCCAGCTTTCCAACGTGTATGCCCGCAGCCCTCAGGCCATGGCCCGGTCATGGCGATTTGTCGTCATGGCCAGCATCGTCATCATGCTGCCCTTGGCAATCATTGCCAGCACAGACGGCGGCCAATGGTTTATTTCTTCGATCTTCAGCATTGATGGAGCCTTGACCCAACGGGTAAGTGAGTACCTGACCCTGCTGTGCCCGCTAATACTACTGAACGGCCAGCGACACTATTTTTCAGGACTGCTGGTACAGGCCAAACTCACAGGCTGGAGCACCCTGATCAATTTCGTTTATCTCGGCGTCGTGGTCGCCGCTCTGGTTACCGGGCTAGCCCTCGCCCTTAAACCTGCCTACGTGGTTGTCGGAGCGGAAGTACTCGGCGTCCTCGTTATGCTGGCTTTGCTGCTTTGGGCGCGTTACACGCTCTACAAGCCACCACTGGTGCTGGAACATGAGGATGTTGGCTATCGAGAGTTGTTGAGCTTCTTCATTCCCGTCTCCACCACCGGCGTCATGTTCGCCCTCAGCCGGCCGATCTTATTTGCCTTCGTTGCTCGAACCCCAGACGGTATCGCTAACATCGCCGCCCTGCGGGTAGCCTTCGACTTCAGTATGATTTTTCAGCAGGCTGCCAATCAATTCCGGCACTTTTTCATCAGTTTCGGTTTTGATGACCTGCCCACCAAGCGTCGATTTATGATGGTCGTCTGCCTAGGGATCACCGTCATCATGCTGGTCTTCGCCCTTACCCCACTGCATCAATGGATTTGGGGTGACCTGATGGGACTGCCAAAGGACGTGATCGCCATAGCGCAAAGCGCCACCCTCATCATGTGCCTTATGCCCGCCATCATCATATATCGCAACTATTACCACGGGCACCTCATGATGGTGCGCAAGACCGGCGGCATGGCCTACGGCAGTATGCTGCGCGTGCTGGGCATCTACGCCTGCGGCCAACTGTTCTTTTCTCTCGGTCTGCTGAACCATATCAGCGCCACCTTCATTCTCATCCTAGGGTTCGTTATCGAGGCGGCCATAGCGCGCAGCACCAGTGCTCGTGCAGGGCGACTGGAAAAAAGCTAAACCACAGGGGCAAAGTGGCGGAGGTGTTCTATAATCACCTCTCGCACCTATGCGCAGACACAAACCTCAGCAAACCGTAATCAGGACCCCAGCATGACCGTGACTCTTGGCCCCACATCCCATACCTATTTTTCACAGCGTCTGAGACTGCATTACACGGACTGGGGAAATCCAGATGCGCCGCCCATGATTTTGATCCATGGCGGCCGGGATCACTGTCGCAACTGGGACTGGGTGGCTGAGCATTTCCGTCACGACTACCACATCATTGCTCCGGATCTGCGCGGCCATGGTGATAGCGAATGGATGATCGGGGGCAGCTACAACCAAATCGACTACGTATACGACATCGCCCAGCTTCTGCATCAAAAGCAGATGTCCCCTGTGACGGTTATCGGCCATTCCTTGGGTGGGTCGATTTCGCTGCTTTACACGGCCTTGCACCCAGAGAAAGTCACCAAACTCGTAGCCATAGAAGGCATGGGGCCGCCACCGTCAATGATCGAAAAACGCCTAGAAATGGGCATGGGCGAACGCATTCACGACTGGATGAACGGCGTGCGGGAATCCTCCGGCCGACTGGTGAAGCGCTACCCCTCGTTGGAAGATGCCTTTCAGCGCATGCAGACCGAAAACCCACACCTGTCCGAAGCCCAGGCCCGGCATCTAACCATTCACGGCAGTAATCAAAACGAAGACGGTACCTACAGCTGGAAGTTCGATAACTACGTACGCAACTTCTCGCCCATCGGTGTGCCCTTCAGCGACATGGCAGAGCTGTACGGCAAAATCACCTGTCCGACGTTGTTGGTTCGTGGTTTGGAATCATGGGCCTCGGACCCCATCGCCGACGGCCGCACCAAAAGCTTCAGCTGCCCCCTTGAGGTAGAAGCCTTTGCCGATGCCGGTCATTGGGTGCATCACGATCAGCTGGAAGGCTTTGTTTCCCGGGTCAAAACTTTTTTGCAAACTCCGGGCTAAGTTGTGAGCACACCGACCATTCAGGCACTGCACGACTCACCTTGGCAAGGTGTCCTGCACGTCACGGGTGGCGGTGTCTCGCTGCTAAGCGAACTGCTAAGTGTGGCCGGCGCTTCCAGAACCCTGCTGGATGCGACAATCCCCTACGCCAACAACGCCCTAACCCAGTTACTCGGACGCGCACCGGAGCAGGCATCCTCTGCGGCAACAGCACGAGCACTGGCCATGGCCGCCTTTCAGCGAGCTAATGCCCTTGGCGAGGCAGATTCTTACTTTGGCTTGGGCTGCACCGCCAGCCTAGTTACCGACCGGACAAAACGGGGCCAAACTCGAGCTCATTGGGCCATACAAACCGCCAAAGCCACCTACGGTTTCTACCAAGAACTGGATTCCCAGCAACAGCGAACAGAACAAGAGCAGGTGTTGCGGGAGCGACTCATTGAAAGCCTTGGCGCAGCGCTGCTGAATCAAACGTGGGGCGGTGCGGCCATGGATTTTTGCCGAGCCGATACGGCTTGGCATGAGCTACTCGGTCATCGACCCTATCGATGGTGTAGCGGCGACCACGATGGCCGGTTGATCTTGCCCGGCTCCTTCAACCCGATTCATGACGGTCACTACGAGATGATGAGGGTAGCCCAAGACATCTGCGGCAAACCCTGCGCCTTTGAACTGACCTTGCGAAACGCCGACAAGCCAGATCTTGATTACCTGTCGGTACAGGAACGTTTGAATGCCATTGAAGACAGCGATGTTTGGCTCACCAATCAGGCGAACTTCGTGGACAAGGCCGAGCTGTTTCCTCAGGCGACCTTCGTCCTAGGCACTGACACCATGACACGTATCGGTGAGCCTCGCTTTTACGACGATAGCCTCCAAAAACGGGACGAGGCCATCAGAAGACTGCAGGAACTGGATATCCGCTTCTTAGTGCTGGGACGTCTTGAAGGTCAACGCTTTGTCAGCTTGGACGACTTAAGCCTACCCCCATCGCTGCACACCCTGTGTCAGGGTGTGCCGGAATCCGTATACCGCAACGACCTATCATCGACCCAACTACGTAAACAACAGCCTTAGTAGGTGGGATTGTCGGGAATGATGGTTTTCCAGCGGCCCTGTCGGAAACGCCAAATCAACATAATGCCTTTCAGAACGTAGTCGCCGATCAGGGCGGCATATACCCAAATCACGGGCAGACCAAGGTAGGCGGCCAAGGCTGCAAGCCCACAGCGCATGACCAACAGTCCTAGAATCGTGGTGACCAGCGGGAAGCGAGTATCCCCAGCCCCTCTCAGCGCACCGCCGATAGCAAACTCCACCGCCAGCAGGGGCATCATGGCACCGAGGATGTAAATAAACTGAACCGTATAGGCAATGGTTTCCAAGCCTGTGCCGATAAAGTATTCGGCAAGCTCTTGGGCGTAAAACATAACCGTCAGACCAATCAAGCCCATGGACGCAATGGCCATCCACATAGCGCGCCAACCACTACGGGCGGCTCCAGCAAAGTCTTTTGCGCCCAGATTTTGGCCCACCAAGGTGGACCCAGCGATGGAAAAGCCAAAACCCACGGTCATGCACACGGCCAATATGTTGACGCCAATATTGTAGGCGGCGAAAGCCGGCGTGCCGTAGTTATGGCCAATCACGATCAAGAAGATGAAAAAGCCTAGCTGGAACACGCCCTGCTCTAATGCCGCTGGGTAGCCTATATCCACCAACTGGCGCAGACGCTGCCGCCGCCACCACCCACCAGCCACATGGCGAACTCGGAATTTTTGTCGCACCCACAGTGTCAGCAGCACTAAGGTGCCAAGAGAGAAAGCGATGCCCGCTGCCACAGCAGCGCCCGCCACACCCATCTCAGGCATACCCCAGCGGCCAAAAATAAAAGCGTAGAGCAGGGGCAAATTCAGCACGTTGATACCGGCAGCAATCCACAGAGGCGACCAAGCGTCTCCGGATGCACGCAGAGCGGCGCTGAGGATCAACATGCCGGCGAAGGCAATGTTGAAAAAAGACAGGTAGCGAATGTTTAGAGTAGCCATGGCCAGGGTCTCATCGTCCAAGCCAAAGACACCGGCCAAGTTCCCCGCAAAGAAAAACCCTAAGGTCGCAACCACCGCCGCTAAACCCGCACCCAACACCAGCGACGCCATGGTGACCCGACTGGCTTCTTCGTAATCTCCCGCTCCCCAAGCTCGGGCGACCAAGGCCGTGGTACCGGCACTCACCGCCATCAGTACCGCTAACATGGCGAACATCACCCGCTGACCTGCGCCCACTGCGGCTAAGGCTTGAGGCCCTAGCTCGCCGACGAACTTAGTTTGGACCATGCCAACTATGGTGTAGCTTAAGTTGCCTAAAATGCTCGGCAGCGCTAACTGCCAGATAGACGGGCGCTGGGCCGCATCGCCCAAGGACTCAGGTGTCTGATTATCGCTCAGGGATGGGGCAGAGTTGGAGAACTCTGGCTGCTCTGCCCTTTCGTTGCTGTGGTTAGCGTCAGTCACTTAATGCGGATGCCTTAACTTCTGGGCCATGGCCGTGATTGCGCTAGCCCGTTTTCGCGACACCGACTCAAATCCAAGCCGGCCTGACAGTTTAGCGCCTTTGCAACCCTTAGCCCCAGCGGAAAAACTCCAACACGACTAAAACTTTCGTCTTTGTTTTGCATCCCAGAAAAGAAGCGCTACCCTGTCCTGCTAATGAATTACTGGAGAGTGATATGGACGTAGGGAAGTTAGGAGTTTGGTATTTTTTCGACGAGGTGAGTTCCGCCGATGCCGCAAATTCGGCAAAGCGCTTGGAGTCGTTGGGCTACAGTACCCTTTGGCTGCCTGAAACCGTCGGCAAAAACCCTTATGTCTTAGCCTCTTGGCTACTTGCCAACACATCCAAGCTAAATCTCGCGACGGGCATTGCCAACATCTACCACCGCGAACCCACCGTGAGCCGAGCGCTGCAATACACCTTGGCAGAACAGTCTGGAGACCGGTTTCTCATGGCTATCGGTGTATCCCACAAACCGTTGGTAGAGGGGGTCCGCAAGCTCGAATACGGGCCACCGGTAACCACCATGCGCAACTATCTGGAACAAATGGGCACCGCCCCCTACCGGGCAGTCCGGGAAGAGGCGGAACCGAAAACGCTGATAGCAGCCCTTGGCCCAAAGATGATCGAGTTGGCGAAAACCCATACCGAGGGTGCCCACCCATACTTTACCGGTCCGTCTCATACCAAGATGGCTCGAGAGATTTTGGGAGAGGGACCGCTGCTGTGCGTTGAGCAAAAAGTGATCTTAGAAACGGATCCCACCAAGGCTCGGGAACTGGCCCGACCTGTGGCAAAGATCTACAACCGTTTACCCAACTACCGCAACAACTGGCTGCGCATGGGTCTAACTGAAGACGATATCGACAACCTCAGCGATCGTTTTATCGACGAGACCTTTGCGTGGGGTGATGTGGATGCTGTGCGCGCTCGGATCAAAGAGCATATGGACGCAGGCGCCGATCATGTATGCATTCAGCCCATCAACACCAATGGCAACATTGGCGAGCTGGACTGGGCATGTTTGGAAGCGTTATCACCAAACGCCTGATGCGAAGACGACGGGTCTGGGCTTGAGCGCCCAGACACCGTTTCGTGAAAAACGCTGCTATCCCAGCAGGTTGGTCGTACCCGCCAACGCCTGTTCCGCACCAAAGACCAACTCATCAAAGATTTCCTTGGCGGGCCGAACGGCCTTGATCATGCCAATGCCCTGACCGGCAAATCCAGGATTGATATCACCCCGACCGTCTCGATTGGCGGCCGCCATAACCGGCCCTGAAATCATGCCTTGATAGGGCATGGGCAAAGGCTCTACGTCCTCTCTTAGCCAATGCTCGGTCCACTTGGAGCGAATGATCCGGGCTGGCTTGCCCGTCACGGTTCGGGAAACTGAGGTTCCCTCTTCCGTTGCATCGACTATGGCCTGCTTCTGGAAATCGAAAATATTGGCTTCTTCCGAGGCTAGGAAGGCCGAACCAACCCACACGCCTTCCGCGCCGAGCATCAGGGCTGCGGCAACACCACGCCCGTCCGAGATGCCACCGGCGCCGAGCACCGGGGTGTCACCCACGGCGTCCACCACCTGCGGTATCAACGCCATGGTACCCACTGGCGAGTTGTGCCCGCCTCCATCGTGTCCTTGGGCAACAATAATATCCAAACCCGACGACTTAACCTGAATGGCGTGACGCACTGCCCCCACCACCGCCATCACCTTGGTGCCATTGGCTCGAAGCTCGCTCATCCACGGCCCGGGATTACCCAGACCTGAGGCATAGACAGGAACCCGCTCCTGAATAATGACCTCCATTTGAGCTTCGAAAAACTCCTTGGTAAACAACGCCGGTTCATCGTCATCAGGGCCTCGCTGGCGGCTTCTCGCCTCCAAGGGGTCAATTCCTTCTTTGCGCATGAACTCTTCGGCAAAGGCTTGCCTTTCCGGCAGCAGATCTGCGGGAGTTGGGCCTTCTCTGTCGTCATAGTTGGCTCGCCGCACTGAAGCCGGTAACAGGGTGTCCACACCGAAAGGTTTGTCGGTCATCTCTCGGGTTTGACGAATCCACTCCCGAAGCTGTCTGGGACCGCAAGCCGCCGCCCCAAGTACCCCTAGGCCACCGGCGTTTGACACCGCAGCGGCTAATGCCGGACTGCTGGCCCCACCCATGCCGGCCAGCACGATGGGCCGATCAATTTCCAAAATCTCACAAACTCGGCTTTGTAGCTTCTTTTGTTGTGCCATGGTTTCCCCTCCCAAGCTATTGCGTTTTGAACACTACTGCATAAACGATCCATACAGACTGCGGAAGTACAACAACGGCGCGGACTGTCCGTTAACGCTCTGGAAGTCCACCACCCGACCTACCACAATGGTATGGTCGCCCGCGTCATGCTCCGCCTCTAACGTACATTCGATGAAAGCTAGGACATTTTCCAGTATGGGTGCCCCAGTGATGCCAGAGCGCCAATGGACGTTCGCAAACTTGTCCGCACCAGACTGAGCCATGTCCGCACATACCGCCTGTTGATCTTGGCCCAATATATTGATGCCAAAACTGCCGCTCTGGCGGATTTTTGGCCAACTGGAAGACGACTTGCCCGGACTGAAGGCCACCAGGGGTGGATCCAGCGACAAAGACACGAAAGACTGGGCAGCAAAGCCGATGGGCTCTTGCTCCAGCAACCCCGTTACCACCACGACTCCCGTGGCGAAATTACCCATGGTTTGTCGAAACGCAGACTCATCAAACGCCGCAAGCTGCTCACTCATCCTAAATCCTAGAACCTCATTGAATTGACTATATCTAACCATCCAGGATTTCGATATGCCGTGAAATTCGCAGCGACACGCACTGATTTTTACTTTTTTCTCCCAACACCGCATGATGCCCTACTGCAGAGCAATCGGTTTCATCCGAGGAGTTTTCAATGGAAATGATCATTATTTTAGTGGTGCTGGCGCTACTGGCGTTTTGGGCGGCACGTATCTACAACCAATTAGTGGAGCTACAAAATCGCCACGAAAACGGGTTTTCGCAAATTGAAATTCAGCTCAAACGTCGCTACGACCTGATCCCAAATTTAGTAGAGACGGCCAAGGCCTATATGAGTCACGAGCGAGAAACCCTAGAAGCCGTGATAAGCGCCCGCAATGACGCCGTGGCTGGTTTAGCTGCTGCTGCTGGGAATCCCGGTGACCCGGCAGCCATTCAGGAATTAGCCGGTGCCGAGGGGGTACTGACCGGCGCCATGAGCCGGTTTAATGTCACCATGGAGGCCTATCCCGACCTGAAGGCCAGCGCCAACATGGCCCAGCTATCGGAAGAACTCACCAGTACCGAAAACAAGGTGGCTTTTGCCCGACAGGCTTTTAACGACCAAGTGACCGAGTTCAATACTTATCGAAGCTCATTCCCACCAGTGTTGTTTGCCAATATGTTCGGTTTCAGCACCGACGCGGCACTGCTGGAATTTGAGGACTCCCAAGCCATACAGGCGGCCCCCAAGGTTTCTTTTTGATCCGTGGACTGATCCGTGAACTTCTTTCAAGCCCAAAATAAAGCGCGACATAACACCCGCCTGCTGACCCTGCTGTTCATCGCAGCCGTGGGGTCATTAGTAGTGCTGACCAACCTTTTGGTGCTGGTGTTTTTCGTCGACAGCCAACCGGGCTTATCCTTTACTCAACAGATCGTCCGCGCCCCTCAAGAGCTGTGGATTTACACCAGCCTCGGTGTCGTTGGCCTGATCGCCGTAGCCAGCGGATTCAAATTCTTAGCCCTACAAGGCGGCGGCAAGGCCGTCGCCGAATCTCTGGGTGGGGTGCTGATTCACCAGAACACTAGGGATCCTCAACAGCGCCAACTGCTCAATGTGGTGGAAGAAATGGCCATCGCAGCGGGCATGCCGGTACCCCCGGTGTACTTGATCCGCGAAGACTCCATCAACGCCTTCGCCGCAGGTTTTGGTATTCACGACGCGGTTATTGGCATCAATCAAGGCACCATCGACCTGCTGAACCGACAGGAGCTTCAGGGGGTCGTTGCCCATGAATTCAGCCATATCCTAAATGGCGACATGCGTATCAACTTGCGCATCATCGCCCTGCTTAACGGCATCTTAATCCTAGGCATCATCGGTGGCGCCTTGATGCGGGGTTCCATGTTCAGCCGTTCCAGAGATCGCGGGGGCTTAATCGCTCTGGGGATCGGCCTGCTGGTTATCGGCTATGGCGGGACTTTTTTTGGCCAGCTGATCAAGGCTGCAGTGAGCCGGCAGCGGGAATATCTAGCAGACGCCAGTGCGGTTCAGTTCACCCGCTCCTCTCAAGGCATCGCCAACGCCCTGAAAAAAATCGGCGCTCACAGTACTGGCTCTCGCCTTGAATCCCCCCAGGCGGACGAAAACAGTCATCTGTTTTTTGGTGCCATACGATCTTTCAGCAGCCTCATGGCCACCCACCCGCCCCTAGAGGCGAGGATTCAGGCTCTGGATCCGAACTGGAAACCCAACAAAGGCAGCAGCCAGCAGCGTAGCAGCACTGGCTCTCAAGGCGGTGCTGCGTCTCACTTTGCTGGCCAAAGCGAAGGTTTTAGTGAGCGCTGCGGCAGCGCTAACTTGGCGAGCGCACAACAGCTGATTTCCAGTGCAGATGAATCTCTAAACAACGCCAGTCATGACACCTTCGAAGCCCGGGCATTGGTCTATGCCATGCTACTGGGTGCCGACGAGGCAACCCGAGGACACCAACTGGGCTTGATTCAGCAGTTGGCCGAACCGGGAGTACCCGACCTCGTGCCCACCATGTACGCCCAAATTCAGCGCCAAGACCAACAGCACCGGCTGGTGTTGCTGGATCAAGCCGTACCGACTCTGAAAGAAATGTCGCGCCCCCAGTATGAGCGGTGCTATGACCTCATCGGCCAACTGATTGTCGCCGATGGTCAGGTTGATCTGTTTGAGTGGGTCGTTCACCGAATCGTTACTCAGGAGCTCTACGCCCACTTTGTGCAGCCGTTTCGGGGCAGCGGCCGAATTACTCGTCCGGGCAAAGTGGATAAGCAAATCTGTCAAACCCTATCCCTACTGGCCGCGGCCAGCAGTCAAAACGACAATCAGCGCCTGCTCGCTTACCAGCGCGGTGCCACGCTTTGGGGCAGTCGTTCTGCCATGATGGACGTTCAGTATTTCGACCATCAGGTGCTTAACCAGTCACTGGAAAAACTCAGACACATGAGTGCCGATCTGAAAGCCAAGTTTTTGGACGCCTGCGCCGCCATCGTCGCCGCAGACGGCCAGCTTAAGAACGGGGAGTTTGCGCTGATCAAAGGCATCGCCACCACACTGGACTGTCCGCTGCCACCCTTAGACAATTAATTGAGCAGAACAGCCCAGCAATTTAACGGGCCAAAGCAAATCTGTGCTGGCCTCATTGGTTATATCGCGATCCAGCAGAAAGACCCCGGACTAACAGTCTGGAGACAAGGAATTCCCATGCGCGACCAAGTATTTTCTAAACCCCAAGCCAACATCGTGGACTTTGCCTTCAACGAAGAAGTAGTCAACGTGTTTCCTGACATGATTCGACGGTCAGTTCCGGGCTACGAGCTGGTTATACCCATGGGAGGCTTGATGGCTGCTCGGCATATGGGCTCAGACGGCGTAGCCTATGATCTTGGTTGCTCGCTTGGGGCCAGCTCACTGGCCTTACTCACCTATTGCCCCAGCCCGGACATCGGCATCGTGGCTGTGGACAACTCCCAAGCCATGATCGATGAAGCCCAGAAGCACATTAAGGACCCACGCATTAAATTTCGGCTGGACGACCTATTAGCGACCGATGTCACCGGCGCCAAGGTAGTCATGCTGAACTTTGTGCTGCAATTTCTGGATCCCCAGCACCGGGGTGAGCTGCTAAGGCGCATCGCCAAGACCATGGACCCAACGGGATTACTGATCTTGTCAGAGAAGGTGCAAGACCAGGATCCAGATACCCAGGCTTTCTTTGATGGAACTCATCTTGCTTGGAAGCAGGCCAACGGCTATAGCCAGCTGGAAGTCAGCCAAAAGCGTCAGGCGCTGGAAAATGTGATGCAGGTAGAGACCCCACAAGCCCATCATGAGCGTCTTAAACAATGCGGGTTTAACGACATCATTCAGTGGTTCCATTGCATGAATTGGGTGTCTTTCGCAGCTTCACCAACTCGGGTGCTGGCTACCCATGAGTAGGCTGTGGCCGGACTGGATCACAGACTGGCCCAAGGATATGGCTCTGGAGCGATTCAGCGCACAAAACCACGGTGACTACACTAAGTGGCAAACAGCCATCGAAGCCATGCCTCAAGTGCAAACAGACGCCGTCACATTGAACCACTCTGCCATTACCTGTGAGCTATCAGGGGCCACCCAGACTGATCTTGCCCAGATGGAGAGCTGCCTTCGTCAACTTCATCCTTGGCGCAAGGGTCCTTTTCAGCTTGGTCCTTTGTATATCGACACCGAATGGCGCTCAGACTGGAAGTGGGATCGTCTGGCACCCGCCATGGGAACCTTGGATGGTCAGCGTATTTTGGACATCGGCTGTGGCAACGGTTACTTCGGTTGGCGCATGCTGGGAGCTGGAGCCGCCAGCGTCGTTGGCGTAGATCCAACCCTACTATTTTGCATGCAGCATCGGGCCATCCAGCACTTCGTCCAGCACCCCGAGCATTGGGTGCTGCCGTTGGGCATTGAGGAACTCACCGCGACGCACCGTTTCGACTGGGTGCTGAGCATGGGTGTGCTCTACCATCGCAGAGACCCTCTCGAACACATTCGTCAGCTACACCGGCTAACGGAACCCGGTGGCAGATGCGTCATGGAGACGCTGATCGTGGAGGGAGACCAAGTGCTGTACCCCGAGGGACGCTACGCCCGTATGCGCAACATTGGCGCCATCCCAGATATAGGTTCTCTGGAGCGCTGGATGGGCGAGGCTGGTTTTCAAAACATCCAGATCGTTGACGTCAGCACAACCGGCCTCGACGAACAGCGCTCCACAAGCTGGATGCAGTTTGAGTCCTTAGATAAAGCGCTTGATCCATCAGATCTGAGCAAAACCGTGGAGGGTTTGCCCGGACCTCGACGGGCCATGTTAATTGGCGAGCGAAGATGAGCATGGTTGCTAAACTGGGCTCAAAAGTCGTTAAACTGCGTCTTCACGTTGGTAATCGGGTAGCAACATGTTGGGACTGAGCCCTTTAGAGTTTCGATTTCGCGGTAAGTCGCGGCTGCTGCTGGATATCTACTATTGCTTCATTGAACAAGGCAGTCCGGCCCTGCATCCCACCCAAATCGCCAAACACACCGGCATCAGTTTTGCCGAGGTAGCCCGCCGATTGGACGCTACGCCGGAACTGTTCGTTAAACTGCCAACTCGGGCCGGCGACGTAACCCGCTATCGCATCAACACCAGCACGTCAGCGCGCAGCGCCGAAGAAGTAGAAGCATTAGTACAGCAAAACGTCCAGCGCGAGTCTCTACTGTTTTACAGTCTGGTCTCCATGGTGTTTCTTGCTCTGGTCATCGTCGTAATGACCATTGTCCCCAACGTTTAACCGTCATGCCGGGCTAGACCCCGCCCCCTAATCAAGGAAGACAGATGCCCGAACAACTCAGCCCAGAATTGGTGGCGCTACGTCAACGCTGCCAAGACTTCGCCCAACAGCAAATGCTGCCCTTGGCTGGACTCGATTCCGCAGAGACGCGCAGTCAAATCCGTCAGGCATCAAAGGCAGCCGGGCTTTTCGAACTGACCCAGCCAGGCACGGGCAGCACCACGAGTCAGCTTGCCCTGTGCGTGGCTCGGGAAACCTTGGCTGCGAGCAACCCGCCGGGGTTAGATGCGGTATTTGGGCCCAGCCCCGGTGTGTTGGGCAGCGTAGGGGAACCCCTTGCCAGCAGCCATCTTGGGCCGCTGTTGGCTGGTGAGAAACGTGGCAGTTTTGGTTTTACTGAACCCGATAACGTCCAGCCCACCGCCGGCGTGATCCAAGGAGACAACCTAGTCATCACCGGGCAAAAATCCTATGTCACCGGCGGTGCCGACGCGGACTTTATTAACGCCCTTGTGCGCATTGAAGACCATGGCCCCTCCATGGTGGTAATCGACACCAACATCGATGGGGTTATTTTGGACAAGCGATTTAACTCCTTGGACGGCAGTCATCATGCGGCCTTTCGTTTCGAGCAGGCCGTAGTACCGCTCAGTCATGTCATTGGTGAACTTGGTCAGGGGCTGCCCAAGGCCTTGGGACAAATTGGCGACGTGCGGCTGCTGTTTGCGGCCCAGGCCTGCGGTTACATGATATGGGTCATGGATTTACTGCAATCCCACCTGCAAAGACCGGACAAAAGCGGCGCCCCCAGAGGAGACAAAGACGTCGTGCGCTGGCACTACGCTAACCTGCGTATCAAGGCGTTTGCCGCGCGCAGCATGCTGTATCGTACCGCCCGGCTGGCAGACCAGGGCGAGAACATCGTCAACGAAGGCATGGCCTGTAAGGTATTCGCTACCGAGGGCGTCGGCGAAGCGGTAGATACCGCCATTCAGCTGGTGGGTGGAGAAGCCCTAATCGACGATCATCCACTGGCCCACCTCTACAAAAAGGTGCGCGCCTGGCGACTGGCAGAAGGTGCCAGCGACGTGCTGCGCTTGAATATCGGCCGAGGCATATTGGAGCTAGGCAAGGGCCGCATTTAACGGCAAGCCTCAGGCTGAGCTTCTAAAATCAATCAATTCGAACAACAGAGAACACTATGAAAAACCAAATAATGAAATGTTCCGCCACCGTCCTAGCAACCATTGCCCTTGGAGGATGCACCTACGTATCGCTTAGCGAGGCCGGTAGCCAGGTGGCTCAAAGCGACGCCGACGCAGTGACCGCATGCACCTTAGTGGGCAACATCTCCAGCCAAACCAAGGACAAAGTGTTGATTGACCGTAACACCGGCAAGGTCAAAGAAGAATTGATCGTGCTGGCCCGCAACCGAGCTGCGGAACTGGGCGCAACAGACTTGGTTCAGACCGGCGACGTTGATGCAGGCACCGCAAGTTTCAGCGCCTATCGCTGCAACTAAATACAGGTGGGTTCGCTAGAGATCGCTCTTCTGACCAAATCGCTCACGGTTTTCCTCGCTGCTCCGAGGAGACTTTTTAATCAACGCGTACACTGAACCGGTGCCACCCCGGTGGCGCTGAGCAGAACAGTAGGCCAGCACCAGCGGATGTTGGATTAACCAGTGAGCCACATAGCTTTTCAGCCGTGCTGGGGTCGGGCTACGAAGCCCCTTGCCATGGCTAATTAGTACACAGCGCCAATCCTTTGCATGGGCTTGGGCAATGAGTTGATACACATCAGCGTGGGCTTCTTTCACCGTGCGCTGATGCAGATCCAGTTCCCGAGCGATGTCGTATCCGCCCTTGCGAAGCTTGTCGAACACCGCCAGCTGAATGCCGTCCTGTCGCCATTCCAGCACTTCCAGCGGATCCCGAGCTTTCACTTCACCAAGAGTAAGAAAATTGTCCGCTTCAGGCTCCGAGGCAAATTCCTCAGCCGCTTTTTTTCGCGCCTGCAGATCCTCCTCGGCGGTGGGCGCCTTGGGTGCAAAGGTTTGTTTACCCTTGGTCAGCGGCGCCACATCCTGCATGGCCGATGCAAAATCGTCCCAATCTTGAGTTTCATCGCCCTTGGGAGAATTCACGCTGTTCTTATTTTTTGGATCACGATCCATGGCGAACTAGACCCTTTACGTTATGACTGACGTTTGGCTAATAGTGGCATGTCGTGCCAACGCTATATCTGAGCGCTCTGTATCTCAATAGCTGCATATCAAACGCTCTGTCTCGCTACTGTTTATCGATGTTCTTCCGCCCCAGCACGGCCTGATTCTGTCCTTGCTCGTTGGGCGTTGTCTATCTCGATACTGGGAAAACGATCGGATCGAGTTTCGGGTAAGGGGCGATTGCTCTTACCGTGATAGGTAAACACCGGAGACAGCTTCACCGCATCAGAGCCATTGCGACCTGCTGCATGAAACAGCCGGCAGTGAAAGAGCAGCATGTCACCCGCACTCAGAGACACGGTTTCTGCAGCGTTTATAAGTCCTTGGTTCTCCGGCAGTTCTGGGCGCAAAAACAACTCCCCGTCAAATCGCGCTGCCTCGATGTCCAGCAGATGCGTTCCGGGAATCACCTGCAAAGCGCCGTTTTCGGCGGTCTCTTCCCCAAGCGCATACCAAGCCGAAATCAGATCCGGGTGCTGGAAGGACCAATAGCGTATGTCCTGATGCCATAACGTCGCGCTGCTGAATCCCGGATGTTTGGTCATTATGCAGTTGTGGTGACACTGCGACAGACAAATGCCTTCGCCCATAAGTCGTTGTAATAGCGCGGCCATCTTGGGCTGCATAGCCAACAACTTAAATTCGTTGGATCGAGCATAGGCATGCAACAATCGCCTGGGCGTTGAGCCCCCCGGTGCAGTTCGATCCTTAGGCGAGCCGGGATAACCCACATCGGCTTCGAACTCCGCAGGGCCAACCAAGGGGTCCATGGCCTGCCGAACCTGATCGATCAGCCTTTGGCGAAGTCCGTTCTCCAAAACCCCAGGCACCACCACATAACCCTGGTGATCGAATTCGCTCTTATAGGCGGTCAGGGCAGCTTCGGAGATGTCGGTGGGTAGCAAAGACATAATAAGCGGATCTTTAGTTCCGCAGATTCTGTTGTAGCAGGGGGTCGCCATTAACGGTGATGTTGAGTTCCCCAGACCCAGCCCAATATCTGGCTTCGATGTAATGGTGTTCTTCCCATTCCAGCTCGACATTGGTCCACACGTATTGTGGCTCTTTGCCCGAGGCATCGCGGCGCTTTCGCAAACAGCCATCTAGCCAAAGCTCGATAGCGCCATCGTCGGTAAGCCGAAATTCGAAAGTCTTATGCCGGTGACTAAAGGTTAACGTTTTAGACAACGCTCGCTCCTGTTATCGATAACAACTTTAAGGCTGCTAGCATACCAGCGCCCGCCGCCTACTCCCCGTGAATTTTCTCCACAACTTTGTTGGACGCCAAGTAATATCAGAGATGTACGAATGTCTCAGGAAGCCCGATGTCCGAATCAACACGTTTCGCCAAGGTTCTGAAATCACGAGAGGTGGTCAGCCTCGCCTTTGGTGCCATGATCGGCTGGAGTTGGGTGTTGATGACTGGGGTGTGGCTAACCGACGCAGGCAGCTTGGGCACCCTGATCGCCTTTGCGGTGGGTGGATTCGCCGTGGCTCTCATCGGCCTTACCTACAGCGAATTAGCTGCCGCCATGCCGAAAGCCGGCGGCGAGCACATCTACACCCAGCGAGCGCTGGGCCACCGTTGGTCTTTCGCTTGCACTTGGGCCTTGCTCTTCTCCTACGTCAATGTCTGCCTCTTTGAGGCCGTTGCATTGCCCAGTGCAGTGGAGTACCTATTACCAGAAATACGCCTTGGCACCCTTTGGACATTCTTAGGCAGTGACGTAGATCTTGGCTTCGTTCTGCTGGGAGCCGGTGCAGCCGCCGCCGTTGCATGGATCAATGTGCTGGGAATTCGCACCGCGGCGTTTATGCAAATGCTGGTGACAGGGTTGATCATCCTTTCTGGCGCGCTGCTCATCTCTGGCGCAGCGGCCTTCGGTAATCTCGAAAATACGCAACCCTTGATCGCCACTCCGGCCACGGGAATTCTAGCGGTCTTGATCATGGTGCCTGCCTTGCTTGTCGGCTTTGATGTCATTCCGCAGTCCGCCGAAGAAATTGACCTGCCCCCAAATAAGATCGGCCGTCTGTTGGTGATCTCGGTGGCCTGTGCAGTAGGCTGGTATGTCTTGATCGCATTTGCCGTTGGCCTAGGCCTCACCAGCGAACAGCAAGCCAGCAGCGAAATGGCAACCGCAGATGCTGCCCGAGCGCTGTGGCAGCAACCTTGGGCTGGTACGCTCTTGGTGCTGGGTGGTATTGGCGGCATTTTGACCAGCTGGAACGCCTTCATCGTCGGTGGTTCCCGGGTGCTTTACGCGTTGGCACACTCCGGTCATGTGCCCACTGTTTTCGGCAAACTTCACCCCACCTATAAAACCCCTTGGGTGGGGATCGCGACTATTGGCGTCCTTAGCATGATCGCACCGCTATTTGGCAAAACGATTTTGGTCTGGCTTATCAACAGTGGCAGCTTTGCCACCACCATTGCATTTCTTTTCGTGGCCATTTCTTTTTTGGTGCTAAGACACCGGGAACCCGAGATGCCGCGTCCTTTTAAGGTCAGCCATCCACGCCTTGTGGGTTATGGGGCCGTGACCTTGTCACTGGGTTTGATTGCCGCGTTCTTACCTTGGAGCGACAGCTCCCTGCAATGGCCGGAAGAATGGCTGACAATTGTCGTTTGGAGCACACTCGGGATACTGCTCTTGATTCGCTATGAACTTAAGGCGAGAAACCCAAAGACCACCCAATAAAGCGCACGGACGACAAAAAGCTACAGATCCAGTTGCATGAATAGATTGCTGCGTTCATAGCGCTCATCTTGAGGTGCCGGTTTGGCCACAAAGCCTGCATTGCCATAGACCTTCAGAGCTGGCGCCAAGACATCATTGGTCGACAGCACGATCTGCCCAACCCCGCGCCTTCGAGCATAGGCGATGGCGTGGTCGAGCAAATCCTTACCAATACCCTGCCCCTGAAAAGCTGGATCAACGGCCATTTTTGCCAGCTCGAACTTCAGGAAGCTGCCATCGGCCTTCAGGTCCTTGGGGACTAAGGCCACGGTACCCAGGACCCGATCACCCTGCAGGACAAAGAAAATTTCGCCACCCGGAGCGATCGCATAAGCCTCAGGATGATCCAAGGCCGCCCGATCTTCCTCCTCGATGCGAAAGTAGTGTTCGATCCACTGGTAATTCAGTCGAGCGAAGTCCCCAGCGTACTCTGGGCTATAGCCAATAATACGAATGCTGTCCTCCCGACCCGACACGAGCATACCCACCGAAGGAGGTTAATTAAGAAGCCAGTTCAAGATGCGCGGATTCTCCTCCTGGGGATAGGTGTGGGACAAATTCGCAATTTCTCGATATTCCACTTTGGCACCGGCACTGCTAAGCGCAGCGTTAGCTTCTTGTGCCACGCTAACCGGAAACATCCAATCCAAGGCCCCATGCATGAGATAGATGGGTAGATCTTGTAAACGCGTTGAATCCACCACTTCCAACAGCATGGGGTGAAATGACGCGGAACAAGGCGCTAGATGAGTAAAGGGCGAATCGCTTTGCAATCCACTGACGTAGCTGAAAGTTCCACCGTCGGACATTCCCGTAAGCAGTATCCGCTGTGGATCGATAGACCAATGCTCACCGGCGTAGGCCACCAAATCATGCAGGCGCTGACTGTCGGTAGCCGGATTCATCAGAGACCAAGTACGCTCAGATGAGGTGGGCGCTATGAGTATGCATGGATTGGAGCGCACGGCTCGCAGCCAGGACCACAAAAACTGACGCCCGTGACCACTGCCACCATGCAAGGCCACCACCAAGGGCAGGGTTTCACCTTGGTAGTACTCGGGGACGTACATCGAAAATCCCCCACGTTGTTCTGACGCATTTTCAGCATGCATCACACCCACGTTAGGCGTCAGGGGGTCTACGTCCATAAGCTTTTGCTGCAGGGCTGCGTCGTCTCGCACGTCCGGCTCAAGATAAAAGCGACTGACTGGCGGCAACATGGTGGCCAGGGGATAGGCGGCGGCATAGGCCTGAGTGGCCAGTCCCATGGCTTTGTAGGCGGCCATAGCCGGTTCTGGCTTCTCCATGGCCTGAGCAAAACCGTCGAAAGCCCGCAGCGCTAACGTGGTCGCCATATTCGCGTGCAGGGTGAATGTTTCTAGATGTTCGGGCCACTGGACAGCGGTAAAGGCCTGCCGTCCGGCTTCCAGAGGCGCTTGGTACTGGGCGATGGCCTCCACCACTTCCGCCAGTGTCGGTGGATGCATCAGACGCCCGGCTTGCTGCAGGGCGTCTAAGGCATGCAACAGAGGCAGAACAAGCCCCGTGGTCGCATCCAAAAGCTCATCGGTTTCATCTTGGGTGTTGCCCACGTCGCCATTTTCTTGATCCGCCACCGTTCTTTGCCTTTTGTTTTTTTTCACGTTAACGCCTGCTCAGACTCCCGGCAAGTTACCAAAAGACCGCGGCCTGCCTTTTTTGATCTTCACAAGCTCTGCACGCCCCTATGCGCATCATTTGTTCTTTGAATACAGAGCGTCAGCTAGACAACATTAATAGGCCAGACATGACTCAAGCATCAAGTTCCAACGCCGAGACAGCGGCGCCCTACTACCTACCCTTGGCAGACGAAGTCGAAGTCTTTCAGGCTGCCTACGCCTCGCGTCTACCAGTCTTACTCAAGGGGCCGACGGGCTGCGGAAAAACGCGCTTTGTAGAGCATATGAGCTGGCTGCTGAACGATGGGCGCTCAACCGACGAACGGCCCAACGAACCACTGCTTACCGTGTCTTGTCATGAGGACCTCACCGCCACTGATATGGTGGGTCGATATCTGCTTAAAGGAGATGAAACCGTTTGGTCCGATGGGCCATTAACCCGAGCCGTACGCACAGGTGCCATTTGCTACCTGGACGAAATCGTTGAGGCTCGGAAAGACACCACGGTGCTCATTCACTCCCTCACAGACCACCGTCGTATTTTACCTATCGATAAGACCGGCGAGCTTCTGGATGCCCACCCGGATTTTTTGTTGGTGATCTCGTACAACCCCGGCTACCAAAGCGTTTTAAAGGATCTTAAACCCAGCACTCGGCAGCGCTTCGTCAGTCTGGAATTCGACTACCCCGATGTTGCCACCGAAGCCCAAATTATTGGTCACGAATCCGGGGTCGATAACACCACCGCCGAGCGTCTTGCGGTTATTGGCGAACGAGTCCGTAACCTCAAACAACACGGCTTTGAAGAAGGTGTGAGCACTCGCTTACTGATTTATACCGGCGAACTCATTGCCGCTGGGATCAGTCCTAGGCGTGCGGCTACCGCCTCCATCATCAGCGCCATATCAGACGACGCCAGCGTACAGCAGGCTGTTGCCGATATTGTCGATGTCATTTTGCCCTAGCGCAGAATCCGATGAGTGAGGTCACAGCGACTAAGGCTGACGTTTCCGAACCCGAAACGCTGCTTGCCGACGTGGAGTCTGCCTTGGCCCTATTCGCCGAAGGCATCGCTGGACGCTACCTGCACATACGCGGCAGCCAAGAATTTAAGAGCAATCCACGTTTAAAACTCAGCGTTGAAACCACCGGCCAGAACAGTGACACCTTGTTCCTACCCGAATCCTTGGCTACCACAAACACCTCGGCTTACCGTGTTCTGGTGATGGAGCAGATTGGGTTGCGAGAATGCGACACCCTGAGCTTCCGCATGCAGACCGCCCTCGCTCAAGTGCCCGACCTCAAATCACGCCACAAGGAAAACCCGGACGCTGGTCCGCGCATCGGCGACTTTCGCCTGTTGTTCGACTGTTTTAGCGTGCCTAGTTTGGCTGAGGACTTATTCCTGCTCTTCGAAGACGCCCGCATTCAAGGCCATTTGCTACGCAACTACCCGGGCCTGGGCAAACACTTGGCCAGCTACCACGAACACTTGTTGGAAATAGAAACTGGCACAGATTTGATCGCCCAAGCCAAACGCTGGCACATGGGCGAACCCCTGTCTCTGGCCAGCGGCGTTGAGGAGCAAGCCCTACGGTCTTCGCTGGTGCATCACGCTGATACCGCCCGTAGTGTCTATGACAGCGTTGTCGAACTGTGTCAGCACTACGACGAGGTAGTGGCTCGTTATGAACTGACAGACAGTGCCTATTCCACCAACGACGAATCTCTGGTGGATTGGCTCAATCGTGAGCAGCGAGTGGAAGACTGGGAAGAAGAGCTGGAGGAAATAAACGAACAGCTCAATCAATCCATGGCCATGGATACGGCAACTGGGGAAGAGGAAGAGGCAGTCTTTGGCGACGCCAGTGACGGTAGTCAGCGCCAAATGGACATCGAAATAAAGGAGCTTAAAGAGGAGCGCGACACCCTCAAACGTCGGGTAGATATGGAGCGCTCGGCGGTGGCTCATGCACTTGGCAACACTCAAGGGGATGCCCGCAGCTTTCGTTACGATGAATGGGACTACCTAAACCGCACTTATTTGCGCGCTTGGTGCCGGGTATTCGAACAGTCCCTAGACGGCGAGAAAGAGGAAGATGTCGCCCGGCTCAAGCAGGTGATCCGTGCCTATCAATCCACCGTGCAACGCCAACTGGAGCACATACGCCCCACCGGCCTTGAGCGCATTCGGCGGGTTCAGGATGGTGATGAACTGGACCTAGATGCCATTATCGAAGCCCGGCAAGACATTCGCGCAGGCCAAAGCCCCAACGAGAGGGTTTATTCCCGTAAAGAGCGAGTGCAACGAGACGTCAGCGCTATTTTTCTGGTGGATCTATCGGCCTCTACCGATGACCCGATTCATCCGCCAGAGCCCAAGGACTGGTCCAACTACGAAGAAAACGAAGCCGACATGCGAGGCGGCTGGTACGCCAGTTTCGACGACGTTGAAGAGGAGGTGGAAGAGCCTGGACGCAAGATCATCGACCTAGAACGAGAGGCCATGGTTGTTATGGCAGCGGCTCTGGAAGCGCTGGGTGACAGCTACGGCATTTACGGTTTCTCGGGTTATAGCAAGGACAATGTAGAGCTGTTCATCGCCAAGGAACCTGACGATGCCTTTTCCCAAAACACCCTGAAGAGCATTGCAGCCATGGTGCCCAAGGGTTCCACGCGAATGGGACCCGCCATTCGACATGCCAGTACAAAGCTCATGAGCACTGGCAGCGCTATGAAGGTACTGATGGTGATCAGTGATGGGTTCCCCCAAGACTGCGACTACGGCCCGGTACGGGGCAATCACGATTATGGCGTCGAGGATACCGCCCGGGCCCTGCAGGAATCCCAGCAAAAAGGCATCGAGACGTTTTGTATGACTGTGGACAAGTCCGGCCATGACTACCTGAAACGCATGTGCCCGGATGAGCGCTATATGATTATTGAAGAGATGGAAGACCTGCCGAATCAGCTTACCAAGGTCTACACTGCTCTGACCGGAAAGTAGCGCCTGCTGGACCTAGCGCTAGGATAAAGCCAGCAAGACCGCGCCATCCTCTGGCTTTACTGCACTGACCAGATCAGCATCAGTACAAACAGGATGACCACCCCCAGCACGAACATGGCCGTTGACCAGTCACCGGGCTGAGCTTCAACCGGATTTTCCCGCCAGTTTTTGTACATGGGCCAAATGGCAAACAACATCATGCCGCCGGCAACCAACGCTAAAATCTGCATCCATTCCATGGTGTTCTATCCACTCGCCAATAAAAAACCCGACTTACCCTCCGCGCTGCGAAGTCTCCATCGGGTTTGGGATCGCCTAGGGCGGCCTAGTCAACCAGACTAGTCATCGCCACCGAAAATACCCAGCAACTGCAACAAGCTGATGAAGATGTTGAAAATGCTCAGGTACAAGCTGTAGGTCGCCATGATGTAGTTGGTCTCGCCACCATTCACGATGGAACCAATTTGCATCAGGATCATAGCGCTCATCAGCAAGATGATGCCTGCCGAGATAACAACCGCCATAATCGGAATCTGCAAGAAAATGTTCGCGATCATGCCGACTACCATCACCATCATGCCAATGGCTACGAATCCGCCCATGAAGGAAAAGTCGCGCTTAGAGGCCATGGCGTAACCAGCTAAGCCTAGGAAAATTACTGCGGTACCGCCTAAGGCCGTGCTCACTAGCTGAGCGCCATTGGCCATGGTGAGGTAAATACTGATCACCGGGCCAAGACCGAAGCCCAACAAACCCGTGACTAAGAAGATCACCCCAAGACCGGCAGCGGAGTTTGCTGTTCGCGGCAGCACGAACATACCCAGTACCATGGAGGCAATAAGGCAAATCAGATAGGCCCCTGCAGGGACGTTCATCGCCATGGCAAGACCCGCCATTAGGGCGCTAAAGCCCAGTGTGGCAGACAGCAGCAAATACGTGTTTTTCAGTACCTTGTTGGTTTCCAGTGCTGACAGACTGGCTACCGACGCTTGATTCATTGATCGTTGTTCCATTGATATCACCTGTCGTTCTTGGCGGCACCGCTCACGGGCCACCTTGGTTTCTTTTGTGTAAACAAAATTGTGCAGAGAGATCTGCAATGTGTCTATATTGGCGACTGGGGCCGGTTTTGCAACCCTGACGGGGAAATTCCAGTCCTTGTTCAACACTTTTCGCGCCCACGCGGCCTGGGAAATCTGGTGCACTGCTCCGCAAAGCGTTGTGCCCCTCAAATTCAACCGCTGTGGATAGCGCGAGGGGTTTCCACTGACCCCAACAACAAGCTAGGCTGCGGCTCTTGAGTCCTTGGGTCACTACAATGCCTGCACCGAACACCCAATCAAAACAAGCGCCGGAAGTGGATCCAGCCTTCGCCGCCTATCTTCGGGACGAACCCAAAATCACCTACGTGCAGCCTGATGACCCTTGGCTTACCCGTCAGCTCATTTCCACCGTCGAACGCCTCTTTGGACGCAGGCAGATTGAAGACATCTATCACAATCTAAAACGCGGTCCCTTCGATGTTCACAGCTTCTTTGCGCTGGCCTTTGAAAAAACCAATATCGAACGACGCTACGACAGCACCAAACTAAAAACGATCCCTAGAACCGGACCGCTGGTGTTTGTGGCCAATCATCCCTTTGGCATCGTTGATGGCATGGCCCTGTGCGATATGGCACTGCAAGCAAGGGGCGACTTTCGCATATTGATTAACTCCCTCCTCTGTCAGGACAGAGACTTAGCGCCCTATTTTTTACCCATAGATTTCAGCCCCACTAAGGAGGCATTGAAAAACAATATTCGGGTGAAAAAAGTAGCCCAGGACTGTTTGGCAGATAACATTCCCATCCTAATTTTTCCGTCGGGGTTCGTGTCCACTGCGGACAAAAAAGGTTTTGGCGATGTGGTCGACGCCCCGTGGACTACCTTTGCCGCCAAGCTGATTCGCGACGCACAGGCCAGCGTACTGCCGGTCTATTTTCCCGGCCAAAATCGCCGCGCCTTCCATCTGGCCTCACACATTGCCGAACCTTTGCGCATGGCCCTGCTGCTGAGCGAAGCGCGTAACCGTTTTGACAAGCCGCTAGAGGCGGTTATTGGCAACACGCTAGAGTGGGAGAAATTGAGCCGCTTTGAAAACCGACAGGCGCTAACCGACCACCTGTATCAACAGGTTCAAGCCTTGGCTCAACAGACCTCGGAAGATGTGACCTAACACGCAGCTCTAGGTGACAACCCAATACCAAGCACCAAACCGATCGCTACCTAAGGCCCACAGCCCACACAACCGATCAACTTCTTCCCCAGTGCGGGTAACCTCAGGTTTCGCGGTTACTGCCTAGCTTCCTTGATACCATGGCCCCATGACTGACCAAGAACCCCCGTGGATTGAAGTGTTTCGCGCCGAGGACAAGCGCGTGATTCAGGACGCTAGCTTGGTGCTGCTGGCGGTGAAAGTCGCCCATCGGGTGGATATGAACGCCACTACGTCTCCATGGTCGCTGATGGTGCCACCCCAAGAGCAGGCCCGGGCCCATCAGGAACTCACCGCCTATTGGGAAGAAAACAGCAAACCACCGCCAGCCAAAACTGAGGTTCCCACCGTGGACAGCGGTTGGTTGGGAGTCTTGGGATTTCTCGCGGTGATTTGGGCAGTGCCCGCCCTCGAGGGTTTTTCAAATGCCAGCGTGGTCGATGCGGGCGTGCTGCACAGCGAGGCCGTGACCCAAGGCCAGTGGTGGCGGGCTGTTACCGCCCTAACACTGCATGGTGGCTTGGAACACATTCTCAGCAACAGCTTGTTTGGCAGCTTGTTTGGTTTTTTTGTCGCCCGCTATCTAGGTTCTGGCGTGGGCTGGCTGACCATACTCGGCTGCGCGACCTTGGCGAATCTGTTAAATGCCTATGTGCATCCGAACGAATTCCGGGCCTTGGGTGCGTCCACGGCCAACTTCGCGGCTCTCGGGTTAGCGCCCACCCTTCTCTGGCGCAAGGGCGCTTTCCGAGAACAGGACTGGCGACGCAATCTGGCACCGATTTTCGCGGCGGTGACTATGCTGGTCTTCACCGGCTTTGGCTCGGAGCGCGTGGATGTTGGCGGCCACTTGGCCGGCTTCGCTTTTGGCGTAATCGCCGGACTTCAGCTATCTCAAGTGGACTTTGCCGCCATATCCGTACAGCGCCAACAGCAAAGTGGCATTCTCGCCGTTGCCTTGGTCGCCCTGTGTTGGATTCTGGCCCTGTAAACACCCGTTTCCACTCCTAAATAACTGGTTCAGCCACGGTTCAGACTTCTAGTCATAGCATCTTCCCATTGCTGCTAAAGGAGTTCGAAATGGGCCGTTACAAACTGCTGTTTTTTGCTGGTGTGTCGCTGAGCATGGCGACCATTTCACTGAATACATCGGCGGAAACCTCCCGCGCGGACAGTCCGCCGAAGACGATTAAGGAACAAACAACCCCAGAGCAATCAGCAAGACAACTGCAAGCTCTTATTCTGCCGCTGATCCACTACCCGGATCACATGGTGAGCGCGGGATTTGCCGCCAGCTCGAACCCCGCGCAAATAGCACTGGCGGCTCGCTATCTAAACGAACCCGCCAGCGTGACCGGCAACCCGGATTTCGACCAAGCCACCCTGACCCTCATGCAGTATCCCGCCTTGCTGAGCTACATGGCCGCCAATTTGGACTGGGTAAGCGAACTCGGCCGCGCGCTTGCCATCCATGAACCGGAGCTGCTTTGGACCGCACTGGCAGACGAACGTTTCGCGCCCACCGCTGCCGGCGAACCGATCCGTGTGGCTAGGACCACGCGGTACGTTGTTCAGCCCAGCAGACCTACCTATACATCAAGCCGGCACCTAACTCCCTCCTACCATGAGGTCGTCCACTACCCAGACCGGCGAATCAAGCGATATCGAGTTAAACACCGCCACGTCGCTCCGCTTCGGCATCAGCGGATTTGGCGCGACAGCGGCGTCTACGACCTCCATTCCCGCAGGCATGGATTGCATCATCCATCCAATCACCGTTTTCACCGCCCCAGTCACCACCCCGATCGTCGACTCAACCATTGGCGGCTAGGGGTGTCCCTTGGTCACCAACCACGACATTCCTCGTACCACCGTGGGTTTAACGATGACTGGCTATTGGCGCATCAGCGGGCGTTGGAACGGCGAATACACCGCAAACAGCATGCTTACAGCCACAGAGAGCAAAGGCGCAATCACAGGCAAGAGAACAGGCGCGAGGGCAAATGGGACCGCCATAACGATCACAAGCAAGAGCGCCAACACCGACGCGAGCATCGCCAAGAAAACAGGCATGAGTATGGGCAAGAACGCCGGCAAGAACGCAGAGAACATGACGCGTCTCATCGCCGGTCTACACCAAAAAGAGAGCGCCCCAGAGAATGGATGTTTGCCCAAGGTCAATTGAAATAGATAGAACGCACCTTGGTAAGTCTTGCGCAAATACTTCAGGTTGCTCTTCGGACCATGACTGGCTGGAAGCGTTATTGAGGTGGTAAGGCCCTGACAACGCCAGACCAATCTAGGGGCCGACGATCCAAAGCCCAGACAAAGGCGAACATGGCGCCTCCGGAGATAGGACACCAGTAGAAGAAAGCAACTCCGTGGGTGGCTAGGTAAGCCACGATGGCGCAAGCCAAGGCAAAGCCCCACAGAATCAATCGAAAGGAGCCAATACCAAAACGCGCCAACAAAATACTGGCGAAGATGGCGCCATAGATGTAATTCGGTAGCTTAAAAGTCAGTTGTAACAGGCCTTGGGCCGAGTAGCTGGCGAAAAACATTGCCAAGGCAAAGAAAATCAGCGCCCACAGCCCCATAAAAAGCCGCGACGCAGCCAAGTAATGCCCCTCGCTCTGACCCGGGCGCATGGGGGCGTAAATGTGATTCACCGTCAGATCTGAACCTTCCGCTAATGCGGAATCTAGGGTTGAAATCGCTGCTGCAAAAATGGCAGCCACGAACAACCCGGATACGCCCGGTGGTAGTTCGGTAGCGATAAAGTAGGGGAAAATCCGATCCGGCGAATCCACTAACTGGGCAGCCACACTTTCTGGCAGCCCGCGCTCGCCGTAAAACGCAAAGAGCGCCAAACCAACGCCCAGAATCAGGACATGAACCACATAGAATAACGCCGCTGCGTCGAAGGCCTTACAGGCATCATCGACGCTGCGGCAGGCTTTGACCCGCTGCCAAGTGCCCTGAGTACTACCTTGGGCAATACTCAGACAAATTGCGCCGATCACACCAGCCCAAATCGTACTGCTTTTACCGATATCGCTATCAAAGTCGAAAAGAACCAGCTTTGCCTGAGCATCCAAGCTAGCCAAGGTGAGGCTCAGTGGCTGGTTAATCTCACCCAGCAGATACAGCAGGGAAAACAATGCGCCCGCTGCAAACAGCAGGAACAGCAAAAAGTCGGTCCAAATCACGGTTTTGATGCCAGCGAGGGCGCCCCAGAGGGCGCTGATACTGACGATGAACAGGGCACACCCCGCCAAACCCCAGCCGCTGATCACATCCAGAACCAAGCTAGCCGTCAGCAGTTTGACCCCAGAATTGATGGTGTTGAGCAACAGCCCCAAAGCCATAGAGAAAGTTCCGGTCCGCGGATCAATACGCGCACCCACGTATTCGTAGCTGGTTGCCAGATTTTGGCTCTCGTAAAAGGGTCGGGCCAGAATTCGAGCAACGACCACTTTGCCTAGGGCTAGGCCCAAGATGACCTGAAAATAGGTGAGGTTGCCGCTGGGCGCAAAAACCGCCGCTGGCACAGAAACAAAGGTCACCGCACTAACGACGGTGGCAATAATGCTGGCTGATACCGCCCACCAAGGCATGGTTCCGTCTGCCTGAAAGAACCCTCGTCGATCACGAATAGATCCGCTGAGCCGATGACCGGCCCAGGTCACACCCAACATGACCACGCCGACCACGAGCAGGTCGATTAAACTAAGCCCAGTGTCCACGGTTATTTCGGCACAAAGGCCGGTATGAATCGGCGGCCAGCAATGCGCCAGCCCCCTTCAGTGAGCACAAATTCATCGTGGTATTCGCCCATGGCAGTGAAGCCAGAAACCGCAACCGGAGCACTACCCTCTGGTGATAATTGCTTCCCGACGAAAATCAGCGCATAGCTCACCCCAGATGCGCGCTCAGCACTGTGCACCGTGATGCGAATGTTGCTCACCATGTGCCGAGTGCGCTGACCTTGCGCCTTCGCAAAACGCGCCTCAAGGGCTTGGCGCCCGACAAAGGTTTCACCATTGACGGTGAGGACACCGTCAGCAGCAAACAAGTTGGCAAATTCAGTCCCGCGACGCTGGTCACGCAAACTGGCGTAGTCGAGAATCAGTTGTTCACAAGCGTTCTTAATACCGGCATGCGCCCCGGCGTGTCCGCCAGCAGATGTCTGCGGACTAGACGCTAGGCCCAGCACCATCAGGCCGACGGTAACCAAAGCCAAAAATCTGCGTTGCCGGGTCGACCTTGGAAGAACGCACCGATTGTTAGCAGTCGTCACGGCTATTGATCAAGCCGAACGATGCGCGTGCCGACATTGCCACCAGACAACAGGTCCACAAACCCTTCCGGCGCGGCAGCCAGTCCGACGACTTCGTCCTGCAAACTGGTCAGACGACCCGACTCCAGCCAACCGTATATGTCTGATCTGGCCCGAGCATAGTGATCGGCAAAGTCGAACAACAAAAAACCCTGCATGGTGATGCGATTGTTCACCAGCAACCCCGGTACGCCCTTGGGGCCGGGTTCTGGCGTATCGGTATCGTACTGGGACACAACGCCGCAACAGGCGATACGGCCACCCACGTTCATACGAAACAGCGCCGAGCCAAGAATCATGCCGCCGGTGTTATCGAAGTAAACGTCTACACCTTCAGGCGTCGCCTCTTTCAGGCTTTGACGATAGTTCGCATCTTTGTAGTTCACAGAGCGATCGAAACCCAGTTTTTCTGTAAGCAGTCGACCTTTCTCATCACTGCCGCAGACGCCTACCACATGGCAGTCTTGGATCTTCGCCATTTGGCCCACCATATGGCCCACAGATCCGGCGGCAGCGGAGACCATGACGGTATTGCCCGCCTTGGGCTTACCAACCTCGAGCAATCCAAAGTATGCGGTTAGCCCGTTCACACCCATGGGCCCAAGGTAGTGAATGGGATCGTGGGCAGGATCGATAACAGTGACCAGATCGGCCTTTAGCGCTGCGTATTGTTGCCACCCTGTCGGCGCGGTTACCCGGTCCCCAACAGCAATGGATTCCACATTGGAAGCGATCACCTCACCGACGCCGGTTCCATTCATTACCCTGCCCGCTGCTGGCGCACCCGCATAGCTGGCACTGCCCTGCAGACCGGCCCGGGTTCCCGCAGTGATGGCAAAGGCGATGGTCTTGATCAGCACCTGATCTTGCCCTAGCTCTGGCATGGGTCCGTCGACCAGACGGTAGTCGTCGGATTTAAGTTTGCCCGACGGCAGACGATCGATCAGAACTTGTTGGTTTTCCATGATTCCCCCTTTCTCCTTCCACGAATCAATTACATCTTGCGCTGATATTGTGCACTAATTTGGCCGCGGGCTTTTACCGGGGTTTTGTTCGATACCCTATCTTTCCACCCTAGCCTTTCAGCTTTCGGCTCATGGCTTGTATGTGCTCGGGACCAATGCCGCAACAACCGCCGATAATCGACGCGCCCTTGGCCAGCCACTCTTGGCTGTAGCGAATGAATTCGGCTTCTTCCATATCTCGGCCTCCCATGGACTTTTCATTATCAAGGGTCCAGCCCTCGGGGACATGGTAGCTGTTGGGATAGGCACCTATGGGCTTATCCGTCAGTTCCGCCAAGGCTTCCACCGCCGCTGTGATGGCGCTGGGCGAGGTGCAGTTAAATAGAAAAGCATCCGGCTGATATTGCTCTACGGCTGCCATTGCCTGCTCCAAAGACTCGCCGCTGCGTAACCCGGTACCCGGAGTTTCGTGCAGTGTCCAAGCAACCCACAGTGGCTTGTCAGGATCCGCCGCACGGGCAGCAGAAGCCGCATTTGCACCTTCCCGGGCACTGGACATGGTTTCACATAGGTACAAATCCACATGAGAACTGAGTACTCCCACCAACTCGGCGTAGATTTCTCGAGACGGCTCGTCCGCTAGGACCAAATCGTGACGATAGCTTTCATCCAGCGGCGGTAAACAGCCCGCCACCAATGCCTGTTGACCCGTAGCCTCCACTGCTTGTCGAGCCAGCTTCGCGGCCACCACGGTCAACTCTTGATAGCTTTCTTCCATACCGGCCTTAGCCAGATAGCTTGGAATGGTCGAGTAGGAATTGGTGGTAATAATCTGAGCACCAGCGTCGATGTACTCCCGATGCACTTGGACCACCGCCTCGGGCGCATCCAGCAAGGCGCGAGCAGACCAAAGCCCAGTTCGAGGAGTGATACCCCGTCGAATCAGCTCTGCCCCCATGCTGCCATCTAAAATCTGTAGTTCGTGATTCACGTTTCACTCCTCACCAATGGTTTTACCCAAACTCCGCTCGGCGCATGCTGCTTGGCCCTTTGTCGTATAGCTGTCAATTTCAGCGACGGTTTCGTGGTTGCAACCTAGCTGCGAAGGGCCAGTCTTTCCTTCGTCGACACCCCGAAAACTGCGATGACCTTTTGCCGGCGGCGCAACTTATCAAGTTCTGGCGTAAACACCGAGCTTTTTAAATAAGACAATGATCAAACTCAGGTAAGGTATGAATCAATTTCACTAGGGAGAATTTCTTGTGGCGCTGATCAGATACGTAACGGAAATGGGCATGGGAGCAGACGTACACGGTCGGGACTACACGAAGGCAGCAAAGCGCGCGGTATCCGACGCCATTCGCCACTCCAGCCTGAATTTTTTTCGGGCTCTGGGGAAGTCACCCAATGACATGAAAATAACTGCGCGAATCGGCGCGGCAGAACCTGAGCAGATCGATAAGGACGCCGTGGCTGCAGAACTACCCTATGGCGACGTGTCCGTTGAATGTGTTGTGGGTGGTCTAGATGTACCCGCAGCTGAGGATCCGAACACCGGCCAGCCAGGGAGTGATGCCATTGTCATTGCCAACGCAGCCATCATCGTGTGCTTTGAGGAATAAGGCGAGAGCTTCGCGGAGGAGGGTGTTTGGCGAAGAAAGCGCTCTGCTACAGGAAAGAGTGCTTGGTTAAGAAACCCCCTAACGCAGACCGAGCCACGCTAGGGAGCGAGTTTTAGCTTTGCGGCCTTACTTGCGGGTTACCCGCACTGGCAGCGAGGTGTAGCCTTTAACGAATGAGGAGAACGTGCGCTCCACTTCGCCGACTACCTCGATGTTTTCAAAGCGCTTAAGAATTTCTTCCCAAAGCACCCGCAACTGCATTTCAGCCAGACGATTCCCCATGCAACGGTGAATGCCAAAGCCAAAGGAAAGGTGATTACGAGCGTTTTCGCGATCAATAATAAGCTCTTCGCCACGCTCGAACACGCTTTCATCGCGGTTACCAGATACATACCACATCAGCAGCTGATCGCCGGCTTTGATGTTTTTATCGCCTACGACGCAATCGTTGTTTGCCGTACGGCGCATATAGGCCAAAGGCGTTTGCCAACGAATGACCTCTGCCACCATATTAGGTATTAACGAAGGATCGTTTTTCAGCTTTTCAAATTCACTAGGGAATTCGTTCAGCGCCAGCACACCCCCTGACATGGAGTTACGCGTGGTGTCGTTACCACCGACGATGAGCAGGATCAGGTTGCCCAAAAACTCCAGGGGCTCCATGTCCTTGGTTTCTTCACCGTGGGCAAGCATGGAAACGAAATCACCAGTTGGATTCTTTTTGCGCTCTTCCCAGATCTGGGTGAAGTAAACCAAACACTCGATCAGCTCCTCACGGCGCTGTTCTTCGGTATCGATCACACCGCCGCCAGGAACTGCCGTAGCAACGTCAGACCAACGGGTGAGCTTGCTGCGCTCCTCGTAGGGAAAATCAAACAAAGTGGCCAGCATGCGAGTGGTCAGCTCAATGGATACTAGGTCAACCCAGTTGAAGGTTTCGCCTTCGGGCAGAGAATCCAGCACCTCGCAGGTGCGCTCTCGAATCAAGGCCTCCATGGCCGCCAGATTTCGGGTAGAAACCACAGGCGATACGGTCTTGCGCTGAACGTCGTGCTTGGGCTGGTCCATAGCAATGAACAGGCTGATATCTAACGCACCCTCGGGTAAGGGCTGATCGATAGGAAAGCCTAGGGTAATGCCGTGAGCGCTGGAAAAATTCTTATGGTCGGTGTCCACCGCTTTGATTTCTTCGTAGCGGGTAAGAGACCAGTACCGGCCCGCAACCTCTGATTCGTTGAAGTGCACGGGGTCTTCACGACGCAGACGCTCAAAATACTCCAGCATGCGGTTTTCGCTGAATAACCGGTTCCAAACAGGGTTGATCTCTTCCAAGGGCATATCCGCCGCAGCGGGGATTGGTCCCTTTCTTTTATCAAGCTCAGATCCAGGACGCACAAACTCCGGCGCTGGAGAGGTATCGATAGCTTCGCTCATTGTGTTGCCTCCTTTTCTTTCAAATTCAATATGGCCTAAAGATAACTCAGTTTATTGACCGGTGCGATGGTACGGGGCGAAGTTGGTTCAATCTGAGGATGTTTCCCAGCTCAAACTTACGAACGGTAGTTTGAAGTGGATGAGCGTAGGGTTTAGGGGAGCATCATTCAGGACGACCACATAGTGCCGCCGTTAGAGGCGAAAGTTTAAAGCCCAGAAGCCAATTAGATTGGCAGGGCTACGCTCAGATAGCTTGCAGTTCCTGAAGCAGATCACTGGGTGTATCACTGGGCAGGGAAACCACATCCACAACCCCACCAAAGCGCTGCTGTATTTGCTCTTTGATTTGGTCATGGCGCCCGGTCACACAAAACTCGTGTATCACATCGTCGGATACGGCCTGGGTCATGTCATCCCATTGGCCCTTCTTAGACATATCGTTTAGCTTGTGGCCCAGATCCTCCCAACCATGCTGTTCAAAGACCGGCCAGTATGACGGCGTTGAACCATAGAAGCCCACGCGCTTGCGCACCCATTCGAACATCCTGTGTACCGCCTCATCATCGGCACCGGTGGCGATAAACCCACCGCCACTGATCTCGAAATCTGCCCGGGTGCGGCCGGAATTCTCTAGGCCCTTATCGAGCCGAGGCATAATGACTTCTTCAAGATACTTGCCGGTGCAGAACACATGCAGCATCACGCCGTCACATTCCTCTGCGGCAACCTTCATCATGGCCGGGCCAACGGCGGCGATTTGTACCTTGGGTACGCCCTGCTCACACGGTTCCGGGGTGAAATTTGGGGTCATCAGGCTGAATTGATAGTGCTCACCCTGATAATCCAAGGGCGTGCCATTGGCCCAACAACCCCAAATGGCGCGCAAGGCCTGAACGTATTCGCGCATGCGCGGGGCTGGCGCCGACCAGGGCACACTGAAACGACGCACATTATGGCCCTTCACCTGACTGCCAATGCCCAGAGTAAAGCGCCCTTTGCTGGCGCGCTGGATATCCCAAGACATATTCGCAGCCACCATGGGGCTGCGGGCAAATGCAATGGCAATACTGGTGCGCAACTCGAGGCTGTTGGTACTGGTTGCCGCTACTGCCAAGGGCAGAAAGGCGTCCTGACGGTTTTCCTGAGTGGAAACGCCACTAAAACCTTGGGCCTCTATCGCCTTAGCTGCGGGGCCAACGGCGTTTAAATCCTCTGCCGGCAGACCGGTATTAATTTTCATGGCTACCTTCTTTGTTCTAAGGAACGATTCTTCTATCCGCTTCTTCGCGCCTCTTTTTGGGCGCTTAGGCCTGCTGTTTTTCCCGGGCGCTTTTGAAGCCCGGACGCTCCATCAACATATCCAGATAGCGTTTGCAGTTGGGTTTGTAGCGGGCGTCCAATCCCAGCGAGACGCCAAGAAACAGGGCATAACCCACCACGATATCGGCTATGGTGAATTTGTCCGCGCAGAGAAAGTCTTTGTCTTCTAGGGCCATTTCCACCGAACGCAGGCGCGACAAGTACCAAATGGAATAGTCTTCTACCACTTGCGGAATGCGGCGTTCCTCTGGTTCCAGCCGGGTATAGCGCAGCACCAAGGTCTGTGGAAAAGTCAGAGTGGCGTCACTGCGATAGAGCCAATTCAGATATTCACCGTAGGCCGGATGATCCTTGGCCACCCCGATGGAAGTCGGCCCGTACTTGTCTTCCAGGTACTGGCAGATACCTGAAGACTCGGTCATCACCAGATCTCCGTCGGTAAACGTTGGCACGGTGCCGAGGGGGTTCAGCTCCAAATATCCGGGATAGGTGGCCCGAGGTGGAAACTGCATGTTGATCAACTCGTAGTCCAAACCCATCTCTTCCAGCGCCCAAAGAGGCCGCAAAGAGCGTGCATCGGCGCAGTGGTACAACGTCATTTTTGAATCTGTCATGGTGTTTTCTCTTTTTCTGTTCTTGGTTTGGATCTGTTCTTTATCTCAGTCTTCGCTGCTCAATCGCTGCTTGGACCCGCGCTCAAGCCACCGTTTCATCAAGCAACAAGGGCGCCAGCAGATTCCGGTGATAGGCCGCATCACCGAATTGGTATTGGCACCACAAAGCCCGTCGCAGGAACAATTGAGCGTCACATTCGTAGGTGAATCCAAAACCGCCGTGAAACTGCACCGCACGATCGCCGGCAAAGGCGAAGGCCTCGCTGCCTTGAGCCTTGGCCATTCGCAGGGCTGCCTCAATTTCACCAGCACTGTTCTGAGCAATGCAGGTGGCAGCTCTATACAAATGGGACCGGCAAGCCTCCATGGACAACAGAATTTGCACCGTGGGGTGTTTCAACGATTGGTAGCTGCCAATGTACTGATCAAATTGCTTGCGTGTCGTCAGGTAATCGATAATCACATGCAGCACGCCGGACAAACCGCCGGACATTTCTGCGGTGAGCAGCAGTAACGCCGCCTGCTCAAT
>ERZ1047472.375-NODE-375-length-41207-cov-6.598343_pt1 | contig 41207 bp, 40 predicted proteins | sample MGYA00383095_ERZ1047472 | MGnify/ENA primary metagenome ERZ1047472 (study PRJEB29581, sample SAMEA5548365) | metagenome | biome: marine; feature: coastal; material: water | depth 1 m | study: Short-term variability in the microbial, nano- and picoplankton dynamics... | reverse complement strand
TTGTTTTTTCAGTTGAAACGTCACCGACCATGACATCACAATTATCTGGAGTGAGTTCGTCTCTGATCTGAAACAAAGCCTGCTCATTTCTCCCGATCAAAAATACTTTTGCTCCCTCAGCAACAAACCGCCGAGCAGTCGCTGCACCAATTCCGTTACTGGCACCTGTAATGATCGCAATTTTATTTGGTAATCGAGACATCTTTTTCTCCTAGGGTAAATCTTTTTTTTTATTCCCGAAAAATTTCAAATTAACAATATCAAATTAAAAAAAAACCCCACCGATTGGGCGGGGTTTCCAAATACTAAAATTTACTGCCAAACCGAATCAAGACTTCCCACAGACTTAGGGTAAGCAACAATCCCCCATGGCATTGCGAAACCAGTCAGCCTTTTGACGACTGACAAATCAGAGGCATCTAACACCACGATCTCGTCCGACCTTCCACAAGCGACTAAAATTTTTGAATCATCTGGAGTGAAAGTAAAGTGCCAGCAACGTTTACCAGTCTCGCCTCGCCCGAGCTCCTCCCAAGTCGACGTGTCGAACACTTGCAGCGCTTTACCCTTCGCTAGAGCCACATACAACTTACTGCCGTCGCGATTGAACGACAATCCATAAGGCACTGCACCAGTCTCAACAGATTTAACAACTTCAAAATCGCTATCCATAATAACGATTCTATTGCCATACTCAATACTTCCGACGTACATGCTTCCATCAGGAGACGCCTTGATTCCCCGTGGCCTATGACCATAGTCTTTTGTACTAATCTCTTTTATCATTTCACCAGTCTCTAGATCATGAACCGTTATATTTTCATCGGCCTCGTTTGTAATTATGAGCTTGGTTTGATCGAAAGATAGTTCTATCCCTTCTGTCTCCATTCCTCCCGTAATTTCTTTCTCAACAATCCCAGATTCAATATTCACTATCGCTATCTTTGCGGGTTCGGCATCGTCTTCTTCCCGATCTTCCTCAAGCTTTTTTGCGGCTTCAGACCCAGGAGTAGGTGGAGGACCACCTAACGAAGCCGGTTCGAAAGATATAAATGCTCGATTTCCGATAACACGAACAAATTCTGGATTTTCACCAATTTCGATATGTTTAATCACTTGACCAGATTCACGATCGATCAACGAGATGTCACCACCATCCACATTAGCGACCACGATAGTCTTACCGTCGGGAGTTATGCCGATACCCCGAGGCCCCTTACCCTCAACGTCAATTTCCGAAATCGCTTCCAGGCTCGCCAAATCAAGGACTGTAATATTGCCTTTTTGATTTGTTACGTATGCTAGGCCCGCTCCGGACTCATCGGTGGTCGAATCTTTGGAACAACCCGCCGAAAAGAGCAACAACGACAACACTGAAAAAACTAAAACTCTAAAACCTTTAAACACGTTAGGACTCCTTAATGTTTATTGACAATCATACTTTTTGAACAAATCAAAATACTCAATCTAATTTAAACTCGTAATCACTATATTCTAATACATCAAACCACAAATCACTACGATACAAAAACGGCGAATTCCTTTTCAATCGCTTTTGCATCCTGCCTATGCCCTTGATAAACCGCCTGAGCCATTTCCCCTGGATAGACATCCTCTATGCCGTCCTCAATTGCTTGTAATACCGCGTCTACTACGTCTACTGGCTTATCCTTCGGCCCCTCAAAATCTCTAGCCATGTCCGTATCGATAGAGCCAGGCATCACTCCCACCACTGACGTATTTTGTCCACTCAATTCCGCTCTCACACCTTGATTCATGGAGTACGCCGCAGCCTTCGATACACTGAAAGACCCACTAGCCGGCAGATTGACCAACGACAATATAGAGAGAATATTTACGATTGTCCCACCACCGTTTTTTTTCAACACCGGAGCAAACGCTCGACACATAGAGAGCGTCCCAAAGTAGTTAGTCTCCATCTCCTCCCGCGCATTTTCTATGCCTGCCACTCCAAGTAAAGCCGCGTTGCGATTACATCCGGCATTATTAATTAATAAAGTCACATCGGTCGCCTGGCTAAGTACATCCTCAATGTGTCTCTGTTGTGTAATGTCCAGCGTAATTGGGCATACTGAATTGGGATTCAATTTGACCAAATTTTCCAATAACGAAGCATCGCGAGCTGTGACATATATTTTTTTAATGCCTCTGGCAATTAACCGTTCAGCAAATGCCATCCCTAGTCCACGGTTGGACCCTGTCACTAAAGCCACCGATTCAGTTAATTTCACGTTACCCCTTTCAAACTCACGATTCAAGATTACGTTAAAGTTGCCCTAACCATTTAGTTTTTACCAAGATGAATTTAAATTTAAATCGATGCTTAGCCTTAAACTAAAAAGCTATAAAGAGCTAATGTCCTGTGGCAGGACATATCCTCCTGCATGAGGTTCAAACTGCAAATCGGACTTATGAACCACTGATTGATAGTATTGCACCAAAGGAATGACCGCGCCTTCATCCGCAATATATTGATCAATTTCTTGATAACCTCGAATTCGCTGACGTTCATCAGGCTCGTTCAGCAAAGGTTTGATAAGCCTGTCCAGCTCGGCACTTTTAAATGAAGAATCGGGAGACTGACTGAGCATCGCAAGGCCTGTGGACATGAAGGGATCCCCAGTCGGATTACTCCAATTGAAAAAAGCCGCTGGCGCAAGGTCATGTTCTGCACGGAGGCGTAAATGCTCCTTTTCTGTATACAGTTCAATCTCCGCCTCAATGCCGACCTCCCTCCACATACCGACAATCATCTGTACCATTTCATAGTCTCGGAACCGATAGCCCTTAGTCGTCTGAATTTTTAATTGAACAGGTCTGGATTCCGAATACCCGGACTTTGACAACAAGTCCCGCGCTAAAAGTGGATCAAATTCAATTTTTATAGATGCATCATGTGCATCAAATAATGGGGCTTGAAGCGAGTCCATCGTCCTTCCTAAACCAATGGATGGTTTATACGCGTCATAGCCAGAAACTTGCATGGAGCTCATCGTGTTTCCGTAACCAAGTAAAAGCTCATCAATCAGTTTCTGTTTATCGATAGCATGATGCATGGCAAGACGTACATTTTTATCCTTCATCATTGACTCTCTATTGGTAATAAAGATTAAGCCAATATCTGAAGTGGGGTAGGCGTCGCCCCCCCAGGACGATTTGCTCGTCAGCCGATTAAATTCTTCAAAAGGTACGCCAATGGCCAAATCACACTCGCCGTTTTCCAGCGCAGCTACCCGCTGTTCCGCGTCTGGAATTATTTTTACAAGCACCGAATCGAATCGAGGCTTCGGACCCCAATACTGAGGAAATGCCTTCAGTAACACCGAGCTTCCTTGCTCGAAATTTTCCACTATATAAGGGCCACTTCCAACAGGCTGTTCGTTCCATGTTGCAGCCTTTGCCACAGAATACGCGTGCTTCGGAAGTATGTATCCGGTTAAATGGGCCATCCATTTGAAAATGGTGGGATCGTATTCGCGAACATCGGCAACGATGTTGCTGCCACTGATACTAAAATTATTTACCTTGTTCCAAATAAAATGCATTGGGTTGCCACTCATGGAGTTGCCAGCTCTCTCTAAAGACCAAATCACATCGCTCGGCGTGACGGGTGAGCCATCATGCCAAAATGCGTCCTCTCTGACCGACATTTGGATTTGTGATCGGTCCTCATTCCATCCCCAATCAATAAGGATTCCAGGCTTTAAACTCCGGTCGGAACTTTGATCAATGAACGAGTCGAATACAGCCTTATAAAAAAACTGCATCTCGGCATCCAATGAAGATAATCCTCTAGTCGGCTCCCATGAACTTAACTGAGCGCCACAAGCAATAGTAATTTTTCGACTTTTAGGAGAACATCCGCCAAGAAGTAATTGTGCCGCGGTAGGCACCGCAGCTATCGAACCTGAGGCTTGAAGAAATTGTCGCCTCGTAAAACCTTTCATGAACCATCCTCTTTGTGCTTTGCCGCTACACTAGAGACAAACGATTACTTGGCATAATTGTACTCTTCAATTTAGAGTTTGATAATTAATTTGTCAAGAAATTGATGTTTGAAAATAAGATAAGATAAATTTCAATCGAGATAAAAAACAAACAATTTAACCGAGAGATTGACGGCCATGAATGGACAATGGATTGAAATTGACGCTACGGATAGCGGTGCATTTAGGGGGTACCTATCCGTGCCTGTTGCTGGGAAAGGTCCGGGGATTATTTTATGTCAGGAAATTTTTGGGGTAAATACTTATATTCAGGAGGTGGCTGACCATTACGCTGAGGAGGGATATGTGGTGCTTGCCCCTGACCTATTCTGGCGAAATGAACCCAACATACAATTAGGGTATTCGGAAAAAGATCTTACTAAGGCGTTTGAACTATTCCGACAATTCGACACAGATAAAGGCATAGAAGACATCACTCAATCTGTAAATACATTAAAGGATAGAAGCGAGGTTGTCGGCAAAATTGGTGCGCTGGGATTCTGTCTAGGCGGCAGATTGGCTTACTTGGCAGCAGCTCGCTCCGGAGTTGACTGTGCCGTCGCTTATTACGGCGTGACCATTGACGAGTATCTTGATGAGGCGGACGCCATCAGCGTTCCAATGGTTCTGCACTTTGCAGAAAATGATCAGTATGCCCCAACAGTTAAGGTCAACAAAATTAAAAAAGCCCTAGAAAACAAATCTAACGCAGTCATTCACACCTACCCTGGCGTTGATCATGGGTTTTCGAGAACAGAGTCCAACCACTTCGACAAACCAACCGCACTCTTGGCGCATCAACGGTCAATATCTTTGTTTCGGAAAACTATCGGGCCTCATTATAGTTCCTAGGTTTATGGGATAAACATTGTGCGTATGAATTCGTTACTCATGATGTCGATGCGACCATGGCAACCATGGTGAACGAGCCATACGTTAATCATATTCCAACGATGACGGGTGGCGTTGGTCATAACGATCTGAGGCAGTTTTATAAACATCACTTTATCGCTACTACCCCATCAGATACGACCATCATTCCGATATCACAGACGGTGGGTGAGGGGTCACTAGTTGATGAGGTACTTTTTTGCTTTACTCACGATATCGAGATTGACTGGATGCTGCCGGGAATAGCGCCTACAGGTAAGCGTGTTGAAATCCCCTTGGTCGCCATCATAAAATTTCACGGCGACAAATTATTTAATGAACATATTTATTGGGTCCAGGCACCGGTGCTCGTTCAAATCGCAATATTGAGACCCAATGGGCTTCCAATCGCCAGCATAGCGACTGGACAAAAACTTCTAAACGAAACTTTGCCCTCGAACGGTCTTATGGCCAAGTGGAGTGAGAGCGAAGGTAAATGCTAGCCGCAAACCTGCCACAGCCAATCGTCCTCGCGGCTTCCCATTGCAGGCTTTCGAAACTCCTCAGCTCCCGGCGGCACCATGATCATTTTTAATGACTTCCCATCTAAATTCCGAAGGTCAATAACATAAGGAGCCAACTCCTTAGCCTCGCACCGCGCCCTGTAGGTTATCCTCCTAGAAAACAGAGCCTGAGGTGCAACTGACTGAATATCAACCTTTCGAATCATGACCTCAAAATACTTTTCACCATACTTATCCCTGACGCTATTAGGATAAAATTTAGCAACCTCTCCTTCGGCGACTTCCGCAATCGAGTCAACCGCGTACTCTACTGAGTGGACTGAAGTTGAAATGAATAGACTCAAAACAAACAATAAATTCTTCACGAATGTTCCTTTTTAGTTTTTCGATTGTCACGTTGTGAGAACGCAAAGTAGCAATAAAGTTCATGCTATATATAAATTTTCATTGATCAAATGTTGGCTCTCGTCCAGTTCCCTGATAAAACAACTTGAAAGACTCCTCTGCTATTTGCTTGTGAACAGCAACCTCAACTTCACCTAAGGTCTCCTTAGGGCGCGGCTCATGCTGAAAATGTTGGAAATCATCTCGTCCCCGGACAAGGGTTGCATAGTCCTTCACTCCATTGACTTGTTTTACATCAGTCCTTACAAACCTAATTGCGAGACCAATTCGCCTATCTGAGCTGGAGTTTGGCTCAGAGCCATGAATGATACGAACATGATGAATCGAGGCCTCTCCTGGCGCCAGGTCAATCCAAGCAATATCATTCTCGTCGACCCCATGCGCTACCTTTTGACCTCGCGTTAACAAGTTCCCCTCTTCGAACGTGTCAACGTGAGGCAGTTGTTCCAGTTTATGGCTGCCAGGTGCCATTTTCATAGCGCCGCTAGACCGATAACTCGCACTTAGAGCAACCCATACGGTTAAGACCTCTGGACGCGATAAACCCCAGTATGTTGAATCTTGGTGCAAAGAGATAAACGTCCCGTCATAAGGCTCTTTAACAAAAAAATTAGTGCCCCAAACCAGTAGATTTGGGCCTAGGATAGATTCAACAGCGTCCAGAATCCTCGCATTTCTGATCACCTCTGCTACCCACGTCATCACTAGATGTGGCTTATTACGGTAAGGCGTTCCCATCACGAGACCATGAGCGGCCTCAAAACATTCAAGTTCCGACCTCAATCTACTCGCCTCCTCCTTAGAAAAAATCCTAATAGGGGATAAAAAGCCATCCGTTCGATAACAATCTATCTGCTTCTGCGTGAGGCATAATTCTTTAACTGCCATCTTCACTTAGAAATGCTCATGTGAAAAACCGATCCGCTGCACTCGTCTGATTTTCGTAAATTGATCCTTGCCGTTTGGCTTCCGGAAACGGCATCCTGATCGGCACGTCAGTGGAGCGAGGTTCTAATGTCGGTTCTCCCACGATCATTCGTCCATTAAATTCCTCTAAATCAGAGAATTTTAAATAGGGCCAAGCGTCAGCAGCAGCGCACTCATACAACATGAGACGACGTGGAATCTGTGAAGTATTCTGCGCGGAGCCATGAACAAGGCGAACATGATGAAATGAGCAATCACCCGCCTTTCCAAGGCAAGGAATCGCCCCCTCAAAATCGAGATCTCTATTTTGAGACGCTGGTATGGCACCACAAAAATACCCGTCCTGATGATGATTCCATACTTTATTCACCCGATGACTTCCGGGAACAACCAACAAAGGCCCATTATCGAGCGTCATATCATCCATCATCAAACCAACCGCGAGTACATGATCGTTCGAGTGTGGATAAAAAGCCCAATCTTGGTGCCATTCGACAGCAGAACCTTCTTGTGATGACTTTAAATTTAGTTTTGATCCGTGCAATCGCACATCCGAACCGAGGAGATCGGTCAAACAACTGACCAGTCTCGGCGAACGAATTAAATCCCAAAAAAAAGAATGCCACTTATGGGGAGTTTTAATTCTCCTGACTTTCGGCTCGCTCGCCTTATGAGACGGCTCCAAATCGAACTTTTCATTATGTTCAGTGAGTTCTTCTGCTCCGACCAACATCTCAGATACGAGCTCACGCAATTGATCTAGAGCCACCTCATCAATTAAAGACCGGGCCACAACATACCCCTCTGAGTGATACTGATCGACTTGCTCCTTACTTAACACCCGCCCCCCGAAAATCTTGTATCAATGGATTCTATAACTGCTGATGACTACGATAGTGGCTATACATTAAAAATGTCAATAACCAAGCGTGGCCTAATCTAACAACATTAAATTTCACTCAACTCTCAAGCTAACCGATCCTAAAGATTCAATCTCAACCTCAGCTACATCACCTGCCTCGAGCCACTTAGTCTCAACAACGCTCCCCAACATAACAAACTCACCTTGATTAATTACAGCACCGCGTTTCATCATCGATTGGATAAACCACTGAAGTGCATTTAACGGTGACTTCATGATGAGCGAACCACGTCCACTCCCCACGACTACACCATTCACACTTGTTGTCCCCAGCAGACTCTTTAAATCAATATCGTGCCACCGACTGACCGGATCACCGAGTACACAACCGCAATCGAAGAAATTATCTGCGATTAAGGTTGGAATGCCTAGAGTTTGGTAGCGGTCGTAGCGGTCGTCAACGATCTCCATTCCGACCATAAGTGAATCAATTACATCTGACGGTGAAAATGGCTTCTTTGAAAAGTCATGAGGAGAGATCGTCTCAGCAATCGACACAACAATTTCACACTCAATTCCGATTTTTATAAAACCATCTCTAGGCACGCGACCACTATTTTTCAATGCCGTACGTGAAAATATCTCACCAGCACAAGGTGACGGTATCCCTAAGAATCGTTGCATCACAGGAGTGGTGCAGCCAATCTTATACCCGACTCGCGCTCCCAAGGGGATACTTAGCAAACGATTAACTTGTTCCTGTAAAAGGTAACCCTCCAATTCACTGGTTGGCCTTAACTCCGCTGGTAGCGATTTTATTGGCGTCAGACTCTGGCGATATGATGCCAACAGGTCGGCAGCTTTCTCGATCTTGAGCGCGTTATGCAATCTAAGTGTCCCTTCTTTCAGCTACAAACGTTAAATGATTATGTTCTCAGATGTCATAACAACACAAAGATGCTCGAATGGAAAGATCGGAGTCTTGGTATGATTAGAACAAATAAAGATAAAAATATTTTCTGATCGCTAGCTACAAAGACAAACGGCGCTTAAAAAGCGCCGTTTGAATTTCCGTTGCAAATATGCAGAAGCAACGAAAGGGGGAGCCTGTAAATTAATTTAGAACATCCAACCGATACCGATATTCGTTGCATCATTGCCGCCATTGACATCGAAGTCCATGTGGTCAAGCTTTAAAACAACGCCGGGCTCTAAGTACCAGCTGATTCCATAGGTAAGAACGGTGTCAGCATTATTTGGATCTGTAATAAACCCAGTTGCAACGCTTTCTTGGGTGTTGTAGTCAGCGTAACGAGCAAATGGCTGCACGTTGTAGTCACCCACCATGAATCCCTTGTAACCGGCCTCTACATACCAACCTGAAAAATCCTCTGGCGCTGCATCATCGGAGCCTGCAGCTATGCTTGCAGACGCGTTGATCGCCTCGGTGTCACCCAGTGTTCCGGCGGCATATAACGCACTCAACTTCCAGTCATTCGCATCATACTGCGCGTGTAAATCCCAAATAGTGAGGGGTGCGTCTACGTTGGCTAACTCAGCAGCATCAGTCCCCTTACCTTGACCATTTTGAGCAGTGTTACCCGTCCAAATTGTGCCGCCCCATTTAAGCCCTGGAATGCCCTTGTAATTGAAGCCGACGTAATATCCCATGTCATTTGCGGTGACCTGCTTACCACTCACTCTCATTTTCTTAAAGCCTGTGGAAGCAGAGGAGTTTGTAAACTTACTCGCATCAGGTGTCGTGGTTGTCCCTAAGAAATACTCTAAGCCACCCATTGTTTTGCCATTAAGGCCAAAACCAATTTCTCGCCACGTTGAAGGAATAATTTTAGTTTCGATATTATTTCGCTCCATGCCGTAAAAGACTGGTGGCTCGTGGTACTCGTTGATGAGGCCGATTGGCACAATTTGGAGTCCGCCGCGCATATTCAAACCATCCTTGATGGTGTGCTCGATGTATGCCTGCTCCATTGCGACTTCACCACCGCTCTCACCACCTTTGACTTGGGCGTGCTCAAACTCGATTTCTGACATCATCCGTGTTTTATCACTGAACGAGTGTCCAAGAAATATAATGAATCTCTGAACATCGAATTCATCCTTCTTATCACCATCAAAGTTAGCCCAATTAAGCTCTGCGTATCCACCTATTGAGGTATCTTTTAGGCCTACTGTATTTTGCTCAATGGATCTGACAACTTCGTTTTGTGATTCAATTGCATCCATTGTCTCTTCCTGCACTTCAGACTGTGTTTTAAGCATTTCTTTCAACTGAAGCAGTTCTTGTTCTAAGCTTTCGATTCGAGTGTTTACGTCATCATCAGCCCAACTAGGTTTTGCGACAAGTAATACCACCGCCGAAACGAGACATATCATTGATACTTGCTGTAACCGGAATAATCCTGGCATTTCATGTTCTCCTGACTTTTATAATTTTGTAATGCAGGAAGAATTATAAACGCAAATGATAATGATTCGCAATAACTTTATTGAATGATTCTCAAGTAATACAGTAAGTATATGTTTTATATTATAAAATACTTTGAATTGGGCGAATACCTACCCGTTGGATATAAATTTTAGATGGAATTAATGCGAAATGAATGTAATTGCGCTTACCAGAGATTCTCAAGAGCCAAATGGCCTGGCTTGGAACGACGGCTGACTGTGTAGTCATGATCGGTAAACCATGCCCGCGTGTCATCAACCATCTGAGGGTTACCGCAAATCATGATCCTACTGCGATTAGGATCCAAATTAATCCCTAAATTTTTCTCAAGTTCACCGTTCTCCAGAAGGACAGGAATACGTTTATCTAGAGCGCCGTCAAACTTCTCTCTCGTAACAACAGGCAAAAACTTAAATTTATGAGCAAATGCACCAAAATATTCGTGATCTTTAAATCCCTGAATGGCTTCCATATACGCCAATTCCTGAGCTTCCCTGACGCTATAAACCAATATGATGTTTTCGTAATTTTCCCAGGTCTCAAGTTCGTAAAGAATACTCATGAATGGTGCCAGCCCAGTGCCAGTCGACAACATCCATAGGTCCTTACCCTCCTCAAAACGGGCTGTTGTCAACAAACCATAATTCATTTTTTCAACGAGGACCTTATCTCCCACCTCTAGCTGCGCTAGACGACTGGTGAATTCTCCATCGGGAACCACGATTGAGAAATATTCTAGAAATTCGTCATAACTTGCAGACACAATTGAGTAGGCTCGCCAAACGATCGAGCCATCCTCTTTTTTTATTCCAAGACGTGAAAACTGCCCCGGTACAAATCGATAACCTGAGTAACGCGTCAGTTTGAAACTAAACAAATTAGGCGCCCAAGTTGTAATTTCTGTGATTGTCTCAGCAGTGTATTTATCTTCTTTTGACATTTATAAATTTCATTTAAATGAACTATCTCGTGTAATTGACAGGATTCGCGCACGCGGAGTTTATCTCAATATAGCCTAGACATCCATTTTGCGAACAAATTCCGTCACACCATGTAATCCGGACTACAACGGTCCAAATTACATTGAAATACTTAAGCCACCATCCATCGTTAAGACATGACCATTCACATATGCCGCTTCATCCGAAGCAAGAAAAACAGCCGCTGCGCCTATTTCGTCAACCTTACCCCATCGCCGGGCGGGTACCCGAGTACAGACCCAATCATTGAAGTCTCCATCAGCCATTAATGCCTGGTTCATCTCGGTGGCAAAATAGCCGGGGGCAATAGCGTTGACAGTGATGTTTTTATCCCCTAGCTCTACCGCCAGCTGTCTCGCCAAGGCATGTACCGCCCCTTTAGAAGCAATATACGCTGATATGGTTGGTCGGCCAATCTCGGCAGTGATTGAACCAGTAAATACAATTCGCCCGGTGTTTGAGTCAGCCATAAATTTGGAGACCTCCTTTGCCAGAATCCAAACACCAGTTAAATTCGTATCCACGACACGCCTGAAGTCCTCCTCCTCGAATTCACTAATCGGTGAACGGTGCTGAATTCCAGCGTTTGCTATGAGAATATCAAGGTGACCATGTTCGCGAACGATTTCTTCGATAGCGCGTTTCACACCGAGGGAATCAGTTACATCGAACGGCATCGCCGAAACTGATAATCCCTGAGCTTCCAACGTACACACTCGACTTTTCAATACGTCGGCATCTCTGCCATTCAAAACAACATGTGCCCCTTGCTTAGCTAACGAGCTCGCCATGCTTAAACCGAGGCCACGCGAAGCTCCCGACACCAAAGCGATTTTTCCATCCAAACGAAACATGCCCGCTCCTAAAATTACTTACCCATGTTTGAATATTACTCTTACAAGTAAGGGTTATTAAAAAATTTTGCATCATCCCGACTAAAAAAAACGCCGCATTTGCGGCGTCATTCATCTCATTGATGAAAATTAGGTTAAGGCATAAGAATAGTAGATCCCGTTGTTTTCCGTGCCTCGAGGTCTTTATGTGCCTGAGCTGCATCCGCAAGCGCATATCTTTGATTAATATCTATCTTGATTTTTCCAGACTTAACCATCGCGAATAGTTCTTTTGCACCAGCCTCCAAATCCGAGCGCATAGCCGAGTAAACCATAATCGACGGTCGGGTTAAGTAAAAGGACCCCTTAGCAAGAACATTTACGTCAACATCACTCACCGGACCTGAGCCATTACCAAATACCGTTAACAAACCCCTTGGCTGAAGGCAATCTAACGAGCCATAAAATGTATCTTTTCCAACAGAGTCATACACCACGGGTACTCCACGACCTTTAGTAATCTCGCGGACACGTTCAGCAAAATTCTCTTTGTTGTAGTTAATAGTGTGCTGACACCCGTGCGCTTTTGCAATCTTCGCTTTCTCGTCAGATCCTACGGTACCAATCACCTTCGCACCGAGAGCTTTGAGCCACTGACATGCAATCAAACCCACCCCGCCGGCCGCCGCATGAAACACAACAGTTTCGCCTTTCTGAACACGATAAACCCTCCTAATGAGCATATGAACAGTTAGGCCCTTCAGCATCATTGCCGCGGCATCCTCGTCAGACACTCCTTTGGGGATTTTGACTAATTTATTTGCTGGCATAACACGTTCTTGCGCGTATGCTCCTGGAGGTCCACCCGCATATGCCACGCGATCGCCGACCTTGACATGGGTGACGCCAGCGCCTACAGCCTCAACAACGCCGGCTCCTTCTAAACCAACACCGGTAGGCAAAGGTAGTGGGTACAAACCAGATCGGTGATACGTATCAATGTAATTTAACCCTATTGCCGTGTGGCGGACTCGCGCCTCGCCTCGCTTTGGTTTGCCAACAAGCGCGTTCTCGACCGATAAAACTTCGGGGCCGCCCGTTTTATGAAATTTAACCACTGTTGTCATTTATTCCTCCAGTATCGCATACACTAAATAAAAACATGATTCACCGCTTAATTGGTTTTTTTAAAAACGACGAACCATAAATAAAGTCACATTTACATCTCGACTTATTTTCGCAGAAAAACAAAATCCGAGTGGAAAAAAAGCTATCCCACGTATGTATTAAATAATTAAATCGAAAATCCTTCTTGCATCAACCCCACTTGCTCTCTTATATGCCCAATATGCTCCTCCCAATAACGTTGAGACCCAAACCATGGGAATGCCACCTTAAATGCAGGGTCATTCCACCTCTGAGCAAGCCAACCAGCATAATTTATGATTCGCAAAGTTCTAAGTGGCTCGATTAAAGAAACCTGTCTGTAATCGAAATCCATGAACTGTTCATAACCTGAAACAACTACACGCAACTGCGCCTCCATCGCCTCCCGGTCCCCAGAGAGCAACATCCACAGGTCCTGAATCGCCGGCCCCATGACGGCGTCGTCCAAATCAACAAAACTAGGCCCATCATCCATCCACAGGATATTTCCCGTATGGCAGTCACCTAACAAACGAATTAGCTGCGCGTCGTGGATCTCCATAAAGGCACTATCAATAGTTGTTATTGCGAGCTCAACAAGACCTTGGTAAGCGTCTCTCAATTCATTGGGGATCAAATCGTTTGACAGAATAAAGTCAGCAGGCGCCCGACCGAACTGACCGGTGCTAATCGCTGGTCTGTGTTTAAAGGGTTTCGTTACGGAGACTGCATGGATGCGTCCTATCAACCGACCAATCCAACTCAGGACCGACTGATCCTCTAGGTTGGGCGCTCTTCCACCGACTTTTTTAAAAATTGAAAATTTAAAATTTTCAACCTCGAAAATTGACACCTCATTCACTCTCAAAGGCGCGATTACAGGGAGCTCAAATTCTGTTAAGTCAAACGTAAACTGATGCTCCTCGATTAATTGATTTTGAGACCATCGACCTGGCCGATAAAATTTGGCTACCACATCGTATTCTCGATGCTCATCGTAAACACCTACTTGATATACGCGATTTTCAAAGCTATTGAGAGGAACTAACTTACCTGTTGTTTGCCAGCCCACTTGATCTATAGCATTAAGTATAAGATCAGGTCCTAGACCAAAATAGGGTGTCTCCTCTGCTTGAAATTTCACGACTTCACACTCCGATCGATCGAAAAAATATATATCCTGATAAAAAAAGAACTATCACCTTGGATATGAGCCACCATTAACATCGATAGTCGTTCCTGAAACGTAGGTCGGACTCTCGGCGCCTAACCAGAAAATCGTCTCTGCTACCTCTTCTGGTAAACAGGGCCGGCGGCTGTGAACACTACTCATTACGGATTCTTTTCTGGACTCTGGTAATCGCTCATACATCGCGGTTAACGTGGGCCCAGGCGCTACCGCATTCACCAGCACACCATAAGGACCAAAGTGTGACGCGTAGCTTTTAGTAAGATTCAGCAATGCAGCCTTTGTTGCGCCGTACCAAAGATCCGGGTGACCTGTAAATGCGGAAACAGAACCCACTGAAACAATCCGGCCACTGCCCCTAAGTTTCATGGCTTTCGAGGTTGCCTCAATTAGCTTCGCAGGTGCTAAAAGATTGACATCTAATATTTCCTGCATGTGGTCTTTAGGTATTGACTCGATAGGGTCACAGAATAAGACTGCAGCGTTATTCACCAGTGTGTCAACCGGCCCGATACGGTCAATGAGTTCAGGGATACCGTCTAAATCTCTTAAATCGAAAATAATTTCTTCTCCCATCGAAGCTTCTTTAAAAACCTTATCTAAAGACAACACGTACCAACCCATCACTGCAAATTTTTTTGCGACGGCTAGACCGATACCCGCTCCAGCTCCGGTGATCAATACTCTTTTCATCCCAATCTCACTATCATAAATTGCGAGTAATGACCCACCATCATCCTTCGCAGTTGACGTATATTTCGCTATTATCCGCGGATTTTAGCTGATAACGTTGAACGCCTATATCTCGAAAAAAGTGATCCATAATCGAGAGTACTTGCTCATGAGACTCGTATGGCGCAACAGGAAAATCAAATGTCCTATCAAACGAGTCGTCGAACAACGATGACAATCTCACCAATACCTTCCCACCCGACGAGGAATCTATAGAAATATCTGCCTCTCCAAACTTAAGACGCGCATGATTTATCGCGTTACTAGCGAACAATTGAAAGCCAACCTCTCGGACCGACCAATACCCCTCTTCAAGAGATTTAATAAGAGGCATCGGTGGACGGGGTATCGCCAAGATCGAGCAATCTTCAGTCGATATTTGTTGGCTCAATGCCTCGGCAAACTTAATCCCCCACCTGCCGATATTTCCAGCAGATTCAAAAATCGACGGCGCCGAGGAAGGGCTAAGCGAAACACCACAAAGGAAGCGTAATTGCGCGGCTTCCGAACCAGCTCGAACTTCGACTGGACACTCCGAAAAATCAAGAGTCATTGGCTTTTTTGAAGAGTGATACCGACCAGCCTCCTTCCACGACTTCAATGGATATCCGTTCAAGACGTCATGGTCCGTTAGAGAGTTTGCGAGTCCAAAGTTTTTACAGTGTCCCAAAACACCCAGGTCCTCAAAGAGATCTTGCAAGACACCCACATCGCGCATGACGGTCGAGAGTCTGATGTTCTTTTGTGAGCCAACAACTAAAATGATTGGTATTACAAAAAGATCTAATTGAAATAAACTTTCCTTTTGAACCAAATTAAATATGTTGTCAGTTGCCTGCCTTACCACTCGGCCAGCGTCTAAGGAATTAGGGTGCCAACAAGCTTGTTTAATGGGATCATCCACTCCAGAATCAATCAAACTCTCGATTAGCTCCTCCAGTTGGACCTGATTTGACTTTCCCTGATCTGACGACGGCGCCACCATTCCGTCAGAAAGGCTCATCAAATGTTCGTATGCACCACTTATATCTCTTTGAGTATCTTTTGCCACAAAGTGTACTTTCCATTTTGTTTAGTTATGATTATAACGATTGCCCAATCAGATAGACACAAACCAGAAATATCAACATAACGATTGATCACCAAAAAATGAATTATCTCGCACACCTCTTCTTAGCTCCAGACGATGAGGACTGGCAACTTGGAGGCATCCTCGGCGATTTCGTTAAGGGTCCGATAGATGAACGAGTAATCGCCACCTATCGACTCAATGTTGTTAATGGGATCAAACTTCATCGCAAAATCGATCTTTTCTCGGACCAGTCAACCATTTTCAAGCGGAGCGCAAACAGAATTAACATCAAACAAAAAAGATTTGCGCGCGTTTTGATTGATATGTATTTCGATCATATTCTCGCCAAGCATTGGTCACAGCTTCATGCGACTAGCCTCACAGATTTCAGCCGATACATCTATGAGATTGTTCTGAAAGATCGTCCGGAAAACCCAGAAAAATTCAGACTTGTATCCCAATTAATTGTCTCTGAAGATTGGTTTCGTTTATACACATCCTTAGAGGGCATCGCCCTACAAATTGAACGAATGGGTACAAGATTAAAGCGGGGTAACGCACTTTTAGGAGGTGCAAGAGACCTCATAAATCATCTGGGTAAATTTGAAGCAGATTTTTTCGAATTCATTTACGAGGCTAAAATTTTCTCAAAAAAATACGTTGAATCTTTGAAGCCCTTAGCGCCCTCAGCGTGACCGCCAAACCCCTCTACTCTTGCGCCGCGTAAATCAATGCGAAACTGGATCGCCGCGCGAAACCTTTTTTACTAACAGTCTAAAGCCTAGAACATCGATTTACAGTCATCAATTGATCAGAGCGCCCCACATCTTCAGTTTTCACCTGTCATTGCCTTGAGTGCATCAGACTTAAATTCTCTATGATAGAGAATACCGATGACCGTCACGGTAGCCAAAATAAATAACCAAGGATTCAAGAACCACGGCAACACTGACAACCCGAAATAATATGCGCGCAATCCATCATTGAAGGTATTAGACGCGGTGGTTGCCATCCTAGATCCGCGCTGAACAAACTCCTCATGAGCGTCTTCATCAATATCGGTATCTGGTGCCGCACCGACCATGGTGGAACAAAAAAAATGCTGCCGCAATGACCATGTAAATTTAAAAAATGCATAAATAAAAATTGCAAGCAATAAGACGATCTTGCAGTCCCATGACAAGGTGTCGTTTTTTACCGCAAAAGGCAGGTCAGCAAGGATATCTATAGCCCGATCAGTAGCACCTAATAAGGCAAGAAGTGCGCCCAAAATTAGGATCGTAGTCGACGCGAAGAACGTAGCACCGTTGGAAAGCGTGAGTATAATATTGGTATCGACAATTTTAAGGTCTCGACGGATTGTACCTCTCCACCAATCTTCTCGATATTGAACCATGACGCTCATGAGACTAGGAATGCCTTGATTGGCTGCACGTCGAGCAAATTTAGCATAACCGAGCCATCCAAAATAGAATACTACAAGCGCCAGATAATCGATTGCGGTGAACGAAAGATTGGTTATTGTCATATCAAAATTAGGTATGATTTCGTGTAAACGTTAAGTCTACGAATAAGATGTCTATGGTTAAATTAACGCATTGTTGTATTAGCGCTATACTAACTCAATTAGGCGCAAATATGAGGAGAGAGCTATGGGCGTGACAAATGTTACTGAAGTTAATCGTGATGAGATGGTGCTGCTAAGGGTGGATCACGGCGGCGTTGCGACTCTCACCCTGAACCGCCCAAAAGCTTATAACGCGCTATCTGAAGAACTATTGGCAGCACTCCAATCCGAATTAAATGCTATCAGCAACGATCCCGCGGTTCGTGTTGTGGTGATCGAAGGTAGCGGAACAGCATTTTGCGCGGGACATGACCTCAAGCAGATGCGCGCAAACCCTTCGAGAGAGTATTACGATTCGTTATTTAATACCTGCAGTCGATTCATGTTAACCCTGATGCGAATCCCTCAACCTGTGATCGCGAAGGTCCATGGTATTGCGACTGCTGCAGGATGCCAACTCGTGGGAACATGTGACCTTGCAATAGCTTCAAATCAAGCCCAATTTGCAACTTCTGGCATCAACTATGGGTTGTTTTGCTCGACACCTGCAGTCGCGGTTTCTCGAAATATAAACCGAAAAAAAGCGGCCGAACTTTTATTCACAGGTGAGTTTATCGATGCGCAAACTGCAGCATCACTTGGCTTGATAAATAAAGCTGTAGCAATTGAAAACTTGGACAGTGAAGTCCAAAAAATGGCTGAAGCAATCATTCGAAAATCTGCTGTAGCCGTCGCAACAGGCAAAAGAATGCTATACCGACAGATGGAAATGGGTGTTGATGACGCCTACAAGTTCGCCGCTGAAACCATGGCATGCAACATGATGGCTTTTGATGCGGGAGAAGGGATAGACGCCTTTATCGAGAAACGCCCAGCGGAATGGAAACACATCTAATCTGGCGCCCCAACTTGAGCGCTCGCTCGAAGTGAATTTAAACATAACGACTACATTGCAACCGAAGAGTTCGAGTCGTACTCAATACGAAGACGTCTCCACTCCAAGAAATATACGGTTGTCGAAACAGCCAGGGTTACTACCACGGCAGGCCAAATGAGCTCCAATATTACATCGTAATCAAACAGGTTAGCTGCTTGGGCGATAGCGATTCCAATTGCTAAAAACGCAAGGGCTGCATGCGACTTACCCCATAGATTAGGCATCACTCGGGTTTCTTTCAATTTAGAATCAAGTAAGCCGATACTCAGCATGGCAACATCTCGAACGACTAGCGGTACCCCAACCCACAAAGGCAAAATCCCATTCCAAGTAAGGATGGACGCGCACGTAATCACCAATAATTTATCAGCTACGGGGTCGAGTAATATCCCAATGGTGGTAATGGCGTTATATCGACGAGCAATGTACCCATCCAGCCCATCCGATAGACCTAGAGCAAGGAAAAACCAAAAAGCCACCAAGTAATCATTACTCGACAACATGATCGCTAGAAATGGTACAGACAGTAATCGACTAAGGGTAATAGCATTCGGCAGCACACTAATCATCGCGACCCCTCAGCATAGAATTACATAAAAGAGCTAAACTAAAATTAACGTTTTACGACCATTCGCCAAATGTATCCTCAGCCCGCCATGGAATCAAGTATTTTCTGAAACATCTAAAATTAACTTATTCAACTTTACGACAAACTTCGCAGGATCTGCCAGAGCACCACCATCCGACAACATCGCCTGATCAAAAATGATTGAACTCCAATCCGAGATCCGGGATCCCTCTTTATCAGACGACATCTTCTTTATGATCGGATGCTGAATGTTGATTTCAAGGATGGGAGCAACCGATGGCACTTCCTGACCCGCAGCCTTCAACATTCGTGAAAGATTCATGCTCATTTCGTCCTCGTCAGAAACCAAACATGAAGGAGAATCTACTAAACGGCTTGAAACTCTTACCTCTTTTACGCTATCACCCAACGATTCCTTAATTTTTTTAATAAGCTCTTCACTATCAGAATCCGTCTCATTTTCTTTATTCTCTTCATCATCACTAGATCCTAAATCTAGTGATCCTTTTGCAACTGATACAAGTTTTTTGCCATCGAATTCTTGGAGGTTAGACACTGCCCATTCATCCACTCGATCCGATAGGAGAAGGACCTCAATATCTTTTTTCTTAAATATCTCAAGATGCGGACTCGACTTTGCAGCAGCATGAGTCTCAGCAGTTATATAATAAATTTTATCTTGTCCCTCTTTGAAACGACCAATATAGTCGCTCAAAGATACCACCTGCTCATCACTGCTTTCGGCCGTACTCGAGAACCTTAACAAATGTGCGATTCTCTCCTTGTTACTAAAGTCCTCTCCAACACCTTCCTTTAACACTGATCCAAATTCTTTCCAGAACGCTTTGAATTTATCTTGTTGATTTTTCGCGAGGTCCTCTACCAGTCCCAGAACGCGACTAATACACCCCTTGCGTATAGCGTCAACATCTTTTGACTCTTGTAGGATCTCTCTTGAAACATTCAGTGGCAAATCTGAAGAGTCGATTACACCTCGAACAAAACGCAAGTATCCCGGCAGTAACTGCTCAGCATCATCCATTATAAAAACTCGACGGACATACAATTTTAAGCCTCGTTTATGCTCTCTATTCCAAAGGTCAAAAGGTGCCTTTCCGGGTAAGTAAAGCAATTGTGCATATTCACTCTTTCCTTCGACGCGCGCGTGAGCCCAAGCCAAGGGTTTTTCCATATCATTAGAAATATGTTTGTAAAACTCTTCGTACTGCTCCTCAGATACGTCGTTTTTAGGCCGAGTCCAGATAGCCGATGCTTGATTTATTTGCTCGGATTCATCTTGTAAAACATACTTACTCTCTTTTTCATCCCACTCCTCCTTCGACATGAAGATTGGTAAGTTGATGTGATCTGAATACCTTTGAGCAATTGATTTGAGCCGATAGCCCTCAAGTAAATCGTCTTCATCAGCCCTGAGGTGCAATATGATCTGTGTACCTCGTTCGGGTTTGGAGACAGTTTCGATTGTGAATTCGCCCTCACCTTTTGACTCCCAACACACTGACTCAGAATCTTCAAGACCAGCTCGGCGAGTAATGAGGGTCACTTTGTCCGCGACGATGAAAGAAGAGTAAAAACCGACCCCAAATTGCCCTATTAAGTTCGCATCCTGCGCTTGGTCACCAGTAAGCTTACCGAAAAACTCCTTAGTTCCCGATTTAGCTATCGTCCCTATATTTTGAACCACCTCTTCCCGGGACATCCCAATTCCATTGTCAGAAATGGAAATCGTGCGTGCTTCACGGTCAACCGAAATATCAATTTTAAGATCTGACTCGTCCCCCATGAGGGATGCGTCAGTTAACGATTCAAACCTCAACTTATCACAAGCGTCAGATGCATTTGAAATCAACTCTCTTAAAAAGATTTCCTTATTCGAATATAAGGAATGAATCATTAATTTCAATAACTGGCTTACTTCAGTTTGAAAACCAAGTGTTTCTTTGGAAGCAGAATCTGACATCGAGTTCACCCTATATAGATAATTTTTAACGTTGTGAGTAAATGTGGGGGTGAGATCACAAAATTCAAGACCTCTTGGACATCAAACAATCTGTTTAATCCGAGGACCTGAGAAATTGTTCGGCCCATAGCAATGCAATGACCGTTTTTGCATCTTGAATGCTCGCGTTTAAAGCCTGCTGTACCAGGTCACTCATGGGCACTCTAGACGTTTCTAGAAACTCGCCTTCATCCAAATTTCGCTTTGAATATGTAAGATCTCGAGCGAGATAGGCATGGATTCGTTCATCCGAGTAACCGATACACGGCATCATTGTTCCAATGAAATCCCATCTCTGAGCTTCATACCCTGTCTCCTCTAAAAGCTCACGACGCGCCGCATTTTCAGGGGCCTCATTACGATCGAGCTTTCCAGCCGGGAGTTCCGTCATATGCTGTTTAACGGGATATCGGAACTGCCGCTCAACCAAGACCGTCCCGTCCTCAAACAAAGGGACAATGACAGAGGCCCCAGGATGAACAATGTACTCTCGAGTAGTTTGGCTATCATCCGGCACCAAAACCCTATCCACCCGCACTTCGAGCATCCTACCCTGAAATGCCAAGGAGGACGTCAACTGCTTTTCAGTAAAATCCTGCGCCATACATCAAAAAACTCGCACGGAGTCCTGGATTAACGACTGACACAATAAAAGAAGCCAACCAGGAAACAAGCCCATACCCAGAAGCATTAATCCATTGATGCTAAAAACAACCAATCCGGCTCGATAGCGAATTTTGGTAGTGGATGATTCATTGGAATCAAAATACATTATCTTAACCACCCTCAAGTAATAAAACGCACCAATCAACGACGTCATTACAGCAACTACCGCGAGCCAGACAGACTCAAATTCAATCACCGATTGAATGACGAATAGCTTGGACCAGAAACCGACTGTCGGGGGTATTCCTGCCATCGAAAACATAACGATCATCAGAAGAAAAGCACTCCAAGGATTACTTCGACTAAGGCCGCCCAAATCACTCAACTCCTCGGCCTCAAACCCGTCTTTAGATAACAACAGTATGACGCCAAAGCCGGCTAGAGCCATGAACACGTAGGTCAAAATATAAAATAACGATGCACTATATCCGTTCATAGAACCCGTCAAGAACCCAAGCAACAGAAAACCCATATGAGCGATGGTTGAGTAAGCCAGCATCCGCTTAAAATTAGTTTGTGCTATTGCTACAACGTTACCAATCAGCAGTGAAGCAACAGCCAACACCGTAAGCATCTGACTCCACTCTTGGTGTAACGACGGATGCCCCAACGACTCTGCGAGAAGCCGAATTATGAACGCAAATGCAGCGATTTTTGGTGCCGTACCAATGAGTAGCGTTACCGAGGTGGGAGAACCTTGGTAGACGTCTGGTATCCACATGTGGAATGGCACTGCTCCCAGCTTAAACCCGACTCCTACGATAATGAACACTAAGCCGAGGCGTAACAAATTTAAATCGCTATTACCAGAATTAATAGACGATACAATTGCTTCTATATTTAGATTTCCGGTCGCGCCATAAATCATAGACATACCGTACAGAAGCATCCCAGAAGCAATCGCTCCCAACACAAAATATTTGATGGCTGCCTCCGAGCTACGACCAGAGTCTCGCCGTAGAGCTACCATTGCATATAAACTCAAACTCAATAATTCTAGACCTAGGTAAAGACTTAAAAAATGATTGGAAGACGCCATAACCATCATTCCCAAAGCCGCAAACAGCGTCAGTGAATAATACTCACCGCGGTGGAGGCCTCGACATTGCAAGTAATCTTTTGAATAAATGAGTCCTATCGCAATAAGCCCACAAAGTATCGACTTGAGAGTCGCGCTGAGCGGGCCTGAGACCACCAGCCCATTCATGACCACTCTGGGTTCGACGTCAAAAACAAGCAAAGAAATGACGCTAGTAACAACTAAAACGAACAGTGACAAAAAGTAGGTCACGTTCCGTCTTGTTTCGCTTAAAAATAAATCGAGCAACAAAATGCCGCTGACTCCGCAGAGCAAGAAAATTTCAGCCGATATTGTGTATAAGTCTGATAATTGAAAATTCATTGATGACGTAAATATCTATTAATTACAAGGTCCGCCTCAGTATTTAATGACCGAGGAAAGCTCTAGTATTGTGGTTACTGAAGTACCAATAATATCTGTGAAAGGCTTTGGATAGAGTCCTACACCAATTACAACGAAAGCCAGAACTAGCAACATCGAGAATTCGCGGGCATTAACATCCTTGAGGTCGGCTATTCGATCACTGGTGACTTGACCAAAAACTACCCTTTTATACATCCAAAGAGTATAAGCGGCTCCCAGTATTAAAGTCATTGCTGCTGCAAATGCGAACCAGAAATTATTCGACATTGCGCCCATAATGACAAAAAACTCACCTACAAAGCCACTAGTTCCAGGCAGTCCTGCGTTTGCCATTGCGAACACTAAAAATAATGCAGCGAATTTTGGCATGCTATTCACAACACCACCATAATCCGCTATCTGCCTCGAATGAATTCGATCATACAATACCCCAACACATAAGAATAAGGCTGCAGAAATAAATCCATGGGATACCATCTGAATAATCGCCCCCTGCATCCCTTCTGCATTGAATATGAAAATACCCAAAGTCACAAATCCCATATGTGAAATAGAAGAGTAAGCAATCAATTTTTTCATATCTCGTTGAATAAGCGCGACGAATCCTATGTAAACAATTGCAATGAGCGACAAGGCGATTACCAAAGGAGCAAGCTCTCGGGCAGCATCAGGAACGATTGGAAGCGAAAGCCGTAAAAAACCATACCCCCCTAGCTTCAACATAACCGCAGCCAAAACAACAGATCCACCCGTAGGCGCCTCAACGTGAGCATCCGGCAACCAAGTATGTACTGGCCACATTGGAATCTTGACGGCAAAAGCAGCGAATAGCGCTATAAAAATGAGCAATTGGGCGCTTTGTGGTATCGGCAACAAATAAAAATCAGCAATCGAGAAACTTCCCGCGCTCAGCCGATAAAGATAAATGAGCGCCACCAGCGTCAATAACGAACCTGCCAGCGTGTAGAGGAAAAATTTAATCGCCGCATAGACTCGGTTAGGCCCACCCCAAATACCAATGATTAGGAACATGGGGATCAAGGTTGCTTCAAAAAAGACATAAAACAACATTGCGTCGAGGGAACAGAAGACTCCGTTGATGATGCCCGACAAAATCAAAAATGACGCGTAATACTGAGATACTCTTTTCGTGATTACTTCCCAGCCAGCAATGACAACCAGTATCGTTGTCACCACGTTTAGCAAAATAAGTATCAGTGACAAACCATCAATACCAAGGTGATAATTGATATTAAAAGTATCAATCCAAGGAATGCTCTCTACGAACTGAAACCCCGTTTTTGTTTGGTCAAATTGTGTCCACACTGGGACTAAAACTAAAGCTCCTAATATGGATCCCACTAAAGACACCCACCGCACCAAATGCTCACGGCCATCCTGGCCAATCGTTAAAACAACGATACCAAAAAATATTGGCAGCCAAACAATGAGGGATAAAGACCCAATAATATTAGTCGACATATTTTCTTTTAATTATTTTCCGAACAGCCAAATAGTGACCAAAGTGAAAGCCCCCAGAATCATAATGAACGCATAGTGCGATATGAATCCAGTTTGGATGCGTCGCAGCCGAGTCCCCATTTTCGCGACCAACTTGGCGGAGCCATTAACAAGGAATCCATCAATAATTTTTTGATCCCCTACCTTCCAAAGTAAATCGCCTAGAGAACGAGCACCTAGAGCAAAAAACCATTCGTTGAATTTATCTAAGAAATATTTCTGCTCAAAGAGTCGAATCAGTGGTGCAAAAACACTCAATTTATTCCGGGTCTTCGGAGAATAATAAAATACAAACCAGGCCGTCAGCACACCGGCCATAGCTAGCCAAAAGGGGAGCGTCTGAAATCCATGCATCCCCATCGCAAGCCACCCGTGAAAATGTTCTCCAAATTGGGCAACCACATCATGTGAGCCTAAAACAAATATAACGTCCTTAAAGTAGTCCCCAAAGAGAATCGGCTGAATCGATATCGCCCCACTAAAGACCGAGAGAATCGCCAACACCACGAGTGGGATCCACACCACCGGCGGTGACTCATGTGGATCGTGATGACTCTCGGAGACGTCCTGACCACTCTGGTTATTTCCTCGATAGTTACCCTCGAAGACCAAAAAATACATACGGAAGCTATAGAGTGCCGTCACAAAAACGCCGAGCAACACAGCGAAGTAAGCGAATCCTGCGCCCGGAATAGAAGACAGTTGTACCGTTTCAATAATGCTGTCTTTGCTGTAAAAACCGGACAGAAAAGGAAATCCTATTAGGGCTAATGAACCGATCAAAGATACCATCCAAGTGATCGGCATCTTACGTCGTAAACCACCCATAAACCTCATATCTTGCTGATGATGCATCCCAATAATTACGGAACCCGCCGCGAGAAAAAGTAATGCCTTAAAAAATGCATGAGTCATTAAATGAAACATTGCGGCAGAATATGCCGAAACACCAAGGGCAACGGTCATATACCCCAGTTGAGACAGGGTGGAGTAAGCAACAACTCTCTTAATATCATTTTGAACTAACCCAAGTAGGCCCATAAATAATGCCGTAATGGAACCGATAATCAACACGAAGGAAAGAGCCATTTCTGAATATTCAAAAAGGGGCGACATACGCGCTACCATGAATATCCCAGCGGTTACCATAGTTGCGGCGTGGATCAAAGCTGATATGGGAGTCGGCCCTTCCATTGAGTCAGGTAACCAGACGTGGAGTGGGAATTGAGCGGATTTACCCATGGCGCCGATAAACAGACAGATGCAGATCACCGTAATTAAAGACCAGCCTACGCCACCGAACAATTCAATTTGTCGAACAGATAAATCTTCGCTTTGATCGAAAACGGCCGCATAATCTAACGTTCCAGCAAAATGGAGTACCAAAGCAATACCCAGAAGAAAGCCAAAGTCCCCGACACGATTAACTAAAAACGCCTTGAGATTCGCATATATCGCAGAATCCTTTTTATACCAAAATCCTATTAATAAGTAGGAAACCAGTCCGACAGCCTCCCAACCAAAAAATAATTGAAGAAAATTGTTGCTCATCACCAACATCAACATGGCGAAAGTAAATAGAGATATATAACTAAAGAACCTCTGATAACCAGGATCATCCTTCATGTATCCGATTGTATAAATATGAACCATTAACGACACACTAGTCACAACAATCATCATGAGCGAAGACAAGCGATCAATCAGAAAGCCAACCTCGAAACTGACGCCACCGACCACCGCCCATGTATAGACTGAGCCGTTAAACGAGTTACCGTTTAGTACATCGATAAAAATCTTAATCGATAAGATCAACGAAACTAAAACCCCGAGAATTGCCACGAAATGCGAACCTGACCGACCGATCTTTCGACCAAAAAATCCAGTCAGCATTGACCCTATGAGAGGGGCCAATGCGGCCAAAAGATACATATTCATGTTTGTCATAGTGTCTTTAACCCCTAAGTCCGCCAACATCGTCGACATTGATCGTTTTAAGGTTCCTAAATAAAACCACTAAAATAGCTAGGCCGATTGCCGCCTCAGCGGCGGCCACTGTCAAAATAAAAAAGACAAATATCTGTCCAGACAAGTCTCCCAGATAATGTGAGAACGCTATAAAGTTCATATTAACTGCGAGTAACATCAATTCAATCGACATCAAGATGATGATGATATTTTTACGATTCAGGAATATACCCGCGATACTTACCGAAAAAAGTATGGCCCCCAAAACCAGATAATGCGATAACGTGATCATGATTCTTCTCTCTCTCTACCATTCTCTACCGGCATAGAGACAATTTTCAGCCGGCTGGCCCGGTTCGCAGAGGATTGGTCACTAGAACTCACGACCTTCATATCTTTACGACGTCGGAGGGTAAGCGCGATCGCCGCCACAATCGCGACGAGTAGAATAACTGCAGCCAGCTCGAAAGCATAGAGATACTCTGTATAGAGTAGCCGTCCGAGTTGTAAGGTATTTCCCTCGTTCGTGATCTGGGCTGAAATTTCTAAAGGTTTCTCAAACACCATACGACCACTGATCAAGACAATAAGCTCCGCTAAGAAAATTCCGGAAACGACAATCGCGGGCAAGAGATAATTCCAATACCCCTCTCTCATTCGGTTAATATTTATGTCCAACATCATCACCACGAAAAGAAAGAGAACCATAACCGCGCCGACGTAGACGAGGATAAGAGAGATTGCTAAAAATTCGGCTTCAAGCATTAACCATATAGCTGCAGCTGTAAAAAACGCCAACACCAAAGAAAGCGCTGCATGCACTGGGTTTCGAGAAAAAATAACACTCAAGGCTGAACCAACCAAAATGGTGGAGAATAAATAGAAGGAAAAACTTTCAAAGGTCATTTCAATAATATTTTTTATTTATGTTCGTAGAGATGAATCATTAACGATATTTTGCGTCCGACTTTCGGTCCTTGGCAATCTGCTCCTCATATCGATCACCCACCGCCAATAACATATCCTTCGTATAAACCAAGTCCCCTCTTTGTTCGCCGTGGTACTCAAAAACTCGTGTTTCTACAATTGAATCTACTGGACATGACTCTTCACAAAAACCACAGAAGATGCATTTTGTAAGGTCAATATCGTACCGTGTCGTACGCCGACTGCCATCATCTCGCTGCTCTGACTCGATGGTAATAGCTAGCGCTGGGCACACTGCCTCACACAATTTACAACCAATACACCTCTCCTCACCATTGGGGTATCTCCGTAAGGCATGCAAGCCACGAAATCGTGAGCTTTGAGGTGTTTTCTCCTCAGGGAACTGAACCGTGATCTTAGGCGCAAAAAAATACTTCAAAGTGAGCATTAAACCCTTGCGCAACTCAGTAAGAAGGAAGGTATTTGACACATCGCGAATAAACCCAAACATATTTATCGATCCCTAAATATCAAAACTACCATGGCCACCACTCCATTCTCATAAGTATTCCGATGAGAACAAGCCACACAATAGTTACTGGAATGAACACTTTCCAACCCAGTCGCATAATTTGATCATATCTGTAACGGGGGAATGTAGCCCTAAACCATAAGAAGAAGAAAAGCATAAAAGCAATTTTTCCGGCTAACCATGCAAACCCGTCAGGGATTCCCGGTATCGGTGATAGCCACCCACCCAGAAACATAAGCGAAGCTAAGGCGGCGATCAAAATCATATTGGCGTATTCCGCCAAGAAAAATACTGCGAAAGTAGTACCTGAATACTCGACGTGGAATCCAGCTACGATCTCGGACTCACCCTCCGCAACATCAAACGGCGCGCGATTTGTCTCTGCAACGCCAGAGATGAAATACACAACAAACATTGGAAATAAGGGAATCAAATTCCAACTTAAAAAACCAAAATCACTGCGCTGTGTATCAACGATTGTCGTCAAGTTCAAACTACCAGACATCATCAAAACGCAAACCAAAGCAAAACCCATAGCAATTTCGTAAGCGACTATCTGAGCGCCGCTTCTCATGGCACCTATAAGCGCATATTTTGAGTTTGATGCCCACCCTGCGACAATAACTCCATAAACGCCCATTGAGGTTATGGCTAGAACATACAAAAGTCCCGCATCAATATTTGCTAAGACCCATCCATCTGCAAATGGCATCACTGCCCACGCAGCCAACGCCGGCATTAGTGACAACATTGGTGCCACAACAAACAAAAATTTATTAGCCCCGCTAGGAATTATGATTTCTTTTGTCAACAACTTTAAAACATCTGCGAAAGGCTGTAGCAAGCCCTTCGGACCGACTCGATTCGGGCCTAAGCGCAACTGAATGTAACCAATCACCTTCCGCTCAGCAAGTGTTAGGTACGCCACGCATAAAGTTACTGGAATGAGAATCATCAAGACCTTCATCAGCGTCCAACTAAAATAAGCTAGGCTGTCACCAATGTATGCGCTTAAAAACTCAACAATCATACGTTGGCCTCAAAAGAGGCAACCTTGGTAATCTGCACTGGACCACCGATACCACCAATAACCTTAGATGCATTGCTAGTCATGGGAACGCGAACCACTGAGCCGGCTAGACTAACGTCTATCTGTGCAGGTAACTCAATATGTTTGCCATCTTGCTCCACCCGCACCACATCACCGTTCACTGCTCCAAGCTCTTTGGACAAATCTGAGCCTAACCAGAGATAATCACGTATAGCCTCTTTTGTCGACTGCAGCGCGGGCGCTCGGCGAACGACAGCATCAACACTGTACATTGGGACATCAGCAAATCTTTCGATTCCCTCAATCGGCCGCAAAGCGTCAGGCATTTCGTTAATATCGATTTTTTTTCTTAAGTTCGCGTCGAGGTCATCGTAAACGCTTCTCAAAGCCTCTCTGACCTTCTCTATTGATTCATATTCAAACCCACTAAACCCAAACAACTTACCCAGGGCCGCTATCAATCTCCAAGCTGGTCGACTCTGCCCCTTCGCAGGAGCAACGGGTCCAAATTGTTGCCGTTTGCCCTCCATGTTGATGAAGGTCCCTGACGTTTCAGAGAAGGGGCTAATCGGCAACATCACGGTAGCGTAATTCGAAACCTCGTCCTTGAACGCACTCATCGCGACAACTAGCTTCGCCGACTTTAACGCATCTATAGCGACATCAGGATCACAAGAATCTTCCCCCATTTCAGCATGCAACAAAAAATACACATCTAATGCATTTTCGGTCATCTCTCTGGCAGTAAGACCACTTCGAGCGGGAATATTCTTGGTCGCCTCAGCGCCAAGAGAATTCGGGCCATCCGAGAGAAGACCAATTTTTGCGTCAACTAAATCACCGAGCATGTGACTAATTTTTTCAATCTTCGACCGATCAGGGTGATGCCGAGAAAGAGCGCCGATCAAAATCAACTTGTTTTTTCCGGCCACCAACATATCTGCGACCTTTTGAGCGTCAGGCTCAACATTGATATGGTTTATTGCTGCAGGTATTTCTACCCCAAGCTGAACACTAACCGCCTTGACGATCTGCTGCATAAAAATCGGTACGCGACTGGGTGAGACTGTAAATTCCTGCGCCGAAGTTAACAAAGTATCAGTTCGCATTGGATTGATCAATGCGAGAGAAGCGCTATTCTGATTAACGGCTTTTCGGATTCTATGCGCCAGGAGTGGTTGCTCTTTACGAATGTTTGAGCCTACTACCAAGATACTATCAAGCTTCTCGACATCGCCAATACTCATACCAATCCAAGGCAGTGCATTTGCACCCTTGTTGGAACAATCTGCTTGTCTTAATCGGTAATCTACATTCTCGGACCCCAACTCGCGAATGAATTTTTGGAATAAGTACAGCTCTTCTGTAGTCGCCTGAGGTGCGGAAAGCGCACCAATCCGATTAGGATCTGCGTTTAATGTAGAAAATTTTTCCTTAATATGATCCAAGGCAACAGCCCAGTCTACCTCCTCCCAAGAACCATCGATCTTTATCATTGGTTCAGTTAAGCGGTCGGGTGAGTTTAATCCCTCATAAGAAAAGCGATCTCGGTCAGAAATCCAACACTCGTTGATTTCTGCATTCTCGTTAGGCACAACGCGGATAACCGAATCCCCTTTTAACTGAGCGATCAAATTAGAACCAAGTGCATCATGTGGACTAACAGTTTTCCTACGCGCGAGTTCCCAAGTACGCGCAGCATACCTAAATGGCTTCGACGTCAAAGCACCCACTGGACAAACGTCGATCATATTGCCTGACAACTCCGACTCCACAGTAGAACCTACGAAGGACATGATTTCCGAATGCTCTCCTCGGCCAACCATACCCAACTCCATTATTCCAGCTACCTCTTGTCCGAATCTCACGCACCGGGTGCAATGAATACACCTTGACATCTCTGCTGCAGAAACCAGAGGGCCTAACTCTTTAGTACCAACCATTCGCTTTGACTCCTCAAAACGGGAGCCCGACCCCCCGTACCCCACGGCTAGGTCTTGCAGTTGGCATTCTCCACCTTGATCGCAAATCGGACAATCTAGTGGATGGTTGATAAGCAAAAACTCCATCACGCCTTTTTGGGCGCTTTTTGCTTGCTCCGATCGCGTATGCACTTTCATGTCCTGAGTCGCTGGAGTAGCGCACGCAGGCAAGGGCTTAGGTGCCTTCTCCACCTCGACTAGACACATGCGACAGTTCGCCGCTATAGACAGCTTTTTGTGGTAACAAAAATGAGGAACGTGAATACCTAATTTGCTCGCGGCATCCATGACGGTGCTTCCGCTATCAACCTCAACTTCTTTACCATCAATTTCAAGAGTTATCATTTTGATTCAATTTGACTTTCTTTATGTGTAACCAAGTACTCAAATTCAGGCCTAAAATGTTCGATAAAGCTCTTCACCGGAAGCGCAGCCGCGTCACCTAACGCGCAAATTGTTCTTCCACCAATGTTATCCGACAAAGACAGGAGCTTATCAATATCGCCCTCTTCTCCTAGCCCGCTGTGTATACGCTTAACCAGCCGATATAGCCACCCCGTTCCTTCACGACATGGGGTGCATTGGCCGCAAGATTCTTCGTGGTAGAAATACGAAAGGCGCAGGAGGCAACGAACCATGCATCGCGTTTCATCCATAATAATGACTGCTCCTGACCCGAGCATCGAGCCCGCTTCAGCAATTGAATCGTAATCCATGTCGGTCGACATCATGATATTGGCAGGAAGAACTGGCATCGACGAACCACCAGGTATAACCGCCTTGAGTCGGTTGCCTTCACGAACTCCTCCAGCCATTTCCAATAGTTTTGAAAATGGGGTACCTAAACGCACCTCATAGTTACCCGGGTTTTGAACATCACCAGACACCGAGAAAATTTTTGTTCCCCCGTTATTTGGCTTTCCTAAAGCTAAGTAAGCGTCACCGCCACCGAGAATTAAAGAGGGCACTGCCGCAAAAGTCTCAGTATTGTTGATCGTCGTGGGGCAGCCATACAAACCGTATGAAGCCGGGAACGGTGGTTTAAACCTTGGTTGACCCTTTTTTCCTTCTATCGATTCAAGGAGCGCGGTCTCTTCTCCACAGATATATGCTCCAAATCCATGGTGCGCAAACAAATCGAAACTAAAATCGGAGCCTAAAAGCTTATCTCCCAAGTACCCTGCTAAACGGGCTTCTTCAAGAGCCTCCTCAAAGCGCTCGTAGACCTCCCATATTTCCCCGTGAATGTAATTGTATCCAACAGAGGCGCCGATAGCATAAGCTGCAATAGCCATCCCTTCGATAACTATATGAGGGTTATATCTAAGCAAGTCTCTATCTTTAAAAGTTCCGGGTTCACCTTCATCTGAATTGCAAACGATATACTTTTGACCGTCCCCCTTAGGCATAAAACTCCATTTAAGACCAGTTGGAAACCCCGCTCCACCTCTGCCCCGTAACGCCGACTTCTTAACCTCAGCAATAACGTCCTCAGGTGAATAATCATCGCTCAAAATTTTACGAAGGGCTTGATATCCACCTCGCTTTTCATATTCGGCGAGCTGCCAATTAACCCCATTGACCCCTTTCATGATCACTGCTTCCGGACCATAACTGTCCTGTGAAAATGGTGGATTTGACGTAATCATCGTGCTTTTAGCTCCTCTAACAACTTTTCAACGTCTTCGACGCCGATTTTTCCTCTCATCTCTCGATCGTTGATTATGACGACTGGCGCATCTCCGCAAGCCCCCATGCACTCCGCCTCTTTAAGTGTCAGCAGTCCATCCAAATCGGTTTCATTGAAATCAATACCAAGCAATGCTTTTAACTGATCTACCGTTTTATTGGCGCCCTGGAGAGCACAAGGCAAGTTCGTACAGATTGATAACTTATAGCGTCCTGGCTTTTTCAAGTTATACATGCCATAAAACGTAGCGACTTCCCATACCGCTATGGCCCGCATTTCTAAATAACTTGCGACATCTTCCACTGCCGATTCAGAAAGCCAACCCAGCTCATTTTGCGCAATCGCCAAAGCCGCCATCACGGCGGACTGTTTACGATTCGGTGGATATTTAGCCACCTCTTTATCGATTGCGTCGTAAGCCTCAGCGCTTAACATTCTTGTTTGACTCATCGATCTATTTCCCCAAAAACAACGTCCTGCGTCCCAATTATGGCTACGAGATCGGCAATCATGTGCCCTTTAGTCATTTCATCAATTGCCGAGAGGTGCGCGAAACCTGGGGCTCTTATTTTCAGTCGATATGGCTTATTCGCCCCATCAGAGACCAAGTAAATTCCAAACTCACCTTTAGGCGCCTCGACCGCGCAATATGTTTCGCCAGGAGGAACATGCATACCTTCAGTAAACAACTTAAAATGATGAATGAGGTCCTCCATGTTCCCCTTCATATCTTCGCGCGACGGGGGAGCCACTTTCGTGTTAGCGGTAATGACCGGACCTGGATTGCCCCTCAGCCAATCGATGCATTGCTTTATGATTCGGTTAGATTGTCGCATCTCTTCAATGCGCACGAGGTAGCGATCATAACAATCTCCGTTCGTTCCAACAGGCACGTCAAAATCCACTAGATCATAAGCGTCATAAGGCTGCTTTTTCCTCAAATCCCAAGCCACCCCAGATCCTCTAAGCATTGGGCCAGTGAAACCCAGTGCGGCGGCACGATCGGGTGAAACCACACCAATACCCACCGTCCTCTGTTTCCAAATCCGGTTGTCGGTTAATAGGGTCTCATACTCGTCTACCTTGCCAAGGAAATGATTCGTAAAGTGCTCAATGAAGTCAAGTAAAGAACCTTGGCGATTTTCATTTAGACGATTAATGTCTTTTTGGTTTCGAAATTTCGATGCTTCGTACTGAGGCATGGAGTCTGGTAGATCCCTATACACACCGCCTGGCCGGTAATAGGCCGAGTGAAGTCGCGCTCCAGAGACTGCCTCGTAACAATCCATTAAATCCTCGCGCTCTCGGAAGCAGTACAAAAACACCGTCATTGCTCCGACATCCAGTGCGTGTGCACCTAACCATAGTAGGTGATTCAGAATACGAGTTATTTCATCAAACATCACACGTATGTACTGAGCTCGGATTGGCACCTCGACGTCGAGAAGTTTTTCAATCGCCATCACATAGGCATGCTCATTACACATCATTGAAACGTAATCTAGCCTATCCATATAGGGGACGGACTGTAGAAAAGTTTTATGCTCGGCTAGTTTCTCCGTACCTCGATGAAGCAGTCCGATATGGGGGTCGATTCTTTCGATAACCTCCCCATCTAACTCCAACACAAGTCGTAACACCCCGTGGGCAGCAGGGTGTTGTGGTCCAAAATTCATGGTGTAATTTTTAATTTCAGCCATTGATCACAATCTAATCACGAGTAGAAAAGGGTTATACGTCTCCATAAGAATCCTCTCGAATAACCCTTGGAACAATCTCTCTGGGTTCAATAGTCACTGGTTGATACACCACTCTTTTTTCGATTGGGTCATAGCGCATTTCCACATGACCCGAGACAGGAAAGTCCTTTCTAAGTGGGTGCCCTACAAAACCATAATCAGTCAATAAACGCCTTAAATCGGGGTGCCCGTCAAAGACGATACCAAAAAGATCGAACGCTTCTCTTTCGAACCAATTCGCTCCAGCCCAAATCTCGACAACCGACGGAACAACAGGTTGCTCATCATCAACACAAAAAACCTTTACGCGTAACCGGTGATTGAGTTTTGTAGATAATAAATGGTAAACCACCGCAAACCGGCCAGGTAAATGATCTCTCAATGGATGCTCTGCATAATCAACCCCGCAGACGTCCAAATTTTGACTGAACAGAAGTCCTGGCGTATCTCGCAGTTGTGTCATATGTTGATACAAATCCTGTGCAGATAACGTTATTGTTAGCTCACCGAAATCGTATCGAATTGCATCTTCCGCCAATCCCAACTTAGCTTTCAATACTTCTAACAAACTCTGGTTTACTTGATTCACTTATTTCCTAAAATTCCAACTGAGCAAGTTAACGCGCAATCGTATTAGTTCTTTTGATCTTGTTTTGTAATTGCACGATCCCGTACAGGAGCGCCTCGGCAGTCGGTGGGCAACCCGGAACGTATACGTCAACCGGAACTATCCGGTCACAACCTCTAACGACTGAATATGAATAATGGTAGTAGCCGCCGCCATTTGCACATGAACCCATTGATATCACCCACCTGGGCTCAGCCATCTGGTCATATACCTTTCTGAGCGCCGGAGCCATTTTATTGCAAAGTGTTCCGGCTACGATCATTAGGTCTGATTGTCGAGGACTAGGTCGAAACACAACACCGAACCGGTCTAAATCATACCGCGAAGCTCCTGCGTGCATCATTTCAACCGCACAACAAGCCAAACCAAAGGTCATGGGCCACAACGAACCAGTCCTAGTCCAGTTGACGACCGCATCGACGCTTGTCGTGACAAAACCTTTTTCCTGTATTTCTTCAATAATCATAATGACCGCCAACTAGTCCCAATCTAATGCACCCTTTTTCCACTCATACACAAAACCCACAACCAATAAGGCCAAAAAAATCATCATTGCGACAAAACCAGTCAGTCCAATTTGATCCAACGCAATGGCCCAAGGAAATAAGAACGCTATTTCAAGGTCGAAAATAATAAACAAAATAGCGACAAGATAATAACGAACATCGAATTTTGTCCGTGCGTCTTCGAACGCATCAAACCCACATTCATAAGCAGACAGTTTTTCAGAATCCGGGTTGTGTGACTTAAACGCTCGACTGAGTAAGGCTCCAGCTAGCGGCAACACTAACCCCATCGCAACTCCTACGGCAATAAACAACAAAATTGGGAAGTACTCGCTTATCATTCAAATTTTCCTGTGCCATTAATTGGAGGCTAATCTAGCCTCTTATGACCTACAAATCGCTAATAGTTCTAACCAAACTAGGTTTTATGGCTCAAAAATTAGCTTTGGTGCCGACGGCGAGACTCGAACTCGCACGACTTTCGTCACCGCCCCCTCAAGACGGCGTGTCTACCAGTTCCACCACGACGGCAAAAACATCCTACTGATACAAATATACTTTTTCATCCCAAAATTACTGATCAATTGGGGATCTCATCAGATTTCGAGCTTCCATTTTCTTGTTGCACCGGATCCGGCTTTCCTATCGCAGCCGGTACTGCGCTCGGCGCATCAGTCGCCGTGCCCGACATAACACCCACTGATCGAGTTTGCTCAAACTGAAGAAAACTCAAGCTCATGCTGGTTATAAAAAATATGGTCGCGAAAACAGCCGTTAATCGACTTAAAAAATTGGCTGAGCCACTCGAACCAAATAAACTTCCTGAAGACCCGCCTCCGAAAGCCGCGCCCATATCTGCACCCTTACCGTGCTGCATCAAAACTAAACCAACCACTCCTAGGGCTGCCAGCACATGAATTACTAAAACAATGAAGCTCATAATAATCTGTCAATCTCTAATGTGTTGTCGCGTTAACCGCCGCACGACAAATTGTTAAAAAATCAATCAAGTTCAATGAAGCACCCCCAATTAATCCACCGTCAACATCTTCTTGCCCAAACAAAGCCTCGGCATTATCCGGCTTCACACTCCCGCCATATAAAATCCTGAGTTCTCTCGATGCCTCAACATCAAGAAGCCTCACCTGCTGCCTCAGGTGAGAGTGTACCTCTTGCGCTTGCTCAGGCGATGCCGTCAAACCGGTACCTATTGCCCAAACCGGCTCGTACGCTAACACAATATTCCCTAAATTCTCTAAACCAATTTGTTCGATAACTGCTTTGAGCTGACTAGACATGACCTCAAGAGTTTTTTTGGACTTCCTATGGTCGAGTGTTTCACCGACACAAACAACCGGTGATATTCCAAACTCAATCAGCTTCATAGCCTTCTTGCCAACCAAACCACTGCTCTCGCCAAACATAGAGCGACGCTCTGAATGCCCTACGAGACCAATCTCAGCCCCTAAATCCACTAACATTTTTGCCGAAATCTCACCTGTATAGGCGCCGGAGTCCTGTTCACTGACGTTTTGAGCACCCCAAGAAATCGCCGTACCGCTCAACGCTCCTCTAGCTTGAAAAAAATATGGCGACGGCACACAAACAGCAATGTCGACACTCTCAACACCCTTCGCCGATAATAAGCCATCGAATAACGACTGGTTTTCCTCGATAGACCCATTCATTTTCCAATTACCAACAACAAACTTTTTACGACCCATCTGTGAGACCACTTCGCTTGAGTAAAACCATTCAATTTTACCTTTTTACAAGGTTTCCGGTCAATGCCGCTCATGAACTGGGTGCGCGACAGAGACGCTTAGCTCTAATCCTCGCTAAGGATCACCCAAAACGGCCAGTAATGTAATCCTCAGTTAGCCGATGCGCGGGTCTTGTAAATATTTTTTTAGTCTCACCGACCTCAACCAGTTTGCCAAGGTGGAAATAGGCTGTCCGATCTGAAACTCGCGCCGCCTGCTGCATAGAATGAGTCACGATCACTATCGTATATTGCGCACGCAATTCCGAGATCAGCTCTTCAACCTTCGCGGTTGCAATCGGGTCAAGCGCTGAACAAGGCTCGTCCATCAAAATGACTTCGGGACCGACGGCAATCGCCCGAGCAATACACAAGCGCTGTTGCTGCCCTCCTGAAAGACTTGTTCCAGGCTGATCAAGTCGGTCTTTCACCTCGCTCCACAAGCCCGCCCTCTCCAAAGAACGCTCAACAATCTCGTCGAGTTCAACACTATTCTTAGCTAAGCCGTGAATCCTTGGGCCGTAAGCTATATTGTCAAAAATTGACTTAGGAAACGGATTTGGCTTCTGAAAAACCATTCCCACGCGAGCCCTCAATGACACGACATCGATCTCAGAATGATAAATATCGTCACCATCAATATTTATACCTCCCTCCATCCGACATGTATCAATCGTATCATTCATGCGATTAAAACATCGAAGAAACGTCGACTTACCACAACCCGACGGCCCAACAAACGCGATCACCTCACTAGCACCGATATCCAGAGTCACGTCATCTACTGCTAATTTATCATCGTAGAAAACACTCACGTCTCTCGCGGTCATCCGCGGGTTATCGACATACACGTCGCCAACCGTTACTTTAGGAATTTCCCTATCTTGAAACCCTATCTCTTGTTTCTCAGTCACTAAATTCGTCATATTAAACCCAGTATTACGCCATCATCACCATCGACGCTCAAGTTTTTTTCTAAGGATAATCGCGCCAGCATTCATTGCAATCAAAAAAGCAAGCAAAACAATAATAGCAGCGCTCGTTTTTTGGATAAACATCCGTTCCGCGAAATCAGCCCACATGAATATTTGTACAGGCAAGGCGGTAGCTGGCTCCATCACCCCTCCCGGTACATCAACGATAAAAGCAACCATGCCAATCATTAAAAGCGGCGCCGTTTCCCCAAGCGCTTGAGCCATACCAATGATGGTGCCCGTCAGCATCCCTGGCATAGCAGGCGGAATAACGTGATGCAATATAGTTTGCATTTTAGAGGCTCCAATTCCAAGCGCAGCATCCCTGATACTAGGCGGCACTGCTCGTATCGCGGCCCGAGACGAGATGATTATGGTTGGCAGCGTCATCAGAGCTAACACAATTCCCCCAACGAGAGGAATAGAACGCGGCAAACCAAAGACGATGATAAAAATCGCAAGACCCATTATTCCAAAAACGACTGACGGGACAGCAGCCAAATTGTTAATGTTGATTTCAATAAGCTCTGTAATTCTGTTTTTAGGTGCTATTTCTTCGAGGTACACAGCAGACGCAACACCCAATGGAAAGGCAATTAGCAAACAGACGCTTAATGTCCAGATTGATCCCAGCAGAGCACCCTTTATACCCGCAATTTCGGCATCCCGAGACGCAGAGCCCGTAAAAAGGTAATCACTGAACTCATATGAAATTAGTGATGCATCATTCAGAATATCTACAAACTCAATTGTTTTATCGTTAATTCTTCGATCAGATTCAGGCGTTTGGCGTGAGATGAACCCACGCATAAATGAATCAATATCATCATCGACTGCAAACTTCATTAACACTTTACTTCCAATAAGCTTCGGGTTATCCAAAGCAAATTCCGTCAGCCTGAGTGCGGAACCTGATGAGAGTACTGACCGAGCGGCACGCTTAGCCTTTCTTCCACCTGGATTATTAAGCGCTGAGAATAATGATTCGTTAACTAACCCTTGAGCGTCACCTGAGTAAAGGGAAGCAGCACTCATATCTCCTCCGGGGTCCAAACGATCTTTATCAAGAAACACTTCCAGAACAACATAATGTTGAAACATGCCTGGTATGCCTTTGGACAATATCCCAGCAAACAATAGAACCAGGAACGAAAGTGCTAGAGTAATCGCAGCTACACCCAAAAACCGAAAGCGACGCTCGCTGCGCCCACGCCTTTTAAGCGTCGCAGCCACGCGAACAGCAGCTTCTTTTGGCGTTAAAGGATTATTTAACGGTAACTTAGTCATATTGCTCACGATATCTCTTTACGATTTGAAGGGCGAAAAAGTTAAGTGCCAGTGTAATCACAATCAAAACTAGGGCCAAAGCAAAAGCTGAGAGCGTCTTAGCAGACTCGAACTCCTGGTCCCCACTCAAGATAGTCACAATTTGTGAAGTCACAGTGGTGACCGCATCCAGTGGATTAAACGACAAATTCGCCGCTAAACCCGCGGCCATTACGACGATCATAGTCTCGCCAATAGCTCGAGATACGGCGAGAATAACTGCAGCAACTATACCGGGTAACGCAGCCGGTAAAACGACTTGTCTAATCGCCTCGCTCTTCGTTGACCCTAGCCCGTAAGCAGCGTCTCGGAGCGATTGAGGGACAGCATTAATCACATCGTCGGACAACGAAGAGACGAAAGGAATGATCATTACACCCATAACCAAGCCAGCGGCTAGAGCGGATTCCGATGCGACCTCAATGCCCATGTAGGCACCAGCAGCTCTGACAAACGGCGCAACCGTGAGTGCGGCGAAAAATCCGTAAACAACTGTTGGAACGCCCGCTAAAATTTCTAATAGGGGCTTCACTATAGCCCGAGTTCTATGACTCGCGTACTCGGCTAAATAAATAGCACTGAAGAGGCCAACCGGCACCGCCACTGTAATGGCAACGGTTGATATTAAGAAGGTGCCTACAAACATGGGCAACATTCCGTATGTCGCAGTGCCCCCACCGGACCCCGCCCGCTCAGCTCCTTCAAATTGCGGATTCCATTCAAATCCAAAAATAAAATCCTGAAAAGGGATCAGTTTAAAGAAACGAATCGATTCAAACAACACAGACAAAACTATGCCGATGGTCGTAAATATCGCAATGGAAGAGCATGCCACCAAACCCCATAAAATAATGCGCTCTACGACGTTGCGAGCTCTAAATTCAGGGCTCATTCGATAATAGGCCAGAAAGCCGATTATCAGCGAAGAAAAAATTGTGGCCCCTGTGATGATCAGGTTTGACACTCTTTGCCAGCCAATCCAAGCATTCGCTGCCGTTTGGATCCACGCCTCAGGTTCACCAAACCTGATACCTTCAACCAAATTCATGACCTTAGTGAATGCTATCGCACGCACCACTAAGTTTCCTTCAAGAACATCTGAAGGATAAAAATTGTTCAACATCGATTTAAAAAGAAAATCGTCGGCTAAAGATAATATTAAAAGTAACGAAAGTGCCGGAATTATGGATGCCAGACTGACCCAAAACCCATAGTAGCGCGGCAGAGAATGCAGTTTATTGGTGCCAATCGTCCATTGTTTGACTCCCCAGCTCTGAGCTAAGTAAAAATAAAACACGCCAATGACGACAATTGTGGCTATGAGACTTATTAACGACACCGTGATACTTCCCTCTAAATTA
>ERZ1047472.372-NODE-372-length-41283-cov-6.731081_pt1 | contig 41283 bp, 42 predicted proteins | sample MGYA00383095_ERZ1047472 | MGnify/ENA primary metagenome ERZ1047472 (study PRJEB29581, sample SAMEA5548365) | metagenome | biome: marine; feature: coastal; material: water | depth 1 m | study: Short-term variability in the microbial, nano- and picoplankton dynamics... | reverse complement strand
AGAAACGCAAACGATGCAATTTCTCTCGTTCAGACTGCGGATGGCGCATTATCCGAGGTAACCAACATGCTTCAAAGAATGCGTGAGCTTGCGGTTCAAGCTGCTTCTGGAACCATGTCAACAACAGACCAGGCCGCTTTGAGCACTGAATTTGAAGCTCTAACACTCGGGATCGATGCTATAGCAGACAACACTCAGTGGAACGGAACGCAACTGCTGGATGCCACCAGCAATAGCGGAGCATTTTCTTTCCAAGTTGGTGCCAATGCAAGCCAGACAATCTCTGTGACCATTAGAGATTTCACTACTGACGGTGGTTCCACGGGTGTGATGGAAAACCTTGATGATGCAACAACAACAGACTTCGAGGATGATGATCTTGACTTGGATGCTATCGCCATAACTAGCGCATCTGAAGCGACCGATGCTATCACTGAGCTGTCAAATGCCATTACTCGAGTAGATACAGAAAGAGCAGCTCTAGGTTCGGTTATTAGTCGACTGGAGTATGCAGCCGATAACTTATCAAACGTTTCTCAGAACACTTCAGCCTCACGGAGCCGAATACTAGATGCAGACTACGCATCAGAGACTACTGAACTTGCCCGCACGCAGATTATTCAGCAAGCGGGTACGGCTATGTTGTCACAGGCTAATCAGCAGGCGCAATCTGTACTGGCACTGCTTAGATAAAAGGCTCTTTAAGGACACGGAATTTACAAGTTTGTTGCGATTGTCCTGTCGCTGCAAAAGTCCGGCTCCCTTTGGGGGTCGGGCTTTTTTATTGCCTAAGTTTATATTTGAAGGTGTATCCAATAATGTCTTTCAAGGCTTATTTTTTCTAGTTGAGAAAAAAGTTCGTTTTCTTCTAAAGTTTCCCCAAGTTCTGTCGATGTAGTCGATAACGGGAAAATACTGCCAAGTGTTTTCCCTTAACGCGTTTGTAAAAACGCTAAAAAGGAGAAAGGAAACTTTAAAAATGACCACTATTAATACCAACATAGCGGCTATCCTAACCGCTAACGCATTGGCAAAGAATCAGCGTGTGATGAGTCAGGCGATGGAGCGATTATCTTCAGGGGTTAGGATTAGCTCAGCGGCAGATGATGCCGCAGGGCTAGCAATATCATCTCGATTAACTTCGCAAATTCGGGGACTAGATCAGGCGGTTCGGAACGCAAATGATGCCACATCAATGATACAAACAGCGGACGGTGCCATGGTCGAAGTTGAGAGCATGCTGCAACGGATGCGTGAGCTCACCGTATCAGCTGCTACGGGAACAAATACAACAGCAGAGCTCGCCATTCTCAATACAGAGTTTGAAGCCCTCGAAGCTCAGATTCACTCTATATCAACCGATACACAGTGGAATGGCCGCAATATTTTAGATGGTTCTTTAGGCGAAGTTGACTTTCAGGTAGGTGCCAACGCAAGCCAAACCATTAGTATTACCTTTGCAGACCTGAACACTGACTTTGGTGCGACAGAAGCATCACAAGCCGGCGTCGATGGCAGCACCTCAGCTGATTTAGACATCTTTACCAACTTAAATGTCACGGCAGCTGGCACTACTTCAGGCGATGAGACCATCGATTTGGCAGCGCAAGTAATAACCGGCAGCGCCCAGTCAACGACCTTGGGATATATTGACACCGCAATAGCCAGGGTAAGCAGCCACAGGGCGACTTTGGGTGCAACGATTAATCGACTGGAGTATGCGGCGGACAATTTAACAAATATCTCCCAAAATTCAAGGACAGCAAGAAGTCGGATTTTGGATACGGATTACGCCGCTGAAACAACAACACTTGCGCGAGCACAAATTATTCAGCAGGCAGGTACAGCAGTGTTAGCACAAGCAAATCAGCACGCAAAGTCAGTGCTCTCGCTCCTGCAGTAAAACGGACTAATAGCAATTAGTCGTCGTAGGCCTTGGATAGGGACTCAAGCTGCCCAGTCAGGTAGTCCTTTGTGGCGTCCATGCTGGCCATGAGTGATTCCATGGCAGTAAACTGAGTCAAGTAGCGCTGGTATACCGCTTCCATCCGTGTCTCAAGTTTGGTCAATTCCTCCTTATGATCAGCTAGGGAGGTAGTGGCATTCTTAGAGCGAGTGGTAACAATGCCATCGCTGTCTGTAAAGTTCGCAAGCGCGGTCGCTATATCTTGAGACAAGCCTTTGTTAGATGAGGTAAACAGACTTTCATTGCTAGTACCTGCAGTCAACATCGTTACAATATCATCATAACTTGCTAAAACAGCTGCATCATAGGTTGCTGCTGTAAAGGTCATTGTCCCCGTCTTGTCAATGCTAATACCAAGGTCTCGCATAGCATTAATATCACCAGATTTAGTAGATGAATCAGCAAATATTGATGCGCGTATCTGGTCCTTTAAGAACCTAACCATTGACGTGTCATCAGCCAGAGCGCCACCGAGCTCAGCCTCTGATGTTGTGGATGTAGTGGTAGTAAATAAATTATTTAATCCGTTATAGGTATCCACCATGGCCTGAAGATTTGTCTTCAGTGTTGATTTATCATTAGTAATATTTAATCGCACAGCTGATGAGGTTGTGCCGACTAAATTAATGGTGGCACCATCAATCACATCTGTGATGTTGTTACTATCACGAGTAACACTAAGACCCTCAAAATTCATAATCGAATCTTGGGCCGTCTGCAATGAGTTTGCGGTGTCATGGAATCCAAGATCAGGCGATGATGTCAATGCAAATACACCGTTGCTACCAGTCTGCCCGGCCAGAACAATTCTGTAATTATTTCCACCCGTTCCTGTATCTACTAACGTCGCTGTCACACCTGTATTGGCAGCATTAATTGCGCTAACAACACCTGCTGGTGTATCGGTAGCCACATTAATGGTTGTCGTTGTTGCAGCATTCACCGGAGTAACACCTGTAGTAGTGTTACTGACCGTATGGCTACTCCCAGTGCCCGTTAGGGTTGGAGCCGTAGCAATAGCACCTGTGGTTTTATAAGTGAATCTAAAGCCATTGCCTGCATCATTGGCAGCAACGGTGAACAAAAGATCATCGTAGCCCGATGCTGCTTTAATAGCAGTGACTTGATCTGCAATACTGCTATAGGTGGCGCTGGCAACGGACACACTATTAGTACCATCACTGGCAACTAGTGTTGTGGTCTCGGATGCAGTGGCTGACACATTATATTGTGCCGCGACCCCCGTCACCGGCGTTGAAACGCTCACGCCGACCGTTGGGTTAGTAATGGTGTGCGTGCTGCCGGAACCAGTAAAAGTGGGGGTAGAGGCAACCGAGCCAGTATTTTTATAAGTGAACTCGATAGCATTGCCTGCGGTATTTTTAGCCACCGTGAACAATAAACTGTTGTAGTTAGTACCACCTTGTATCGCAGCGACTTGCTGATCAATGGTGCTATAGGATGCACTGGCAACCGAAACCGTTGTTGTCCCATCACCTACCACTAAACTTGTTGTCTCAGAGGCTGTCACAGTGGCGCTATAAACTGCTGCTACTGCAGACTTGGTGGTGCCCACGGCCAAGGAAATATCAAACGCAGAGCCACTATTTAGGGCCTGCGTTTTAGAGGTGTACTGGTCTGACATTACCCGTTGATTTTGGGCAAGCTGACTGACAGTAAAGTCGTAAGCTCCTGCGGCCGCACTACCAGCAACTGAGGACAATGTGAGTTTGGCCGCATCAGATGAAGTGCCCTTACTGGTGGCTAATTCATTGGCATCATTTAGTTTTTCAAACGCCGTTTTAAGCGCATCAACCTGAAATTTTACCAAAGCATAAGCCGATATAGATGACTCAGTGGCATCAATATCGCCCTGGATAACCTCTTGCTTGGGTACCTTCTCAGCGTCTGTCAAATCTTGTGATAGCTTTGCAATATCAAGACCCGAACCAACATCTAAGGTAGTTAGTACCGTCGAAGCAACACTGTTAACTTCACTCATTTATCATCTCTATCGCAAGTAGTTGAACAGGTTTAGTTGTGAAATTTTTGCAAAACTAGCTTGTGCGGCCTCTAAGGATAAAAGCTCTGCCGATAATTGGGTAACGGCTGTGGCGTAGTCTAGATCTTCAGCATTTGACAGTAGCTCTTGGTACCGAAGCTTAGTATCCGCCAAAACATCACGTTGAGAATCTACTGTATTCATACGGTTTCCGAGATCGGCAATAGCTATTCCCATGCTCTCTGTAATACTACTAACCTCGGTTAGCCCTCGAGATATATCCACATCATTGTCCGCTATGAGTGCATCGGCAAAATCATCTATCGCTGCAAAAAATCCTATACTTGTTGTGTCGCCAGCGCCATCAGTACGCGCAACAGGCTTGAATACTTCATCCCCAGGTCGATTGATGACAAGCGTCCTGTAGTCAGACACGTCAACTAAACTCAGATTTTTGTCGCCCTGATAGGTAATGGTTCCATCCGCAGCAGCCACAAAAGCAGCAGATTGCACAGCGGAACCCGCAAATACATAGTTACCATTAACATCTTGGCTATTGGCCAATGCAAATAGTTCATCTCGCAGACTACTGACTTCTCCAGCTATCACTGTTTTGTCTGCCACACTAAGGCTATCATTCCCGGCTCGCACCGCTAACTCGCGAATACGCTGAAGGATGTTTTCAGAACTCATCAGTGCAGACTGCTCAGCTAAAAGTCGACTTTGGGCTCGATCCAATCCAGCTTCAAAACTGTCCTGCCGGCTTAAAGCTGAAGTTAGCCTCTGAATAATTCCTGATTTTTCTGCATCATCACTTGGCTTCACTAACTGATTTCCAGAAGCTAACTTAGCTTGCATCTCAGCAATTTTTGACTGCTGACGATTCATTTGTGATACCGCCGTATCAAATGTTTGGGACGTTGAAATCTTCATCTAATAATCCTTATCTGATCCCGATAATAGAGTCGAACATCTTGTTAGAGGTTTGAATAATCTGCGCAGCAGCCTGGAAGGCTTGCTGAAATCGTATTAAATCCGCCGCTTCTTGATCAAGGCTTACACCAGAAATCTTGTCTTTCTCCATAACAGCTTGGTCGTAAACAACCTGTAACGCATCTTGGGAGATCTTCGCTAATGTGGAGGCTGCTCCTACTACATTGACCATATCAACATAGCTGTCGCTGACTGTGCGGCCATCCGCTGTAACCTCCTTAGTTTGGAGCTGAGCAACTAGTCGAATATTTCTGTTGTCACCTGCAGCATTAGTGTTTAGTCCCACCGTAAAGGTGTCACCATTTGCTGGAGTACCTGTTACAGCATAATTAATCCCTTCATGAATAAAGCCACCATCTGCATCTACTGCCACTGCCGCGCCGCCAATGCTATAACCTGCGGCTGTCGTAAATGACAAAGTAAAGTTTGGCGTCGCTGTACCCGATGCGATTTGGCTGTAATCTAATTTAGCGCTACCAGTATTTCCTGCATTTGGTAATATTTTCAGAAGTCCCGCTGCAGCTACTTTTGACGCATCCGTCTGAAGTAAAGTAAAGCCAGCAGCCCCAGTAGTGGCAACATCAGCATTAAATAAGTTGGTTCCTCTAATCCCACCTGCATCAACAGCGGTAGTTTGTAAAGCATTTACCTCTGTGGCAACGACTTCTGCTAGGCCATTAAGACTAGCCAAAGTGGGCGCTAATATTTGAGTTCTGAAATTAATTAGACCACCTAATGACCCACCGATAACTGAAGCTGTTGGATTAGCTGTTCCATACACATTTGCTAAGATTTCCGCTTGACCAGGTTTCGTTGCATCGAAGGTCGCCGAAAATTCAGTTGACCGGAGAGCTTCAACAACTACAGGAGTACCTGTCTGGCTATCCAAGCGAACCTCAACAGACCCAGACGTGTTTTGTTTAACGTGTATCTTTGTAATTTCAGCCATATCTCTTAGGATATTGTCCCGCTGATCAAGGAGTGCTGGAGCTTGCTGATTGCCCGAGTGATTTTTTTCTAATAATTGGTTAACTGCCAAGAGCTGCTTACCCAGACTTGTTAAGGATGTTAGCTGCGAGTTAATGCTGGTTTGTGTCTCTTCTTCAACGCTAGTTAACTGGCCCGCAAGTTCCCTAAAGCGCACCGCTAAACCATCGGCATCTCGAAGATAACCATTTCTTAAAGTTGTGGAGCCAGGATCTGAACTTAAATCTCTCGCGGAGTTAAAAAATGTATCCAGAGCACTATTTAGCCCTGCGGTTTTCGACCCCATGATATCAACAACTCTGTCGGTATATTTGATCATGGGATCTTGATTCGCTAAATCGCTGCTGCTATTGCGTAAGTTACTCTCATTAAATTCACTAAACGCACGCGTTATACTGGCCAAACGAGCACCGTCACCGAAAAACACACCGCCCATCTGGATAGGCGTATTCTCTGCACTAGCAGATACCTGCCGTGTATAGCCATCAGTATTCATGTTAGCAATGTTGTTACTGACAGTGGACAGCGCTGATCGATATAGCTGAGTTGCACCAGCACCTATATTTAGAATATCAACCATTACCAAGTCCTCTGTTTAGAATATAGTCCCTGGAAGATAACGCTACAGGCTTTGGTGATTCAGGAGCGTTAATTGGCATACTTGGCGGTTGGGCTTGTTCATAAGCCTTAATGCCCTGTGTTCCTTTGGTTTGTCCGGTAACTTGGTCTGTTAGCCAATCACCTAATCCAAACACACCTTTTTGTGCCATGACTTGAGATAGTTCGTCGTGATACATCTGCTCAAAGGTATCCACACTTGAAGAGCCCATGAGATCGCTTTTCATGGTGGCATTTGCTTCACGAACAGATTTAAAAATCATTTGTATAAACATAGCTTCAAACTGCTGTCCAACCTCCTGGGCTGCACTGGCTTGATCTTTGTTTGCCTTCGCCTTTAGCTCGCCAAGACCTGCAAAGTCGAGGTGGCTTTTGGCAGTTGAAGTGATATCTTGCATTAGATCACCACTAATTCGGCGCGTAAGCTGCCGGAAGATTTTAGAGCTTCTAAAATTGCTATTAGTGAGGAGGGTGACGCCCCTACCTGATTTACTGCATCTACCAGCTCGCGCAAGTCAACTCCAGGTTGGAAAAGCACCATTGGATTCTGGGCCTCTGCAATCTCTACATCCGCGTTTTGCACCTCAAGAGTTTCACCATCTGAGAATGGTAGTGGCTGGCTAACTTCGTTAGTTGCAGAAATACTTACTGTGATCGCACCATGGGTAACCGCCACTGCTGTTACTCTGACATTGCGATTAATAACTGCCGTACCGGTGCGTGAATTGATCACAACGCGAGCTTTAGGCTCTCCTGGAGCAACATCAAGATTCTCAATCATACTTAAAAATGCGACTCTTTGAGAAGATTCCATCGGCGCAGAAATAGCTATAGAAACCCCATCAAGAGCCTTTGCAGTTCCGAGTCCGAAGGCATCATTAACGGCTTTGGTTACTGCAGTGGTAGTCGAAAAATCTGCCTCTTTGACATTTAAAACGATATGTTCAGCAGAATCGAATGGCGTTGGCACCATGCGTTCGACCGTCGCTCCATTAGGTATTCTTCCTGAGGTAGGGACGCCAATCTGAACGCTGCTGCCAGCTGACTCAACGCTAACACCAGTAATAGACATCGCACCCTGTGCTACAGCATATGTCTGACCATCAATACCTCGTAGCTGAGTCATGATCAACTGTCCACCGCGAAGGGACTTGGCCACGCCGATGGCTGATACTGCAATATCAATCCGTTGACCCGGTTTTGCAAAAGGAGGTATCTCAGCGGTTACCATCACTGCGGCCACGTTTTCAACCTTAACTTCCTTCTTAGCGTTTTGAGCGGCTAAAGAAGCCAGCTGATCACCCAGATCAAAATCTGTGACCGGTCCATCAACACTAACTCCCATTCCTGAAAGTAGCGTTTTTAATGCCTGAGCCGTCATAGGAAGATCTTTGCCGTCACCTGTTTGTTGCAGACCAGTAACAAGACCAAATCCAACAACTTGGTTTGAGCGCACGCCCGCCACATCTGTAAGATCTTTGATACGGTCTGCGCTAGCTACACATGAAGTGAATAGAATTGTAGCTGCAATCAAGAATTTAATTTTAAGCATAGTAATCTCGCTGTGACCGCTCTAAAAAGGCCAAAATTTATAAAGTAACCCTGTTCCCCAAGACGCTCTGGAGGCGGATGCCAGCTCTCCAGTTCCTCTGTAAGAAATTTGGGCATGAGCAATTCGTTGAGACAAAATAGTGTTGTCAGGTTGGATATCTGCCGGTCTGATAATGCCTTTAACTCTAATGAACTCGGTTCCCTCTGTAAGCGCTAACTGCTTCTCTCCAATTATCACGAGGTTCCCATTTGCTAAGATCTCTACCACCATCGCAGAAATCGATCCTGTGAGGCTCGCGGCCTGCCCTGCAGACCCACTACCGTCACTCTTGATCTCTGCACCTTCAGTTCCAACACCCTCAAAAAATCCTTCGCCAAAACCTATTTTGTCTATGATTGAAGTCATCTGGTTGACTCCGATTGCATCGTTAGCCGTTGTTCGACTAGTCGCAACTGCAGAGGTTCTAGAGGCTTGAGTTGTCTCACTTAACAGCACAGTGACCAAATCTCCGACCTGGATGTCGCCCGTCTGATAACTTCTTAGGTCACCAAACAAGTCTCTTCCGTTGGTAAATATAGAACCTGTCACCTGCTTCGGTTTTTGCTCAGGTATAGGCTGAACGGGAGAAAACTCGGAAGTTGGCAACATCTGAGTTGGACCTGCGCAGGCTCCAAGCATGCTCGAAATACCCAATATGAAAAAAGAACGATAGAAGATCATCTGTAAGACCTAAAGATTGTTATTCAAGAAACGAAGCATGCCGTCGGCAGCCGAGATTGCTTTAGAGTTAATCTCATAAGCTCGCTGAGTCTCGATCATATTCACCATCTCTTCGACTACATTGACGTTAGATGCTTCCAACGAACCTTGCATTAACATTCCAGAACCACCTTCGCCGGGAATTGCAACAATTGCAGCTCCAGAAGCCTCTGTTTGCTTCAGTAAGTTTCGACCCACTGGCTGCAGACCCGAATTGTTCACAAAAATAGACAATTGGATTTGACCTACCTGTGCAGATCCACCTCCGTTTGCCAATTCCGCGGTAACGGTTCCATCGCGACCGATAGTTACACTGGTTGCATTTTGAGGAATTTGAATCGCGGGAAGAATGGCCTCACCGCCGGAGGTCACTAGCTGACCTTGAGCATCAAGCTTCATTGAACCATCACGCGTATATCCTATCGTTCCATCAGCTTGCTGGACCGACATGAACCCTTCTCCTGCGATCGCAATATCTAATGCATTTTCGGTGGTAATAATATTACCCTGCGCATGCAATTTTTCGGTCGCTAACACTCGAGTTCCCGTACCTAGCATTAATCCCGTCGGAGTCTGAGTCTGAGCATCGGCCTGGCCTCCTGCTGGCACAATGTTCTGATACAAAAGGTCTTCGAATACTGCCCGATCTTTCTTGAAACCAGTTGTATTAACGTTTGCTAGATTGTTCGAGATAACCTGCATCCGCGTTTGCTGAGCCGTAAGACCCGTTTTAGCAATCCAAAGTGAAGCATCCATTGTGTTTGTCCTTTATCTGTTAGTTCTTGCGCGCTTACCCTGAAATTCTCATAAGTGATGCGCCAGTTTCGTCGATTGATTTGATTTCATTTATCATTTTTATTTGGGATTCATAGGACCTACTGAAATCCATCATCTTAATCATTGCCTCGATAGGATTTACATTACTGCCTTCCAGAGAGCCGCTTTGAAGCAAAACCGCCTCAGGACCCGTAGGAAAATCAGCGCCTTTAAACTGTTCTGCTATAGGCTCAAAAAGACCGTCTTTTCGGCGAGTAAGAGGCATTTCACTTGCATCACGTAGCATCAACTTCCCAAGTTCAATAGGTGCTACTGCAGGCTCACTTGGGAGTGAACCAAAAACAGTGCCATCTGGACTAATTGTGACTAGCTGTCCGGGAGGAATATTGATGGGGCCAGCCTCTCCCAAGACTAAATGACCAGCAGCATTTTCTATTAACCCAGTTGGAGAGACCCGCAGATCCCCGCGACGGGTAAAGCCGATTTCTCCGTTGTCAGCTTGAACACCAAGCACAGTTGCCGCTTGCATTGCTATGTCCATAGCCCGGCCTGTCTGATTAGGCACTCCCGGCATGAGATTAATAACATCTTTGCTTTCAACCGCAACTGATGCCCGAGACTCAAATCCGTCTCCTTTAACATCAACCGTTTGAGAAGCCAGAGCAAAGCTCTCCTTAAAACCAACGGTCGAAACATTGGCTAGGTTATTAGTAATCTGAGCTCTGATTTCAGACTGGTTGTTAACCGCTGCTAGGGATGTAAATGCTAATCTATCCATTTTTAATTCCTATTCGAGTGACTTAAGCACTTATCCACGCATATTGATAAGCGTCTGAGTTAAAGTGCCTGATGTCTCCATAGCTTTAGCATTGGATTGGAAATTACGTTGAGCAGAAATTAGCTTTACAAGCTCCTCTGTAATATCAACGTTCGATCGCTCTTTCGCTCCGCCAGCCAAGGTACCTACACCATTTGATCCGGGCTCGCCGTAAGCAAGGGTTCCTGATTCTCCAGTTGCTGTATAGACAGTATTACCTTTTTGGCCTAATCCCTGAGCAGAGGTGAACGTCGCCAAATTAATTCGTCCAGATACCTGCTGCGTGCCATTTGAGTAAGTGGCAACGACGGATCCATTTTCAGCAACATTAATGTTTACAAGATCGCCCTCGGGCACACCATCTTGTGTCTGGTCAACAATCTCAAAGGCTTTAGTATGGGTGGCGGCTGCAAAATTAACCGTAATAGCCTGTGACCTCCCGTCTACCGGTGAGGCTGCAATTTGCTGTGCAGCAAATGAACCATCGGCATTATTGATTCCAATTACACCTGCATATGGCGCGCCATTTTGGTCAAAATTTAATTCAAAGGTACTAGCTGCATCTGCGTCTCCAGCAACATGTATAGCTGCCCTCCAAGTGTCTATCTCATCAACACCATTAACTGCATTATCTGCAATCTTCTGATAGTAAATAACAGCGGTGTATGGCTCTCCAGCATCATCAAACAAGGAAATTGTTTGTGCTTGGTGATAAGTGGTAGCATCATCGGGGTTAATAGCTGTACCTCCATCGACTCCAATAATTGCTGATCCATCAGGAAGCTTAATATCAATATCAAGGGTGGTAGTGGGTAATGCATCAACACTCCGCTTGACTTCAAGAGGTACCATTGCCTGGTTGAAATTACTTACTCCATCAATATCTAGTGGGTGCACCTGAAGGGTATGGCCAGCACTGTTCACGATCTGATTATTATCATTAAGCATGAATCCGCCATTTCGAGTATAGAGCTCACTGCCATCTCCAGAAGCAAGAGGGAAGAATCCATCTCCCGTAATAGCCACATCAAGAGCATTATCGGAGAGCTCAAGACCCCCTTGAGAGAATTCTTGGTTAACGCCAATCAGCGCAACGCCACCCCCCATTGCGGTGGCCGTGTTAGAGGATGCCGAACTCGCAAAGATATCGCCAAAGCTGACGTTCGAGCGTTTAAAACTCGTAGTGCTAGAGTTGGCTATGTTGTTTGACGCAACAGATAGTTCCGCTGCCGCCGCATTAAGGCCAGTAAGTGATGTATAAAAAGACATAGTATTTTCCTATTGTAAAAATTAGTGATTAGCCGCTAATCGCTTCTACCGCAGAGAGAGGGACATAAGTTCCATTCCCAATATCGAGGGACAGTTGCTGTGTCGATGGATTCCACTTAACACTGTTAACAGTTGCAAAAGTCGTTACTGCCGCAGTTTGAGAGTTACCGTCTTTGACGACGTTAGCAGTCATTACATAACTGCCCTCTGGCGCAGGACTTCCATCTGTATGTTCTCCATTCCAACTCAATTCATTATTTCCAGGCATCTTACTTCCTTGAGTTTCCCTAAAGATTAAATCTCCAGTCTGCGCGTCATAAACGCTCACGACTATTGAATCCGCGCCAACTGGCAAGTTAATCGATCCCTGTGAGGGCTGACCATTTCCACCGGTAAATAGCCCTCCCTGGACCGCTACTTTCTTACCAACTAAGTTAGCGCCCGACATCATTTGCTCTTGGCGCATACCGGAGGCCATATCTTCCAGTGACCCTTGCATTCCCTTGATACCTTCAACAGTAGAGAATTGAGCAAGTTGAGCCACAAAAGCCTCGTTATCCATAGGCTCGAGGGGATTCTGGTTGGTTAATTGTGTTGTGAGTAACGTTAAAAAAGCATCTCTTCCTAAATCATCTTGTCCCATAGACGAAGATTTTTGATGCTCTGAATATTGTCCAGACGTTAAAAAGGGCGTCGTATCGATCATTTAATTTTCCCCTATACCTTCGTTAGATCTAGTGTTTTCATCATTAATTGCTTTGCTGTATTAATGACTTCGACATTGTTTTGATAGCTCCGCGCTGCGGCTAGCATATCTACCATTTCAACAACCTCGTTTACGTTAGACAAAAATACCATCCCTTCTTCATTAGCATTAGGGTTCCCAGGATCGTATATCGAACTATTAGGCGTACTGTCATTAACCATTTCAGATATTTTGACACCGCCAACGACGGGCGCTCTCATATTCGTTTGTTGCTCAGTGAGCAGGGCTTCAAAGACCGGTCTTTTTGCTTTGTAAGCCTCCTCTTGGCTTCCCGCTGCCGTAGAAGAGTTAGCCATATTTGACGCAGTCGAATTCATTCGAACCATCTGGGCGTTCATTGCTGACCCTGCAATACCAAAAATATTATTAATAGACATGATTACTTAATCTCCTCGAAGTGCCTTACGAATTCCACTCATATCACTCTCTAAAAAGCGCAAAGTAGCTTGATATTGAGCTGCTGCTCGACCGTACTTAGCCTGCTCCACACTTAATTCAACGGTGTTTCCATCAACTGACGAGTTGAAAGGTACGGTATAAACTAAATCTGACTGAAAGTTAGAAACTGACTCCTGAATGTGCCCGGCCTGTGTCGTCTTTAAACTGGAATTAGGTTCAGTGGCTTTTAAAATGCTCTTGAAATTGATGTCCTGAGCTTTGAAACCTGGAGTATCAGAGTTCGCTATGTTGCGTGAAAGAACCTCCATGCGTTGCCCACGTAATGCTAGAGTTCTTTCGCTTAGTGAAAATGCAGAGTCAAAAATTTTCATATGCAGCCCATTAAAGTTATTTTGGATCCTGTCGATTAAACTGTGTGGCGGGCAGGACCCTCTCTCTTTGGATGCAAAACAGATGCCAAGTTTGATCCATGTGCAGTCTCTGCAGTATTTATTCTTTTAAATCAATTGCTTATGTCTTTTATCCTGTTCTGTCTGTCATTAGCTTGCCACCTTTTTGGCATAGTCTTGCCAGTTGTTATTGCCGCCATGTCGGTATTGCGTCACCCTGTCAACTGGCGCATACTTCATTCTTATGTATAAACAAATAGCCGCATTATTTTTACTTCTTGTGCTTTTTAGTGCTACAAAATCGATTTCTGATGTGCCTCTTGCTAAACAAGAATTGATTGAGGACGTGCAAAATTGGGTAGCGTTGCAAACCAATTCAAAGACAAGTCAAATTGAAGTAGCTGCTCTGGATAGACGGCTTAAGGTCCCAACCTGCAGCCTCCCTTTTGAGGTTGAATTTCCTTATAGCAAGAGTAAAAAAACAGTAAAGGTCAAATGCCCATCATCTGATTGGTCAATTTACGTTGGTGTTAGATTAGCAAATGAGCAAGCTGCCTTAGTTTATTTAAATGATCTAAATACCGGTAATGCCATAGGTGCAGATGTCGTAAAATCTACAATGGTCTCTGCATCTATAAAAGGAGTAGTAACCGATTTAAACGATTTAAAAGAAAAGCGTCTGATTACTGATGTGCTGGCAGGCCAATTAGTCTTGAAAAATCAACTCGCAAAAACTGCCGTTGTTTTTCAGCTTAAGGCTGATGTGATAAAAGGCGATGCAATAAGGGTTGAGGATGTAATTGAGTCCTCAAAGGTAACTACTCAAATCAGTAAAAACAACCTCTTCCCAAAGGCTTTACTAAAAAACGCAACTGCGGCAAGAAGTCTCAGATCAGGGAGCACTCTTTCAAGGCAAGATTTAAATATTCGTCATATGGTATTAATGACTACAAAAACCATCCCTCGAGGTCAGAAGGTCAGTAGTATTAATGTTAAAATAGGGTCCTTCTACGGTTCGCTACCGAAGGATGCTCTCTATCTAATCAGTGACGTCAATAACATGGAATCTATGCGAAATTTAAGGCCCAATCAAGTTTTGAGAGCCTCTGATCTCCGACCTTCACTTATGGTTAAAAAAGGAGACTCCATCATTTTAAGCTCTGGATCAGGTCTACTTTCTATTACAACTACGATGATAGCGCTAGAAAATGGCAAGCTAAACCAACAAATTAGTCTACTAAACCCAGAATCTAATGAAAAAATACGAGCGCTCATCACAGGCTCTGGAAGGGCTAGAAGCCTACAGAGCAAAAAATAGCATTTTTTTTGACAATTTTACTATAGAAAATTTTACTACTGCCGATATACTTGATGACGAAGAATTAACAGAGCGATTAGCTCAGTAGGTGATAAAAATGACGGATCCAATTTCAAACCTCGGTAGGTCTGCTGCACAACCGAATCTTGCAAACGAAAAAGTGAAGCATTCCAAAACTGACGCTATTCCGACGCAAGCTGATAAAGTTGTACCACCTAAAAATGACGAAGTAGTATTAAGCGGAGCTTCAGAAAGCGCCCTGGCAAATGCTGAATTCAATGCTGAGAAAGTTGCTAAAATTAAGGCCGCGATCGAACAAGGCAACTATCCCATAGATGCAAGGAAGGTCGCTGAAAGTTTTGCTTCCTTGGAGCGTATGATTGGCGGAGAATGATCTTCTGAAGTCTAGAATTAAGCAAGGCCGCAAATTGTTGACTTTATTTGCGGCCTTTTAGTTTCTAAAAACTCGACGGAGAGGCGCTCCTTGATGGACATCAAAAAAATCGAAGATTTAACACAAGCGCTTAATCAAGCAAGTAGCTTAAAGCTTTTATTAGAAGAAGAATTCGAGGCTCTGAAAAGCCAAAATTTGGTGGCATTTGAGAGTCTCCAGCCTCAGAAAGTTGAGATACTTTCATTTCTCGCAAGCGATAGACTCGCTAATAGAGTAAAGACATTTAACTCAAACTCAGCTGAAAGTTCAGCTCATATTGCTATTTGGGATGATGTTATGACGATGGTCGAGACGTGCAGGGATCTTCACCGACGAAACGAAATATTTATGCTTCGTAAGCTTGAATCCATTCGCGGCGCCTTGCAGACAATTCAATCTCCCGATCCTCTTAATACTGTCGAAGTTTATGATCGCCTTGGTAAGGTAAAGCCTAACCGAAATTCTAAACATATGGGGCAAGCTTAATTTATCTACTTGGGATGTAGGCCTTTTAACCAATACACCCATGATAAAATAACTGCCACAGCGACATATAGACTTTCTGGAATTTCGTCGTTTAACTCGAGCTCACTTAGCAGGGCCACTAACTGAGGATCCTCGGCGATGTGTATACCAGCCGCCTTAGCTTCCTCAATAATAGCATCTGCTACAGCACCACCGCCTTTCGCTACTAGTGTTGGTGCCTTCTCACTGCCATATTCCAAAGCAACCGCTTTTTTATTACGTTTTCTATTCATGTTGTTACATCAACCACTTGGCCGGGCCCAGTCAATGAGGGATCGATTAGTGGCCTAGTTGCATTTAAGACAGTAAACTTAGACAAGTTTAATCCAAAATTTTTCAAATTCGCATTTAAATGAGACTCGCCCTGCTCGGCCATTAAGGCTGCACCTTGCCTCTCAGCCCAAATGATCATTTCAATATCTGACGTAGCTTTTATTGTAGATTTCCCCCACATTTGTCCTACAACTGATGAAACTGTATGGAAATTAATTACCCAGTCGGTCTCTCCTTGAGAGAAATCACCGGGCCCCCGTTCAAAATGAATCTCTACCGGATCTGAATCGTAAAAAGGAATTACGAAGTGGTAGGAAATCTCCCTGTTTTGTTGGGCCTGGAGACCTTCAAGCTGCCGACTTTCAATTTCATCGATTGCCTTGTCTAGGGACATACTCTCCGTCTTATGAAGACCGCTACTCCGGACGAGACCTCGCAACACCTGCTTAATATCAACGCGAGAAGACAAATTATTGTTAAGGAAGAATTCTCCAAAAAGACCTGAATTAACGAGTGCGCTACGAATCATATCAGGCGATATGTTATTAATGCTAAAAATGAGCTGTCCGATCCTTAATCCCGCGGGGCCTGATAGCCCTTGGCTCAATAACCCATCCAATCTAGTTGGACTGAAGAGCTGCGACAATACAGAAGATTGCTCAGGACGATAGAGTAAACTTAGAAACCTGGAGGGCTGGGAGAGTGTTGACGACCCATGGCCTGACTCTACAGAAACAGGTTTTTCGCTTCCTAAAGCCAATGGCTGCAATAGCCTCCCTTGACTATAACTCTCAACCCTGAAATCGATCTTATCGCCTGGTTTAAACTTTTTACTTGCTTGCCAATCAAAGTCCCTATTATTTAACACAAGCTTTAGGACGCCTCCACGATCCTGGATAAGCCCTCTAATAATTTGATGATCTTGAAGCCCTATTGCTCTAGCCACTTGCTCCGTAATTCGAATTGCGGAGGCTCCTTCTAAAAATACAGGCGCGGGTCGGGAGACAAAATTAATCTGTTCAGGCCCTAACACATTAGCAATCCTACATAATTTAAGTTATTGACTGGGAGTTAAGGAAATCGAATCCATTCATCACGCTTGTCCCCTTTTGACATAGCATCTTGCGCTGCATCAGTGAAAATTAGATCTCGTATATCTTCAGCATCGGGTAACTTTAGCTTTTTCCCAGAATACATCCAATTAGGATTACTCCTCTTAAAAGCATGAGGATTCGCAAATACAATGGCGCGCTTCAACATTGATGTTCTGATCGGTAAATTTGGCATATAGTCAATAATGATCTGATCAAGAGTATCGCCATATTGCGTTTTGTAGTGATCAATACTTTCTTTATTGTCCTTATTCTTTGTTTGGACTTTTTCAATATCGGACATTAGATTAGCCAAGGCTGTTTCTGCACTTTCTGAATTTGCAAAAACAACGCCACTTAAGAAATTTAGAATAATCCCCCAGAAAGCTATAAAAATTTTTGATTTTAAAAATGCCATATTACTTCCTATGTTACTAACAGAGGGCCTGCTCTAAAAGTAGATCGCGACGCTATTGCTAATGCCACCCAAACCCTTAGGTTTAGGCCCTGCAATATGTCGAAGTAGCGCAGTGCGATTGCTAATTGATTCTACCTCTGCAAGGCCTAATCCAGACAAGCCTGATTTACTGAGAGCTTGGGTAAGTATATTAGCGTCTCCACTGATTAAAAATTGGTCGCCTATGTTTACTCCAGAAAGACGCCCAGCATAAATCTTAAACTTGTCATCACGGCCGGCTACCACCTTAAGCGGGTAATGGTCAGTTTTACAGTTCATTACTCCTGACAGCTCATCAATCAATTCCTCATTAATGTCAGCAATTTGTCGTTTAACTTTTAAAGGAATGACGTCTTTTTTATATCCTCGATCTACTTGCGGATAATAAAGAGGGAGCGACTTTGTCCAAATCGGAAACTCAGTAGCACGATCGACAAGTGTTAGCTCGTACTCCAAAGCTTGTTTGGGCCAGGACTGATTAAATTCGATTTCGGGCAGATGAGGATTTCCCCAAACCAAAAAGTCATATGAGGCTTCAAAACCAGAGGCCAAAAAGCCTTGTCCTAACTTTGAGCTAGAATGAAAAATTGACTGTAAAATCTGTCCTTTTTTATTCAAAAAAGAACCTGAAAAATGGGTGGCGTTCTTTTCTCGGATGGTTACATCCAAACGATAATTGGCACGATCGATAGGTCCAGAGGACATATACATGTCGTACGTCGATTGGTAACCATTATCCGAAGAAGCTTGCCAGTCCAAAGAGCCAGCTAAAAATTTTAAAAGTGCCCCTTCTGAATGCTTCAACAGCTCACTAAGATAATGATCTCCAACTTTGAGATCTCCATCATAAGACATGTCCATAGAGGCTCGTACTAATGTTTGACGTCGAATATCCGGAGGGATTGAGCCAGAGCATTCTGAGTTGACAACAATATTTGCATCAATCGACTCGGTTCTAATCCCTGCTTCCTCAAGATACTCAAGTACCCTTATCCCTCGGATATCTGCATTACTTGACATCACTGATGCTTCGTGAAGAATTCCGTCGCTGTCTAAAAAAGCTGAACTCCGCAGTCGGATATCTGTCTGCAACGCAAGATCGACTAGTTGTCTCTTAATTCGCTCAAGATCGTGCTCTGCAGAGCTCGGCTCGGCAATAGCTATGTTTGCAAACACCATCGAAAGTAGAGCACCCCTGAAAAAGATCTTAGATGCTTCAAACGATTCAGCACTTTTTGATGCGAAAATTAAATTTTTCAGTTTTGATCGAAACATTGTGTTTCAGTCCTTGTCGATTTTGCTATTTATTGGCTTAAATAGCTCGTGAACCTTTTTGAGCCATCATAGACGCCAAATAAAGTCTACGTAAATCATTGACGATATCGTTACTCAAGGACAATGTAGTCTCATAGGTGTCATCTCCAACAGGCGCAATGCTTACCAATTTGGCTCCATAGATGACTCCCTGAACTCTTGCTCTAAACGAATCGCTTTGAACTACCATCTCCGCAACAGTAGTATTGGCATCTAGGTACTGGCCATATACTTGCTCCATGAGCGACCGGTAGGCATCTAGCTTAGATGCCCTAATCGACAGCAGCCTCTGATGTGCTGCATTGTCGGATTTTTGGACACTAATTACTGCATACCCTGTGGCCATAAAATTCTGGTTACGGTCAACAACAGACTTTACAACAGCTGCATTGTAAGCTTCCAGATTAGTCACACAGCCACTCGAACTTAGAGTGGATAGCGCTACAAAAGCAAAGCCTAATATAGCCCGAGATTGCCGACGAAAATTTGGTGCTCGAACTTTTGTTTTCAAACTAGGGAATATCATGGCGGATCCTGTTTTATAAGTGTGTTGAGTACAATAAATGTCTGCGCTGATGTTATGTTCTCTAGGGTTATCATCGGCAATAGCAGCAAATCCTTGAATGATAATTCCTAGAAATGGCCATATTTATATCACAGCAAACTCTGGCATACATATTGCATCGTCTTAAGGACAGCAGAAAAAACACTCTTGGAATAATTAAAGAGACTTTATAAATAACTGAATTTATTGAGATTTAACGAAATGGAAAACGCTACACTGTCAAACATACGTCAGGACATGTCGAGAATTGAACTGTCTGGCCTGGGCATTCCCGTCATTGTCCTCTTAATTATTTCAATGTTGGTACTTCCTTTACCCTCCTTTTTGCTTGATTTTCTTTTTACTTTTAATATTTTGTTGGGCGTCGTAATCATTATGATTGCTATTAACAGCTCGAAGCCTTTGGATTTTTCCGCGTTCCCTGCGATTTTGCTTTTAGCTACCATGCTGAGACTCGGACTTAATGTTGCGTCGACTCGGCTTGTACTTGTTAAAGGACATGAGGGTCCAGATGCTGCAGGCAAGGTCATCGAGGCGTTTGGTGAGTTTGTTATTGGTGGCAACTATCTCGTCGGATTTATCATTTTCTCTATATTAATGATAATAAACTTTATCGTTGTTACTAAAGGTGCTGGTCGAGTATCTGAGGTAATAGCACGCTTTACTCTGGATGCTATGCCTGGAAAACAAATGGCCATTGACGCTGATCTAAATGCTGGCGTTATTGACCAAGAGACAGCGAAGCGAAGACGCGAAGAAATTTCTCAAGAATCTGACTTTTTTGGCTCGATGGACGGTGCATCAAAATTTGTCCGCGGGGACGCCATTGCTGGTCTTCTAATATTACTGATCAACATTATTGGCGGTCTTGTCATAGGTATCTCGCAACATGACCTTAGCTTTACTGAAGCCGGAAAAATTTATGCTCTCTTGACTATAGGTGATGGCCTTGTGGCTCAGATACCAACTCTTCTGCTCTCCCTTGCAACCGCTATTATAGTTACAAGAGTTACAACTGCAGATTCAATGACCGTTCAGGCTAAGAGTCAACTAAGTAACCCTCTGGCACTCATCGTTGCCGGTGGTATTTTAGTCTTGCTCGGTCTAGTGCCTGGGATGCCTTCATTAATTTTTCTCTCCCTAGGCATAGTAGCGGGCGTATCTGGATATGCCATGTCGAAGAAAATTCATCAGCAAGCAATATTAGATACTAATGGCGATTTTGAAACAGATAATCGTCCCGATCCTATGAAAGAGGAGCTAAACTGGGATGATGTAGACCAAGTTGATTTGGTTGGCTTAGATATAGGTTATGGCCTTATCCCTTTGGTAAATCCTGAAACTGGCGGGCAGCTGTTACCCCGAGTCAAAGGAGTTCGTAAAAAACTTTCAGCGGAATTGGGCTTCTTGGTTCAACCGATACGCATCAGAGATAACCTTGATTTAGAACCCGATGTATACAACATCGTAATGAACGGCGTAGTCAGAGGAAAAGGAGAGATAAAAGTAGGTCAAGAGCTAGCTATTAACCCAGGTCAAGTTCACGGAGCGCTCGAGGGAACACTGACTAAAGAGCCAGCTTTCGGATTGGATGCTACTTGGATTGATCCTGCACAGCGCGATTATGCGCGAACTCTTGGTTATACCGTAGTCGACCCAGCAACTGCCATTGCCACTCACCTGAATACACTTTTGAGAAATAATTCCTCTGAATTATTAAGCCACGATGAAACGCAACAGCTATTGGATAAGGTTGCAGAGCGATCCCCTAAATTAGTCGAAGACTTAGTGCCAGGAAAACTACCCCTCGCAACAATTACCAAGGTTTTACAAAATATTTTGGATGAGTCTGTGTCGGTCAGAGACATGCGTACCATTATTGAGGTTCTTTCTACCGAAAGTAGTAGAACACAGGACATTGAAGAACTGACTGCAGCGGTCAGGCCTAGGCTTGGCAGAATGATCGTTCAGGGCTTGGTAGATATCAACGATAGCTTACCTGTTATGACCCTTAATCCGTCTCTAGAGCAAATTTTGCATAATATCTTGCAGCAAAATAACTCCAGTCAAGGTCTAGTCATTGAGCCAAAACTGGCTGAAGGGTTATTTAAGGCGCTTGCTGAAAATTCACAAGAAGTCGAAAATTTAGGGCATGCCGCAGTATTAGTAGTTTCTCCCGCCATCCGTCCTTGGTTGGCCAAATTTATTAGGCATCGATTAGCTGAACTCACTGTGCTGTCATACAGTGAAATCCCTGATGATCAGGCTGTAAACGTTGTCGCAACGATAGATGTAGATACATCGATTTAATTTAAGGAAATAACAGCATGGAATTACAAAGAATATTAGCCAAGGACTCACGGACAGCCATGGATCAAGTAAATAATCTGTATGGCAAAGATGCTTTAGTTGTGTCAAATAAAAGAGCAAAAGGCAAAACAGAGTTAATTGTCGCTATCGATTTAGAAACTGACTCTGAGTCAGTTTTAAAGGACCTTGAAGTCCAAGGAGAATGTCAAAAATTAGACTCCATTTCGGATAACCTAAATTTTGATCAAGTAATGGAGTCGAAAATATTTAAAACCACGAACGATAGTCCTTCAGAAAGTGCTAAGACAACCCTTTTGGGTTCATCGCCAAAATCAACTAATAGAGACATTGATTTTGCAGCCGAAGACCGAGAACGACTAAAGTCTAGGGAGATTGTCGACCTTGTAAAACAAGAGCTAACAGCAATGAGACACGAATTTAAGTTATCACAACGATTAGAATTTTGGTCAGATACTCACAATGTTCCTGAAGAGGTGCAGCCATTAATAGACGCTCTCAATAGAACAGGTATGCCAGCTCCCCTTCAGTCACTGGTATCCGATATTGCGAGTCAGGTTGATATTAGCTCAGATATTATTGGAACAATCGCTGATTCTCTTGCGGAGAGCCTTAGTCATATTGAAATACTCGACGAAATGGGTGGGGTACATATATTCGGAGGAAGTGCAGGATCTGGAAAGACCCTTTCAATGATGAAGGTTGCGCATCAAAAAGCTAACGAATATGGTGCGGAGTCACTAGCAATAATAAGCTTCAGCGACTATCGGTTTGGTGCCTGGAGTCAATCTCAGCTGTTAGCATCGCAGGCTGGTGTTGACATTTATCGAGCCAATTCACTGGAAGTACTAGATCAACTATTGCTTGAACTCGACGACCGGCGGCTAATTCTCATTGATACCTCAAGTATCGGAGATACATCGTCTTTCAATGCTCTAATCGAGCACCTGCCCATAGCTCAGAAACATTTAGTCTTAGCAGCGGATGCTTCAGAGGGGTCGGCAATGAGTTATCTAAGTGAACCACTAAAAAAATGGGATTCAGTGATAATTACAAAACTAGAAAACAGAACCTTCCCTTGGTCAGTTGTCAGCGCCTTAGTCAATTATAAAGTGCCCCTTTCTTTAGTCTCAAGTTCATCATTAGCTTCAGAAGCCGCGCTATCTGCTACAGGTGCCGAATTAATCAAAAGTAGTCTAGATCAACTGACCACGAGTTTTGTTTGACTACATTTGAGGGATGAACGAGAATAACAACAGAATAGGTGGAAAATTTTCCCATATATTCTCAATATCTTAGGTATACAAAATGTTTACAGCGCGCGGAACTCAAATTATTGGTATTGCCAGCGGCAAGGGCGGAGTAGGTAAAACAACTATTTCGGCCAATCTTGCGGTAACGCTTGCTTCCCGCGGGAAAAAGGTAATTCTGTTCGACGCAGATTTAGGCCTCGCCAACGCTCAGCTAGCATTAGGGTGCAAGGCTCCCTATAATTTTAGTCACGTCCTTTCGGGCCAAAAGACACTAAAGGAAATTATCGTGGATGGCCCTGCCGGCGTTCAGCTAGTGCCAGGAGCCAGTGGAATTCAACACCTGGCATCACTAAACAAGTCAGAGGTTGCTGGAATCATCCACTCTTTTTCTGAAATAGAAGAAGATCTAGACTACTTTATTGTTGACTTAGCCGCAGGGCTGTCTGACTCGGTAATGTCGTTCCTTAGCGCCTGCCAGCATCGTCTTATTGTTCTCAAGAATGAACCATCATCAATAGCTGATGCTTACGCAACAATTAAGGTTATGATTCAAGATCATTCACTTCAAAATATTCACCTTCTTCCAAATGCAGTCTTAACTCACTCTGAGGGAGAGCATTTGTGCAAAAGTGTTAACTCAGTTATTAAAAATTTTCTTGGTAGCCAGGTAGGCCATCTATATCCAATCTCAGCCGATGAAATGGTCTTGAGGTCTCTCAAATCTTCTCAACCCCTGATTACATTTGCTCCAACAAGTAAGGCCACTCGTGACTTTTCTATTTTGGCAGATCAGATAGAGGAGCTTGACCACGACACTACCCTTACAGGTGGCCTTCAATTCTTTGTTGAGCGCTTAGCTGCTGCTCAAGCAACGGAAAGCTAAGGAAATTATATGGCAGATCTAGGTCTATATGATGAGGTTCGAAGGGCCAGCCAAGATAATGATGAGCTAATGCAGCACATTGGCCTGGTTAAGCGAGTGGCTCTTCATTTAAAAACTCGCCTTCCAAATTTCATGGAATTAGATGAGCTTATTCAGGTTGGCACCATTGGTCTAATTGAAGCTGCTAAGTCATTTGATGATTCTAAAGGTGTTGAATTTGAAGTTTTCGCCAGAACAAGAATACGAGGCGCAATACTCGATCAAGTTCGTAAACTTTCATATCTCCCTAGATCAGCAATTGCCAATATTCGCGATCACAATGAAGCGACTTCAATGCTTTCTGGGGAGCTAGGTAGAGAACCCTCTCAAAGTGAGCTTGCTGATTTCATGGGGAAAGATCTAGACAGCTTCCATAAGGAGCGAACGCATGCCTACAGATTTCAAACGGTCTCTCTAGAGTCACAGTTACCCGACACCGTCGATATGCCATCCGCAGATCTTAATGAACCCGAGGCAAATCTTGAAGGCGGTCAAATGCTGGAGGCGTTAGCTGAGTCTATCGAGTCTCTGCCCGAGAGAGAGAAAACAATCGTATCGCTCTACTATGTAGAAGAAATGAACCTGAAAGAGATCGGTGCTGTGCTAGATCTCAGTGAATCGCGAGTCAGTCAGATTCTATCAAGCACGATCAAGCTCCTTCGACAGGATCTTGTAGAAGAATAACTGCTGTATTGGGTTATTTTCCGTTGCAAGCCTTATTTTTTGAGTCCAACCGTTATAATTATTCGGAGCTAATGGAATAAAATACCATATTGGGATCGCGTGGTACCTTGATCGGGTTAAGGTCAGACTGTTTCTCCTGCAGATCTGCTTGTCTCTCTAGAACTTGCAAATAATTTTCTTTTTCTAAAATAACTAATGATTCAACGTCGTCAGATAACTGTTGAATATTTGACAATCGATTCTCGAAATTTTTAAGCTGCGAGCCCAAGGTTGAAACGACACCCGAGACCCGCCCTAAGTCTGAACCCTGATCTTTCAGGGCTTGTTCGAGATCCTGGATTTTAAATACAACTTTATCGGTTTCAAGTTTAACCTTTTGAGCAGCGGCATTGGGCAGCTGTTCCTGCATTTCAATAACACTACCTTCCGCTTTTGCAACGGCTTCGCCTAACAGGCTCTGTTGATTTTTAAACTCTCCTTGCTTAGTACTAAGGTTAGTAATTGTTAAATTTAGCTCTTTAACCGACTCAAGCGTTGCTTGAATATTATCATTGAGACTAGAAACCTTGCCTGAAGTTTGCCAAGCCATAAATCCGTAGCTACTAATCAGAACAACTACGAACGATACACAGATAATTAGCATTCGATGTGTAAACTTGTTACTAACCGCGACAGCTTCCGCTACTAGCCTAGCTACAGCATTCTCAGAATCATCAGGCTGGCTCTCATTACCCTCTTCGCTCGACGATTCCTCTTCTTTCTTTGGAGCTTGCTTTTTTTCACTTGGTTTCTTTTTTTTATCTTTCTTTAAAATTCCCATATTTGACCTGTTGGAATAAATAGTGGCATGAGCTGTAAATTATTAGTTACTTAATCGACACAATATTGAATGCCTTTAGTTATTACTATTTTGAAAGCATGAATATGCTATTCAATACAATGAGCGCTGTAGTTGATTTGCATCTCTAATCCAACCATTATCTAAAGGGAAGAATTGCCTGTTATAGGACTGCGCACGCGCTTGAGAAACAAAAGGTCCAGAAACTATCCCAAAACCTCTGCTCTTCACTCCCTTCAAGGGAATAATCATGGCATCTCGCAGACTAGGATTATTGCTGCGATATAAAATAGCCGTCGCTTTCTCCTTAAAGAGGATGTGCTGAATAAAATAATCCGTCTCTTTTGAAGTTCTAATAATCTGACTTGGCAGTCTCGTTTTTGACTCTTCAATGATTGTCTGCGAAACAACCTTTGGCTGTATTTCACGAATCATGGGCAGTGTTGGGGCAGTCGCTATAGATTGCTCTTCAACCAGGCTATCTTTTGCACTAAGAAAAATTGTTTCTACTTTTTGCAGATAACCCTCAACCACGCCTGGGTTTACTATAGACATAACACCCCATGATCCAGCGAAAACTAGCGCTGTTAAGACTGTCCAAGCATAAATACTCGGCTCACCAAATTTCGTTGCTAACATTTTCCACCAAACATTTGAATCAACACTATCATCTATGGGGGGTACCATTTTTTGGGGATTTGCGGTTTCGGCTGCTAAGGAAGCGGAGGCCGAATTAAAATTAATGGCCTTCGCTGGAATGTCAATTGCTAGCCCACTTAGAAGCTGTTCAACCTCAAGCCCAAATCCACTCTGTTGTGCGGCATAAAGCAAGTCAGCTGCTTCAACACCAGACAAAGTACCCAGCCTCCATTGATATAATTTTTTTGCAAATAAGGAAAGTGGTTCTTCATATTTCGGCCACTCTGTGCTGTTTATAAACAGTACTAATCGAACGTTAACACCTGGGAAATCAGACAACAACTGTGATAATAATAACCACTGATCATCATCAACTAAATGTGCATCATTTACTATCATCAACGTAACTGCAGCATCTTCTGCTGCCGGCCTCAAAGCCGTATCGACAGAGATGCTAGCCATAATATGGTTGAAACGCTTTAAAAGGGTTTCAGTATTGCTAGGTGTAAGGACTTCTAATTGAAATTCCTTTAAATCGCGCAGGCGAGCAACCATTAATCGGCAATAATGGTTAAGGACATGATCAGTATCCGCCACAACTGCAAGTCCTAGGTGCTCTTTTACTACGGCCTGTAAAGAACGATGAAACTCCGTCTTGTCCTGTGGCCTGTAAAAAATGTCTCCGTCTTCAGACCACTGGTCGAAGTCGAAAGGTGCTTCTTTCATCTCTTGATTCATTATCAACGCCTCCTAAAGGCACAGCTAATTCAGTCTTCAGTTATTTTACCATCAGTCCCATACTGCATTGCCTTTGGTACTTCGGGAATAGGTTTTTTAGCAACAGAGGCTCCTTTACCTAGGCTATTCAAACTAAATATATAAGCAATAACTTGTGCTACCGCATAGTACAAATTTTCAGGGACGTTCTGATTTATATCTGTTGTAAAGTAAATTGCACGTGCCAATGGTGGAGCTCGAAAAATGGGAACACTAGAAGCTTTAGCCTTCTCTCTAATACTCTGAGCCATGAAATCAACACCCTTGGCCACTACTACTGGCGCGCCACTGCTTGAGGGATCATAGGCTAGAGCCACAGCAAAATGCTCAGGATTTACAATAATCACATCGGCGTCGGCAACTGATTCAATCATTTGACCCATTGCCAGCTCACGCTGCTTACGTCTTATTTGAGCTTTCACCTCGGGACGGCCTTCCGTCTCTTTCATTTCATCTTTTACTTCTTTTTTAGTCATCTTTAGCTTTTTATTATGCTCATACATCTGATAAGGGACATCAATGCCAGCAGCAATGATCAAGGTGAGTGTCACTAACACCGCTCCTTGTGCAATTATTTCCCCAGCACTACTCATGGCAGGCCGCAAGTCCATAAATCCAAGAGCAGTGAGCTCACTAAACCTGCCGCTTACTACTAAAAATAAAACGCCCCCGACCAAGCTAAATTTAGTAATGGCTTTTGTTAAATCTACGACTGCTTTCATCCCAAACATCCGCTTAAATCCTTGGAGAGGATTTATTTTACTTGCTTTTGGCGCTAAGGATTTTAGTGAAAAATTATAGCCTCCAATTAACCCAGCGGCACCTATGGCTATTATGATCGCCAAGATAAAAACCGGTATTATTGCGATCATACTGTTAGTCGCATGATCACCAAATGCTATAGGCAAAAGCGTGTCACTAAACACATCTTTTCTATCAAAGATAAAGCCAGCTCGGAATATTTCGCTTAACTTTATTATCAAAGAGCCTCCAAACATTGACATGAAAACTGCCACTCCTATCATCATCATAGCCACCGAAAGCTCTTGGGACCGTGCGACCTGACCATCCTCTCTAGCTTTTTCTAGCCGTTTAGCCGTGGGCTCTTCACTTCGTTCTTCTGTCGTTTCTTGTTCCGCCATTATCTCAACCCCAACGCTTGACCCATAGTGTCAAACGACTGTTGCCACAACCATTGAATGCGAAAACCAATACTAGTCATCGACAATGAAAGCAAAACAATGCCTGCTAATATCATCGCGGGAAATCCTACCGCAAAAATATTTAAGGCAGGAGCAGCGCGCGTGATAACACCTAAACCGATATTAATAAACAATAGAGAAGACATTAGCGGCAATCCAATCATAACTGCTCCTAAAAACATCATCGAGCTCCATTCAATAGTCAACGCCATCAAACTTTTAACTTGGACCATCTGTCCAATAGGTAATACTTGGAAACTTTCTAACAGAAGAGATATCACTATTACATGGCCTCCTAATCCAACAAAAATGAGGGTCGAACATATAATCAGAAACTGTGCAATTACAGGGACATTCCCCATATTTGGATCAACCATGTTGGCCATACTCAAACCCATAGAGGCAGAAATTGCTTGGCCACCAATAATTAGTGCTGCATTTACAATCTGTAACAGCAAACCCATCAAAGCCCCAATAAATACTTGCAAGAAAGCCTCTCTAAGTCCAATAGCACTAAATGGGTCTAATAATGGCCAATCAGTTAATGGATAAACCATCCAAGTTAACAGGACTGCGAGTAATACTCTTATTCTTACCGACACTGCACGGATCGAAAAGAATGGGGCCGTCAACAAAAATGCTGATATACGAATCATTGGCCATATCAGCGAATAGAATAAATCAACTACCTCTGCTACTAATATTTCCATCACATAAATAACGTAGGAATACGTTCAAAAATTCGTTGGAAAAAATCAACCATCACCGCTATTTGCCAACTGCCAAAAGCGATCAAGGCAAGAACCATGACGCCGAGTTTTGGTATAAAACTTAACGTCATTTCCTGGATTGATGTTGCAGCTTGAAAAATACCAATAATCAACCCTACACCTAAGGCTACACCAAGCAGCGGGGTAGCAACCATAACTGCAACCCAAAGAGACTCTCTTCCTAAATCTATAACTTGTGCGACATCCATAAAGCCTCCTAAGGCACTACAAAACTAGCGGTCAAAGAACCCATGATGAGTGACCAGCCATCGACCAATACAAACAGCATTAATTTAAACGGCATGGAAATCATCATTGGCGATAACATCATCATGCCCATCGACATTAGGACGCTGGCTACGACTAAATCGATTACGATAAAGGGGATATATATCAAGAAACCAATCGCAAAAGCACTCTTGAGCTCTGAAGTAATAAATGCTGGAACCAACGTAGTGAAGGGAATATCAGCTGGGCTAGCAATGTCGTCATTCCTAGCAATTTCGGCAAACATTGCAATGTCCGTCTCGCGAGTTTGATTTAGCATAAAAGTTCTCACAGGTGCTTCAGCATTCCCTAATGCTGTTTCAAACGAGATAGAGCCGTCTGAGTAGGGTGTTAAGGCCTCTTCGTAAACGGTCGTGATAACAGGTGACATAATAAAAAGAGTTAAAAATAAAGACAGACCTACCAAAACCTGGTTTGGAGGCGTTTGCGCAGTCCCTAATGCCTGTCGCAAAAGTGACATTACGATAATAATGCGCACAAAAGAAGTCATCATTAAAAGTAATGACGGTAGTAATGTGAGAGCCGTCATTAGCGCCAAGAGTTGCAGTGTCAAACTATACTCAGTTCCACCACTCCCATTATCGACCATGTTAATAATAGGCATTCCAGATTGGGCTAGTGACGGATTAGCTACGAAAAAAAGTAGTCCCACCAATGCAGACCTAAAAACCGCTGTGTGGATCTTCATTTTGTTAGTACCCTAGAAAGAATTTGCTTAAACCCTTTCGTTGTCTCTTCTTTCGAGGGGACAGCAAGATCCCCTTCTACTTGATCTCCATAAGATTCAAATATCGCATGCGGGAAACTGCCAAGCCTAGTTATTTGTTGCGCTGACAGCCCTACTAGAACTTGTTCGTTATTCACGCGCATGAGAACGATTTTTTGGCGCCCGCCTAAATTTTGCACCTCCAGCACTTCAAGCCTCTTGCTAGTGGTGATTCCAATCTTTGGGCCCATCTTTTTTATTGCAATAAGCGTCACGACAAGCAACGCTAGGACCACTAAAAAAGAACCCATCATTGATAGCCATTCTGTCCAACCGAAATAGGAGGTCATTGTAATTTCTTCTTAAAGGTTCTTAACACGATCGACAGTTGGTACGACACTGGTCAACTTGACACCATAGCGATCATTTACAAGAACAACCTCTCCCTGAGCAACAGGCGTATTGTTCACCATCAAATCCAAAGGCTCTCCAGCCAATCTATCAAGTTCAACTACGCTGCCTTGGGCTAGGCGCATTAAATCTCGAATCTTTAGAGATGTCCGCCCCACTTCAACGGAAATGGTTACAGGAATATTTTGTAATACTTCGGCGTCAATTTTATTCTGAGGTTTGTTAACATCACCCTGATCTTCACTTTCTGCTTGTAAATTAGTTTCTGTGTCTGACATAGTTGTTCTCTCTTTAAATTTTATCGTTAGATTGCAGGAATTAGGGGCTCAACAAATTGTATGGCCATATGTGCTTCTTTCGTTCCGATGTCTCCCTCAAAAACTGCAATTCCATTAGCCCTAACTTTCGCATAGCTAGGCTTTTTGAAGTAAATTACATCTCCCTCACTCATGTTTTCAAAATCTTTATATGTGGTCTTTATTTCACCAAGAATTACATTAATATCAACTTCGGCGTCCATGGCTGCAGCCATTAAATCAGCTGTCCATGAAACTTTAGATGAGGTAACTTCTGAACTGCTCTGGACCCGGCTTTCAAGAGAGTCTCTAATAGGCTTTAGCGATCCGTACAGGTATACAACGTCTATATTTCCTTTTGCTTTTTGCCCAAGCTCTGTTTTAAATCTGCTGACGACAACTAACTGATCGTTGTCTGTTAGTTTGACGGAAGCTGGATTAGAAACTAGATCTTTGCTTTTGCACTTTATAGGAAGAACAGGTGCCCATGCCTCCTGCAATGAACCAAAAAGAACGTCAACAATAATCTTATTGATATTCGCCTCGGTGGGTGTAAATGTCCGTAATGGTGACAACTCGGTCATGCCTCCTCCTGGGCCACCAAAAAAATTATCTAGCGCGGCAAAAATGATGGAGGGGTCTAAGGTCACAAGAGCGCTACCCTGAAGAGGATTTAAGCTCACTGTGTTGACCGCTAAAGGCGCTTGAAGATTACTGATGTACTCCTTATAGGTCATTACTTGCACTTTTTCAGGGGTGACCTTAATGCTTGATCGCAAGACATTGAGAATTCCTATCTTAAAATATCTAACGAATCGCTCATTGATAACATTCAATACACCTAAATTCATACCTAAGGAAGAATCTTCGTTGGCAAGATCATGCTTAACTGCCAGAACATCTCCGTTGAGTCCTGTGTTTGACTCAATAGACCCGTCCTCAATACCAGAAGATAAAGCCTCCAATTCCTCAGGTGTTAATAGGTTTTCTTTGTCAGCCATCTTGATCCTCTTTTAGTATCATTTCCAAGTTAGGTTTTAAACTTGGACATCTAACCCGTCTAAACTCAAGCGGTTTGAACGGTCCACTCTTTCTAGACTCGAGCCTTCCTCTGCCTCTTTGTCTGTTTTTGCGAGAAATTCTTCATCTGTCGGATTTCCGTCAGAATCCTTGTTTTTCCCATCCCCTAACCCTACATAAGCAGAATCTATGCCATGTTCTGCAAAAACATCTTTTAATTTGTCAAAACTCTCTTGTAGCAGTTCTCTAGTGATATTTTGAGACGGATTAAAGTATGCCTCTAGAGAACCATTTTTCATTTCAAGATTAATCTCGATACGCCCTAAAGACTTAGGATGAAGATCCATTTCGACCCTCCAAGCTCCTTTGGTTATTTGTGCGGTGAGTCTCTCACCGAGGGCTTCTGTTAAACGTCGAGACACCTCCATATACTGCTCCTGGCGACGAACAATCAGTTCTTGATCCGGGCTAGGCTGACTCTCAGCAAGTGACTTAGCTGTTAAATCAACTCGCAACTCAGGAGCATAACTAGCAACTAGATGCGTTTGACTCTCAGTTCGCGGAACAGATACTGTGCCAGCAGAGCGATTAGTGAGTCTTCTGTCATACGCAAGGGACAGAAGCTCTTTAGCATCAACACCAAGATCAATTGCTGCCAATTTTTGGACGCCTGACGCGAGGTTTTTTACCTGAAGATTAATCCCATTTTTATGTTCCATATTAGAAGTTGGCTCGACGCTCTTTAAAGGGGTTCGTGATAAATCAGATTCATCGCTGTTGAAATCTAATTTATAAGAATTTTTGCTGAGCAAATCTAAAGTTAAAGCCTTGTCAGATGCAACAGCATGACCTGTTTCCAGAGGAGGTTGCCCTGAAGGGAGTTTCGGAACTTTAATCAGCTCTAGTCCAGAAGTTTCTTTAAAGCCTAATCCTGAACTCGTAAACTTTTCTAAAGAAATACCTGAACTAGCCGGTTTCAGTTCCTGCTTCGATGTTCCTATTACTTCGCCCTCAGTTTTAAATAGCTCTAACTTTGAGAATTGTTTACCTGATAATTCCGAAGCTCTAAACTCTTCTCCTGAAGTTTCTGGCTGAATTTTTCCGCCGACTATTAACGCAATTACGTCTGGGTCAATACCCTGCAAAACCGCAAATGCCGTAATACTGTCATCTGTAGGCTCTGCGCCACTCAAAACGAGCTGACTTCCTCCATCCAAATCTCGGAGTTTCTTTTCACTCTTAGCGGCAAACTCAACCGGCGGGATATTGCCAATCTTTGCCGGTATATCAGAATTTTTACTATCTTCCAAAAGAGTTTGAAAAGCACCCTCTGACACCTCCTTATTATCCGGCTTTTGTGCAGAACCTTCGAGTTTGCTGGCGTTAGGGGAGGTAGATTTGGCAGTAAATATATTTTCGAATTCAAGCATTTTTGGTTTTCTCTGTTGCAATTATTTTATTTACCTAGAACGTAGCAATGAGCGTGCCAAAACTTACTTTTAAAGGGAGGGGGGGGCCTTTAGGTTAAATTGAATGATACTTTGACTCTCGGCTTCTTTTGTCTCTATGCCGATTCTTTGGTTTTCCAATTCAGTCTTAGCTCTACCTAACAATCTAGAGAGTTTAAGATTTTCTTGGTCAGCAACAATGACTTCACTCTTGGCCTCAGTAACATCCAACTCCGCTTTGTGGAGATCTATATCAGCACGCTGTTTAAGAAATTGCAGCTGAACAATGAACTGTCTGAAATTACCTGCCTCTTGGGTGCTATGTGGTTTAGATAACATGTCATTTAGGCTGCTTGAATACTCAACTAGTAAATTATCAAGTTTAGTCATCCGAAGTTGAGCTTGGCTCGCTCGAGCATTTGCCGCGCTTAACAAACTTTGAGCTCTTTTTAACTCTCGTCCGGATTTGGCTGTCAAGGTGTTCCACGCAGGAATAGAGCGAGTATTCATAATCCATTGTCCACGAGTTCTAGTAACTGGGCCTGACTATCGGCAAAGCTAACTGATTCATCGCTTAATTGTTGCAAGAAATTTTGCATTTGTGGTCTTAATTGAATAGCTTGATCTAAATCAGGGTTTGATCCAGGGGAATAAGCATCTACCTGTATCAAGTCCTGATTTTGTTGATACAAAGTCCACAGCCTTCGGAATCGATTAGCCGCCTGGAGCATATCTGTATTTACCAAGCTATTCATAACCCGAGAAATAGATCCTGCCAAATCAATGGCAGGATAATGAGCTGCATCTGCAAGGTCTCGAGATAACATCACCTGTCCATCCAATGAGGCTCTGGCAATGTCGATGATAGGATCTGTGCGGTCATCTCCCTCCGCAAGAACCGTATATACAGCTGTTATAGATCCATATCCATTTCTTCCTACTCCAGCTCTCTCAATTAGTCGAGGTAAAAGAGCAAAAACTGATGGCGGGTAACCTTTCGCCGTAGGCGGCTCACCAATCGCTAGTCCGATTTCTCTTTGAGCGTGAGCAACCCGACTTAAACTGTCACAAAGTAAAAGAACATTCTTACCTTGGTCTCTGAAGTACTCTGCAATGAGATGAGTTAAATTTGTAGCCTTTAATCTTACAACCGGAGATATGTTTGCTGGAGATGCTACAACTACGGACTTAGCTAAGCCTGTTTCCCCTAAAGTTTGATGTATAAATTCTTGAACTTCCCTACCTCTTTCACCAATTAAACCTATCACTACTACATCTGCATCAGTATTTCGAGTTAGCATGCCCAGCAATACACTCTTACCAACGCCTGACCCGGCCATCAGGCCAATTCTTTGCCCTTGCCCTAGCGTCAAGCAAGTATCAATTGCCTTAATTCCAGTATCCAAGACCTTATCAATCGGCCCTCGCTCCATGGGATTAACAGGCGCGCTAGCCAGCGCAAACTTTTTAGGATTGGGTATGGATCCTTTATTATCAATAGGTTGGCCCAGTCCGTCTAGCACTCTACCGAGGAGGCCGTCGCTAATAACAACTTTAGAGCTGTGTGGGCTAACCCAAACCCGAGCACCAGGTCCGATTCCTAAGGGCTCTGTGAACGGCATGAGGAATAAAAGCTCCTCATGAAATCCGACTACCTCAGCATCGATGAAAACGTTTTTCTCAGTAGTTTCAACTTGACAATGTGCTCCAAGAGGGGCGCTTATTCCTTTAGCCTCCAGAGTTAAACCAACAACACGTACAAGCTTGCCACTACTGGACGCCTCTGGCGCTCGAATAGAGTGAATGTGTTGCTCTACTTGATCTTCAAAATTAAGCATCGTTGAAGCTCTTATCATCTCTGTCTTCCAGCTTATCCTCGAAATCTGTTTTTCCCGACACATCAGTTTCATCCGCCGTTGATTCCCTGGACCACTCTGTTGACACGTCCCTTTCGTATTCACCTTCAATTGATTCTTCAGGTACTGATGTAGACTCACTATGTGACTTAAAAGTTTGACTGTTGTTTAGAAGATCTTCAGCTAAAACCTGCAATCGATTTTCTAATAAATCTTCAATCGCGGTATCTCCGATTGTTAGCCTTAAACTCCCTTGAGATATCTGAGAATCGGCCCGCAACTCTAAATGAGAAAAATCTGAGCCCAAATTGGGTTGAATCTTTTCTAAATCACTAGGGTGCAGATTTAGAACAGTGTGGTCTTCTCCGCTAGCTTGAACATCGTCCAAAGCTGCCTTTACTAAGCGATTTATAGCTTCATCTGATATGTTTAGCTCTCCACGGACAAGCTGCTCCGCAAGATGTAACGCTAATTTTTTAAGCGGGTTGTAAAACTCATGCTTGTTCTTTTGATTATCTCTTATATCTTCGGTTAATTTAGCAAGTACTTGTTTTGCTTCTGCAAAACTAGACTCTGCCTCACCCTTTGCTGCAGAAAAGCCAGCGTCATATGCATCTTGCTTGATAAGATACAAGTCATCTTCAGAAATCGATGGCCTTTCAAAACTAGCTTCTATTTCATTGTTTTCAGACATCTCCGTTTCTTTAATCTCGTACTCGTTAGCATCATCCAGTTTGTCTGGGTGCCACTGTTTAAACGCTTTACTGCTTTGATCACCCGGACTCGACCAATTAACAGCAGCAAAAGCTCTAGCTTTATGGCCAGCTCTTAGCAAATCATTGAGCCTCCAGCTAACTTTTGGTTCCAAACTAGACAAAGGCTTCACCAGCACCCGCTAACATTATTTCTCCATCATCAGAAAGCTTTCTTGCGATTTGCATTATGCCCTTTTGTGCAGCCTCAACCTCACTAACTCGAATGGGCCCTTTAGCTTCCATGTCATCGACTAGTAAGTCTCGAGCTCGCTCAGACATATTTGATAGAAACTTATCTTTTGTTCTCTCATCAGCTCCTCTCAGCGCAGACATGAGCATATCTTGCTCGATACTACGAAGCAGCGTTTGAATACTGCGATTATCAACTTCGGCCATATTCTCGAACGTTAGCATTTTGTCTTGAATAAATGTAGCCAAGGCTTCATCCATTGAACTCACGCCTGACATTACAGATGAAGCTACATCTACCTTTGCGAAATTCATTATTTGTGCGGCTGTTTGCACTCCTCCGAGGCTAGCTGCTTTGGCAGATGTGTTGCTGGTGAATTGCTCAGCCATTATCCCCTCCAACTCCTCCATCGCAGAAGGCTGGACTGAATCAAGCGTAGCTACCCGCTGAATAATTTCTGCTCTTTTATTCTCAGATACGAACTCCAAAACCTGAGCGGCAATATCATGTTCCAAAACAGACAAAATAATAGCTATGACTTGCGGATGCTCCTCGTTAATCATCTCTCCTATGGACTTCGCATCCATCCATTGAAGTATTTCTAATCCTTTACTAGATGCTGGAGGCATTATTTTGCCCAATACTGTGGCTGCTTTTTCATCACCTAATGCTCTTTTGAGAACATTTTCGACATATCCAGGTGTGCCGAGACCCAAATTAGTTTGCGTCTTAATGGTGGCTACAAAATCATCTAATACTAAATTAACTAGATCCTGTGATAAGTCAGCTACGCCAACCATCGCCGTGCCCAAGGCACTCACTTCCCTTGGAGCCATAAAGCGAATGACGTCCGCAGCTTGTTGCTCACCCAGAAGAAGCATGATAACAGCGGCGCGTTCTGTTCCCGACATGGCATTAAACTCTAGTTGCAGCGGGCTAATTTCAGGCTTTTCTTCAGGGACGTTTTTGCCTTTCTTCCCTTTTTGCTTTTTATCCTTGTCTTTGCCTTTTTCTTCATCTTTTTCTGTATCTTTGTCTTTAGCCATGATTATTTCTCCAATACACCGTTACGCCGGACGGATCATTTTTTTAAGTACATTAGCTACCCTTCCTGCGTCATCAGCAACCAATAAGCGCACTAAAGCTACTTTGTCGTCATAAGTATTTGCCGTATCTAGCATATCCGCAGATATTCCGGATCGTTTCGGCTTTAGTTTCGCTCTTATATCTTTTAGCGACGAGCCGTCACCTGCCTCCAGCATATTTAATTCTGCCTGGGTGAGTTCTCCGTCTTTGGTAGCTTGAGCCCCTAAGGTTGAAAGAGGAGCAGTGTAGGTTTTTATCATGGGCCTGATGACAAAGAATATAAGCGCTATAAAAGCAAGAGCCACACCGCTACTTTTAATCATGCTTGTAATTTGCGTATTCTCGAACCATTGAACAGGCGCCTCCTCGATCAAAGCAAGTCGTTCAAAAGGGGTGGATACAACAGTAACAATATCTCCGCGAGCTGCATCAAAGCCAACTACGCCCTTTATCAGATCGGTAAATCGTTCAATATCTTGCTCTGAGTATCCACTGGGCTCTACAGGATTTTCTGATTCAACTTCAACTGCAGAGGTATTGATCGCCAAAGCGGCCTCGTTAATTACTACTGCCACTGAAATGCGTTCTAGAGTTCCGCCCTGGCGTTTGACATGCCGAACAGCTCGATCCATCTCATAATTGCGAGTAGTTTTGCTACTTAAGGTCTTTAAATCCTCTGTATCCGGGGATCCGGCAGCATTTGCAGAGGCGTCAACATTAGACGCGGAACCCGGAATACCTTGTGCTGAGCCTGATCCAGGTGCTTTCTCCAAAGTAACTATTTCAGATCTTGCTCTAGGCCCGTTGTCATTTCCATCATACTCTTCAAATGTCGACTCTATCTCTGTAAAGTCAATGGTCACATCTACCTCTGATCTAACGTTACCCATTCCAACTACTGGAGTTAAGAATGCATCAATCCGGTTTCGGTATGTCTCTTCCATCCTTTGCTTATGGGACATCTGTTCTGAATTCAGCTGCATAGAAGCGAAGCTATTATTATCCGTTAACAATTTTCCTCTTTGATCAACAACCGAAACATCATCAGCAGAAAGATAAGGCACACTCGATGCGACCATATGAATAATAGCCTGGACCTGAGAGGCCGAAATAACTCGCCCAGCGAACGGCGTTACTACAACAGATGCTTTGGCAGGAGTTCTATTGCGCACAAACACACTTTGCTTGGGAGACGCTAAATGTACTCTAGCCCCCTGAATAGAGCCAATTTGAGTGATGCTTCTAGCTAGCTCCTGCTCTATAGCATTTACATAGCGCACTTGTTCCATAAATTGGCTAGTTGTCATTGAGCTATCATCACTAAGTGCACTCATTCCACCGGATGCTGCACCTTGCGGTAACCCGCGAGAGGCAAGAAATATTCTAGCTTCATGGTAACGATTATCAGGAACTTTCAATTCACCAGTCTTAGAATCTATCTTGGCGCTATATTCAGCTCCATTTAGAGCGGTATAAGCTGCTTGCCTATCCGCTTCTGATAGTCCCGGGTAGACTGTCTTATAAGGAGGTGTTTGAATCCACGAAAACGCTAGTAAAAATAATCCAACTGCCATCATAACAATAATAGTTGGCATTGCTTTTTGAACTGCTGGCTGAGACATAATATTGCTAAAGCCTCCCCCAACTGCCAAAGAACGCTCCGCTGTATTACCCAAAGATAGGTTTTGTCTCTGCCCAGACGGTTTTGGAGCCTCTAGTTGTGGCACACTATTGCTGCCGGCCGAAGCGCCGAGGTTAAGATCTGTTGGATTAGCTATTGTCGTTGCCATATTTCTTCTCTTCAATTAATTACACAGGCATATTCATAATTTCTTCATAGGCCTTCAAAACCTTGTTTCTAATCTGCAAGGTCGCTTCAAAAGCTAGGGAAGATTTCTGCATACTCATTACCACGTCAGTTAGCGGGATGTTTTCGCCTCGCTCATAAGCAGACCGCATAGCCTTAGAAACCCGCTGAGCCTCGTTCACTTCTTGTACTGCGCCTTTTATGGAATCAGCAAACGCAGATACTCCCTGAGTTTTTCCAGATTCAACTGCGGGTATATTTGCAGCTCCGGCTGCTTCAGCCTGATACTGTCTAATTTGACTTAAGACAGATTCAACATTGGCTATATTCGTTGGATTGACCACAATATTCTCCTAAGTGTTAACGAGCATACGCACGAGTGACCGCCATTCCTTGCTCACGCAAGCGTTGGAGTTTGTGACGTAATGTACGAGCACTTATTCCAAGAACTTCTGCAGCCTGCTCTCGGTTTCGGGAATTTTGCAGTGCAGCCATGATGGCCTGATACTCTCTACTCTTAATCGCCTTTGATAAAGGTTCTGAAACAGTCCTTGCCGTCGAGACCATATCTAGCTCATCGAGGTTAGGCGCTGATTTTCCTGGTTGTCCCACATCAAAATTTTCTTGCTGATCTGAAATGGTAATATCATCAAAGACAAGATGACTACTATCAATTACATTCTGCTGAGTTAGTACCAATGCTCTCATAACAACGTTCTGCAGTTCACGCACGTTCCCCGGCCAGTGATATTCAATCAAACTTTTCTGTGCATCATCTGATAGAGATATTCGAGGGCCTGACATTCCTTGTTGAGTAATAAATTGTTCGGCTAGGGGGAGTATATCTAGCGGCCTCTGCTTCAAAGCAGGGATGGTGATTTTAAAAGCGCTCAACCGAAAGTACAGGTCTTCTCTGAAGCTCCGTTCAATAATCGCTGTCTTGAGATTACGGTTCGTCGCGGCGACTATTCGAATATCTAAATCAATCGGTTTTTGACCTCCGAGTCTTGTCACATTGCGTTCTTGTAATATCCGTAATAACTTGGCCTGAAGATGGAAAGACATCTCACCAATTTCGTCTAGAAAAATAGTCCCTCCCTGAGCTTGCTCAAATAGACCAGGCTGCTCCTTGGATGCACCAGTAAAGGATCCTCTTTCGTGGCCAAACAGCATGTCTTCAATGAGATTCTCGGGCATTGCGGCGCAATTAAAGGCGACAAAAGGTCCTGAGTATCGCGGCGATGCGTCATGGAGTATTCTAGCTAACACCTCTTTCCCCGATCCAGTTGGCCCCGCTAGTAGAACAGTAACATCAACTTTAGCTACTCGCTCAGTGAGTGCCAGTAAATTCCGGCTAATAGGATCTGCAAAAATGAAAGCTGAGGATTCCTTTGAATCAGATGTTTTAACTAAAGACAGCGTTTCGATCCAATCATCATGGGTGTCCTGCTCAGCAGGGACGACCGTCGCTACGCCTTCCCTCATCGCCTGAATAGCCAGTTCGAAATCACTTCGTCTCACTCGAACGATTAACGGTGCCGTACTTTTCAAATGAGCCAACTTGGATTGAATACGTGAAACAGGATCAAGGTTTGAGTCAATATGCATCACTACAGCTCCAGCCGAAGCTATGTCCTCATCGGTCAACGTCTTCTCAGTAGCCCTAACCACGTTAGTTCCCTGGCGATCAAATTCAGCCAGTGCGGGTATCATTTCTGTTGTAGACCGATCGATCCAAAGTAGGTTTGTTATATTTACCGTTGCCACTTTCTTTTCCTTTTCAATTTGCCGCTTTGAGTGTCTGTAACTCAATGAAGCAATTCGCGTGCCAAAAATAAATATATATATTTAACAGAAGGTTAGGCCAATAGTGGCAATAAAGTGTCAATTATTTGCCAGTGGCAATGGGTCAGTAAATCGACAGATATTTGAATTCGGAGAACATTCAGGGCTCAGAGGTTAGCCCGTGTTTGTTTATTTTTTCGATCAAAGTTGTACGTTGAAGAGATAGTAATCTGGCTGCTTGGGAAACATTACCTTGAGTTTTGTTCAAAGCTTGCTGAATCAATCCTCGCTCAATTTCGATCAGGTGCTCTTTGAGCTTAACGCCCTCTTCGGGAAATGCTAAACCGCCTTGGGCTAATTCAATAACTCGCTCAATTTCACTTGTCTCTTGAGTCTCGGAAAATATCTCAAGCTGGTTATTGTCATCGCTACCTTTAGCTGCAAGTGGGTCGTTCCACCGTCGCTCACTCGAAGTGTCCAAGCTAGCTAATGACAAAAGTTCAGTTGCAATCAAACTCTCATCATCTTTGCTGCCTGTCCCAGATCTCATTCCTACAGGGACCATACTTGCCGGAACATCATTTAAGTTAATCTTAGCTGCCGGGTACAAAGTTGAGAATCTTGCAACCAGATTAGCAAGCTCTCTTATATTGCCCGGCCAAGCATAGTTAATAAACGTGCTCATACCAGCCTCGTCCAAGCATATGGGGCGATGCCCTTTGAGACTGTGTTCTTTTGCGAAATGGCTCACTAGCGCAGGAATGTCTCCTTTGCGCTTCGCCAAACAAGCAATGTCAAGAGGCATGACGTTTAGGCGATAATAAAGGTCCTCTCTAAATTTACCCTCTTGGATCAGAGCTTCAACGTTTTTATGTGTAGCGGCAACAACCCGCACATCAATAGCTAAACTTTCCTGCGAGCCAACTGGATCAATTATTCTCTCTTGAAGTAC
>ERZ1047472.363-NODE-363-length-41448-cov-5.577175_pt1 | contig 41448 bp, 37 predicted proteins | sample MGYA00383095_ERZ1047472 | MGnify/ENA primary metagenome ERZ1047472 (study PRJEB29581, sample SAMEA5548365) | metagenome | biome: marine; feature: coastal; material: water | depth 1 m | study: Short-term variability in the microbial, nano- and picoplankton dynamics... | reverse complement strand
TCTTTACCCTCTTCATCACGAAAATACTCTGCTTGTGACAAACCAGTTAAAGCAACACGTGCTCGAGCTCCCGGAGGCTCATTCATTTGTCCGTAGACCAATGTAGCTCTACTCTCGCCATCAAGGTTTATAACATTTGATTCAATCATTTCATGATAAAGATCGTTTCCTTCACGAGTTCTTTCTCCAACACCAGCAAAAACTGAATAACCACCAAATAGTTTTGCGATGTTATTAATTAATTCCATAATAAGAACTGTTTTTCCAACTCCGGCACCTCCAAAAAGTCCTATTTTACCGCCTTTTGAGTAAGGGCAGAGAAGGTCAATTACCTTTATACCCGTGGCTAAGACCTCAGTCTCTGTAGCTTGGTCAATAAAAGCAGGAGCTTCCTTGTGAATAGAAGCCATGGCCTTGGTATTTAAAGGACCGCGCTCATCTATAGGCTCACCAATAACGTTCATTATACGTCCAAGTGTTTCCGGTCCCACAGGCACTGTAATTGGCGCACCTAAATCAGTAACATCTTGGCCTCTAACTAATCCTTCGGTAGCGTCCATTGCAATTGTCCTGACAGTATTCTGCCCAAGATGCTGTGCTACCTCCAGAACAAGGCGGTTTCCTTGATTTGTGGTTTCCAGTGCATTTAAAATCGTTGGTAAGTCACCCTCAAATTCCACATCAACAACTGCGCCAATGATTTGGCTAATCCGTCCTGTTGGCTTTGATGAAACAACAGATTTTTTCAAAGAAGGTTTTTTTACCACCTTTTTAGCTGATGTTTTTTTGGCCGTAGCCTTCTTTTTCAATGTATCTTTAGCCATGGTTGCTTTCCTCTAGCTATTTAAAGCGCTTCAGCGCCGGAAATAATCTCAATTAATTCAGATGTAATCTGAGCTTGTCGAGTTCGGTTAAATGTTAATGTTAATTTATCAATCATGTCGCCCGCGTTACGCGTTGCATTATCCATTGCAGTCATTTTAGAACCCATCTCGCCAGCTTGGTTTTCTAAAAGTGCAGTAAATATCTGAGTATTAATATTTCTAGGAAGCAATACACGAAGAATTCCTACTTCGTCTGGTTCGTAAGAATATATTGACCCGTCAAGTTTTGTATCGGAAACTGGTGATGGTGAGCTAGCATCCAAATCAACAGATGCAGGTATGATTGTCTTAGAAATAGCATTTTGCGTCATTACGTTTTCAAATTCAGAGTATATAAGTTTACATATATCAAATTCATTATTTTCAAACATTTCCGTAATTTGACTACCAATTTTTTGGGATATTCCTGAGTGAATCTTACGCTCTTCCTTAAGTGAGACGTTGTGTACAATCTTATTAGCATGAGCTCTTTTCAGCTGGTCATAACCTTTTTTACCAATAAGAAAGAGCTTAACTGTTTTTCCCTGCTTCTCTAAATCAAGTATTTCCTGATTAGCTTTTCTTACTATATTAGTGTTAAAGCCACCACATAAACCTCTATCGGCTGTAGCTACTACTAAGAGAAAAATATCTGTTTTTCCATTACCTTTGAGTAATTCAGGAGTGTCTCCAACATTCATCATAGAACTAGCTAAATTCTTGATTACTGAGTCAATTCTTTCTGAATAAGGGCGCGATTTTTCTGCTGCCTCCTGAGCCTTTCGCAGCTTTGCAGCTGCAACCATTTGCATGGCCTTAGTGATCTTTTGAGTGTTTTTTACACTTTTGATCCTGTTCTGGAGGTCTTTTAAAGACGCCATTCTACTTACCTAACTAAGCTTCAAACTGTTTTGAGAATGCATCTAGGGCGGACTTAAGTCGATCTTCGATACCTTCAGTTAGTTTCTTTTGAGATGCAATATCAGAAAGCAAAGACTTTTGCTCACTCTTTAAAAATGTCAGCAGGTTTGATTCGTAACGTTGAACGGACTTAACGGGTATAGCATCCAGATAACCGCGGGTACCAGCGTAAATTACTGCAACTTGTTCCTCCACCTGCAACGGAGAGAACTGAGGCTGTTTTAACAACTCTGTCAACCGTTCACCACGGGCTAACAAAGCTTGAGTTGAAGCATCCAAATCTGATCCAAACTGAGCAAAAGCTGCCATTTCCCTATATTGGGCTAATTCACCTTTAATAGGTCCAGCTACTTGTTTCATCGCTTTTATCTGCGCGGAGGAACCGACACGCGATACAGATAGTCCAACATTTAAAGCTGGTCTTATGCCCTGGAAGAATAAATCTGTTTCCAAGAAAATTTGACCATCAGTAATAGATATAACGTTAGTAGGAATAAAAGCTGATACGTCATTACCCTGAGTTTCAATTATTGGGAGAGCAGTCAGTGAACCGCTTCCGTTGTCTGAGTTTAGCTTAGCGGCTCTTTCCAATAGACGTGAATGTAGATAAAACACGTCTCCTGGATAAGCTTCTCTACCTGGCGGGCGTCTTAGCAGAAGTGACATTTGCCTGTAGGCAACAGCTTGCTTTGATAGATCATCATAAATTATCAATCCGTGCATACCGTTATCTCTAAAGTATTCACCCATAGCGCATCCCGCAAAGGGAGCTAGGAACTGAAGCGGGGCTGGCTCAGATGCAGTAGCGGCAACAATTATAGAGTAATCCATTGCGCCATTTTCTTCCAAAGTTTTCACAAGCTGGGCCACTGTTGAACGCTTTTGACCAATCACCACGTATATGCAATACAGTTTGTCGTTTTCACGATCTTCATCAAATGCAGCCTTTTGGTTGAGTATGGCATCGACAGCAACAGCTGTTTTTCCTGTTTGTCTATCACCAATAATTAACTCACGCTGCCCGCGGCCGACTGGTATCAAGGCGTCAATGGCTTTAATTCCGGTTTGTACTGGCTCATGAACGCCTTGTCGTGGCATAATCCCAGGAGCTTTTACATCAACACGTCTGCGTTCTGTAGATTTGATGGGCCCTTTTCCGTCAATAGGCTCTCCTAGTGGGTTCACTACCCTACCCAGTAACCCTTTTCCGACTGGAACATCCACAATTTCGCCAAGTCGTTTAACTGTATCGCCTTCTTTTATTCCCCTATCATCACCAAATATAACAGCGCCAACATTGTCATTTTCGAGATTTAACGCCATCCCTTTGATGCCTCCCGGAAACTCAACCATTTCACCGGCACCGACACTATCAAGTCCGTATATACGGGCAATACCGTCACCAACAGATAGCACCTGACCAACATCAGAAACCTTAGCTTCTTTACCAAAGTCCTTGATTTGCTTTTTTAAAATATTGGAAATTTCCGCAGCACGAATATCCATGAACTATACCTCTTTTAGGGCTATTTTAAGATCCTCAAGTTTAGTCTTGAGAGAACTATCGTAAAGTCGAGACCCAACCCGCACGATGAAACCACCTAGCAAGTCGGGATCGACACTTGTTTCAACATCGACCTCTCGGCCGAGTGTTTTCTTTAAATTCGATTTAATTTCTTTTAATTGAGCAGTAGTCAGAGACCTTGCGCTTGTGAGTTTGGCCAACTGCGTGCCTTTTCTATTTGCGACCAATCCTTGAAAAAAAGAAAGGATATCCAGCAAATCATGCGAACGGCGATTCTTGCTGACAGTGCCAATGAACTGTGTTGATAATTTACTCAAACTCGCTGCTTTGGCAATAGACGTGAGAACTTCCACTTTTTTATCTACATCAATCACAGGACTAGAAATAGCTTTCTGCAGATCCTTGGATTTCAATAATATTGTCTTTAGGTTTGCAACATCATTCTCTATAATTTTCAATGACTTAGACTCACAAGCGAGATCAAGTAAAGCTTGAGCGTAGCGCTTAGATGCTTCCCCAGTGATGACTTCAATTTGTGACACTATGTAGAGCCTATTATTGTTAAGCTGCTTTTAAAAACAACCCGAAGAAAAAGTAGAGCATGAGCATAATTAAAATCAAACTCTTAAAGTTGGTGCGGGCTTTAACATGACTATTTTTAAAAGCCAAGACTCAATAGACTGCGGCAATATGGCATGGTTTAATTATTATTGAAATCACATGAAACTTTGAGGATCAATATCAATTTGAAGTTTAATATTTGCATGTATTTTAATCTTGTCCCTCCATAGCTGCATGTATTTCGATAAATTAAAGTCTAACCTTGATTGCACCAGTATTCGCCTTCGGTAACGCCCTCGAATTCGGCCCATTAGCGGTTCACTTGGTCCCAAAATTGTTAGGTCATTGGCTTTTGGGGCAACAAAAATAAATTTATGTGCAAACACATCAGTTTTTTTTTCATCGGTACCAGAGATTATTACTGCTGCTAATTTACCAAAAGGCGGAAGGAGCAATGCTTCACGTAAATTTAATTCCGCATCTATAAAGCTGTTTCTGTCGCCTATTTCCAAGGCTGCTAATGCTTCATGTTCTGGCTGATATGTTTGAATCAATGCGTGCCCTAGTTTTTTGGTTCTACCTGCCCTACCCGATACTTGGACTAAGGTTTGAAAAGTTCTTTCACCCGCTCTCAAATCCCCACCCGATAAGCTGAGGTCTCCGTCTATAACTCCAACAAAAGTTAAGTTAGGAAAATTATGACCTTTGACAACCATTTGCGTACCAATCATTATATCAATTTCTCCCTTTTCCATCCGTAACATTCTTGAGGCCAACTCCTCTGGATTACTGGATGTATCCGAAGAAAGTATTTCAACATTAGCATTAGGGAACAAAATAGAGACTTCTTCAAATATTCTCTCAACACCGGGACCGACTGATTTAAAAGATTCTTCAGCACCGCATTTTAGGCAAGTTTTCGGCATGGGCATTGAAAAGCCTGTGAGATGGCAAACTGCACGATTTGTGGACCTATGCTCTACCAGCCAACTATCTGTGTCTGGACTTTTTAACTTTTCTCCGCAACTTTGACATAAAATTAGAGGCGCATACCCCCTTCTGTTAAGATAAAGCATTGCCTGCTCTTTATTCTCGAGTACTTTTTCAATCGCTAAAACCAATGGTTCTGATATAAATTTATTTTTTTTAGTTGGGAATTTTTTTAAATCCACCAATTCAACTTTTGGTAAAAAAGCAGAACCAGGTCTTTCTGGCAGAACAATATGTGCATACTTACCGCTTCTTGCATTTACTAATGTTTCAAGGGCAGGTGTAGCAGATGCTAAAATAACCGAATGATTTGATATTTTGGATCGAACAACTGACATGTCTCTAGCGTTGTACTTGACCCCCTCCTCTTGTTTGTATGATGTATCATGTTCCTCATCAACAACTATCAGTCGTAAACTTTCAAATGGTAAATATAAGGCTGACCTTGCACCGACAACTAACTTTGCACGGCCATGTGCTACCTCACGCCAGACCCTACGTTTTGCTGCAACAGTCATTTGCGAATGCCATGTAGCTGGCACTACTCCAAAACGCTTTTTAAATCGTGATAACGCTGCCTGAGTAAGTGAAATTTCAGGTACTAATATCAGCGCTTGTCCATTTTCTTTGATTGCCTCAGCTATAGCTTCAAAATAAACTTCCGTTTTTCCACTTCCAGTTACACCGTCAAGCAAGCTTACATTAAATTCTTTTTTTCTAACTTGTGAAACCAATTGCTCTGACGCTAATTGTTGGCCCTCAGTAAGATCAAGTTTGCCATAATTAATTATTGGCTTATCGAAGGGCTTATCAATCTGACGTATTTCAGATATTAATCCTCCAGATTTAATAAAGCTTCTAACAACTCCGGGACTGATCTTTGCCCGTTTGGCTATTTCGTTTACTCGGGCTGGGAAAGGGCCTCCATTGTTTACCAAAGATAGTCTCGCCGTCGTTAACTTTGGAGGAAGGCTCTTGTTTAATGAAAAATAATTTACAACTGGGCTAGGATCAAGAGACTTTAAATTGCCTAAGACCATTTTAAGGACAAGACCCAAAGGAGCGCAATTGTATCTTGATGTCCAAAAAATAAATTCAATCATCTCTGCAGTTAATGGCTTAACTTTCTTGACTGATACCAGTTCTCTTAATTTTCTATTCTGCTTAGCTTTACCTAAACTCACTACCACACCTAATTTAATGTGACTCCCGATTGGTGCATAAACAAGTTTTCCAATTGCAATTTCAAAATCACAGGGAACGCTGTAATCAAATGCGTTAGGAACATTTACAGGAAAAAGAATTTGAGCATTTTGCATAGCCATAAATTATGTTAGCAGAAATAAAAATAGAATCGCCCCCAAATGGAGAATACAATGAAATTTTTTGTTGATAGTGCAGATATTGATGCCATCGCTGAGTTAAACGACATAGGGTTAGTAGACGGAGTAACGACTAATCCTTCAATTATCTCTAAGTCTGGAAGAGACTTCAAACAAGTTATATCAGAGATATGCAAAATTACAGACGGACATGTTAGTGCCGAAGTTGTTGCTTTAGAAGCGGAAAAAATGGTTGAAGAAGGGCGTCATCTACGAAAAATTGCACCTAATGTTTGTGTTAAACTGCCACTCACAATGGACGGTTTAAAAGCATGTAACATTTTATCTAAAGAGGGCACGCCCACCAATGTAACATTATGCTTTTCGCCAAACCAAGCACTACTAGCTGCTAAATGTGGCGCAACATATATATCCCCATTTATAGGTCGGTTAGATGATATTTCCCTCGATGGCATGGAGCTAATCGAAGACATACGGACTATCTATGACAATTATGGCTATGAAACTGAAATATTGGCGGCGTCAATAAGAAGTGCAAATCATGTTAAAGAATGCGCAATTGTAGGGGCAGACGTGATAACGGCACCCCCAAAGGTTATTAAGGCTTTAGCAAGCCACGCCCTCACTGATAAAGGGCTCGCGGCATTCATGGTTGACTGGAAAAAAACAGGCCAGACAATACTTTAAGATTGAAAAATTAAACCTCAATAGTTAACTGAACTTATGTCTTTAGAACTTTGGTTGGCTTTAGTTGCTTTATTTGGCGTTGGGGGTTTAACACCGGGACCTGCTGTAATGCTGGTTATGTCATCTTCTTTTAGATATGGTTTCAAATCTGCTATGGTTCCTGCCTATGGTATAGCCACTGCAAATTTAGTTTGGCTTTTAATGGCTGCTTCCGGTGCTGCTATTTTGGCAACGAAATTTCCCAATGCATTCTTAGTTTTAAAAGGTATAGGCTTATTGGTGATATTTTACCTCGCATTATCAACTATTTTTGGTCCCCTACAAGATACAGTTAGTAAAGTAATAGATCCACCGCGTAAGAAAAACTTGTTTTCCAAAGGCCTAGCTCTACAATTATCTAGCCCAATGCCTCTGGTTTATTTTGGACTTCTTTTACCAAACTATTTTGATATATCATATTCTTTAAAAACCCAAGTTTTAGTGATGTTTCTAACAGTAACTATTACCGAGCTTATGGGTCTAGGCGTATATGCTTATTGTGCTCACAAAATAAGAGAATGGCTTAAACAAACCTGGGCGGCACGAATGTTTAATATTTTAATTGGACTGACAATGATAGCATCAGGAGTATGGGCTTTAATGGCTACAACTGAATTTTAAATCTTGTATTTGGTTTAAACAAAGATAAATCAACAATTGAATAGTCACTTAATTACGAAATGAATACGAATGAATATAGATAATATTACCCCAGGCATAAATCCTCCGAAAGACATAAATGTTATTATTGAAGTACCACTTGGGGGTGAACCCATAAAGTATGAGCTGGATAAGGTATCAGGCGCAATGTTTGTTGACCGGTTTCTTTATACTGCGATGAGGTATCCATGTAATTATGGCTTCATACCCCACACATTATCAGATGATGGCGACCCTACTGACGTCTTGGTAGTTGGCAATAGAGCCTTAATGCCAGGGTCAGTAATCAGAGCGAGACCCATTGGAGTACTGATGATGGAGGATGAAGCTGGTATCGATGAAAAAATAATAGCTGTTCCTCACCAAAAATTAACAAAATATTATGACTTAATTCAAAATTATACAGATTTGCCTCAAGTAATGCAGGACAGAATACCTCATTTTTTTGCGCATTACAAAGATTTAGAACCAGACAAATGGGTGAAAATTTTAGGCTGGGAATCAAGAGAAAAAGCGCATGAATTGATTGAGAGTGGTCTGAAGGCTTGTAAGAAATAAACAACAACTCATAATATTTTTTGTATAATATAGGCTAATGTCTCTCAATAAGACTCTTGATTATGTCTCTTAATTGCTTAAAGAGAACTTATTAACCGCGAGGGGAAGCGTTTATCAGTTTAGGATATGCGGCCAACTTTACTTTAGCGAGGGGAAGCGATTGTCTGTTTTAGGCAAACGGCCAACTTCATTACACATAAACCGTTAAATACGGTCTTAACTCTAAGGAGAGAGTAAAAATGACTCTTAATCTTATCATAGCGGCGGGTATACTTGCTGTAATTTATGGTATCATAACACGAGCAAGCTTGATGAAGGCTTCAACGGGTAATGAACGAATGAATGAAATTGCTGGAGCGATTCAAGAAGGAGCAAAAGCATATTTAAATAAACAGTATAAGACTATTGCCATAGTTGGCGTTGTTGTAACAATTTTACTTTACGTATTATTTCAAAACGCAATAGCTCCTGTTGGTTTTGTTTTAGGTGCTGTTTTATCCGGTATAGCTGGCTATGTTGGAATGCTTGTTTCTGTGCAGGCAAATGTTCGAACTACCGAAGCTTCACGAGAAAGTTTAGGCTCTGGACTTAATGTAGCCTTTAAAGCTGGCGCAATAACAGGAATGCTTGTTGCAGGATTAGCTCTGCTAGGATTAGCTGTATACTACATGGTCTTAACTGGTCCTATGGGTGCAGATGCACGAGGAGTAATTGATGGCTTGGTTTCTCTTTCACTTGGCGCCTCACTAATTTCAGTATTCGCAAGGCTTGGCGGCGGTATATTTACTAAAGGCGCCGATGTTGGTGGAGATCTAGTAGGTAAGGTAGAAGCAGGAATTCCTGAAGATGACCCAAGGAATCCAGCAACAATCGCAGATAATGTTGGCGATAATGTTGGCGATTGCGCCGGTATGGCTGCTGACTTATTTGAAACATATGTTGTGACAATTGCTGCGACTATGGTTCTCGGTTCAATCTTGTTTTCAAATGTAGGCTCTTTGGCTTTATACCCAATGGCCATTGCAGCATCTTGCATAATTACATCTATAATAGGTACATATTTTGTTAAGTTAGGAAAAAATTCCACAAATGTTATGGGGGCTTTATATAAAGGTCTTATAGCCACTGGTCTTCTATCCGCAGCTGCGATATATATCGTCACACGACATACAATCGGTCTTGGAGAAATCGAAGGTACTGGTTTCTCAGGAATGGATCTGTTCTTTTGCTCAGTCATTGGATTGTTAATTACCGGAGCTATAGTTGTAATTACAGAGTACTATACTGGTGTTAACTACCGTCCAGTTAAGTCTGTTGCAGCAGCATCTGAATCTGGGCATGGCACAAATGTTATCCAAGGTCTTGCAGTATCAATGGAAGCAACTGCGGTGCCAGTTTTAATAATTGTTTTTGGTATAATTGGAACATACGCATTAGCTGATCTTTACGGCATCGCAATAGCTGTTACTGCTATGCTAGGCGTTGCAGGAATGATAGTTGCTCTCGATGCTTTTGGGCCTGTAACTGATAATGCAGGTGGTATTGCTGAAATGGCAGAACTTCCCTCAGAAGTAAGGAATACTACTGATACTTTAGATGCGGTAGGTAATACAACAAAAGCTGTAACCAAAGGCTATGCGATCGCTTCTGCTGGTTTGGGTGCTTTAGTATTATTCGCTGCATACTACAAAGATGTCGAGTATTTTGCATCCAAAGCTGTAGAAGGTTCTTTTTTCTATGGATTAGATACATTGCAATTCAGCTTAACTAATCCTTATGTTATCATAGGCTTATTTATTGGTGGACTGCTTCCATATTTATTTGGTGCATGGGCCATGCAATCAGTAGGAAGAGCTGCCAGTGCAATTGTTGAAGAAGTTAGGCGTCAATTCAAAGCTGATCCTGGTATTATGAAAGGTACTTCGAGACCCGATTATGCGAAAGCTGTCGATTTACTCACAGGTGCTGCGATCAAAGAAATGATTAAACCTTCATTATTGCCAATTCTTGCTCCAATCGTTTTATTCTTTGCTGTGAAAATGACAGCGGGTAATGCAGCTGCTGTAGAAGCTTTAGGTGCAATGCTTTTAGGTGTTATTGTAACAGGTCTGTTTGTTGCTCTCTCTATGACCGCTGGTGGCGGAGCTTGGGACAATGCTAAGAAATATATCGAAGATGGCAACCACGGCGGAAAAGGTTCCGATGCTCATAAAGCATCAGTGACAGGAGATACTGTAGGTGACCCCTACAAAGATACTGCAGGACCAGCTGTGAATCCGATGATTAAAATAACAAATATCATTGCTCTTCTTTTATTAGCTGTATTAGCTCATTAGCTAGTGCTAATTAAAATAACTAAAAAACTAACCCCGCCTAGGCGGGGTTTTTTTATTGAAAAAACATACCCTACAAAGTATTTTTATTTTCAATTAAAAAACTTAACTAAATTTAATTATACTTTTGCCTTAAATATGATAATGTTATTAAAATTAAGGAGTTTGCACATGAAAATTCAAAAACTTATCGCTTTATTTGTATTTTCAATCCTAGCTTCATGTACTACCGCCACACCTTATCAGCCAGCTTCAAAGACAGGCTCTTATGACGGTTTTAGTCAAACTAACATCGAAAAAGATAGGGTAAGAATAACGTTTGGAGGAAATTCTCTAACTGAGCGTGAAACAGTAGAGAACTACCTTCTCTTTAGAGCAGCTGAAATCGCATTAGAAAAGAATTTTGATCACTTCATACTGGTAAAAAGAGATGTTGAAGAAAAAAAGCGTATAAGGACAACAACCAGCTCAAACTCCAGTATCTATGACCCATATTTTGGGTACAGTTTTTTTAGCCCAAATTTTGGTTGGAGCCAGAGATACCCATACTCTAGTTTCGGAGGCTTCTCATCTGCCAGGTTATATGGAAGAGCAAGGTTTGGACACAGAGGATTTGGATACGGATCCGCCTTTAGATACGATCCATTTTTTGATGATATCGAAATACGCGAAATAATAAAATACAAGGCAACTGCAGAGGTGGTGTTTGGCGAAGGTAATAAACCAAAGGATAAAGAAAATGCATTCAATGCATCTGAAGTATATTCAAACTTAAAGGGTGAAATAATACGGCCAGAAATTAAATAACTGCTAAAATTATCCGAAGCTGTAAAAACCCGTTGCCTAGACGGGTTTTTTTATTTAATTAAATCAAATTAAATTTACTCTTGCGAATAATTCTCAATTGCACTAAGTAGCTCTCTGTAAATGAGAATTATTCGCAATGAGGAAAATAAAATGAATATCAGATCAAATACTAAAGCTTGTCGTAAACTACTAATTGGGGTAAGTTTATCAGTGCTTTCAAGCTCAATAGCAGTCGCCCAGACTGATACGGGATCTAACAAGGTTGAAGAAATTGTAGTAACCGGAAAATACTTGTTTTCAGATCAAGTTAATGCGCTTAAAAGCCCAACGCCTATCATCGACGTCCCGCAATCGCTTTCCATTGTAACGGCTGATCAAATCACAAACCAAGGCTTTGATAGTGTCGGAGACATCATCAATTATATCCCAGGCGTCACCAATTCTCAGGGCGAAGGTCATCGTGATTCAGTCGTTTTCCGAGGTGTTCGCTCAACAGCTGACTTCTTCGTCGACGGTGTGCGAGATGATGTTCAATATTATCGCGGTCTTTACAATATAGACCAAGTTGAAATTCTACGCGGCGCCAATGCGCTCCTCTTCGGTCGCGGCGGAACAGGCGGGCTCGTTAATCGCGTCACAAAAAAAGGTCAAATTGGAGAACAGTTTACAGGTTACAAGGCAGCCATCGATACATTTGGTGCCTTTGGAGTAGAAATTGATAGTAACTTTACAGCTAGCGATACTTCAGCATTTCGTATCAATGCCATGTATGAGAGCCTGAATAACCACCGTGATTTTTACGATGGCGACCGAATTGCATTTAACCCAACAGCGCGTTTTGAACTGAGCCCATCGTCCACAGTCGATGTGTCTTATGAATATATCGACAATGAACGTTTCATTGACCGCGGTATTCCCATTAATGATTTAGCCGGCGGCGACTTCCGGCCCGTTGAAGCTTTTGAAGATATTGTTTTTGGTGACTCAGAACTAAATAAAGCTGAAGCTAAGGCTCACATCTTACGCGCAACATTGACACAAGACTTTTCGGACAACTTCAAAGGTGTCTTTAACGCAACTTATAGTGACTTTGATAAGCTCTATCAAAACTTCTATGCACAAGACCTACGCTCTTTAACGGCTGACAGGACAAGTGGTATCGTTCGTCTCGATGGTTATGTCGATACAACTCAGCGTAAGAGCTTTAACATCTCTGGTAACCTTATTGGTGAATTCGCTATGGGCGGTGTTGAGCACACAATCGTGACAGGACTAGAATACCGGGGCACATCAAACAACAATGATCGTTTCAATCCAGAGTTTCCATTTGGGGCTGATGGCATAGGCGATGACCGTGAAGATTTTATTATCGCGCGTCCTTTAAATCTCTCTGGCGGTTCTGGCGTAGATGCTGACGGTAACGTATTTACTGTTGCATTCACTGACCTCAATGACCAAACAGAGTCAGATATTAAAGTCTTCTCTGCTTTCATCCAAGACGAAATAGCAATTTCCGATAACTTTGATATTATTCTGGGCGGACGGTTTGATAGCTTTGACATGTCAACAGATGATATTGGACGCAATGATAATGGCTTATCGCGTAGAGATGAAAAGTTTTCACCGCGTGCGGGTCTGGTTTTTAAGCCCCAAGAAAACATCTCTGTTTACGGTAGCTACAGCCAAAGCTTCCTACCTCGTACAGGAGGACAATTCGCAGGCCTCAGAAGATCTTCTCCTGGAAGTGTTCAAAGTGACATTCTCTCACCTGACGAATTTGAAAATCTAGAAGGGGGTCTTAAGTGGGACTTAGTAGACGGCCTTAGCTTTACAGCGGCAGTTTTCAAAAATAAATCAACGCGTGCAACTCGTGCAGATGTAAATGCAGACGAAACCGACGTGCAAGGATTGTCAGTTGATGGCTTTGAGCTTCAACTCGAAGGTGAAGTCACAGACCGTCTTTATGTTCGGGCAGGTTATGCAAATCTCACCGGCGAGACGTCTGATGGCGGAGTTAGACCACGTGAATTACCCAAGAATACATTCTCAATTTGGAGTAATTATAAAGTCACAGACCAATTTGGCTTTGGTCTGGGTGCTACTCATCAAGGAAAGGCACTGACAGGTAATGGAAGCGCAACCTTCCTTCCCTCCTTCACCCGTTTTGACGCTGCAGCTTATTATGATGTGAATGATTCTGTTCGTGTTCAAATCAATGTTGAAAACCTAACAGATACGTTATACTTCCCATCATCGCACAGCACTCATCAGGCTACAGTTGGAGCTCCACTCAACGCACGCTTCACTGTCTCAGGACGCTTTTAAGTAGTATACAGCATCTAAGCAATTTTAGATGTTAAATAAAATAAAAATCAGACACTTGATTTTTTATTAATTTAACGCGATATAGCGCGCCTCAGTGGCGCGCTTTTTCGTGCAGTTATAATAGCAAGGATTTTTCATGAGTTTACCAGGGCAAAATTTTAACGATCGCCTTAAAGAACAAAAGCAAGCTAAATTAGCTATGCTAAAGCGAGCCAAAGAAAAACAACTAGATCCCGAGCAAAAAGAAAAACTTTTGAAAGAAAGAGCTATTCGCAACGAACAAAGAGCGAAACGGGAAACTGAAAAAGAAGCTGCACGTAAATTAAAGATAGAAAAATTAGCAATAGAAAAAGCTGAAAAAGACAGAAAAAATAAATTAGCTCAAGAGGCAGCTCAAAAAGCAAAAGTAGAAATGGAGCGTGCATCAAAGGCTCGTAGAGATGCTAAGTATGCAGCCAGGAAAGCACGCAGACGTTAAATCTTCCAACCCCAATATAAAGTTGCAATACCTCCAGAAAAATCTCTGTAGGAAACGTTTGAAAACCCAGATTCCACAATCATATTAGAAAATTCATTTTGTTTTGGAAACTTACGTATAGATTCAACTAAGTATTGATAACTTTCAGCGTCACCCGCAAGCAAGTTACCAATTTTAGGTATAAAGCTGAAAGAATAAGAGTCATAAATCCTGCGTAGATTTTTATCTTTAGGTGTTGAGAACTCGAGCACGAACATTCTTCCACCTGGTTTCAAGACTCTAAAAAATTGCTTCAGAGCGGACTGCCTGTCCGTAACATTTCTTATACCAAAAGCAATTGTGAGAGCGTCAGCATAGTTGTCGGGAAATGGAAGTTTTTGTGCGTCTCCGCAAACACGTGAAAGATTATCTTTATCTTTTGTTTGATCAATGCCGGCTAACAACATTTGATCATTTATATCACATATATACGCTGTTGCAGAGCTTCCTCCGCGACGGACTCTAACCGCCTCAGCACGCTTTAAGAACCTTCGTGCTAAATCACCTGTACCTCCGGCTACATCAATCAGTATCTCACCTGGCTGAGGGTTTATTTTTGTAATAGTTAGATTTTTCCACAAGCGATGTATGCCAAATGACATTGCATCATTCATTAAATCGTATTTTCCTGCAACGGAATTAAAAACGTTTTTTACTCGTTCTTTCTTTTCTTCAACCGGTATATCTTCATAACCAAAATCAACTGTATTTTTTTTCATATTCCACGAATGCCTCCATTACGAAACTTTATCTAGACGACACACTAACGCACCGCAATAAGATACCCACAAATACCTAGTGAAGCCCTTGCTATCTTCTCAAAAAATGCGAAAATTAAAAATGGTTAAAAATAAAAATATCGATTCGTTATTATTTACGGCATTTGTATGCTTTCTCCCGCTCATTGCTTCCGGGTGTAGTGATAATAAGGCTTTAAAGTCATCAGAAGTTGCTGAAGTAAACTTAGGTGCCTCTCCATATTTAATAAAAAATGACCACATCACAGGTTCAAAAGATGCACCAGTCACCATTGTTGAATATGCGTCAGTAGCTTGCGGTGCATGTGCCAATTGGCATAACCAAGTATACCCAGAACTTAAAAGTAAATATGTGGACACAGGTAAGGTGAAATATGTCTTTCGAGAATTTATCACAGGAGTTCCAGAATATGCAGATGCTGGATTTATGATAGCACTTTGCGCCCCAGATGAAAATTACTTCAAAAATATTGCACTGCAATTCAAACGCCAGCAACAAATATTTAAGATGGGATCAGAAGGTAAAGCACGTGAAGCATACATTGGTATCGCAAAGTCTGCAGGATTATCTGAAGATAAGTTTGTAGAGTGTATGCAGAACCAAGAACTAAGATCTGAATATCGCGAAAAAATGCAATCAGGAAAAGACATGGGGATTAACGCGACTCCTACGTTCATAATAAACGGCAAACAAGAAAAAGTTTTCACCCTAGATTCCATTGAAGAAGTAATTACACCGATATTGAATGTAACAAAAATTGAAGAAAAAGTTACTACAGATATAACTTCAATAGAGGTGGTTAGTGGTTAATCCTTATGGGCTCCCTCGTATTTAATCAAATTAAGTTAACAGGTTTCAAGTCTTTTGTTGAGCCAACTGATTTTGTTATAAAGCCCGGCCTAACTGGAATTGTCGGCCCCAATGGTTGCGGGAAATCCAATTTACTTGAAGCAATAAGATGGGTTATGGGAGCTAACTCAGCAAAAGCCATGCGCGGCACTGCAATGGAAGATGTTATTTTTTCTGGCACCAAACAAAGGCCTGGCCGCAATCAAGCACATGTAACCCTAACAATTGATAATAGTTCGCGAATTGCACCCTCTATTTTTAACGACAATGATACACTTGAAATTACAAGAATAATCACAAAAGGTAAAGGCTCCGCCTTCAAAGTTAATAATCGAACAGTTAGGGCCAAAGATGTACAGCTCTTATTTGCTGATGCTAGTACAGGGGCTAATTCCCCAGCTTTAGTCAGACAAGGACAAATTAATGAGTTAATTTCGGCAAAACCATCTAACAGACGTCGTATTTTAGAAGAAGCTGCCGGCATATCAGGACTTTATTCACGAAGGCACGAGGCTGAACTTAGGCTTAAAGCTGCAGAAACTAATTTATCGAGGCTTGATGTAATCTTGGGACAAATAGAAAGTCAACTTCTATCATTAAAGCGGCAATCACGTCAGGCGGCCAGGTATAAACGACTCGCAGGAGAAATACATGAATACAAAGCTCTATTGTGGCTTATTAGGTGGTCAGCAGCTCTTGAGGGGCAAGAGAATTCCATAGATAAAGTAAAAAAATGTGAAGAATTAGTTTCTGATACAACATTAAAAGCTGTAAACGCCCAGAACATAACAGAAAAACTGCGTACTTCGCTCGAGCCCAAGAGAGAGGAACAAATAATAGCCGCAGCGGTTTTAGGAAGGCTGAATGCCTCAAAAGAATCACTGGAGAATGAGGAGTATGCCGCCAAAACAGAATTGCGCAAACTTGAAACACAAAAGGAGCAACTAAAAACAGATCTAAATCGAGAGAAAGGCATTGTAGAGGATGCATCGATTGCAAAGGCAAGACTTGATAGTGAGTTTGAAAAATTAAACGCGGCTGAAGATATAAGTTTAGCATTACAAAAAGCAGCTCAAAACGCAGAGTCAGCAATATCAAAAAGGTCAAATTTAGAGAACGAATTTAATGAATACACTCGAAAAATTGCAGACCAAATTGCAAGAAATGAATCAATTAACAAAGAAAAGCTACAAATAGAGGGGCGTCTCAAAAAACTTCGAGAAGAAGACAAAACAATTAATAATAAATTAGATGATATTAAAATAGAAAAAAATTCTAATGAAAATCTTTTTTCAGCTGAAGCAAAACAAGCACTCATTGATCTCGAAATTGCAAGAGAAAATGAGTTAAGCAGTACGGAAAAAAAGCAGAGCATTGAAAATAAGTGGAATCTTGCTCGGGAAATATTTCAAAAATCTCAAAATGTCCTATCTGCTCTTGTGGCAGAAAAATCAGCTCTAAAAAAAGTTATCACACGAGTGTACGACTCAAATTGGACTCCCGCCCTGTCAATGCTTGAAGTTAAAAAGGGTTATGAGTTAGCAATTGCAGCGTCGATGGGAGAAGATTTAGATGCAGCAATTGATAAAGAAGCAAAACTAAGGTGGTCTGGCGCGCCTACGCCATCTCAACCTTTGCCGCCAGGTGTAGAATCAATAGCTAAATTTGTTAAAGCCCCCCATGAACTGCATGCTAGAATGTCTCAAATAGGCGTGGTTGATTTCAAACAAATAGTTTCACTAGCTAGTACTCTAAAACCTGGGCAATGTTTGGTAACAGTTGAAGGGCATGTGGCTCGTTGGGATGGATTTGAAATAACAGCCGGAACAGAAACTTCCGCAGCAGTTAAACTTAAACAACAAGCAAGAATAAATGAAATAGTAGAAGAAATTACCCTAACTGAGTCAGAAGTTGATACTCATCAATCTAATTTTGAAAAACTAAAAAATGACTTATCATTAGCCTTAGATAAGGCTAGGTCAGCTAAAAAAGTTATTCCTGAGCTAGAAAAACGTGAAAGAGCTGCTCAATTAGCTAAAGTAAAGTATGAAGCAGACTTATCCGCTCAGCTCATAAAAAAGCAGTCTCTCGTTGAACGCAAAGATCAAGTTAATAGTGAGATATCAAAATTAAATGCACAATATAAACCACTGGTTGAACTTCATGCAAACCTATCAAAAGTTGAAGACCTTTCCACAATACAGAATGACATATCCATAAAACTTAATAATGCAAGATCTATTGCAGACGAAAAAAGCGGACTTTATCAAGGCTTAAAAAATGAAATAGAAGCTAGGTCTCTGAGGCTTAAATCTGTTGTAGAGGAGAGATCAAATTGGAAAGTTCGCTCTGAAACAGCGGCCACTCGAGTAATTACATTAGAGGAACGGCAAAACGCAGTTGAACTCATTCTCAGTAGAGCTTTAAATAATCCAGATGAATTTAGTGATAGAAGAAATGAGCTTTTTAAAAAATTAGATAAAGCTGAAAAAAGACGTTCTAATTCAGCAGACTCTCTAGCAAAGGCGGAAGAAGAGTTTCAAGTAACTGATAGGACAGCTAGATCGTTGGAAGTTAAGGCAAGTGAAGCCCGCGAAGCGAGAGCATCGGCATTGGCGCATGAAGTGGCAGCTAAAGAAAAAGTAACAGAAACTCGAGCTCGTATAAACGAAGCTCTTCAGTGTAGTCCGGAGGAGCTACCGACGCATCTGATAAACCTTAAAGCAGAAAGTTCTCTTTCTGAATTTGATATTGAACGCAAAATAGACAGACTTACAAATGAGCGCGAAAAAATGGGTGGTGTAAATTTACGTGCTGATGAGGAGGCCAATGAGCAAAAAGATAAATTTGATCAATTAAATAAAGAACGTTTAGACTTACAGTCAGCGATAAATCGTCTAAGAGAAGGTATTAACGAATTAAATGCAGAAGGTAGGGAACGGCTTCTCAAAGCATTTGATATTGTAAATGAACATTTCAGCAAGTTATTTAAAACTCTTTTTGGCGGCGGGGAAGCCTCACTAGCACTGACAGAGTCCGATGATCCGTTAGAAGCTGGACTTGAAGTAATGGTTAGTCCGCCTGGAAAAAAACTGGGTTCAATGTCTCTAATGTCTGGTGGAGAGCAAGCCTTGACAGCTACTGCCTTAATTTTTGCAGTTTTTTTATCAAATCCAGCTCCGATTTGCGTATTAGATGAAGTTGATGCCCCATTGGATGACGCTAATGTCTCAAGGTACTGCAATCTTCTCGACGAAATGACAAAACAAACAAAAACTAAGTTTATAGCAATAACACACAATGCCGTTACAATGAGCCGAATGGATAGGCTTTTTGGAGTTACCATGGCAGAACAGGGTGTATCTCAACTTTTATCAATGGAACTTAGAGATGCAAAAAAGCTAGTCGAAGAAGAATAATTCTGTACAGATTGTCGCACTTACAACAATTAAGTTTATTTGCAATTAAATCAGTTACTTAGACTAAGGGTATCTCTGTTGACTTATACTTGTTCAGTGGGTAGGTTCCGCCCGCTTCAGTGGGGTTTAATCTAGATTCTGTTGAAGTACGAGTAAGCAACCATGACCAAGAAAAACGGAATATCTCAAGAGACCAAAGAAGATCCACTTAAAGTTTTTAATAACAAACTTAATGCTTTAAAAATGGATAACAAAAAACATGAGGTTGACGATAAAAGTTCTGGTATGGCAGCAGGCTTGAAGTATGCAAGCGAGTTTTCCGCTGCTGTGTTAGTTGGTGTTTTCTTTGGCTATTTAGCTGATAAATTCATCGGAACTACACCGTGGGGATTGTTAGCGGGTTTAATTTTTGGGTTTGGTGCAGGCGTCTTAAATGTTGTACGTGCTGCAAAAGAAGGAATGGATGGTATCTAATAGCTCTGACCTATTAGAACCAAAGAGGAAAGACAAATGATCGCTGCAGGTCTAGACCCTATTGCTCAGTTCGAGATCCACAAATTGTTGGAACTTAGTATTGGAAAGTACGACATTAGCTTTACCAACTCTTCCTTAATGATGGTAGTAGCAGTAGTATCGATATCGCTTTGGCTTTTGTTATCAAGTAAAAAATCTCTAGTTCCCGGAAGAGCCCAATCAATCGCAGAAATCTCTTACGAGTTCGTAGCAAACATGGTAAAATCTGCTGCTGGAAAAGAAGGTCTACGGTTTTTTCCATTCGTCTTCACTTTATTCATATTCATACTTTTTGCAAATCTACTAGGAATGATCCCATTTTTCTTCACAACCACGAGTCACATAATAGTTACATTTACACTTGCAATGATGGTTATGAGCTTGGTAATTGGATACGGCGTATTTAAGAATGGTTTTAAATTTCTAAAATTATTTTGGCCTTCAGGTATTCCAATGGCAATATTACCTTTTGTTTCAATTCTAGAGATAATATCATTTGTTTCAAGACCAATTAGCTTGTCCGTTCGGTTATGGGCAAACATGTTTGCTGGACATATCTTGTTGAAACTATTCGCTGGATTTTCTATCATGATGGTCACAGGCTTAGGATTTTTTCCAGGAGCATTAGGAGCAATCATTCCATACGCAATGACCTTAGCTCTCACACCACTAGAATTTCTGGTTGCATTTGTGCAAGCATACGTTTTCGCCCTGCTTACATGCGTTTATTTATCTGACGCACTGCATCCAGGACATCATTAACTGCAATTTAACGCTTTTCTATAGGAGATTATCATGGAAGCAGAAGCAGCAAAATACATCGGCGCAGGCCTTGCTTGTTTAGGTATGGCTGGTGCCGGTATCGGAGTAGGCAACCTTTTTGGCCAATACTTGTCAGGGGCATTAAGAAACCCATCAGCAGCTCCGGGTCAGTTTTCAAATCTTATTTTTGGATTTGCTGTTACTGAGGCCCTTGGGATATTCTCATTCGCAGTTGCACTCATATTGATGTTTGTACTCTAGTATAACTGAACCAACAAAGGCGTCGCTATGCTTAATGCGATAACATTGATTGGGTTAAACCTTGCTCCCACTGGATCAAAAAATGTTCATAGTGGAGAGCATGTGGAGGAAACACCGTTTCCTCCCTTTGACCCTACTTACTTTCCTAGTCAAATATTTTGGCTTTTGGTAAGCTTTTTTATCTTATACTTTTTGCTCTCAAAAATATTCTTACCCAAGCTATCTTGGGCAATAGAGGAAAGATCAGCAAAAATTTCAGACGACATAGAAAACGCTGAACGGATGCAGAGACTGGCACAAGAAGCAGAAACATCCTATACAGAAAGCCTAGCGCTAGCCAGAGCCAAATCTAACAGAGTAGCTGAAACAACTCGCCAAGCAGTTGACGCTGAGCTAAAACTTGAAATGGATGCAGAAAATCAAAAGGCTAGCATCAAAGCAAAAGCTGCGGAGGATCATATAAAATCAATTCGTAATAATGCTATGAAAAATCTAGAAATAGTCGCTTCTGATGTTGCGCAAACCGCGGTCGAGTCATTAACAGGCAGTAAAATAAAGATAGCGGACGTTAAAAAAGCCATTAAGGAAAGCTAAAAGTTATGCATTTTGATTTTGCCCTTAACAGCCCTACGATATGGGTATTCTTAGCTGTTTTAATTTTTCTTTTCCTCTTAGGTTACGCCGGGATTCATAAAAAAATTGCTGCATCTCTGGATGCTAGATCAGAGAAGATTAGGGATGAGCTTAAGCAAGCTAGTTTGCTGCGAGAAGAAGCACAGCAGTTACTGGCGTCTTATAAAAATAGGCAAAAAGAGGCTGAAAACCAAGCTAAAAATATAATCAAACAGGCTCGTAAAGATGCAGAGAATATGGCAAAAGCTGCCCGAAAAGAATTCGAGGAAAGGCTTAAGCGTAGAGAAGAACAAGCCGAAGCAAAAATCAAAGCAGCAGAAGCTCAGGCCATGCGTGATGTAAAACTGAAAGCCGCAGACACCGCAATTTCGGCCGTAGAAAAAATCCTGAGATCAGGCAATATTGTAGACCATGACGATTTAATAAAAACCGGAATTTCTGAATTAGATAAAATCTCAAAATAAATAATAAATAGCCTAAGATCCATACCTCAGAACAGGCTTTCTTGCAGCTAACGTTTCATCAACCCTCTTATTAGGAGAGTGTTGTGGAGCGGCTTTAAAGCTTTTTATATCTCCACTTTTAGCCCTATTAGCCAACCCTCGCATAGTAGCTATAAATCTATCGAGCTCGTATTTTGACTCACTTTCCGTCGGTTCTATCAACATTGCGCCATGTACGACTAAAGGAAAATACATAGTCATTGGGTGATAACCCTCGTCTATCATAGCTTTTGCAAAATCTAGCGTATCAACTCCTGTGTTTTCGAGGAATGTATCATCAAATAAGACTTCATGCATACAGTGGCCAGGGTAAGCCAGTGTCATTAAATCAGATAGTGATGCTAATATATAGTTAGCATTAAGCACCGCATCTTCGGTTGCTTGCTTTAATCCATCTGAACCATGACTCATCATATATGATAGTGCCCTTGTATACATACCCATTTGACCATGAAATGCACATAATCTTCCCATACTAATATCATTAATATCTTCTATTAAGTCAAAACGACCACTTTTATCTTTGACCACATAAGGTACTGGCGCGTAATCTTTTAGAGCATCCGATAAAACAGTAGGCCCCGACCCAGGACCGCCGCCGCCATGTGGAGTTGAAAATGTTTTATGAAGATTTATATGCATAGCATCTACACCTAAGTCCCCTGGCCTAACACGACCCACCAAGGCATTAAAATTGGCACCGTCACAATAAAAGTATCCACCTGCGGTGTGAATGAGTTCGGAAATTTCGATTATATCACTTTCAAATAAACCACATGTATTTGGATTGGTTAACATGATCCCTGCTATATCATTATCACTTCCTAAATCACTTATCTTTAAACGCAGGACATCCATATCAATGCAGCCCTTGTCATTAGCTGGAAGTTCATCCACAAAAAATCCACACTGTACCGCAGTGGCAGGATTTGTACCATGCGCACTTTCTGGAACAAAAACTCTTCGTTTATGACTATTTCCATCTGCATCTAAGCGAGCACGAATTGTCATCATACCACAAAGTTCGCCATGCGCTCCAGCCTTAGGCGTAAGCGCTACCGCGGGCATATTACATAGCTTTGTTAACCAATTCGACAACTCATACATAAGCTCAAGAGCACCTTGTACTGTTCCGATTGGTTGCAATGGATGCACATCTGAAAAACCTGGTAATCTCGCAACTTTTTCATTTAACCTTGGATTGTGCTTCATAGTACAAGATCCAAGTGGATAAACACCTAAATCAATGGCATAGTTTTTTTGAGATAACCTTACATAATGTCGAAGAGTTTCAGGTTCAGAGAGCCCTGGAAGTTCAATATTTTTTGTTTGCTCCAGACCACCAAGGCGATACTTTATGCCTTTAGGTTCAGGAAAATCAATTCCTGTTTTATTAAAGCTACCCGTTTCAAATATTAATTTCGTGGCTTGATCTAATGCCTTATTACCCGAAAAGCTTTCCGATGCAACGCTGGTTATTGCCTTCGGTGCAGTTACCCTACCTTGGTTGTTCATGCTCATCGTAATTCTTCCTCGAGTGCTTTACAGAGTGACTCAATGTCATGCTCATCAACAATTTCTGTTGCGCAAATTAGCAATATATCTTTTGGTCCAGCTTTACTTAAGCGGGAAAATGGAACACCCCCCAAAATATTCTTATTAGCAAGCGAATGAACAACATCTTTAGCATTTTTATCAAGCTTGACTGTAAATTCGTTAAAAAAAGTATTATTTAATACTTTTGCACCTTTTATTTTATCAATTCTTGTAGCTAATAAGTTGGCACTCTCATGATTTAAGATGGCTAGCTTACGTAATCCATCCCCACCCAATAAACTCATATGAATTGAGAAGGCCAAACAACACAAACCACTGTTTGTACATATATTTGAAGTAGCCTTATCTCTTCTAATATGCTGCTCACGGGTAGACAAGGTTAGTACAAAGGCTCTATTCCCGGCGGCATCAATAGTTTCGCCGCAAATTCTTCCTGGCATCTGGCGTACATGTTTCTTGTTACACGCAAATAAACCCACGTGCGGCCCTCCAAAATTGAGGCCAACGCCTATTCCCTGTCCTTCGCCTACAACAATGTCAGCTCCCTGCTCTCCTGGTGATTTTATAAGTCCTAAAGCAACCGGTTCTGTGAAAACAGCAATCAATAAAGCCTTATGCAGATGAGCCTTTTCTGCAATTGGGGTTAAATCAACAATTTCTCCAAATACATTTGGCGACTGGACAACAACACATGCAGTTTCATCATCAATTAAGTCCAATACTTTATAATCAGAAGAAATCTTTTGTTCTAAAATACAGACATCAACGCCAACTGATGATGCGAGAGTGTCAGTAGCTAAAGAGTAATGTGGATGCAGACCCGGAGCAATTATTGCTTTATGTTTACGCGTGACTCTCTTCGCCATTACTACCGCCTCAGCGCAAGCAGTTGAGCCATCATACATAGAAGCATTTGCAACTTCCATTCCAGTTAAGATTGCAACTTGCGACTGAAACTCGAATAGCACCTGAAGTGTACCTTGGCTTATTTCGGGTTGATAAGGCGTATATGCGGTTAAAAACTCTGACCTTTGAATTAAATGGTCAACAGATGATGGAACATGATGCTTATAAGCTCCTGCACCACAAAAAAATGGAACTGAAGAAGCAGAAATAGACTTATTTGATAATTTTGTCATATGTTTTTCAACCTCTGACTCAGGCTGATGATAAGGGAGGTCTATTAATTCAGATAAACGTGCCTCTTTAGGAACACATCCAAACAAATCTTCTACATTTCTAACACCTATGACCTCTAACATCTCTGCTCGATCTTCATTGTCCAAAGGTAGATAACGCATATAATTTTCCGTAAATGTATAGTTTAAAAATTTTTTAGATATTTAGAGTTAATAAGTAAATTTAACTTCCAATACAGTAGGCGCTGTATTCGTCTTGACTCATTAAACTCTCTAAATCATTCAGGTCAGATATGGATATTTTTACAAACCATCCACCATCATCTGGAGATTCATTTACTGTTTGAGGTTGATCTTCTAGTGTTTCATTCACACTCAGAACTTCCCCCGCGACAGGACTGTATACTTCAGAAGCAGCCTTAACAGACTCGACTACAGCAAGTTCCTCACCTTTTATTAGCTTCTTCCCTAACTCTGGGAGTTCTACATAAACAACATCCCCAAGTTGGGTAGCTGCATGGGAAGAGATTCCAATAACGCCTACATTCTGGCTAACCCTTATCCATTCATGATCTTTTGTATAATAAACTGACATGTTTTATCCCCTATAATATTTAGTACTTACAAATGGCATTTTAACCACACTAGCAGGCATAGATTTGTTACGGATTACAAGATTTATGCGAGTACCCACTTTTTTAAATTTACCATTCACATAACCCATTGCAATTGGGCAACCTAAGGTAGGACTATAACCGCCACTTGTTACTAGTCCAATTTGATTGCCTTCAGCGTCATGTATTTCTGTACCTGCGCGTGCAGGAACCTTGCCTTCAGGTCTAATGCCAACTAGTCTTTTGGAGTTCACATTCTCAATATCAGCAGTAATTCTTTTCACGCCTTTGTATTGCATGTTTGGTAATCTTCTGTTCTTTTGAATTGACCATATAAGTCCCGCCTCAATAGGCGAGACATTTTCATTGATATCTTGACCGTAAAGACAAAGCCCAGCCTCAAGTCGCAAACTATCACGCGCACCAAGCCCAATCATTTGAACATCTTCATTTTGCAAAAGTATATTTACTAAAGAGCGTACATCGCTATTTTTTACTGAAATCTCAAATCCATCCTCACCTGTGTATCCAGACCGAGAAACGTGACCCCAGATATTTGGTGTTAATGGAACATCAACTGATGACATAAATAATAAATCAGCAATTGATGAATTAAGTCTCGTAAGAATCTCAGATGCCTTAGGGCCTTGAAGGGATATCAAGGATAGAGAGTCATCCGCGATATCAATATTAATCCCCTCTGGCAAATTTTTCTTAATATATTCAAAGTCTTCTAGTTTCTTACCTGCATTAACTACCAAATATAGTTTATGTTCTTGCCCTTCAAACCCAAGACGACCAATCATCAAATCATCTATGATGCCTCCATCCGAATTTAAAAGCTGCGAGTACTTTTGTTTTCCAGGTTCCAAATTTGAAATTTCAGCAGGAATTAAAGTTTCTAAAGCCTTTGCAACACTTAAAAAACTCAAGTCGTCCGAATATAGAAAACACTGCCCCATGTGCGAAACATCAAACAATCCCGCCTTTGAGCGGGTATGTAAGTGCTCCTTTAATATGCCTAAGTCATAGTGAAGGGGCATATTGTAGCCTGCGAAGGGTACCATAACAGCGTTATTAGATAGATGAATATCGTAAAGTTTAGTTTTTAATAAATTATTATCAGGCACAACTACACTTCCGCGTTTTGTGCCACCCGCTGTCTTTGAAACCTGAGAGATTCACTTAATGCTAATCTTAGCAAAAGCTTACTCCGTCGGTGGAAGATTACTCTAACCTTCACTTTCCAGCGTTTTAAACAACAAGCGGTCCGTTTTACCTGAGAGTTTCCGGTGGCGGTTGCTCCTTCGGTGGCGGGTTGATTCGCACTCTCCCGCTTGTAATTGTTGAAATCGTATTATACCTGAGAAATTATATGTCAATAAATATTTTTTAAGTGCAACGGTATTGTTTACATGCGCTCTGGAGCTTCAATACCGAGCATATATAAACCCTTCTCCAATTGCAGAAGTGTTAATTTAGCTAATGAGAGCCTTGAGCTCTGAAGATATCTTGGGGTGTCTTCGGATAGTATTGGACAGTCAGCATAAAATCTAGAAAATGCCTGTGCTACTCTATAAACGTGGTCGCATAGTATATGCGGTAAATACTTAGACGCCGCACTTGACGTTGATCTTCCAAAAGCATCTAATGCTATTAGTAGCTCTTTTTCCGAACTGTGGGATAGCTCGATATTTTTATCATCAAAATCAATACTCGCGGATACAGCCTTTCTAAGTATGGATTTAATGCGCACGACTGCGTAGAGTAAATAAGGCCCTGTTTTGCCCTCAAACGATGTGAAACGTACGGGATCAAATGTATAATTAGTTAGACGTTGGTTCTGTAAGTCTGCAAATTTTAAAGCCGCTAATCCAACTTTTCGTGCAATTTCTGATCTTTCCTTACTATCAAAGCTTATACCTATACCAGACTCTTCTAATCTATTTTTCGCGGAAGTATTCATAATATCCAAAAGGTCCTCCAAACGCAAAACACCTCCTTCTCGAGTTTTAAATGGTTTCCCGTCTTTACCATTCATAGTACCAAAACCCACATGATAAAGTTGATCAGGATGAAACCAGCCCGCCTTCGATGCAGCGCGAAAAACTTGCTCAAAGTGTAAGGCTTGCCTCTGATCAACTACATAAATGATAAGGTCTGGATTATTTATTTCTTTTCTGTCCACTAATGTGGCCATATCAGTAGTGTGGTATAATACAGCACCAGAACTCGCTAAAAGCATTACAGGCGGTATATCTAATTTATCATCTTCTTCTTGAACTCTTATTATTAGCGCACCGTTGTCTTCTTCTGTAATCTTCTTCAGTTTAAGCTCTTTAATCATTTCTGGAATTAATGGATCAACGCACGCTTCGCCTTTCCATAGGTCAAATTCCACTCCAAGCTTCCCATATCCAACCTTTAGTGCAGCCACTGATACGGATATAAAGTGCTCCAACAGAGCACGATATCCTGCCCTACCCGATTGTAATTCAGCAGTGGCAATTCTCGACAATTCCATTCTATCGGTATCATTTTTGGCAGCAACACTAGCTTGAGGGTAAAGTCGAGCTAAGTCATCCATAGTTACAGGAGATGTATCGGGAAACCCTGAAGCTATATTTTCGTCAAAATATGTTAGGCTAGGCTGCTCAATTTGTAATTCAGATATAAGGTGACCCATCTGCAAACCCCAATCGCCCATATGCACATCCCCGATAACATTATGTCCCTGGGCTCTCAAAATTCTTTTAATAGATTCACCAATTACTGCAGATCTAAGATGTCCAACATGCATCGGTTTCGCTACATTGGCACCGCCATAATCGATTATGACTGACAAAGGTGGTTCCTGCTTGATACCATAATTTTCGTCAAGAAGCAGCTCCGAGGCACGCTCACGTAAAGAAATAACTGAAGGGTAGATATTTATAAAACCTGGGCCCCCAATTTCTAACTTATTAATCATCGGATGATTTCGAAGCTTTTCAATTACTGATAATGCAACATCTGATGGGGCAATATGTTTTCCTTGTTTTTTGGATATGCCTGCCGCACGCATAGCACCATTACATTGATAAGGTGCACTACCGCGTGAACTTTCTTGCACGCCCCCTAGTTCTTCAGGATAACCAATATTGACAAAAGCTTCTCGAAATAACTCGTCAAATGTCTCTAATATTGATGGCATTGAGAAATCTTAGCCCTGACCCACTGAAACACGAAAGCGTTTTCCTTGTGTATTAAATTCCCTTTGCTCAGGAGTTAAAACAAAGCCCACAATAATTTCAAAGTTTTCTCCTGATGTACCAGCTTTAGCGCGAGGAATAGTTATTTTATTGATACGTTCTGTTACAGTCACTCTATTCGTACCTGCTGGAAACCTTACTTGAATAGGAAAAGTTTTTTTATTTATTACTCCAATATTTTTTCGGGTTACAGCCACGAAGTATTCATACTGAACTGTAGCCTTAGCATCGGACGCAGGACCACGCCCAAAACTTATATCCATCTCGAGGTCGCCTTCTATTGGCTTATCACCGTAATAACGACAGAGACTACGTACCTTTTGAAATTCACCTGTGAAACCCACATTCGAAAAAGTCTCAGTATCATCTAAAAACTCAACAATTCGCGAGGCATCATAAAGAGCAAAAGCTCTGGGACAGGGCCCAGGATTAGCATCGGCTGCTTCACCAATCTGTAATATTTCTTGCGTACTCCTACAGCCACCTAAGCTTATAATTATTATAGAGAACAATATTAGTGTTACTATTTTCGGAAATTGCATTATATTATCCCAAATTTATTAAATATCCAGAGTCACCACTATAGCTTGATAGGAATGAGTCTGCTAGGTCATAACAGATATAAATACGTCTGCAACGCTGAAGATTAAGTATGACAAGTAATTTGGAGATTATTACCATGGAGAATAGCACCACAAAAAAAGTGCTTCTAGCAGCTCCGAGAGGTTTTTGTGCAGGTGTAGACCGAGCAATTCAAATAGTAGAAAAGTCAATACAAAAATACGGCGCACCCGTATACGTACGACATGAAATTGTTCATAACCGTCATGTGGTTAACAGGTTAGTCAATTTAGGTGCTATCTTTGTTGAAAGCCTAGAAGATTGCCCTAATGACAGACCTGTTGTTTTCTCTGCACATGGTGTCCCTAAATCAGTTCCTAGGAAAGCAAAAGCAAGAGAAATGAATTACCTTGATGCGACATGTCCACTTGTATCAAAGGTTCACGTTGAAGCAGAAAAACATGCAAAATCTGGTCATCATATTTTATTAATAGGCCACTCGGGGCACCCGGAAGTCGTTGGAACCATGGGGCAATTACCTGAAGGCAATATATCACTTATTGAAACTGATCAGGATGCCCTAAGTTTTAAATCTGATCCTTATGAAAGTCTTGCTTTAGTAACTCAAACGACACTTTCCGTTGACGATACATCACACATAATCGACATATTAAAAGGTCGCTTTCCGGATATTGCTTTGCCATACAAAGAGGATATTTGCTATGCTACAACAAATAGACAATCAGCAGTTAAAGCAATAGCAGAAAAATGTGACTTATTACTCGTAATTGGTTCAGTGTCTTCTTCTAACTCAAAACGTCTTGTCGAAGTTGGAGATAAAGCAGGTGCTAAGAATTCAATGTTAATTTCAAGTTCTGATAGTATAGATTGGAAAATTGTAGATGAAGCAAATGTTATAGGTCTTTCTGCAGGGGCAAGTGCGCCAGAATATTTAACCGATGGCGTTATCGCAGCTTTAAAATCAAAATACAAAATTGAAATCAATGAAGTCGAGGTGACCAAAGAAAAAGTAATTTTTCGCCTGCCAAGAAAGTTACACAACGTTGAATAATAAAATTACATTAACAATTTATACAGATGGTGCATGTTCGGGAAACCCAGGTCCTGGAGGCTGGGGAGTCTTATTGCAATACGGAAACAAAGAAAAGACACTCAAGGGTGGCGATCCTAACACAACGAATAATCGAATGGAGATGATGGCAGCAATAAAAGCCATCGAAGCAGTTAATGAAACCTACACTGGTGAAATTATTCTATGGACTGATAGCACTTATGTTATGAAAGGCATTACAGAATGGATACATGGCTGGAAAAAGAAGAATTGGATAAAGTCGGATAAAAAGCCGGTTGTTAATACTGACCTTTGGAAAGTCTTAGATAACCTTAATGCGCAAAAAAATATTCAATGGAATTGGGTCAAAGGGCATGCCGGCGTTGAGGGAAACGAACGTGCAGATGAGCTGGCTAGACAAGGGCTCGAAGAGATTAGATTCTTGAGTTAAACTAACTGCTCAATCAACGTAGCTCTTAACTAAAGGTTTTCCAATAAGTAATCTGCTGCTGATACTTTAAATTCTCCGCCATTTTCAACAAAAACGTTTTCGACAATTGTGTCATTGATTACCATAGCATATCTTTGAGAGCGACTACCCATACCAAAACCTGAACCATCCAATTCAAGTCCTACAGCTTTTGCGAAACTTCCATTGCCATCCGCCAAAAGTATTATTTCTCCTTGAAGGCCTTGATCTTTACCCCAAGCATCCATCACAAAAACATCATTTACCGACGTACATGCGATCGTGTCTATTCCCTTCTCTTTAAATTCACTGACTAGGTTTTTATAGCCAGGTAAATGCTTTGCAGAACAAGTAGGTGTAAATGCACCTGGTACAGCAAATAGCGCTACTCTCTTTCCATTAAAAAGAGTTTCTGAGTCTATAGGCTCAGGACCGTCGGGTCCCATAGTCATAAAATTAGTTGAGGGAATTTTATCACCTTTTTGAATAGACATATTTTCTCCTGTTTTAATTAGCTAGTATTTAGTCTCATAATAAGTTCTATTACAAGGACTGGATAGTAAAATTATGTGATTATATATGTATTAGACCTAAAGATATCTTTAGATAAAAGTGTCTGAAGCAATCCTTGAGTAAATATAATGATCCTCCCATTCCCCATTAATTTTCAATTTTTGACGTGAAATGCCCTCTTTTTTGTAACCCAAGGCTTTGAGTATAGAAATTGAAGGAGTATTTTTGACCATTACCGCTGCCTCAACTCTATTTAAGGACAACTCATCTAAGCAGAAATTGGTTACTGCTGATACAGCTGATTTACCAAAATTTAAGCCCGCATATCGTTCTCCAATCCAGTATCCAATTTTTGCAGTTTGTGAGATGTGTCTTTGAATATCTAAAATATTACAAACACCTATCATTCGCATATCTTTTGAACGAAATACATTAAAGGGTAAAGCCTTACCGGAGCGAACCATTTTATTATAACCTCTTAATCTTTTTAAATATGTTTTTTCTAATAGATATAGGTCACTTCTCTCTGGTTCCCACGGTTTAAAATAATTTATATTGTTTTTTCTCAAACTAACCCATTCATTAAAATCAGATTTAGTTGGGAGGCATAGAGTTACTGATGCCTCACACCAATTACCCTTTAGAGTAATATCTTTATCAATTTTCATTATGGAATTTTAATCTGCCTGCCCTATTGTGAATAATAAAATATATTATCATCAGAATAATTGCAAAACTATACCATGTAAGCATGTAATCCAAGTGATTGTTTCTTATATCAGGCCGGAGAGGCGGGAGGTACTCATTATCAAGGTCTGTTGACTTTGCATCAATGTAAAAACTCATATCAGCATTAACGCCGGCTATTTCGTCCCATGGATGACTATTAGGTAACTGGTTAAAACCAAACCACCTATTTTCAGATGGGGTATTTCGCGGCGCACCTTGTACAACCTCTCGGGCTAATCTTATATAACCGACAACTGGTAAGTCACTACCTTGCGTTTTGTTAATATAACCTAATTTATCAACATCTTTTATAGTTTCAAAACTAGAAAAAACTGTAATTTCTGATTCAGTGATAGGCCGGAATACTCGCCAGCTTATGTTCCTGTTTTCCGATGTAAAAACAAAAAAATGAGCATCAGAGAATTGGCTAGTATTTCTTAATACTACGCGACGGAAATCAACTGGTGCCCCACTAGAAACAGCTTTCTGTACTTCTTTTAAAGAATAAAAAGGCTCAGAAACAGCGGCACTCTCAACTTCAGCAAGCAAGTTAGTCTTCCATTTGAGGCGTTCGTATTGCCATGTGCCTAATTTAATAAGAATAAACAAAAAAAGAAGCACAATAGCTGTTAACCATGGCATAGGATTAAAGTGTATTCGTCTCAAAGATCTATCTCTGAAGATTTAATTTCCAAAGCTTTATGTTTCCATTGTAAGTTGAATATTACACCTCGCATTACTCTCAGCAAAAATAGAGAAGCAAATACTATTATTGGTATCCATACAGCAAAGGTTAGCCACATTGGAGCATTTAAGACCATAGAAAAACCCAATGCCATAGGTACGATAAATATACTCACAATAAATATAACAAAGACCGCTGGCCCATCCCCGGCATCCTCATTTGGAAAGCTTTCCCCGCATGCAAGACAATTTTTTTCGAAAGTTAAAAACTTTTTGAATATTTTACCTTCACCACATTTGGGACAGGCTCCTCTTAAACCTGTAGTAAATGGAGATAAACCCTCATTGCTAATGAGCAACTCCGTTCATCGCAAAAATAATATATACAAAAGCAAAAAGAAATAACCAAACGACATCAACGAAGTGCCAGTACCAAGCAGCGGCCTCAAAACCAAAATGTTTCTCAGGTTTAAAACCACCTTTAAGCAGTCGTACCCAACACACAAACAGAAATATTGTACCTATTAAAACATGGAAGCCATGAAAACCTGTAGCCATAAAGAAAGCTGAACCGTAAGCATTGTTGCCTATCCAAGCTTCATGACCACTTTCACGTAGATGAAATAGCTCGGCGTACTCAATTAATTGTAACCATGTAAAAATAATACCTAAAGCAATTGTAAGGAATAGGCCCCATTTAGCCCCTTTTCTATCGTTATGCATCAATGCGTGGTGAGCCCATGTAACAGTAGTACCAGATAACAACAAAATTAAGGTGTTCATTAAAGGCAGATGCCAAGCATCTACTGATGTAACACCAGGGGCCATAGAATCGGCATAACCTGCGGCATTTTCAAGAATATCAGGGTTCCAAGTTGCGCGGACCTTATGAAAAAGGCCTAATTCAAAGAACATCCAAAACCATCCAACAAAGAACATTGCTTCCTGCATGATAAACATAATCATACCGTAGCGAAGGCCAATGTCTACAACGGGGGTATGATCACCGGCAGCTGATTCAGCAGCAACATCTTTCCACCAGCCGTACATAACATATGCGGCGAAGAGACAGCCCATCAAAAGAATTATCCAACCACCAGAAAGTGATCCGTCTCCTGTTAATGATGACTTCAGTGTGTCTAATCCGTTAGCAAAGAACCACTCAGCCATTGGGGACGAGCCTGTACGGTCTACTAGTCCAGCAAAGAATGTAACCATACCAAGTCCCCATACCAATGCAGCACACCCAGATAAAAAGGGCCACGGACTTGGTGGTATCAAATGATAATCGTGTTCAACAGCATGACCCGCCATAAATACCTCTGGTTTAAGTGTATCCTTGATTCGAATACGTTCATTGTCATCACCCTATAAACAAGGTCAGACCTGCCTGCAACAGTCTAGTGTATCAGTTTAGTAGCTCGCGGCCTTGCGCCGCAGTTAGGTCATCATTTGCACCTTTTACATCGAAAAAAGTGTACGAGAGGGTTATATCTTTTACATCAGCTAATCTTTGATCCTCGTCTAACTGTGGATCAACAAAAAATATAACAGGCATCGATATCTCCTCGCCTGGCTCAACGCGCTGCTCAGTGAAACAGAAACATTCTGTTTTGATAAAAAAAGGCGCAGCCTTTATAGGAGTTACGTTAAATGTGGCAGTACCAATCATGGGTTTATTACTCATGTTTTTTACCTTGTAGTAAGCTAAACCTGTTTGGCCGAGTTTTACAGACATATCAGTTTGTTCAGGTAAAAAATCCCAAGGTAGGCCATTTACATTTGAGTCAAAACTCACTTTTACTTTTCGTTCAAGTATCTCTGATAAATTATCTTCCGAATAGCCAGTCGTACCCCCGTAACCAGTTATACGGCAAAAAGTATCATAAAGAGGTTTTGATGCAAATCCTAAGCCAAGCATCGCAACGCTTAGGACTACTAGGTATACAAGAGTCTTCTTATTAGCTGACATTAGGAATGTTTCCACTAGAAACCATGGTAATAAATACAAAAACCATAAATAAACTCAGCCCAATCGCCATTGCAACATTTCGCTTTCTACGAGCATCGAGTTCATCTTTGGATGGCTTGTGAAATTTCGTAGGCTTATCTCTATATTCTCGCATATGACATTCTCATGATGATTTACAACACAATACAGCAATCTCATTTAGCATGCCGTATGGCGTAGTGTCGCTGGTTTGGTAAATTTATAACAACAGCTTCTGATAGTTTGCATCATACATACTGTAATACCATTCGTTTTATAGTTTTTTCGTGTAATATACCGGTAACTATTTTTTAAAATAAGACAGATGGTTATATTGATAATAGAAGCATTTAACTAGCTTAAACTAGCAAAGCCTCAGCAGCTAAAACACCAAATATCGCAAAAAGATATACAATCGAATAAGCAAATAAATTTCGTGCAGCTCTATCTCCCGATTTAACAGCATAAAGAGAAGTCTCACTATTTTTGTTGGGAATTCCTCCTGCCTGTGACCTCCAAACCTTAAATGCCAAAGTAACAAATGCTAAGTTTAAAGGTATTGAGCAAATTGCATATAAGTCTCCTGCAAGACCTGAAAACATCGGAATAGTAGCTATTACAAAAAGCGCTAAAGAATAAATCATAATTTGGTTTCGTGTTGAAACAGGGCCTTTTACATTAGGCATCATAGGTATTCCAACTTTAGCATAATCTATTGTTTTATAGAGTGCTAGTGCCCAAAAGTGAGGCGGAGTCCAAATAAAAATTAGCAAGAAAAGTATTACTGAATTAAAGGATATGTCTCCTGTTACAGCCGCCCATCCTATCATTGGCGGAAATGCGCCAGCTGCACCCCCAATAACAATATTTTGCGGGGTCCTGCGTTTGAGCCATATGGTATAAATCACTAAATAAAAGAAAATAGTAAATGCCAATAGCGCAGCAGCAACGAGATTAGATGCGATATATAGCATCCAAACAGAAGCCAAACTAACCAATACACCAAACCCTAATGCAGCTCTTGGACGCATTTTACCCTGGGGGATAGGACGTTTTTTTGTTCTAGACATCTCTGCATCAATATCTGCATCGTACCACATATTAAGTGCTCCTGATGCCCCTGCTCCTGCTGCAATACATAAAATAGATGCAAAAGCGTTCCATAATGGCATACTTCCAGGTGCAAGAACTAGCCCAGCCCAGGCTGTAAATACAACCAAACTCATAACTCTAGGCTTCATTAGAGCAAAGAAATCAGAGGGTCTAGCTAAGGAAATACCAGATGTATTAAAGGCCACATCGTTAAATGTGACCTTCGGATCGATATTATTTATATTACTTCTCACTAGTGCTCATCATTTTGTTCAATACGCGGTAACGTATTAAACTGATGATAAGGAGGAGGAGAACTTAGTGTCCACTCTAAAGTTGTAGCACCATCCCCCCAATAGTTAGCGCCAGCAGGGCGTTTTCTAATGAAGGCCTCAACTAGCATCAGCAGGAAAAAACCTACTCCTGCGAGTGTTATGTAAGCACCAAATGATGAAACCTGATTCCAAAGCTCAAACTCTTGAGGGTAATCAACATATCTCCTTGGCATTCCATTAAGTCCTAGGAAGTGCTGCGGGAAGAATATAACATTTACGCCGATAAAAAATAACCAAAAGTGTGCGGCTGCAAGCCACTTATTATAGAGGTACCCTGACATTTTACCAAACCAATAATAAAAACCACAAAATATTCCGAAAACAGCTCCCATGGATAATACATAGTGGAAATGTGCAACGACGTAGTAAGTATCATGTAAAGCTACATCTACACCTGCATTAGCAAGCATAACGCCTGTCACTCCTCCGAGTACAAACAGAAATATAAAAGCTAAAGCCCACTGCATCGGTATCGAAAAGGATATGGACCCACCCCACATTGTTGCAAGCCAAGAAAATATTTTTACGCCAGTCGGTACTGCGATTACAAGAGTTGCTGCTAGGAAGTAGGCCTTCAAGTCAACATCCATACCTACAGTGTACATGTGATGTGCCCAAACCACAAAGCCAACAACACCAATCGCCACCATAGCGTATGCCATACCTAGGTAACCAAAGATTGGTTTTTTTGAAAACGTGGATACAACATGTGAAACCATCCCGAAAGCTGGAAGAATCATAATATAAACTTCAGGATGCCCAAAAAACCAAAATAAATGCTGGAACATCTCTGGGTCACCGCCCATGGCTGGGTCAAAAAAACCAGTGCCTCCATCAATTCTATCAGTGAATAACATGAATAATGAAGCTGCAAGAACCGGGAGTGCGAGCAGCAGCAAAAATGCTGTAACTAAAACAGACCAAGCGAACAAAGGCATCTTGTGCATTGTCATTCCTGGAGCACGCATGTTTAGTATAGTCGTAATAAAGTTGATCGCGCCAAATATTGAAGAAAAACCAGCAGCCAACAAGCCTATGATAATAAAGTCGAATGCTGGACCGGGAGCTCCGCTGGTTGAAAGCGGGGGGTACATGACCCAACCTCCACCAAAGCCATTTCCAGAGGCAGAGCCTGGCACAAAGAAGCTTATAAGTAAGCAAATTAACGCCACAGGAAGAAGCCAAAATGATAGATTGTTCATTCTAGGGAACGCCATGTCCGGAGCACCGATCATAATAGGAACGAACCAATTACCAAATCCGCCTATGACAGCAGGCATAACCATGAAAAAAATCATAATTAGGCCATGCATAGATGCGAAAACGTTATAAGCATGACCGTTTTCAAAAATTTGAATGCCTGGCTCAGAAAGCTCCATTCGCATCATGAATGATAAGTAACCGCCTATAATACCCGATATAATTCCAAATATTAAGTATAGCGTACCTATATCTTTGTGGTTAGTTGAATAAAACCACCTTGCAAAAAAGCCTGGTTTTCCATCGTCATGATCGTCATATCCAATACCTGCCATGATCTAACTCCTAATCCTGTAACACAATTGAGCCGTTGTCATATGAAACTACAGCTGTTGTAAATGCTCCGTCATTCGCAACCCAAGATTGAAAATCTTCTTTGCTGACCACTTCTATTTCTATAGGCATCTTGTAATGGTTAACTCCGCATAATTCAGAGCACTGACCGAAATATGTTCCTTCTTTTCCGGGGTTAACTTCAAACCAGGTTTCATTTATCCTGCCTGGTACGGCGTCCATCTTTATTCCAAATGCCGGCACGGCAAATGAATGCAAGTTATTTGAAGAAGTTATTAAGACTTTGATTTTAGTGTCCACAGGAACGACTAAAGATGCATCTGTCTTTAATAAATATAGGTCTCCAGCATCCTCTTTTTCAAGCGGATTTGAAATAAATGACTCCACATTTGGGTGATCTGGGTAGGCATATTCCCAATTCCAAGTATTACCAGTTACTTTAATTGTCATCTCTGTTTCAGGAAGCGCATCTTGGAAATACAACAAACGCATACTTGGTACAACCATGACTAGCAGTATTATAATGGGTACTATTGTCCAAGCAACCTCAAGACCTACATGATGGGTCGTTTTAGAGGCAGTTGGATTTCTTTTTGCGGAAAAACGAAACATAATCCAGCCCATCATAACCATCACGAAGAGAGTGATGCCTAGTATAATCCAAAAAACAAAATTATGTAGCTTTGTAAGCTCTTCCATGACTGGTGTAGCCGCATCTTGTAACCAATATCCGCCATCCGTGGGTTTGTTTGCAAAAGCGATACCTGGCATTATTAATAAAAGTGCTAAGCTTGCTGTAATATTATGAACTAGGCGCATGATTTATATTTATCCTGAGTGATGGCAGACCCGAGTCTACTCCGTTGATGCTTTATAGAGCTACATGAAGACAAATGTCAGTCGCAAATGCCGCGCGGATTGTCGCAGAATATTACTTGTTTAAAATTCTAATCCCCTTAGATAGTTTATGAATTAAAATAGTAAGAATGGTTTAATATGTCCGATTTTGTGTTTGAAGAATGTGATCTAACTCAAGAAGAGGCTCAGCGCCAAATTGATGGTGTGTTAAAAGGTGCCGATGATGGGGAACTATTTGTAGAACGTAGTGTTTCAGAGTCCTTAACTTTCGATGATGGCAGACTTAAAAATGCGAGCTTCGACTCATCCCGTGGATTTGGACTACGTTGCGTTGCTGGAGAAATGAGTGGTTTTGCTCAAAGTACTGACCTAACATCCAATTCGTTATCCAGAGCTGCAAGTTCTGTGGCAATGGTCAAAGATGGATACGACGGAACTACATCCGCTGCACCAGCTCGAACAAATATGAAACTTTATGATGATTTTGATCCCACGGATAATCCAGTTTTTGCCTTGAAAGTCGAGCTTTTGCAGGAAATTGACGCATACTGCCGTGCATTAGACAGTTCAGTAGTGCAGGTATCGGTTACTATGAGTGGTAATAGGCGCGCAATCAGTATCATGCGTTCTGGGGGTGAGCGGTATAACGATATTAGGCCATTAGTTAGATTAAATATATCCATTACTGCAGAAAAAAATGGGCGCAGAGAAAATGGATATGCAGGTGCCGGCGGAAGACAAACGTATGATTCTTATATTGACCCATCATTTTGGAAGCCCCTAGCCCATGAGGCACTAAGAGGGGCAAAAGTGAACCTAGAATCAGTACCTGCTCCGGCGGGACAAATGGATGTTCTGTTAGGCCCAGGGTGGCCAGGAGTTTTACTACACGAAGCAATGGGACATGGACTAGAGGGCGACTTCATACGGAAAGGCACTTCAGCCTTTTCTGGTAAGCTAGGTGAGCGCGTTGCTAGCAAAGGGGTTACTATTGTTGATGATGGAACGCTACCCGGTCGTAGAGGCTCACTTTCTATAGACGATGAAGGCACAGCTACCTCTAGGACAACTTTAATTGAAGACGGCATACTTACTGGGTTTATGCAAGATAGAATGAATGCAAGACTTCTTGGTGTTGAAGCTACAGGCAATGGGAGAAGAGAGTCTTTTGCTCATTCACCAATGCCGCGCATGACTAATACTTTCATGCTTGCAGGCAAAAGCGAACCAGAACAGATGCTAAGCGAATTAAAAGATGGTATTTACGCCCCGAATTTTGGCGGGGGCCAGGTAGATATAACTAGCGGAAAATTTGTATTTCAATGTACAGAGGCGTACAGAGTGAGAAATGGAAAGATAGAGGAACCACTGAAGGGCGTAACGTTAATAGGCGATGGACCAACTGTACTTACTCAAATCAAACATATAGGTAACGACTTAAAACTCGACCCGGGAATAGGGGTTTGCGGAAAAGCTGGTCAGGGAGTTCCTGTTGGTGTTGGGCAACCCAGTCTTTATGTAGAAAATATCACTATCGGCGGCAGCTCGACCGGCTAAATAACTACTGTCGGGCTATCAATCTAAACCAGCTTTTTTAAGTTCTGCTCTTATTTTACCGGATAAAAAACAATAAAACATTCTAAAATCTGAAATTAAAGACCATAAAGGGTAAGTAAAAGTTGCAGGTTTATTTTTTTCTATTGCTGCATGACTCATCCAAGCAAAAAAATAACCCGATACAAAAACCAAGGGCAGAAACTTCAAAGCTCCGGTAAATATGATAAAAATTAAAATTAATAAACCAATAGCCGTTCCAACGTAGTGCCAGCCACGAGTTGCAGATGAACTATGTTCCCGCAAATAATAAGGCCAAAAATCTTTATAATTCTTAATTTCTCGCATAATTCTCTCTTACTTTTGCTGCCCTTATTCCTATTTAGCAGTAATATGATAATTCAAAACAGCAAGAAAATAAATTTTTATTAAAAAATAAAATAATTACACTTGTCGGCACAATAAAAATACTGTTATTAGGCTCACCTATCCACAATGATCTATTCCGCAATAGCTCAGTTGGTAGAGCAGCTGACTGTTAATCAGCTTGTCGCAGGTTCGAGTCCTGCTTGCGGAGCCATCCTTGGGAATTCTCAAATTTACTAAATACCTGTTTTTCCTTACAATTTAGTAAGGGTATTAAAAGTGAGATTAATTCACTAAAACGAAATTTTTATATTACCTATTTAGCTGTGCATTCATCTAGAAGGGCAAGATAAGTTTGGATTTAACAACTTAATTCAAAGTCTGAAGCTCTTGCAGACAAACTTTTAAAAGCAGAGCGTTTTGACATTGCTGTGACAAGGGCTTCGGTAAAGCTAGTTACATCATACATAGGTACAGGATAACCATATTCACTTTGCCCTAAAATTTCGCTTTCGACAACATGGATTTTTGAAAAGAGGTCTCAATTTACATCAAACTTCCATACATGATTCAGACCTCCTTAAAGTTGAGCTTCATGAAAGACAACCCATATTTTTAAACCGCATATCGGATAGTTTGGCAAAAATTTGTCACGGTAAATCTTGCTGGATTAGGTGTAGTAAATGAACAATATGACACTTTATGATAAAATTTGGGAAAGCCATTGCGTAAAACATTATGATGATGGGCAATCTCTTCTCTATGTGGATAGGCATCTCGTACAGGAGGTATCGAGTCCGCAGTCATTTGCCGGACTTGCAGAGAGAGGTCTCACTGTTCGGCGTCCTGATGCGAGTATATCCGTTGCCGATCATGCCGTGCCCACTCAATTTCGTGAGAATACACTTAAAGATAGCCTCTGCGCGCGTCAGGTCGCACGCCTTATCGAAAATGTTTTGCATCACAAGATTTCCTATATCGATATAGATGATATCCGTCATGGCATCGTCCATGTTATTGGGCCCGAACTTGGCTTTACTCTGCCCGGTTCAACATTAGTATGCGGGGATAGTCATACAAGCACACATGGCGCCTTTGGCTGTTTAGCATTTGGTATCGGGTCAAGTGAGTGTGAAACCGTACTAGCCAGTCAGGCGTTGCGTCAAACAAAACAAAAACAAATGCGCGTCATACTAACAGGAGAATTATCTGAAGGGGTATCCATCAAAGATATTATTTTGGCTTTAATTTCAAAAATTGGAACAGCAGGGGGGCAAGGTTT
>ERZ1047472.361-NODE-361-length-41656-cov-7.838345_pt1 | contig 41656 bp, 36 predicted proteins | sample MGYA00383095_ERZ1047472 | MGnify/ENA primary metagenome ERZ1047472 (study PRJEB29581, sample SAMEA5548365) | metagenome | biome: marine; feature: coastal; material: water | depth 1 m | study: Short-term variability in the microbial, nano- and picoplankton dynamics... | reverse complement strand
TGTACGTTCTGGCCGTGGAATCCGAAGACGATAGAGCAACGTATGTTTTAGCATAAGCCTTAACACCGGTATCAGCCGTGGAAAGATTAACCTTAGTCGCTACCTCTCTTGCCGTATCTTCACTGGAAGACTCAATAAGCTTGGTACCAAGGTAGCCAAAAATCTCGATGTCCTCATCCGTGGTTATGGAGTTTGTCGGCACATCACCAGCAGCTCGTTCAGGATTGGAGCCGTTACCAACTAGGGTATGAGCGCCAATTTGGTTAGCTGCGATGGAATCCACCGAAAAGGTAATATGTTCCCCCTCTTCGATGCCTACCTGCAGCTGTTTGTTAATAAAGGTACCGTCTAAGATCAACGATCCGTTGTAGCGAGTATTCGCGGAAATTCGTGTGACCTCCTGAATAAGCAAATTTACTTCGTCCTGCAAATAGGTTCGGTCCGAAGCACTGTTCGTGCCGTTGGCTGCTTGAATCGCCAGCTCTCTCATGCGCTGCAGCATGTCCGAAACCTCCCCGATGGCACCCTCGATTGACTTCGTCATCGCTATGCCGTCGTTAGAGTTTTTGATCGCCATGTTTAGGCCCTGAATTTGGGCCGTCATGCGCTGGGACATTGCTAGACCCGCAGCATCATCGGATGCGCTGTTGATCTTTGATCCCGTTGAAAGACGCTCCATTGCTGTCTCTAACTCATTTTTTGAGTCGGCAATTGCACGCTGTGCTGTTAAAGAAGAAACATTGGTATTAATTGAGAGAGCCATGATTAATCTACCCTTATTAGTTTGTTTTATTCGCCGCGAAGCGCTCTACGAACACCGCCAATTCTGTTTTCCAGAAATTGCAGCGTTGCGGTGTAGCGTGCTGATTCCTTACCAAACTCGGCCTGCTGGAAGTTCAGTTCCACTGTATTTCCGTCTGCAGCCGGGTTGTTGGGAACGCGATAGACCAAGCCGCTTTTATTCCCTAGCTTGTGGTCTATGTGCATGTCATGAGTGCGACGCGCCGACATCGAACGCTCGTTGTTCATCAATGCCTTAAAATCCAGATCTTTTGCCTTGAAGTTGGGGGTATCCGCATTGGCTATGTTTTCGCCCAGCAATGAGATACGTCGCTGGCGCAATTGCACCGCCTGTTCGTGGACCCCAAAGATGTTGTCGAGCATGCTCATTTAACGATCTCTCTACCTTTCAAAAAAAATCGATCCGTTTCCTAAAGTTTTGCAACTTGTGTTCGATTCAGTAGATGAGCATTGCTCAATCCACCGTCACGTGGCTTAGAAAGCAATTGGCGTGCCAACTTTGTTTTGCCCCTTTTTAGCCGCAAAAACCGCTGTTTGAGCCTGTTTTCACATGGTTTTTCCAAATTCGGCAATTCCTAGCCGGCCGGTTATTTCCGCTTTTTTTCTCGGGTTGCCGGGTGTCAATAAATCGTCAGAGGTCTGGCTACCACTGGCAGCATCGAGTAGCGCCCGTTGTTTTTAATGCCAGAAGTTGTCGACCTACGTTGTCGACCAAGGGCGATCTGCCCAGACTGCGGGCTGGCTAATCTGCCTACTTTGCAAAGGCTCAAGCCAAGGATGACCGCCATGCACACGAGCAATGCCGTGGCCGTATTAAGGGAAGAACCATTTTGATCCGAGTGAATTCGCGCTTTGGCTCAGGAGGAACCGGCGCCCAATTTTCGGTGGCTGGGAGAGAAATTTCATTGTCGACCTAGCACGCAAATTAGTGGCACCTATATTGCAGTGACATACCCATGAAAGGTTTCATCCATACATTTGTCGAAAATCCATCATTTCTGGCCACTGCTTCTAGGCTCTCTGGAGTAGTTGGCGTCCCAACAACAACGATGTTGGCAGCGCTACTGCTGATCTTGGCGTCCGGGGCTTTTGCGACAACCGACAGGCAACCAACCGGCCCGAAGCCTGAAGTGGCGGAAACCGCTGAAGTTCAGCTTGCTAAGGCCCTCGGACAATGGGCTAACCAGCATTTGGCCCCACCATCCGGCGTGATACCCACTTATACCTTTGCTTTAAAAGACAAACGCTTGGCGATTCCTGCCTGCAACCGATTTGTGATCGATCCTAAACAGCTAATTCAGGAGCAGCATTCCCCCGCCAGCGTCGCGGTAGATGCTGCATGCCCAGAAGCAAATTGGCAGCGCAAAATCCGTGGTCGTTTAAAGAAAGAACCGAGGGCAGGAAGTCTGCCGGCAAAACGCAAGACGCCTGCGATTGCAGTGCTTCAGCCAGTAAAGCCCATCACGAAAGGTCAGCTGATTGAAAAAGGCGCGGTCCATACGACTTGGCTGCCACCGCATCGAGCACCACAAAATGCCATAACCCAGCTAGACAACGCTAACTATTACGCGGCTCGAAACCTTCGGGTTGGCCAAACCCTAGTAACCTCTGATGTGGCTGTGGGGCAACCCGTGGTCGTGATCGTTCAAGCAATTCCGGCCCGAAGTCAAATCACACCGAATATGGTTGCCATGCGCCAACGTGCTGTGGGCGTACCCAAAGACGCTTATCGAACATTTGAGGGTCTGGAAATGTTGGCGGCTAACAGATTGCTGCACCCCGGGGATATTTTAAGGAAACGGGATTTAACCAAGGCCAAGCTCGTCAAGCGCGGCCAGCGGGTTTCCGTAGAATCCGTTGGCGCGTATTTTCGCATCGCCTCTGAGTTAGTTGCGCTGCAGGACGGCTTTTTAGGAGATCAAATAGAACTGCGCAATCCTGGCAGCGACCGTCAGGTCACCGCAATTGTGACCGGGGCGGGCAAAGCCCGCAGTTTGTAGTTATGAGGACTCGCCCCAAACAGCGCGTAAACAATTGATATATATATAAATCATCGCTAAAGTTTCTCGCGACGTCGCCGACTTACTTGTTGAATCGGTAAAAAGACTTTTTAAGCGTGAATTTGCGGTAAATTTCGGAGCGATCCGACACTCAAATCACGAGTAAACATAGGTGCATCATGGTTGACAGCATTAATTCAAATTCCGCAGCGGCCAACCGGGCCCGCAATACAGGCGCGGCAGGTAGTCGGGAAGCGAACGCTCCGACAGGCAGCGCGCCAGCCACCGCGGAACCGGCAGCCAGCGTTGAGGTCAAACTCAGCAATGAAATTCGATCCAGCGAAAACGCGACGTTTGACGAGGTTAAAGTACAGCAGATGCGCCAAGCCATCGAAGACGGCTCCTTCCCGTTGGATGCACGCCGCATCGCAGAAAATTTTGCGGAACTCGAGCGCCTGATCTAGTCAGGTCGCTCCTAGCTCAACAAACAGACTCGGTAAAGCAAGCCAAATGTCCGATACCACACTAATTCGCGACATTCTGACCCTAGGTAATGAACTTAAGGTAACGCTTGAAGAGGAGTTCATTGCCCTTGGCGAGAAGAACCTAGACCACTTAGAGACTGTCCAGCTGCGAAAAGTTGAACTACTGCAGTCTATGCAGACCCAGTGGCCTACACCGGCCGCTTCCGACGACCCGGGCGCTGAAGCGATTCAAGACACGGCAGATCCTTTGTGGGACGAAGCCCGAACTCTCATCAATGAGTGCAAAGAAGCCCATATCCGCAATGACCTGCTGCTAAAGCGTCAGCTGGAAGTGGTTCGAACGGTGCTGTCATCGCTGACTCAACGCTCTGAAGATAACCACAGCGCTCTTTACGACAAAATGGGCCGCATGAAGCGCAAACGCTAAGTTAATCTGCTCGTTCCGTTAACACTTGAGGCACCTCGCCCTTGAGCCAGTAGGCCCACGACAATACGGTGGCTACAGCCACATAGACATCCTCGGGTATTTCTTCCTGTAGTTGCAGATACGACAGAGTTTCAGCAAGCACTGGGTCCTCAGCAAGATAGACACCGGCGGCTTTTGCCACCTCAATGATTTCTTCCGCGAACTCACCCTGACCCTTAGCCACCAATACAGGCGCTCGTACCTGGTCAAACAATAACGCGACGGCTTTTCTCGGCCCGTTATCCTGCAGATCTTTCGGTTCAAGCACGTCGTCTGCCAAGGTCCAACCAAAGGGTGTTTCACGCTTAGGCATCGATGGATACTCCCATTCTCGGCCGACTGTCGTCGACACTGCCGGCGTCTCGAGCAACCGGATAAACCGTCAGTCCAGTGAGCGACAACCCCTGACGGGCGATCATATCTTCCAGTTGGCCTCTGCCTGCTTGAGCCACGCGATAAAAACTGGGGTCCGGCAGCCATAGGCGCAGGCCTAGTCCACCGTCTTGATCCACTCGTACGTTGGCGGCCATAGCAACCGAGGGCGTAAGTCCAACTTCTAAATCCACGCTCCATACGCTCTGAGCCATACCGTCTTCGCTCTCAGCTATCGGCTGGTGCTCAAGCTCAATATAAACCGGGTACTGGTCTGCAAAGGGCAAGATCCACGAATACTGCGTTCTACCGGTGGATTGTTGGGCTAGGCTGTCTAATTGACGGGCCTCTATTTCATCGATGGCCCCAGAGATGGACGTAGTTTCCATCTGCCGCGACTGCATTAAGGCTCGAAGACCAATGAGCATGGATTTGAGACCAGGGGCCCCTTGCTGGGCATTCAAACTTGCTTGATGTTCGCCAAAGAGCCCCCCGCTCTCTACCGCCAAGCGGATGCGACCTGCGCTGAGTTGGCGAGAATCCAGTAACAGCGCTGCCAAACTTCTCTGCATTTGTGGACTGCCGCTTTGCTCCACCAGCCCGGCTAGGATACCCGGGCTTAGGGTACGACCCAGGTGGAAGCTACCCACGTGGTTGAGCAGCCGGGCAAAACGCGCATCGGCATCCGTTCGCTTAGCCCCGGCGGCAACTTGGGCCGCAAGGGCTGGATCTGTCAGAGCGAGCACCGTTTGACCTGCTACAACTCGAACCAAAAGAGCCACTTGGCCCGCCGGCAAGTTCATACGATCCGGTAGCGGAAGCTGCTGTTTGCCAATCAGTAGGACGTTGCCGTCCTGACGCTGAGTTACCACGGCATTGATCGTTTCTCCTGCGCGGAGCCCTAGGATGCGTGCTTGTTCAGGTTCCACGCGAACCCCTGCCGCGGCGCCCTCGACATAGACGGTGTTCGGTCGGGGCATCATATTGACACCTTCGGGACTGAGCATACTGCCTCCCTGTTTCCCCGTGCCTAGGTTAGCTAGACCTAAGTCGGATTTTTGAATGTTTAGCTGCCAAGCCATCCTTGATGGCTGATCGATCACTTTATTCTGGATTTGATCTTTCGGGCCCGGTTGAAAGGACTGCTTGGTTGGAAGCATCTGCCCAGAGGCCTGAACCATCGCGGTTTGCCGAGGCGATACTGCCCGCTCCGCCGGTGTTATCGGCGCTCCAGCCACAAAGGACCTGCCACCCGGGATTGATGCTACATGGGGATTGGGCTGGGCTTTCGACCCCGGCGTTATCAAACCCGTCCCAGCGCGTGTCAACAAGTGTTCGCTAACTAGGCGGCGGCTGTTAACCGGATCTAAGTTCGGCGCGCCTGTCGTTTCGATCAGTGCCTGAAGCATATTTTTTGTGTCAGAACCCTGCCGTCCCAACGACGACGCCTTAGCCAACCGCTCAGATATAACCTCAGGACCTACTTGTCGGGGCCTAGGACCAGGGCGGTTGTCGCTTGGCACCGCCGCAGGATTGCCAGTTCCAGAACCGGCATGCAGCAGCGCGCGGACAAGAGTGCTCGACAATCCACTGGCCCCTCCAGAACCAACCATCGTGGGCTGTACCCTGGCGTTTACCGACGCAGATGTCTCGCCTGACCCTGACGCTGGTGACATACCAACATTTGTCTGGGTTGGCGTTGGCGTTGGCGTTGGCGTTGGCGTTGGCGTTGGCGTTGGCGTTGGCGCTGAGGTTCCAACAGATGCCGATGTAGGTGTAGGCATTCCTTTGGGGCTGGGTTCACTCCCTTGGGCTGAGGTATTCGTATTCACCGCCAACGCTGCCGAGGCAACCTGCTTGCTCGTGCTAGAAACCGCTACAGCATTGACTGGCGGCTGCGGTGGTAAACCGCGGTTAAGGGTATTGAATCCAACCTTCATAGGGATCGCTCGGTCGCTGATTCTGTTTGCGCCGGCTTTCGTCGGTGAATATCACCTTCTTAATATCCTCGGCTTCGGGTACGCGCAGCTTCTTGTTTGCCAGCAGCCAGTTCGGGTTCGAGCGCATAAAGGCATGAGGGTTTGCTCGAACAAAGGCGCTGCGCAATATATCCCGCCGCAGGGGAGAGTCGCCGACGGTTTGCGTAATAATCTTGTCCAGATAGTCGCCGTTTTTAACCACGTAGGTTCCATCTTCTGCTACCGCATCTTCCTTGGCGGTTACCGCCGCGGCTTCTAAAGAGCGCTCTAAATCCGCCACCATACGGGACAGCGCATCGTCTAATTCGGCTTCGTCAACTGCTTCCTCTACCGGCTGCTCTGCGGCCTGTAATTCTGCAAGCTCAGCGCTGTCTACAAGCTCCACGCCCAACATGGTGCACCCGGGCAGAGCCACAGACACAAGAGCCACTGCTGAGACCATCCGGAAAGAACGACGGATCCACTTAATTAAATCGTCAGAAAATGTCGGCTGAAAGTGCTTCATGTTGTTCTTCCTGCATTGCTCTGGGAGACAGCTCTTACCAGAGTGAAATCTTCGTTGCGAAACCCAAACCTCACGGTGAAAGAACCGATATAGGCACCGCCATCATACCCTCGAAGTCTCCAGCTTGGGGCCCGGCGTAGACGTTTACTCTGGCGCTGTAGGGTCCAACCTGGACCACTTCTGCCAGCCCCATGACGCTCAAAGATGACTGCAAGCCTCGATCTCGCATTCGGCTACTCGTTGGAAAAATGGCAAGACGCTGCCCCGCATACACGCCAATATCCCGGCCTCCCTGAAGGGTCGCTTGGGCGCCAGAAGCAGCAAAAGCAATGGCCGTGTCACCGTGGCAGCTGATGGCACCATTTATGTCGTTCACCGCTTGTGCCAACCATTTTGTTAGGGCGGCCCTTGATTGGTCGGGGAGTGCTAACCACGCCATCTGGTCGCGCTTGGATTGGGATGACGATTCCACGGCAAAGCTATTTCGCCAACTGGCCACAACCTCAGTCTCGGTCACAAGCGCTAGCTCGATGGTGAGCCGCTTGGGGGCACGAACAACTTTCGAAGGCGTAAACCATCGCAAGACCGATGTATCCCCCTCTACCGCAATGGCTACCCGCAGCTGCAGATCTTTCTGCTGAGCTTGGCCTGCGGTCATGAAGCGATGATAGGTGGAAACCGGGACACCACCCAAAGCTTCGCCGCTCATAAGGATCGCCACGTTGCTAAGTGCACCTTGAACTACAGCACCGCTCAGAGCATCGGTTACTAGGTCTGCGGCATTTCGTGCCAAATTCTTATTCGCAGGAGTCGTGTTGGCACCCAAATTAATCGTAAGGCCCACCCGCTGTGGCCGAACAGGTTGGGCTGCGCACATCGATTGTGTTGTATCAGCTTGATATGCCAGCTTTGTCGTTTCGCGGCCATACCGACTTGATCGCACCACAGGCCGCAACTTTTCCAGCTCTATCTCGCTGAACACCATCACATCCTCGCGCATGGTGCCGCTGCTGTTAGTCCAGCCGCTTGCTGCCACTCGGGCTTTACGCTGCATGGCGAGAGACAGCAGACTCTGCTTGAGTTGTCGCAGCTGCTCTTCAGAATTCGCCGGCGAGGACTGGGCGACACTCGACCCACCACCCATGCTCGTTCTATAACCGTTGGAATCGAGGTCTTGCCCAATGGCAAGGGACGACAGCCCCCAACCAAAAACGGCTGTCAGGGCTAAGACGCTCAAGCGTCTGAATGTGGACCACTCAGCGTTGTCTGGCCGCTCCTTCACTGGAAATCCTATCGCCCTGCATCGCTGGATTGCAGGTAATTGCTGACCAGCTCGTTGATGGTGGCCTGAGATAGGGCAAGCTTGGTTTCGTAAGTCTCCTCACCAATGGGCGTGATGCTCACCACCCTGGCACCATAAATGACGCCTTCTACACGACTTCTAAGCTGGTCTTCCGTAATGGACATATCCGCCATGGTGCCTGTGGCATTGATGTATTGCCCGTACACCTGTTCGGCTAACGCCCGGTAGGCATCCATTTTTGATGCTTTTATCGCCATTAATCGCTGCTGAGCTGGGGTATCGCCGTGTTGAGACGCTATGACCGCATAACCCGTAGCTACCACACCCTCGGATTGCGCTACTGGGTAGAGCTGCTGGGTGCGAGGACCTCCAACGCAGCCTGTCAGGATAAGCGTAAACAATAACGCCGCGACCCCGCGGCTCGCCACAATCCGGCAACTGGTTAACGACATGTCATGGTGCTGCATGATCCGAGTGTCCCTTTAATGTTTCATTCGTGCCTAGTATTCATCGGCCATCTTTCCCAGATCTTGAATCAACGCAAGCACGATCAAAGTCTCGCCGTTTTTTAGGCACGGTTTATGCATTCTCACTCCAAGACAGAGACCAAGAACGGGAAAGGGCGCTTTCTCGACACTTTTGCTTGAAATATAAGGCACCGCAAAGAGCTAATGGCCACATCAACCTTCAATTTGTCAGATCTTCGACAACTGACGACGGCGCTGCCGTGGACTTCCTTGGCCATGCCCATTGCGGTGATCCTCATCTTGACCATGTTGATCTTGCCGCTGCCGCCGTTAATGTTGGATTTCTTCTTTACGCTGAACATCCTGCTGGCCCTGCTGATCATCATGGTGGCCCTGAACACCGCAGAAACCCTTAATTTTTCGTCTTTCCCCACCATCATTTTATTCGCCACCATGCTGCGTTTAGGCCTCAACGTGGCTTCCACCCGAGTTGTTCTACTGGAAGGTCACCAAGGCGGAGATGCGGCCGGCAAAGTCATTGCCGCTTTCGGCGAATTTGTGATTGGCGGCAACTACGTTGTCGGCTTCATCGTCTTTGCCATTTTGATGATCATCAACTTCATCGTAATTACCAAGGGCGCCGGCCGAGTTTCCGAAGTGATCGCTCGCTTCACTCTAGATGCCCTACCGGGCAAGCAAATGGCCATTGATGCGGACCTTAATGCCGGCGTTATCGATCAAGAAACCGCAAAACTACGGCGAGCCCAAGTCGCTCAGGAATCTGACTTTTTCGGCTCCATGGACGGTGCCTCTAAATTCGTACGCGGCGATGCCGTGGCAGGCCTTTTAATCCTTATCATCAACCTGGTGGGCGGTCTGCTAATCGGGTTGCTCCAATATGAGATGACGCTATCCGATGCGGCACGAGCGTACATTTTGCTCACCATTGGGGACGGCCTTGTTGCCCAGCTGCCAGCGCTTATTTTATCGCTGGCCACCGCCATCATCGTAACCCGCGTAACGACCTCTGAATCCACCCCGGATCAAGCCAGCAAGCAGCTGGCCAACCCCTTAGCTTTCTTTATTGCTGGCGGCATCTTGACGGTCATGGGACTCGTTCCCGGCATGCCGAACATGATTTTCCTTTTCCTGGGCGGCACTGCATTAGCCTTGGGCTTCTATATCCACCAACGATTCGAAGCTCCGGTACCGGATTCGCCCTTGACGCCAGACGCCGCGAACCCTCAGGCGCCCGGTGAAGGCGATCCGGATTTGTTGGAGCTGGGTTGGGACGACGCGGGGCAGGTAGACGTCATCAGCTTGGAGCTGGGCTACGGTTTAATCCCGATGGTGGATGCGGATGCTGGTGGCCGGCTGCTGAACAGGCTTAAGGGCATTCGTAAGAAACTGTCTGCAGAAATGGGCTTTTTACTGCCTTCTATCAGAATTCGAGACAACCTAGACAGCGCCCCTGATGCCTATCAAATTGTCATCAACGGCTCTGTGCGGGGTGTCGGCGTCATCGCTGGCGGCAAAGAAATGGCCATCAACCCGGGCAACGTGTTGACAGAGATTCCGGGAGAACCCGGCAAGGATCCGGCCTTCGGACTAGACGCGGTCTGGATTGAGCCAAGTGAGCGCGAATACGCCCAAGCTGTTGGTTATACCGTCGTAGACGCCAGCACCGTTATCGCCACACACCTAAACAGCGTGATCAAAAACAACGCTGATGAATTGATGACCTACGATGTAACACAGCAACTGATCGACAAAATCGCCGAAACGTCGCCGAAACTCATTGAGGACTTCATCCCAGAAAAGCTCACCTTGGGAACCGTCGCGAGGGTGCTACAAAACTTGTTGCGCGAGCGGGTGCCCCTGCGCGATATGCGAACCATTTTAGAAACCCTAGCGGAGGAATCCGGCCGGACCCAAGACGCCGGTCAGCTATGCGCCTTGGTTCGACCGAAACTGGCACGACTCATCGTCCAAGACATTATCGACCCGGATGAAACTCTAGCAGTGATGACCTTAGACCCAACCCTGGAGCAGTTGCTCACCGATCTGGTTTCCCGGGCAAATAGTTATGACGAGATTGCCCTAGAGCCTGCTTTGGCAGAGAGCTTTTTTGCATCGATTCGCACCACCATTGAAGAGCTGGAGCAGAAAGAGTTGCCTGCGGTACTGGTGGTATCGCCTATGTTGCGACCATGGCTAGCACGTCTGCTACGCCGCAGCACCAAGGACTTGACCGTTCTGTGCTACACCGAAATTCCCGACGACCAACCTATCAGCGTTGTGTCATCCATTGAAGTTAACCAACGTGAGGACGAGCAAACCTAACGGTTGCCGAAATACCTATGGAACTAAAGAGATTTGTTGGTAGTGACAGCAAAGCAGCGATGGAACAGGTGCGCGCCCATTACGGCGACGAGGCGTTAATCATCTCTACCAACAAAGTTGGCAACAAGACCGAGATGATTTGCGCAGTGGAGGAGCCGAAGACCGATGAGCTCGCAAACAGGGCCATACCAACGCCGGGAGCTCAGGCTGCCGAGGGGCTCGACATTAGCGAAGCCACATCAACCGTAGCCTCCCTTTTGAATCGGGTTGCGGCGGATGCTGCTGCTGAGGGCCTAAGTGGTCCGAAAGGGCGCGAAAGCAGCGGATTGAAAACAGGACTGGGCAGCGACCGAATCGCCAAAGAATTTGGTCAGGAACTGAATTCCGCTTTAAACGATCAGCGCAGTACTGCTGAGCCTCAACAGCCACCCCTGTCTAAGGCTGAGCAGGATCTAAACGCGCCCGAGCCTTTCACTGCTGCGCGACACCCATTGTCGGGGCGGGAAGACATGCACGCCATGATGCAAACCATTCAACACGACCTTGCCCAACTGCGATCCCAACTGGAGAGCCAGGCCGCCGCCGCGGCCCCAATTCGCCAAGCGCAGCTCGCCATGGCATCCATAAATAAGCGCGTAGCGCACCACTCTAACGCCATCTCTGAGCCAGCTCGGCAGATAGAAACACTGGTTGGACAACCCATCAGTCACCAGCGCGACTGGGCGGGAACCCACGCCTTCGTCGGCCAGCCCGGAGTTGGTAAGACCACGGCCATAGCAACATTGGCCCATCAGATTGTGCAGCGGGACCCTGAGGCAAATGTGATCGTTCTTTCTCTTAAGTCACCCATTGGCTCAGAGACCGAAACCGGAGTGATGGGCCTAAACAATGGCAACACCGGTTTAGCTCAGCTATGCCAACGTATGGGCATCATATTCTTAGAGGCGAACGATCAATCACATTTGGGACGGTTACTAAGTCGCTACCGCAAAGACAGTCATGTATTCATCGATACATCGGCCTTTCAGCTTGACGATGAACAGGGCTTAATCAGCCTTATTGCTGAGCATGAGGTGCTCCCGCATCTGTGTATTGCCGCCGATATGGCACCAAGCACTTTGGATCGGCTGGCCAAGCGCATCCCTTGGATCGTGTCTTCAGTAATCATTACCCGGTTCGACCTGGTACCAGATCTGGACGGCTTGCTAAGCTGCCTTGAAGACTGTTCAGCGAAGATTTCTAGCGTATCTGGATATCTGATCGATACTCCCGCCGAACCTGATGAAAAAGGCAATTCAACCAATACCTTAGAAGAATAATCTATATACTTGTTGTTAACAGAAAGTGATACTTTCCTCCTATGTCTGAGCCGAAAAGCACAACTCGCGTCATTGGCATCGCCAGTGGAAAAGGCGGCGTCGGAAAAACGACCGTCGCGGTTAATCTCGCCCTTGCGTTGAGCGCTAAAGGCCTGCGCGTAGGGTTACTGGACGCCGATCTTGGGCTAGCCAACTCACAAATACTTTTAGGCGTTAACGCACCAACCAATGTCAGCCATGTCTTCGACGGAGAAAAAACCGTAACGGATGTGGCAGTAGAGACACCCCAAGGACTGCTGCTGATTCCCGGAGCATCGGGCAATCAGGCGCTGGCCAACATTACGGCGGTACAAGCAACCTCGTTAATTGATCAAGTTTTACAGTCTTATCCTGATCTGGATGTACTTTTGATTGATTCCGCTGCCGGGCTATCCAGTGCCAACATGAGTTTTCTGGACGCTTGTCACCTACGCCTGCTGGTCATGCAGGACGAACCCGCCTCCATCGCCGATGCCTATGGTCTGATTAAGCTAGAAAGTCGGAAGGATCGCCTTAAAGACCTTTACCTCGTGCCTAATCGCGTGGCGTCTTTGCAAGCCGGTAAAAGCCTGTTCGACAAAATGAATGTGGTTTGCATGAAATTTTTGGAGGAGCCGGTCAATTATCTGTCCTGCATCTTGCAGGATGAACTGCTGGCAAGGGTAACACGCAAGCGAGAAACGCTTATAGAACATCACCCCGCTAGCGCTGCGGCGCAAAATTTCAACCAACTTGCTGATCAGCTAACGAACCAGATTGCTAGCAAAGCGGCCGACCGGACGCTGGAGCAAGCTTAGGGTGGCTAACATCGACGCCTACGAAGAACAAAGCGACCAATCGGGTGTCAACATTGGCCAGCACTACACCTTGGTGAAGCGCATCGCCTATCATTTGCGAACACGTCTACCGTCTAGTATCGCAACAGACGATTTAATCCAAGCGGGTATGGAAGGACTGATTCATGCCCAAAGGGCTTTCGAACCCTCCCGGGGTATTGAATTCGAGCTGTTTGCCAAGACTCGCATCCGCGGTGCCATGCTAGACGAAGTACGCCGTATTTCGTATTCCACGCGCTCTGCAATCACTATCAAACGAGAGCAAGACCAAGCCATATCTGCGTTAAGCAAGGAGCATAGTCGAGCACCCAAGAGTGCCGAGGTTGCCGCCTACCTGGGCAAAGACATTGCTACCTACGAAAAAGAACGACTCATTGCCGAAGGGGTCGATGTCGTCAGTTCCGATGCCATGCCAACTAATCTGGAAGAGTCCAGTGAACTAGAATCAGGACCCGATCAAAGCTTGGAGCGAGAGCAGGCCATTGAACAGTTGGCCGATGCTATCGAGCAATTACCGGAACGCGCTCGAATGGTCTTAGCTTTGTATTACCAAGAGGAAATGAACTTAAAAGAAATTGGCGCTATCTTAGACGTCAGCGAGTCTAGAATCAGCCAGATTATCTCTGAGACGGCCGGGAAACTTCGGAACTTAATGACATAAACATGCGGGGCTTTGAAAGCCCAGCATTTGTTACGGAAAAACGATATGGGCCTTTTTAAAGGAATGAAACAGTCCAAGGAACGGCAAAAGGCTAAGGCTTTCTATGAAAGCGCCGCTAATTTGCCTGCGGACTCTCGGGAAACCCGCAAGCTCAGGTCTGTCCTTGGCAACCGAACATCGGCCTTTATTGATATGACGTTTATTGATGGCGCCCAGCGCACAGAAGCCTATGCTGAAGCGTTAGCGGCGGCAAAGGCACGTGGCGGGGCTGAGCCAGACAAGCCATCGGCCCCCTGCTATCGGGAAGTGAAGACTGTTGGCGGCGCGGTTTGGGTATACCTGCCTCAAAACTATTGTGATCAGTTTTTTGCCTTGGGTTCGAAATACCAGCAAAGCGTCATTACCCCGGCAGCGGTAATGGAGATTACCGAGACACTCTCCAAGGAGATCACCGAAGCGCTGCTGCTAGACCACCCATTAACTCCCCTCCAGTTTTTGGCGGGAGATTCCGACGAAGAAGCCGCATCAGACGACGCCGACGCCGACGATACCGAGTAGCTCAACCAGCTCACCGCTGCAAACTGAATTCCTTTTTGAGACCCGAGACAAGCTGATCCATCAGCTGGGTAGCCGGCAGCTCTTGCAAGGCTGGCACCCCGGTTCCAGCCCAAACGCTCTGATATTCACAGTTGCCACTGGTTCCCGCCCAGCCTCGCAAACCACCCGTTAGCGTATTTTGCAGCGGAAAAGGCAGCAGGGGTTGGCCCTCCATGGCTTGCATAAAGGCGTTTCGAATGCCCCGAGCCGGCCGGCCGGAAAAAGCCCAAGTAAATGTCGTTTCTCGACCGGATTCCTCTAAAAGAAAACGACGGTGGGTTGGTGAGGTACCTGCTTCCGGGCAGGCTAAAAACGCAGTGCCGAGCTGAGCGGCACAGGCTCCTTTGTCGATGACCCGTGCAATGTCGGCGGCCATCATCAGACCTCCCGCAGCCACGATAGGCAACGACACCTTTTCGGCCAGCAAAGCCGTCAATGCTCCAGTGTCCAGAGCGTCATCTGGTTTATTGGGATCAAAACATCCCCGGTGGCCGCCCGCCTCCCAACCCTGAGCCACGATAAAATCTGCTCCAGCGGCCTGTATGGCTAGCGCTTCCGAGATGCACGTGGCCGTTACGCCAACGCAAATATCCAGTTGGTGGGCGCGTTGAATGATCGCCTCGTCAGGGATGCCAAAATGAAAGGTCAGCACCTCTGGCCGCTGCTGCCATACAGGTTCAAGTTGAGCCGCTAAATCCGGAAAGAACGGCGGTGTTGGCCATTTAACATCAAAGGGACCTGCCGCTGACAAGGCACGTAATGCTGCCTGGGCATGCTGGTATTGATCAGCCCCTGGCTCGGATACATCTGAAAAGACAAAGAAATTAGCGTTCAGCGGGCCAGCCGATAGCTGCTTAGTCTCGGCCAAACACCGCTCAATGGCTTCCGGTGTGGAGTAAGCAAACCCGAAGCTACCGACCCCTCCGCCCTCGGCCACCGCTGCTGCGAGAGCCGGGGTATTGAAACCTCCGGCCATGGGCGCTAGAACAATGGGGGTCCGCAATTGAGTCAAATCCAACATTTATCTGCACTCGTTAACGTTGATGCAATCATTCACTGGGCTTCTGGTTCGCCAGCTTCCCCCAGAAACCTCTGTGATCGATCCACCAGAACATCTTTTTGTTTGAAAACTATTCCACCGTGACGGATTTCGCTAGGTTCCTTGGCTGATCCACATCCGTGCCTTTAATCAAGGCTATGTGGTACGCCAACAACTGTAGCGGCACCACATAGGCGATTGGAGCGAGATACTTATTACACGCGGGCAAGGTTATGTGAACGATCCCCTCTTCTGGTTGGGCATCAACCCCTTCTTCGACAAAGACGTAAAGTTCACCGCCCCGTGAACGGACTTCCTGCAGGTTTGAATAGAGTTTTTCCAACAATTCGTCGTTGGGGGCAATGGCCACCACTGGCATATTTTCATCCACCAAGGCCAGCGGGCCGTGCTTGAGCTCACCAGCGGCATAGCCTTCAGCGTGAATATAAGACAACTCTTTGAGCTTGAGCGCTCCTTCCAAGGCGATGGGATAAAAGCTACCGCGGCCCAGATAAAGCGCGTGTTCTTTGTGGGCAAATTTCTCTGCTAGCTTTTCTATTGGTTTATCCAGCGCCAGCAGGGCGTTTATGACCTCGGGTAACTGGTGCAGTTCTTTTACAATTTCGGTCTCGAACTCCCGGGCCAGACCGTGGTGACGACCCAGTAGCAACGTAACCAGCATCAGCGCAGTAGTCTGGGCCACAAAAGCCTTGGTTGAGGCAACGCCTACTTCCGTACCCGCGTTCAGCATCATGGCCAAGTCAGATTCTCGAACCGTGGCAGATGTGGGTACATTACAGAGAGTGAGCGTCGCTAAGAATCCGCTTTCTTTCGCCAATCTTAGTGCTGCCAGAGTGTCAGCAGTTTCCCCGGACTGAGAAATAGTAATAAACAGACTGTTTTTAGGGGTTGCAGGCTGTCGGTATCGGTACTCGCTGGCAATCTCCACCTGACAAGGCAGTCCGGTAAGTTCTTCAATCCAGTATCGAGCAACGCTACCGGCAAGATAACTGGTACCGCAGGCCACGATGGTGACGGCCTCCACCTGGCTAAGCAGGGTTTGTGAACCTTCGCCCAAGGCCGCATCCAGCACGCTGGTTTTACTCACTCGGCCTTCCAAGGCACGTAACACCACATCCGGTTGCTGGAACATTTCCTTTTGCATGAAGTGGCGGTAGTTACCCCGCTCCATATCATCGGCTTCCATTTCCACTCGTACATCAGACCGAATCACCGATTCATCGTCGATATTCCAAATGGCCACCGAGTCCGGCCTTAAATCAACAAGATCGCCCTCCTCCAAATAGATAAAGCGATCCGTAACAGCGCGCAATGCAAGGACATCTGAGGCTAAATAGTTTTCGCCAATCCCCTTGCCAAGGATCAGTGGGCACCCCTGACGAGCCGCAATAATGCGGTTGGATTCACCACCAGCGATCACCGCAATGGCATAGGCGCCTTCAAGGCGGCGTACGGCCTGACGAACCGCCTCCAACAAGTCGACGGTATCCCGCCAGTAGTGGTGTACTAAATGCGCAACCACCTCGGAATCTGTTTGTGATCGAAACTCGTAGCCTTGTTGCTGCAGCTCTTCTCGCAACGCAACATGATTTTCTATGATGCCATTGTGGACCAAGCTCAAATCCTTGGTCGCCCCTTGGCCGCCGGAACGATGAGGGTGAGCGTTATCCTTAGTCACCTTGCCGTGGGTTGCCCAACGGGTGTGGGCGATACCGGTGCCGCCAGAAAGAGGCTCTAGGGCTAACGCATCTATTAAGCTTTGTACTTTGCCTACCTCTCGGCACCGCTGAATAGCATTGGCAGAGTCGAGTACGGCCACGCCGGCGGAATCATACCCGCGGTACTCAAGGCGTTGCAGCCCGCGAATCAGAATGGGGGTTGCGTTACGTTCTGCAACTACACCTACGATGCCACACATAAAAGGATTCCGATCACATGATTTTTAGATGCGAATTCGCCGCCATCAATCCGAGGGCTGTTTCCTGCGGGTTGGGCTAATCCACTTTTTTATGACGCGCTGGCGCGCTCGGCCCACCGCCAAGGCTTCGTCATCCACCTTGCTGGTTACCGTTGATCCTGCCGCAACGAAGGCGCGATTACCGATTTCTACCGGTGCTACTAAGGTACTATTCGTGCCAATAAAGGCGTCGTCGCCAATTACCGTACGGTGTTTGTCCACCCCATCATAGTTACAGGTTACTGTACCCGCGCCGATATTGGTTTCTCTGCCAATGCTGGCATCACCTAAATACGTTAGATGGCTCGCTTTTACCCCCGGTCCCAGCTCTACCTTCTTGGTTTCAACGAAGTTGCCCACTTTTACCCCTTCGGCAAAGGTGCTGCCGGGCCTTATGCGGGCGAAGGGACCCAGGTTGCAATGATCGCCAACCATGGCACCTTCCACGACGGTGTTGGGAGCAATGGTGACCGAATCACCAATGACACTGTCTTCAACTACACTACCAGAGGCCACAACGACGTTATCCCCAAGGGTTACTTCGCCAATGAAGACGGTATTGACGTCGATAAAACAGTCCGTACCGCAGTGTAATTGACCCCGAACGTCCACTCGCTCGGGGTCGGCAAACGTAACACCTGCCTGCATCAGTGCGTGGGCTTGCTGGCGCTGATAAATGCGTTCGGCTTGGGCCAGCTGAATCCGGTCGTTGATGCCTAGCACCTCGGTTTCGTCTTTGGCAACGATGCCTGTCACAGGTACTTGGTCTGCCACCGACATGGCAATCACATCCGTTAAATAGTATTCGCCCTGAGTGTTGTCGGTTTTTAGATCGCTCAGCCAACCCCGCAATAGCGATGTGGGTGCAGCAAGAATGCCGGAATTGATTTCGTCAATCATCCGCTGCTCATCCGTTGCATCCTTGTATTCCACAATGGCTTCGATGGAACCCTGGTCATTTCGCAAGATGCGCCCGAGTTCGGCAGGGTCTGCCACCTTCGCAGTAACAACACCAAGTCCTTGCTGCCGAGCAGCTTCCACGCACGTCTGCAGTGTTTGCTTGGAAATCAGAGGAACATCACCATAAAGAACAAGGCTGATGGAATCGTCGGGAATGTTATCTAGGGCCAGACTAACAGCATGGCCAGTACCAAGTTGCTCTTCTTGTATCACCACATTGGTCGAATTAGCGTCGGTTAGACTTTGTTCGATTATTTCTCGGCCATGGCCGAGAACCAGTTTGATTTGTGCCGGGGCTAGGGTATTTGCTGTTGCCAACACCCTATGAAGCATGGGCTGACCTGCAATGGGATGCAGGACTTTGGGAATGTTGGACTTCATACGGCTGCCTTTTCCTGCAGCCAGAACAATGACATGAAGCTTCATAGTCTCTTACCCATTGCGGTGTCGGAGGATGTTGGGTAAGTAGTGTACCTGCCCTCTGGGTATTTGGTACCTGTGTCTTGCGAACGGCAACTCAGGTAAAACAGGTTTCTGTGGTCAATTAGCGACGGCGGCGGCGAAGCTCTTCTAGGGTTCGCTGTTTAGCGAGCGCCTCAGCCATCATCGCTGCTGCAGACGAAAACTCAGCTTCTGCGTTACGATCTTCCATAGCCTTTTCCGCCTGCAACCGTGCTTCTTCTGCCTGAGCTCCATCAAGGTCTTCCGCACGAAGCGCAGTATCAGCCAACAAGGTAACAAAGCCGGGCTGCACTTCTAGAAAACCACCCGAAGCGAAAAAGACCTCTTCGGTGCCGTCTTCTAGGCGCAAGGTTACTGCACCCGGGCTAATGCCCGTCAACAAAGGGGCATGACCCGGCGTAATGCCGAGCTCGCCGATGGTGCCGCGCAGAGACAGGGCTGTAATAGCACCTGAGAACAACGATTCCTCTGCACTGACGATTTCGCACTGTATTGTTGCCAAAATCTTTTCCTTTTTTGCCTCAGTGGTGCGCGCTACCCAATATCATCGCGCACCCGTCCGTCATAATCGCTCAGACTGGCTTCAGTCCTTTTGCCCCGTCTTTTTAAAGAGACTTCGCCTTTTCAACTGCATCTTCGATACCGCCTACCATGTAGAAAGCGTCTTCGGGCAGATCATCGTATTCACCATCCAAGATCGCTTTAAAGCTGCGAACGGTATCTTCACGGCTTACGAATTTGCCGGAGTTACCGGTGAACTGCTCTGCTACGAAGAATGGCTGGGAGAAGAACTTTTGTACTTTACGCGCGCGATAAACCAGCTGCTTATCTTCTTCGGAAAGCTCGTCCATACCCAAAATTGCAATTATGTCTCGCAGCTCTTGATAGCGCTGTAGTACCTGCTGCACTTGCTGGGCGACATTGTAATGCTCTTCACCTACAACCAGCGGATCTAACTGACGGCTGGTGGAATCCAATGGGTCTACCGCTGGGTAAATACCCAAGTCGGTGATGGCACGTGACAGGGTTACCGTGGAATCCAAGTGGGCGAACGTGGTTGCAGGAGATGGGTCAGTCAAGTCATCGGCTGGTACGTATACCGCCTGAACCGAGGTAATAGAACCCGCCTTGGTGGTGGTGATGCGCTCTTGTAGTACACCCATTTCTTCAGCCAAGGTCGGCTGATAGCCTACGGCGGAAGGCATACGCCCTAGCAGCGCTGATACTTCGGTGCCCGCCAAGGTGTAACGATAAATGTTGTCGACAAACAACAGTACATCACGGCCTTCATCACGGAACTTCTCTGCCATGGTCAGACCCGTCAGCGCTACACGCAAACGGTTGCCTGGAGGCTCGTTCATTTGACCAAATACCAAGGAAATCTTGTCCAGAACGCCAGCTTCTTCCATTTCGTAATAGAAGTCGTTGCCTTCACGAGTTCGCTCGCCTACCCCGGCAAATACCGAAAGGCCGGAGTGTTCGATAGCGATGTTACGAATCAATTCCAACATGGTTACAGTTTTGCCAACGCCGGCACCACCGAACAGGCCAACCTTACCGCCTCGTGCGAAGGGGCAGATCAAGTCGATCACCTTGATGCCGGTTTCCAACACCTCGTTGCCGCCAATTTGGTCTTCGTAGGCTGGCGCCTTACGGTGAATCGGCATCACTTCTTTGGCGTTAACCGGACCTTTCTCGTCGATGGGCGTGCCTAGCACGTCGACGATGCGACCTAGAGTTTCTTCGCCAACCGGAATGGAGATTGGCGCTCCGGTATTGGTCACTTCCAAGCCGCGAGATAGGCCGTCGGAAATGCCCATAGCAATAGTGCGCACAATGCCGTCACCCAATTGCTGCTGCACCTCTAGTGTTAACCCGCTTTCTGCAACAGAAAGAGCGTCATAAACCTTCGGTACATTGTTTCGATCAAACTCTACATCGATGACCGCGCCGATAATTTGTACGATTCGACCGCTACTCATTTCTAGCCTCTTTAGTTCTTTGGTTTAAATAGTCGTTTCTTTGGGTATGGCCGTTCGGGCTATACCGCCGCCGCACCACTGACGATCTCCGCAATCTCTTGGGTAATCGCCGCCTGACGCGCGTTGTTGTAAATTAGCTGTAACTCTTCAATCAGCTTTTCAGCATTTTCTGTCGCGTTTTTCATGGCGATCATTTTGGCCGCTTGTTCGCAAGCCCCGTTTTCGATCACAGCTTGATAGACCTGTGATTCCAGATAACGCAACAACAGACCTTCAATTAACTGTCGGGCATCCGGTTCATATATGTAATCCCAGCGATGCTGATAGGACTCGTCATCACTCGGGTCTAAGGGCAGCAACTGACGAACAGTTGGCGCCTGAGTCATGGTGTTTTCAAAGTCATTGCTGGCTAAGAACAGCTGATCAATGGTGCCTTCAGCGTAGGCGTCCAACATCACGCGAATACCGCCAATCAGATCCGCAATGGCGGGGGTCTCGCCCACATCGGGCATGACCGCCACGATGTTCGCGCCAATGGAGCGGAAAAAAGGACCTGCCTTGTTTCCGATCAAACCCATGTCGATCTCGATGCCCTTGGCGTCAAGCTCGGCCATTTGCTTCATCACAGAGCGAAACAGATTTACGTTCAAGCCACCGCACAGGCCTCGGTCGGAAGAAACCACGATAAACCCAACGCGCTTAACGTCTCTTGCCTGCATAAAGCTGTGAGTAAACTCTGGGTTTGCATTAGCCAAGTGACTAATTACACCGCGTATTCGATCGCTATAAGGTTTACCTTGCTGCATGCGGTCTTGGGTGCGGCGCATCTTACTAGCCGCAACCATTTGCATGGCGCTGGTGATCTTCTGTGTGTTTTGCACACTGCCGATCTTGTTTTTAATCTCTTTGCCGACGGCCATCTTTTATCCTTTCGCGCTAGTTCGATACTGTACTGGTTTAGCCTAGTACGCTTGAGTAGCCTTGAATTTCTCGATGATCTCTTTCAGTGTCGCCACAACGTCGTCGTTATAAGTACCGGTCTCGTTGGTGCTCTGCACGAAGCTTGCGTATTCCGCGTTCATGAAGCTCAGCAGTCCAGCCTCAAAATCCAGCACCTTCTCAACCGGCACGTCTTCTAAGTAGCCTTCGTTAGCTGCGAACAATACGGTGCCCATTTCAGCCACGGACATTGGGGCAAACTGCTTCTGTTTCATCAGTTCGGTCACGCGAGCACCATGCTCCAACTGGCGGCGGGTCGCGTCGTCTAGATCGGACGCAAACTGAGAGAATGCCGCGAGTTCGCGATACTGAGCCAACGCCATCTTAATGCCGCCGGAGATCTTCTTCATGAACGGCACCTGAGCAGAACCACCCACTCGAGATACAGAAATACCGGGACTCATAGCTGGTCGCAGACCAGAGTTGAAGTTCTCTGTCTCCAAGAAGATCTGACCGTCGGTAATGGAAATCACGTTGGTTGGTACGAAGGCAGATACGTCACCAGCCTGAGTTTCAATGATCGGCAGCGCCGTCAACGAACCCGTCTTACCCTTAACCGCACCGCCGGTTTGTTGCTCAACGTAGGCTGCGTTCACTCGTGCAGCTCGCTCTAGTAGGCGGGAGTGCAAGTAAAAAACATCGCCCGGGTAGGCTTCACGTCCCGGCGGACGCTTCAAAAGTAGAGATATCTGACGATAAGCCCAAGCTTGCTTTGTAAGGTCGTCATAGATGATCAGTGCATCTTCACCGGTATCGCGGAAATACTCACCGATAGTGCAACCAGAGTAAGCCGAAATAAACTGCATAGAAGCTGGATCCGCTGCACCCGCCGCCACCACAGTGGTGTATTCCATAGCGCCGTTTTCTTCTAAGGTGCGAACCACGTTGGCAATGGTCGACATCTTTTGGCCGATGGCCACATAAATACACTTAATACCGCTGCTTTTCTGGTTGATGATAGCGTCAACTGCAATAGCGGTCTTACCAATCTGGCGGTCACCAATGATCAGCTCTCGCTGGCCGCGTCCTACGGGAACCATGGCATCGATACATTTAAAGCCTAGCTGGACAGGCTGATCGACGGATTGCCGAGCAATAACGCCGGGGGCTACTTTTTCGATGGGCGAGGTGCCTTGGGCATTCAGCGGGCCCTTGCCGTCAATGGGGTTACCCAGCGCATCGACCACACGACCCAACAATTCTGGGCCCACGGGGACTTCCAGAATTCGACCGGTACAACGAGCAGTCATACCCTCGGTGAGGGCATCGTAATCACCCAAGACCACCACACCAACGCTGTCACGCTCTAGGTTCAACGCCATGCCGTAGAGGCCTCCGTCAAACTCAATCATTTCGCCATACTGAGCCTGAGCGAGGCCGTGAATACGTACGATGCCGTCAGAAACACCAACAATGGTGCCTTCGTTTTGGGCTTCTGCTTTTACATCAAGTCCCTGAATACGGCCTTTGATGATGTCACTGATTTCCGATGGATTCAGTTGCTGCATGCTAGCTTCCTTTTAACTCTGTGTTTTGCATTGACGGTGGCTTCAGGCCGCGCCGTTACTTCTGCACTAACGTTTCAACTAATTTTGTTAACCGGCCTTTCACCGAACCATCGATGACGATGTCACCTGCTCGGATGATCGCGCCGCCAACCAAACCTTGGTCAACCCGCGAGCTGATATTGATCTCTTTGCTGTACTTCGCGTGTAAAGCCGATTTCAGCGTGTCGCTTTGCGCTTGAGTCAATTCGAAGGCGGAGACAATCTCCACATCCAAAGTCTGCTCTTGCTCTGCTCGAAGCTCTTCGAATTGGTCCCGCACCTCGGATAGCAGCGCCAGACGATCGTGCTCAGCCAGTGCCTGTAAAAACGGTCCTGCCTGACTGTCGATCTCATCACCGCACAGCTCTGTCAACTTGGCAGCTTTGTCTTGAGCGGCCAAATCGGGACTGTTCAGCATGTTTTGAACAACGTCATCGTTGCTGGTTGCCACTAAGGTGTCCAAAGATCTGGACCAAACTTCCAAATTGCCCGCGCTCTGGGCCAAATCAAATACGGCGTTGGCGTATGGGCGAGATAGGGTTGCTAGCTCTGCCATGACTTACAGCTCTGCCGCAAGTTTCGTCAGCATCGCTTCGTGCTTAGACGCATCGATGTTGTCTTCAATGACCCGCTCGGCCCCGGCAATAACCAAGGTGGCGACTTCGCCGCGAAGGGTTTCTTTAGCCCGATTCATCTCTTGATCGATTTCGGCGCGAGCCGCTTCTAACAGGCGCTGGCCTTCCTGACGTGCTTCATCTTTGGCTTCTTCAACCATTTGGTTCGCACGGCCACGAGCTTGCTCAATGATCGAACTTGCCTCTGCTTTTGCCGCAGCAAGTTCCGTTTCTGCATTCGTAGCAGCACTGGCCAGCTTTTGATCAGCCTCTTCCGAAGCGCGCAAGCCTGCGGCAATGGCTTCTTGTCGCTCGCGCATGGCGGAACCGACCATTGGCCAGATGTACTTCATACAGAACCAAACAAAGATAACAAACGTTATGCTCTGGCCTAGTAGCGTTGCATTTAGGTTCATCGCAGTTCTCTTCTTATCCGTTTCAAATTTATCGTCTCAATCACCAGTGGGGTCGCGAGGCTCGCCGCGTCTTCCTACCGTCTCCGGCAGACCAGACGCGTCTGGTCTAATGTGACCCTGCCCGCGCCGCTTTCACTGACGTCGGTTTTGCTTGGTCGAATCAAGCTCGACCCAACTCCACCTTCTCTTATCGTTTCTTGGCCGCCCTAGGGTGGCCGAGAGAAGATCGACGCTGGTTACGCGGCTACCGCGAAGACAACGTAGAGACCGATACCAACAGCAATCATTGGAACCGCGTCCACAAGACCCAACACGATGAAGAGCTGAGTACGTAGCATAGGCAGCAACTCTGGCTGGCGCGCAATACCTTCGAGGAATTTACCACCGAGAACACCCACACCAATAGCGGCGCCTACAGCGCCTAAGCCCATCATCAGTCCACCGGCAATAAACAAAAGACCCGTAAGTTCCATTTCAACTCCAATCTAACAGTTAAGGTTCGCGGCTGCGCCGCATTGTGCCCATCTAAAGGCGTATCAATGTTCCTCAGAGTCGTGGGCCTGAGCCAGGTACACGATCGTAAGAACAGCAAAAATAAAAGCTTGCAACGTGATTACTAATACGTGGAAAACCGCCCACACCCATTGCAACACACCGCCAAAAATAAAGAAGCCAATGCCGCCGCCAAACATGAGCGCGATCAGAATGAAGATCATCTCGCCGGCGTACATGTTGCCAAACAAACGCAACCCTAAGGAAAGGGGCTTGGCGATTAAGGACACGAATTCAAGGAGAAAGTTCACTGGAATGGCGAAGATCGAAGGAAAAGGGTGCAGGGTCAGCTCTTTAAGGAACCCAATCGCCCCTTTACATTTAATGCTGTAGTAAATGATCAGTGCAAATACTGATAGCGCCATTGCCATGGTGATATTGGGATCCGTGGAAGGCACCACTTTCATGTGTGAAATGCCCATCAGTACCGCCAACTCTGGTATCCAATCTACGGGCACCAGGTCCATTAGGTTCATCAAAAACACCCAGACAAAGATCGTCATCGCCAAAGGCGCAATTAGATCGTTCTTATAATGGAAAATACTTTGGGTGGTTTCGTCAATGAATTCGACGACCATTTCAACAAAATTTTGCAGGCCGCCGGGTACGCCAGCTGTTGCTGACGCGGCGGCGGTGCGAAAAACGATGGCAAAAACTAAACCCAAGACGATAGACCACACCATGGAATCCACGTTGACGGACCAAAACCCCATTTGAGCGGCTTCAGCGCCGCTGTGAGCGAAGCCCCAGCTACCGTCCGGCAGCTGCCCGTAGGTCAGGTTTGTCAGGTGATGCTGAATGTAATCCGCTGTTGTTTTTGTGCCGCTGCTCATTGCGTCTTTACTGTCCTAATCCTGTTTGTCATGTCTTCTGTCGGGGTCGCCCAAAAGATTGTGCTCTTTTGCTTGATCCACCCGCCACGTGCATTCAACTAAACTCTCGCCTTGCAGCGGCTCTTAGGCCTAATTGCTGCTCTGACTCTCTTTGTCGTCTGGTTTTTCCAACAACGCCCACCAGTAGGACGATTGCCCGGCCAATAGTCCAAGGAAAAACCAAACAGGTTCAACCGGGCCACTCACCAGAACCAGAGCTATCAACACACCGGTACTCAATACCTTTACGACCCCTTGGCCAACTATGCGGCCCGGCTCCATGGTCTGCTGGCTTGTCCATGCAAAATAAGCGCTTGGAATCACCACACAAACCACGCCTGCGCCAAAACTCAACGCACCGACGCCTCCGAATAACACGACGAAAACCATCGTGCCGACCAAACCGATCATCGCCTGTTTCGCGATGACCCCCCAAGGACCGGCTATGCGCAGTATTCTCACGACCGGACTTCAGGCGGCGCGTAGTATAGAGATGGGTTCATCGCCATTCAATTGGATTTAAAGGAAATATTACTCAGGAAGGTCGACACGTTTTAGCAAGCCATCCAGCTCTTCTAGGCTCGAATATTGAATTACTACCTCGCCCGCACCGTTGTTCTTTTGCTTAATCCGTACGCTGGCACCTAAGTGATCCATTAGTCTTCGCTGCAGAGCCTGCACGTCTGGGTCAACATGGGCCGGTGTCTTTCGTTTCACCGTCTTGCCAGATAACAGTTGGCGAACGAGGTTTTCTGTGTCTCTAACGGTTAGTTTTTGACCGACGACGCGCTTAGCAGCATCTTCTTGGGCAGGACCAGAAAGTCCAAGCAGCGCTCGAGCATGGCCCATCTCCAGTTCTCCTGCTTCCAGCGCAGCACGTGCTACGGCCCCTAAATTGAGCAAGCGCAGATTGTTAGCAATGGCTGCACGGGACTTGCCGACAAGGTCTGCTAATTGTTGCTGAGTCAACTCAAACTCGGTTCGCAGCCGCTCGAGTCCAACGGCCTGCTCTAAGGCTCCCAAGTCCTCGCGCTGGATGTTTTCTACCAGAGCTATCGTGGAAGCGTCTTGATCCGACACCTCCCGTTTCACTACGGGCACTTCGGTCAGGCCTGCCCGTTGAGCCGCCCGCCAGCGGCGCTCCCCGGCCATCAACTCATAGCCACCTTGGGGCCTGGACCGCACCACCAAAGGTTGCAGTAGTCCTTGGCTCGCTATGGATGCTGCGAGGTCTTCAAGGGCTTGTTCGTCAAAATGTCGGCGAGGCTGATAAGGACTAGCAATGATTTCTTCAACAAAGACGGTCAACAGACCGTCGCCTTGTTCCGACTCCGGTGCCATCTGTGCTGTGCTTGTGTCGTCCGCCGTTTGGGTGGCCGGTTTTATGCCGGCCGATAGCAAGGCGTCGAGTCCTTTACCGAGTCGAGATTTGCTCATTGGGTTTTCATCGCCTTAATTTTTTCCCTGCGTCGTTCCAACACTTATCGGACCAAACACCAACGACTGTTCGCGCTCCGTTTATGTCGTAGTGCCATGCCGCTTCAGCATTTCGCTGGCCAATGCTTGATAGGCCAGCGACCCTCTCGAACCGGCATCGTACATCATGACCGGCAGTCCATGGCTGGGCGCTTCGGCAAGGCGCACATTGCGGGGCACGACGGTACGGTACACCTTGTCGCCAAAATACTTAATCAATTGTCTCGACACGTCTCGGCTGAGACCGTTGCGCGCATCGTACATCGTTCTCAACAGTCCATCTATTTCCAACCGCGGGTTGGCCTTAGATCGAATACCCTCGACGGTATCCAATAACGCTGACAGGCCCTCCAGCGCATAATACTCACACTGCATGGGTACGAGAACGCCGGTCGCCGACGCCAGGGCATTAACGGTCAGAATGTTCAAGGAGGGCGGACAGTCGATTACGATGTATTCATATATCTGAGCCTGTGCGCTGATCCCTTTCGTAATGACAAACTCCCGCTCGTCGAACTGCAGCAACGCAACTTCCGCCGCGGTGAGGTCGATGTTGGACGGTAATAAATCGTAACCACCGACCGTGGATCGGCGGGCTTCCAAAAGCGTCGCGTCGCCCATTAGCCAGTCGTAAATACTCAGGGGCAAATCGTGTTTGTCGATACCGCTGCCCATGGTGGCATTGCCTTGTGGATCCAGATCAATCAAGAGCACACGCTTGCCCAGACCCGCCAATGCGGCGCTTAGATTCACGCTGGTCGTGGTCTTACCCACACCGCCTTTTTGATTCGCTACCGCGATTACGTGTGTCACTGCGCTGCCGCCTTAATCTGTTGGGGCTGGATTACCCAAGCCCGCTGTTTTGCGTACAACCTGCAAAAAGTGTTCATTGGTCAACCCTGGCACCTGATAAGGGTATTCTACCAAGCCGTTGACTCGCGGTGCCTTCGGTTGCTCCCGGTCCGGATCTGCAACGTGAGAGTAAACGATCAGCTGTCCTTGGGCACTGAGATGCGGCTCCAATACCGGCCATAAACGCTCAACCGGCGCCACGGCTCGGGCAACGATGGTATCGAACACATCTGCCGAACCTAATTCCTCAGGGTCATATAAGTCTCTCTCTTGAACCTGCACATTGCTCAACCCAAGCTCCCGACAGACTAGCTGCAAAAACCTGACCCGTCGGGTCATGCGCTCCCACAAGGTCACGGCGACCTTCGGTTTGGCAATGGCTAGGACGATGCCTGGAAGACCGGGGCCTGTACCAACATCTAAAAGAGTATTACTTTCGATGTGGGGCACCGCAGCCAAACTATCCAGAAGGTGTCGGGGCACCAAGCGCTGTATGTCTTGGCGTGACACTAGGTTCATACCCTTGTTCCACTTTTCGATCAGGTTGGCGAAGCGGTCCAGTTGCTGAACTTGAGCTTCCGTCAGCGGCGCGTTCATTTCTTTGGCGCCACGCTCCAGCAATGACGTTCGATCCTTCAGCGTTCTACTGCCTTATTTTGCATCGCCTTGTTTTGTAACGCTTTGGCATGAACCAACAGAACTGACAGAGCCGCTGGCGTCATACCGGGTATTCTAGCCGCTCTGGCTAAGGACTCTGGGCGGTGGTGATCGAGCTTCTGGCGCAGCTCGTTAGACAACCCTTCTATGTTCAAGAAATCCATTTGGGGCGGTATTTGCAAACCTTCATGGCGTCTGATTTTTTCAATTTCGTCGTTTTGACGCTTTATGTAACCCGCATACTTGGTTTCAATCTCAAACTGTTCCAAAGCGCGGAACGCAACCCCCTGATCTATGTCCATACCAAGTGCTTTCGCCATCATTGGTGCATTAACTTCCGGTCGTTTTAGGCACTCTTCTAGCGTGGTCTCTCGGCGCAGATTCAAAGCCAAGGCAGCAGCTAAATCACTGTTTGGGAAGACTAGGGTTTTTGGAAAGGCCTTTTGGTTTTCGTCCAACACCTGCATTTTTTCGTCAAACGCCGCCTGACGCTGGTGGCTCACCAGTCCCATGGCCAAACCTACGGGCATCAACCGTTGATCTGCGTTGTCTTGGCGCAATCGCAAACGAAACTCGGCGCGGCTGGTGAACATTCGATAGGGTTCCGTTGTGCCGAGGTGAATCAGGTCATCGACCAGTACCCCGATATAAGCCTCATCTCGACGCGGTTCCCAAGGCGTCTTGCCTAACGCTAAACAGGCGGCGTTGACCCCTGCCAACAAGCCTTGAGCGCCAGCCTCTTCATAACCCGTCGTACCGTTGATTTGGCCAGCGAAGAACAAGCCGTCTAAGGCCTTGGTTTCCAGGGTATGTTTTAGATCCCTGGGATCAAAATAGTCATATTCAATGGCATAACCCGGACGAGAAATATGGGCGTTTTCAAAGCCCTTCATGGAGCGAACAAAGGCCAACTGAACCGCAAAGGGTAGGCTGGTTGATATGCCGTTGGGGTAAAGCTCTGTGGTGTTTAATCCTTCTGGCTCGATAAAAATCTGATGGCTGCTTTTGTCGGCAAACCGCACCACTTTGTCTTCGATGCTTGGGCAATACCTTGGGCCAACCCCTTCAATGTTGCCACTGTACATGGCACTTTTTGACAGGTTATCTCGGATGATTTGGTGGGTTTCTTCATTGGTGTGTGTAATGTGACAGTGCACCTGCTGGGGATGATCTTCCCTACGGCTCATCTGGGACATGACAGGTCTTGGATCATCACCGGGCTGATAGTCCAACTGAGAATAGTCCACGGTTCGCCCATCGATGCGGGGCGGAGTACCGGTTTTTAATCGACCTACCCGAAAAGGTAGTGCCCTGAGACGGTCGGCCAAGGCGTTGGCCGGTGCGTCTCCTGCTCGACCACCCGGATGTTGTTCATGACCGATGTGTATTTTCCCGCCAAGGAACGTTCCTGTGGTCAATACCACTGCGGTGGCACGAAAAGTCAGCCCCATTTGGGTTTCGCAACCGACAACCCGGCCATTCTCCACCACCAAGTCGGTTACCGACTGCTGGAAAATCCTTAAATCTGACTGGTGTTCCAAAATGTCGCGAACCGCGTTTCGATACAAAGCTCGATCAGCCTGTGCTCGGGTTGCTCGAACCGCCGGGCCCTTGCTGCCATTTAGCACCCGAAAGTGAATGCCCGCCTGATCCGTCGCTTTGGCCATCACCCCGTCTAGGGCATCTATTTCTGCTACTAAGTGGCTTTTACCGATACCACCAATGGCAGGGTTGCAAGACATTTGCCCTATGGTCTCAATGTTCTGGGTCAATAACAGCGTGCGGGAACCCATGCGTGCGGCAGCAGCAGCTGCTTCGGTTCCGGCATGACCACCGCCAATTACGATAACGTCAAATGTATCTGGAAAATCCATAGCAGTGCTGGGCTTTAAATGGGCGCGCTAGTATAGAGACATGCCTCCGGATTAAAAGTCAGGCTTTTCGAGACTATTTGCCAATACAAAATGAGGAGAAAATTTCACCGAGCAAATCATCAGGTGTCAGCTGTCCAACAATTTCCCCCAATGTCTGATGGGCTAACAGACAGTCCTCGGCGATAAGTTCTGGTCCCATTCGCTGGTTATAGCCATGTGCCGCTCGACCCAGCAAGTCCTTTGTTTTTTGCAGCGCTTGGATGTGACGTTGTCGCGCACTGAAACCCGCGGCTTCGCCAGCGGTGGTCTGGTTTTGAACTAACCGAGCTCCCAACTCTTTGAGACCTGTACCCGACACTGCGGAAACGAAGCAGGCTCGATCATTCCAAGTTGGGTCTAAGGCTGGCTGACCTATATCAACCTTGTTAACCACCAACTGGATATCCTGGGCTGACACCTGCTCTGGATCTACCCCCGTCAACCGAGCCATGCCACGCCAGTAGTCATCTACATCCAATTCAATGGGCGTAGCCAAGAGTGTTTCCGCCGAGACCACCAAGGCGATGGTGTCCGCTTGGCCAATCTGCTCTCGCGCTCGCTCAATGCCAATTTGCTCAACTGGATCATCACTGTCTCTAAGACCAGCTGTGTCGACGAGTCGCAACGGTTGTCCTTCGATTACTACATCAACCTTCAACAGATCCCGAGTTGTGCCAGGAATCTCTGTCACAATGGCTGCTTCTTCTCCCGCCAACGCATTGAGAATACTGGACTTACCCACATTGGGTGCACCAACAAGTGCAACAGTAATGCCCTGACTCAATCGACGACCCTGTTCCGCTTGGTCAATCAGTACGTTTAGGTCTCCGATCAATGCAGCAATGGTCTCGGCCACTTTGGCCTGCTCTAAAATCTCAATGTCCTCATCGGGAAAGTCGATGGCCGCTTCCACTTCAATGCGCATTCGCAGCAACCGGTCCGCAAGTGCCGTGACCTTGGTTGAAAACACCCCCTGAAATGATGAAAGCGCAGCCTTTGCTGCGGATCGGGATTTAGCTGCAATCAAATCCGCAATGGCCTCAGCTTGAACCAGATCCAACTTACCGTTGAGAAAGGCTCGCTCACTGAACTCTCCCGGCCGAGCTAACCGAGCTCCTGCGTCGCAGAGCGCCTGCAAGATCGCCTGCTGAACCACGGGACTACCATGGCCCTGCAGTTCCACAACGTCCTCGCCGGTAAATGAGTTGGGACCGGGAAACCAAAGGGCGATTCCATCATCCAGCGGTTCCCCAGACACGCTAAACATGCCGTAATGAGCCGATCGCGGGGATAGCTCCTTGGCAAATAGCGTTTGAGCTGCTTCTTTTGCTCCGGGCCCAGAGAGACGAACAATACCCACGCCCCCTTCACCGGGCGGAGTCGCTACAGCACAAATCAAATCGTTATCTAACGAAGACATACCCAGTCCACCCCATTAGAGCGCGGCAGGGCTCACTTGGTTTTTGCTGCCTGCTCTCGCTCAACTTGTCGATACACATAGGTTTGCTGGGCCAAAGACAGTAGATTGTTCACCAACCAGTAGAGCACCAAGCCAGCTGGGAAAAACAAGAAGAGTACTGTGAACATGATGGGCATCAGCTTCATCATGCGAACCTGCATGGGATCGCCAACTTGAGGGTTCAGCGCCTGCATAAGGTAAGTACTTGCGCCCATCAATAACGGCAAAATGAAGTAGGGGTCCATGGCCGCCAGGTCTTCGATCCAAAAGATAAAAGGCGCCTGGCGAAGCTCAACTGATTCCAACAACACCCAATACAGTGCCAAAAACACTGGCATTGGCAGGAGCATGGGCAAACAGCTACCCAAGGGATTTGCCCCTTCTTTTTGGTACAGCGCCATCATTTCCTTGGATAGCTTTTCTCGATCATTGGCGTAGCGTTCTTGTAAGCGCTTCATGGCGGGCGCCACTCGGCGCATATTGGCCATGGATCGATAACCTTTCGCTGAAAATCCGGCCAGCAGCCCTTTCACTAACACCGTTAGTAGAATAATAGCCAAACCCCAATTGCCGACGATGTCGTGGAAAAACGTTAGGGCCTTAAACAGGGGAATGGCTATCCACCACAAAAAACCATAGTCCACGGTCAAATTCAGATGAGGTGATATCTCTTCTAAAACCACCTGATCCTTGGGACCGGCATAAAACTCCGACGTCCAGCGGCCGGTAACCCCAGGCTGTATCGTCTGGTTTTGACCAGTGAAACCAAATAGGTAGTAGCCATCGGATGTTTTTCTGGCGTGGTAAGACGTGTCTTGATCGTCAGGCGCTATCCAGGCAGAAATAAAGTAGTGCTGCAAAAAGGCCATCCAGCCCCCAACAGTGGTCGCCTGAAAGTTGCCTTCATCTACATCATCGAAATCAACTTTTTGATAGTTGTTTTCCGCGGTGGTTAGCGCGGCACCTAAATAAGGCGAGGGCGCTAACGGAACCGTCTCGTCCGTGGGCGGTTCCAGCCTGTCGCGCTTAATTTGGGACAACATGCGCATGGTTTTTGGAACGCCACTACTGTTCGTCACCTCGTAGATCACGTCTACAAGATGACTGTCTTGGCGAAAATTGAAGGTTTTTGTTACATCAACCCCATTACGGCTAGTGGTTAAAACAAGAGACCCGGTGTCATTGACCACTAAATTTCTCACGGAGCTGTCATAGAGCGGGCGCTCGCCGGTCTTATCGATACCATCTGCGCCGATCAAGGCACTTTGGGCAACATATGTATGTGTTTGGCTTTGATCCAACAGCAAGTAAGGGGTTTCTTCTTGATCCAGAGCAACAGGAAAGGTGGGCAATTGGACGCGCACTATGTCTCCGCCAAGTAAGTCGATCCACACTTTTAATGCAGCGCTTTCTACCGTAACCAAGCGGTCCGAACTGGCCCCTTGGACAACATTAACAGCCACGTTTTGAGTCAACGGGGCTGCGGGCGGAATGTCCATGTCATTGGGTTCTAGGACCTCAGAAGCAACGGCCGCTTGTTCTTGATTCATGCCGCCTTGTGCTATTACCGGCGCATCAGTGTAGACCATGGGGGTTTTGGCAGCCTCCATGTCGTCGTTCCAAGCTAGGATCAGCAAATAAGCTGTGGCTGCCATGCCAATAAGTAGCACGATCCTTTGAATTTCTGGAGGTAACATAACCTAAATTCCTTAACGCCGGTCCACGGCAAGTGTTTGACTAATCTATCGATCCATCAGTATTTGGCTTTGGCACAAAATCCACACCGCCCTCGGTCCAAGGATGGCATCTTGCTAGTCGCTTAGCGGCAAGGGCACCACCTGTCAGCGGGCCATGTGTCTCTAGGGCCTCCATGGCGTAATGGGAGCAGGTTGGATGAAAACGACATCTGGGTTGAACGAACGGACTAATCATCACCTGGTAGCATCGCACTAAACACTTGAAACCAACGGAGATGGCAGTTGATACCTGTGATGCTGTAGCGCTAACCAAGCGCTGGGGTACGTCCGATGGCATGTTCATATCTTTTCTTTTGGCGTCTGATGCATCATGTTATCGAAGCACTGAGCTACCGTGTTCCGCAGTTCTCCATCGGTTACCGCTCCGGTGACATGAACAATGACATCCAGCGGTAGCAACCGGGTCTGAGCTAACCTAAATTGATCGCGAATGATGCGCTTTATCCGATTTCGTCTGACCGCAGTCCGGTTACCTTTCTTCGGCACAATTACCCCAAGTCTCGGGGCGACGAAATCGTTTTCTAGGCAACGTACACGAATTACGCCGTGACGACGAACGAATCGGCCGCGTTTAAAAACCTGAGTGAATTGCTGGGCGTGCAGCAGTCTGCGGCATCGGGGAAACGTTTCCGTCGAGATGGCAGACTAGACCGTAAGACGCTTTCGTCCTTTCGCGCGTCTGGCGTTTAGGACTTGACGTCCAGCCTTGGTAGCCATTCGCGCACGAAACCCGTGAGTTCGTTTACGCTTTAGATTACTTGGTTGAAATGTTCTTTTCATGGCAAGGCTCGTGTGTCTTAGACAGTTGGTGAGTCAATTGAATCTCAAAATTTCGTTAAATTAAGCTCACGAAATCCCGAGGGCCGGCGATTTTATGAACAGATCCTAAGAGTGTCAATTAAATAGAATTATAAATAAGTATTTGTTGTTGTTTGTTAAGGAAGCGAATTTCTGTGGGTAAACCGGTCTAGCAGGCATGGAGCTGCGACTTTGCGTGCTCTTTAGCTTGTGAACAACCCATTGACGACAGGGGTTCAAGTTCGGGATAACTCGAGACAAAAAAGTTATCCACAGGTTCTTAAGTTTTTTGCGCACAGCGTAGCAGCTTGTGATTCGTCAACAGCAAGGAAGCTATGCGCCCTAAACCCCTGATTCTGTGTACTTCGTAAAATAAAACTCTTTTTTCGTCGTGACGGCATAGCGTCTACCCAGAGCATGAGCATAGAATCTCTACTGGTTCGGATAAACCATATGCAAAGCATTGGGTTTGAATGACGCCCGGCGGGATTGATGAGTATCGGGTACGTGTAATTGCTTTAGCAGCTACAGGCCAGGTTTACTTGCGAAAGTGTCTGGTGGAGCAAAACCGAACGGAAGAGGTTTGAAACGAATGTCGATAGGGGGCATGAACGAGTGAAAGAAGCAATTTGGCAAAAGTGCTTAGGCCAGCTTCAAAGTGAGATCAGCGGAGATCAGTTCGAAACGTATCTGCGTCCCCTTCAAGCGGATTTTAGTAAAGGTAACCTGACGCTGCTTGCGCCAAACATATACGTCGAAGACAAGGTTCGTTCGACCTACCTCGCAAGAATCAGCGAGTACTTCGAAGCGTCGAGTGAACAACAGGACGTGCTTTTGTCCGTTGGAGGCATGAGGGAAGCACAACCTTTGCGAGCAGAGGCAAAGGGCAGCTTCGGTTTGACGACTTCGGGCTCGCCAGCTGGAAGCCAAGTGAACCGCCTCAGACATGGAGAACAGCTAGTCAAACCCTCGCATAACCTAAACGGCGACTTCACGTTTGATTCTTTTGTCGAGGGCAAATCTAACGAGTTGGCTAAGGCGGCGGCTTCCCAGGTGGCGGATAACGCTGGCCAAAGCTACAACCCGCTATTGATGTATGGCGGTGTTGGGCTAGGTAAAACGCACCTAATGCAAGCTGTTGGGAACGAAATTCTTCGTCGAAAACCCGACGCTAGGGTGATGTACCTGCACTCTCAACGATTCGTACAAGACATGGTGAAAGCACTACAAACAGGCACCATGCAGGATTTTATGCAGTTTTATCGATCTGTGGATGCCTTGCTTATCGACGATATTCAGTTTTTCGCCAAGAAACTAAGGTCACAAGAAGAATTCTTTCATTTGTTTAACTCGCTGCTAGAGCGTGGTCAGCAGATGATTTTGACCAGTGATAAGTACCCACGAGAAATAGACGGATTAGAAGATCGTTTGAAGTCCCGCTTCGTTTGGGGCCTTACCGTTGAGGTAGAAGCACCGGAGTTAGAAACTCGGGTCGCTATTTTGATGAAAAAAGCCGAAGCAGAAAGGGTGCCTTTAGATCAGGAAGTGGCGTTTTTCATTGCAGAACGAATACGCTCGAATGTAAGGGAACTTGAAGGTGCTTTGCGTCGAGTTATTGCCAACGCTCGCTTCACTGGTAGCCGCATATCCATCGAGCAGGTAAAGCGAGCGCTTCGGGATCTATTTGCGATTCAAGATCGACAGATATCCATCGACAACATTCAAAAAACGACCGCCGAGTACTTTAATATCAAAGTCGGAGACCTTTTGTCTAAGCGACGCAGTCGGACAATAGCCAGGCCTCGCCAGTTGGCTATGGCCATCGCAAAAGAATTGACCAACCATTCACTTCCAGAAATAGGTGATGCGTTTGGGGGCAGGGATCATACGACGGTGTTACATGCGTGCCGAAAGGTAGCGGAGCTTCGAGCAACCAATGCAGACATTGCGGAAGACTATCGAAATTTGTCACGTTTGCTCAGCGGTTGATTCGTAGAACTAGGCCGATAAACCGGACTTAGCGCAGGGGTGCCGATGTTTGGGTATGCTCAGAGGCCAACTTCCATCGCTAGAGGCTGAAGAGCGCTGTTACAACCTTCTCTTAAGACAAAAGGGGGATGCGTAGCGGCGCTGAGACGCGTAAAAGATTACTATTGGATCCAATTGGCAAACCAAGGAAGAAAGGGTCGCGACGATGAAATTTACAATTCCCAGAGAAGTCCTGTTAAAACCGCTTCAACTAGTCACCGGGGTGGTAGAGCGTCGACAGACGTTGCCGGTTTTGGCGAATTTGTTGATCAAAGCCGATGACAGCGGTTTGTCCTTAACGGGAACAGATCTTGAGGTTGAGATGGTTGCGCATTGCAGCGTTCCAGTGGAACAACCAGGCGAGGTGACGATTCCGGCGCGAAAGCTTGCGGATATTTGGCGCGCGCTACCAGACGGCGCAGAGGTTTCCGTGGTCGTAGATGGCGAGCGCGCCACCATTAAGAGTGGTCGCAGCCGATTCACCCTAGCAACTCTGCCGGCCGGCGATTTTCCTAAAGTAGAAAGCGGCGATTCCGATGTTGTGATTTCGCTGCCTCAAAATCACGTTCGTAAGCTCATCGATCAAGTCAGCTTCGCCATGGCGCAACAAGACGTGCGGGTATTCCTGAACGGTATGTTGCTTGAGGTAGATGGCTCAACAGTCAGAGCGGTGGCAACAGACGGCCATCGGTTGGCTATGGCTAGCAAGGCGTGTGAAACCAGCAAAGGCGCCGATGCGTTGATGCAAGCCATTGTACCGCGCAAGGCGGTGGTGGAAATGGGCCGGTTGCTGGATGAGGAAGATGAGAATCTGTCCATCCAGTTCGGTGCTAATCACCTGAAAGTCACCAAGGGAGCGGTGACAATGACGACTAAGCTGGTCGATGGCCAGTTTCCGGATTATGAAAAGGTTGTGCCGAAAGACGCTTCCCGAGTTCTGTCCGGGGACCGAGAAACTCTGAAGCAAGGCTTCCAACGAGCGTCGATCTTATCCAACGAAAAGTATCGGGGTGTGCGCCTGAATATTTCGCCGGAATCCCTGACGATCCAAGCGAACAACCCAGAGCAAGAAGAGGCCGAGGAAACCGTACCGGTACAGTTTTCTGGTGATCAGTTGGAAATCGGTTTTAACGTCAGCTACCTTTTGGACGTGTTGTCCGTGGTGGACAGCGACGGTGTTCAAATAAGCGTCAGTGACGCTAACAGTTCGGCATTGCTGGAATCGGCGGAAGATGACGGGGCGGTGTACGTTGTTATGCCGATGAGGCTCTAGTCGGGAACGTTCTTGTATCTCGCCAACCTTTACGCGGCGCGCTTTCGGAACATTGCTGAAACAAACCTGTCACTAAAAAACGGCATAAACCTACTTTATGGTGCCAACGGGGCGGGTAAAACGGCGGTGCTGGAAGCCATATTTATGTTAGGCCGCGGCCGCTCATTTCGATCCTCTCAAAATTCCCAGTTGATTCAAAACGGCCACTCGGACTTGGTGGTGAGAGGGGAAGTACAGGGTGAAAGCACTAGCCATGTTTTAGCTAGGCAAAAAGGCTTGTCGGGGCTTAATCAAGCCCGCATCGATGGAGAAAACGCCAGCCGCCAATCCCGATACGCTGAGATACTACCCTTGCAAGCGCTGCTGCCGGGGATCTCTGATCTCGTGCTGGACGGACCGGGTATTCGCCGAGAATTTATGGATTGGGGCTTGTTCCACGTGGAACAACAGTACTTGCCAGCAGCTAAACGATTCCGTCGAGCCTTGTCTCAACGTTCCGCCTGGTTAAAAGAGCATTCAGACCAACCCTTCCAAACTGATCCTTGGGTGCAAACTTTGGCTGCGGCGGGGGCTGAGATGGCTCAAGGGCGAAAATCATTCGTCGGCCAGCTGAACGAAAGGCTTGGCGCAACACTGGAGGCGCTGGGCGTTGAGTTTAAGTGCCAGCTTGCTTACACCGGTGAAGATTTCACCGAAGGTGAAACGAAGGCCTTAAATGTTTTGGAAAAATCGTTTGATCGGGATCGACGTTTCGGGGCCACGCAAAACGGCCCCCATCGGTCTGATATGGCAATATTGGTGGATGGCGTGCCGGCGAGAACCGTGGTTTCTCGAGGGCAGGCCAAGTTGATTGCCAGCGCCCTCGTACTCACTTATGCAGGGGTGCTGACGGCAAAAACCGACAAGCAGCCAATCTTGCTCTTAGATGATCTGGGGGCAGAGCTAGATTCCTTCCACCGGGAACGGTTCTTTCACCAACTGGACACCATGGATTGCCAAGTCATTGCCACTACAACCGAAGAACCGAGGGATCTGGTGGGGTCGTCGGTATTTGATACGGTGCAAGTGTTCCATGTGGAACAAGGCACTATCTTTCAGAAATAGATACGGTTTTATGGTAACTTGCAGCCAAAGTCGCCGCTTATTTTAGGGAATCTTGCATGTCAGACGAAAACAGCTACGACTCAGGTAGCATTAAGGTGCTCAAGGGCTTAGATGCGGTACGCAAACGGCCTGGAATGTACATCGGTGACACCGAAGATGGCACCGGCTTGCACCACATGGTTCAGGAGTTAGTGGACAACTCCATTGATGAAGCGCTGGCGGGACATTGCGACACGGTATACGTAACCATGCACCCGGAAGAGGCGATCACGGTGCGGGACAATGGCCGAGGCATTCCCGTTGATATGCACCCAGAAGAAAAGGTCAGTGCGGCAGAAGTGATCATGACGACGCTGCATGCCGGCGGTAAATTTGACGATAACAGCTATAAAGTGTCCGGCGGCTTGCATGGCGTTGGTGTTTCTGTCGTTAACGCGCTGTCCGACGAATTACGTTTGACCGTGCGACGGGACAACAAGGTGTATCAGCAAACTTACGCTCACGGCGTGCCTGTAGCGCCCTTGGCAGAAACCGGAGAAACCCAGGAGCGGGGTACTGAGTGTTATTTCAGACCCTCGCCAGAGACGTTCCATAACATTAAATTCCAATACGAAATCTTGGCTAAACGCCTGCGTGAGCTAGCGTTTCTCAATTCTGGCGTCTCCATCGTGCTGAAAGAAGAGCGCAGCGGTAAGGAAGATACATTCTTATACGAAGGTGGGCTGAGAGCCTTTGTCGAGTATTTAAACCAAAACAAGCAGCAGCTTAACGAGGTTTTCCATTTCAGCACCCAACGAGAGGACGGCATTGGGGTAGAAGTGGCCATGCAGTGGAATGATACATTTCAGGAACAAGTTTTTTGTTACACCAATAACATCCCTCAAGGCGATGGCGGTACCCATTTGGCGGGTTTTCGAGGCGCCCTGACGCGCACCCTTAATACCTACATTGAGAACGAAAACCTTATCAAGAAAGCGCAAGTAAACACTACGGGCGATGACGCTCGAGAAGGCATAACGGCAGTGGTTTCCGTTAAAGTTCCGGATCCTAAGTTTTCATCGCAAACGAAAGATAAATTGGTGTCCAGTGAGGTAAAAACCGCGGTAGAACAAGAGCTTAGCAAGTTTTTTGCCGATTACCTTGCCGAACACCCTCAGGACGCTAAAGCCGTGGTAGGCAAAATGATCGACGCGGCCCGGGCGCGGGAGGCGGCGCGTAAGGCCCGAGATATGACTCGGCGTAAAGGCGCCTTGGACATTGCGGGTCTACCAGGAAAGTTAGCGGACTGTCAGGAAAAGGATCCGGCGCTGTCCGAGCTGTTTTTGGTGGAGGGTGATTCCGCTGGCGGGTCAGCCAAACAGGGCCGAGACCGCAGAACCCAAGCGATATTGCCGCTGAAAGGTAAAATCCTGAACGTAGAAAAGGCCCGATTCGATAAAATGCTATCGTCTCAGGAAATCGGGACGTTAGTGACCGCGTTAGGCTGTGGGATTGGCAAGGGGGAATTTGATCCGGACAAGCTGCGTTATCACAACATCGTAATCATGACCGATGCCGATGTTGACGGTTCACATATCCGCACGTTGCTGCTGACCTTTTTCTTTCGTCAAATGCCCGAGCTATTCGAGCGAGGACATATTTACATCGCCCAACCCCCTTTGTACAAGGTGAAGAAAAACCGTCAAGAACGGTATGTGAAAGACGACGACGAGTTGAAAGACTACTTCCTTGGTATGTCCCTTCAGGATGCAAAGCTATTTGTGAACCCAGAAGCACCGGCTATACAGGGGGAAGCATTGGAAACGTTGATTGTTGCTTATCAATCCCTCATGCAAACGTTGGCGGATTCCAAGCGTAAATACCCAGAAGAGCTGACTCAAGCCTTAGTAAAAGTCGAAAAACTGACCCCGGAACTGATGGCTGATGAACCGGCCATGGTGAACTGGGGGGCATCCCTGGTGGAACTGTTGCGCCAGAATCCAGATGCGAACCCAGCCGTTAAAGTGGTTTTTGACCAAGAAACCAAGGTCTATGTGCCAGAGATTACCCTTTTGCTAAAAGGTGTCGCGGAAAAAATAGCGTTGCCTTTAAACTTTCTGAGTGGCCCCGAGTACCGGGCAATTTCCGCGATGATCGATCAAATTCAAGGTTTGTTGGAATCCGGCGCCTATGTCCAACGAGGTGAGCGACGCAGCGATATTGTCCATTTTTCCGATGCCTTTGACTGGCTGCAGAAAGAGGCTCGACGCGGTGTGGACTTACAGCGCTACAAGGGGCTGGGAGAGATGAATCCGGAACAGCTTTGGGAAACGACCATGGACCAATCTGTTCGCCGGATGCTGAGAGTCTCTGTGGACGATGCCATCGGTGCTGATCAGATGTTCACGACATTGATGGGCGATCATGTAGAGCCTCGGCGCGAATTTATCGAGAAGAATGCGCTTTCTGTGGTGAATTTGGACGTATAAGCCAAGTTCACTAAGGGCAGGATAACGAATATGGCCTCCGCTCAACCCAAGTTTCGTTGTGGTTGGTGCGATTCCAGCGATTTGTATCGTCAATACCACGACGAAGAGTGGGGCGTGCCGCTTACGGATGAACAAGCGCTCTTTCGTCTGTTGATGCTAGAGGGCCAACAGGCTGGATTGGCTTGGATTACCGTATTGAAAAAACGGGCCCATATGGATCAACTTTTCCGCCATTTTGACATCGACTTTCTGGCCGCCAAAGGGAAGGAACGCATTG
>ERZ1047472.352-NODE-352-length-42150-cov-5.688419_pt1 | contig 42150 bp, 43 predicted proteins | sample MGYA00383095_ERZ1047472 | MGnify/ENA primary metagenome ERZ1047472 (study PRJEB29581, sample SAMEA5548365) | metagenome | biome: marine; feature: coastal; material: water | depth 1 m | study: Short-term variability in the microbial, nano- and picoplankton dynamics... | reverse complement strand
AGAACTTTCGGCTGAAAAACATAGACTCGAATGAAAGAAATTAATTGTCGTTGACCCACAGATAACACTCCTCCTCTTTCACCAACGTTGTAATCATATCCGTCAGGAAGTTTCAAGATAAACTTATGCGCATTAACTGCCTTAGCTGCATCAATTACCTGTTCTCTTGTTATGTTCGGGTCGCCCAACGTAATATTGTTGTGAATGCTGTCTGAGAAAAGAAATACATCCTGCAGAACGATAGAAATATTACTGCGTAAATGCTTTAAATCAATATCTTGAATGTTCTTTTCGCCCAGGAAAATATTTCCTTTTTGAAAATCGTAAAACCGACCAATTAAATTTACGATCGATGATTTTCCAGCACCAGTGGCTCCTACAAAAGCTACAGTTGAACCGGCTTCGATGGTTAAATCAATATTCTTCAGAACATACTCTTCCTTTTTGTAGGCAAAATAAACATGCTGAAAGCGGATGTCTTTGTTGAAATCAACATTGGTATTACTGCCATTGTTTTGAACATGTTCATTTAAATCCAATATTTCAAATACACGTTCTGCTCGCACTGTACCCCGTTGAAGCACATTAAATTTATCTGCCAATTGCCGTATAGGGCGATACATCATGTTTATCCACAAGGTAAATGCTATAATTTGGCCATACAGACTTCCTTCACCGGTCAATGACTCACCACCAACTTGAAAAGCACCCCAGACCAAAAGGAATGCAATAGACAAAGAACTTAGCATTTCCACTACTGGGAAGAAAATGGAGAATGCCCAAACAGCATTAATATGTGCTTGTCGGTGACCTTTGTTTATCTCTTTAAAAGCTGCATATTCTTGCTTCTCTCTGGAAAACAACTGAACAATCGCCATTCCTGAAATTCGCTCTTGAACAAAGGTATTCAACTTGGTCACCTGCATTCTTTCCAATTGGAAAGACTTCTGCATTGCTCGAGCAAAAATACGGGTAGCAAAGAGTAGTATTGGTATTGGAAGTAAAGCCAACAGGGTGAGTTTGGCGTTTACCGAAACCATAATGCCCAACACGAAGAGCAAGGTAATAATGTCGCCCATAATATCTATCAAACCAGCCGAAAATACCTGACTCACAGCTTCTAAATCAGAAACTACACGTGTAACCAAAGCTCCAATCGGTGTGCGGTCGAAGTATTGCATTTTGAAAGAAATAACATGCTTGTACAGCTTCTTTCGAAGGTCACGAACTATATTTTGCGCCAATAAATTGGAAAAATACGAACTAGTAAATTGCAGAACCGACTCCATAATCAACATACCGATTATGATTAAAGTCCATATCAACAACATCTGACCGTTCTGACCTTGAACGACATACTTGTCCACCATGTCACCAATAAACTTTGGACGCAATGCTGAAGAAGCGGCAATCAGCAGTCCTGCGCCAAATGCAAGCACAAAAATTGCTTTATAAACTTTTGCATACGCAACCAATCGAAGGAAGATTTTAGTATTAAGTTTTGCTTTTTCTGCCATGGCGGTGCAAATTTACCTATTTTAGAGAGGAAATAGATGCTTTATTTAATCTTAACAATCATTTTGAATAGTAGTTCCAACCAACTGAAAGTTTTACTATATCTTTAACAAAAGATTTTAACCTCATGATACACCAGTTATCAGACAATCATACTTTGTTCAACACATTTTTAGCTGAAATGCGCGACGTGAAAATTCAAAATGACCCTTTGCGTTTTCGTAAAAATCTTGAACGAGTTGGAATGATAATGGCGTATGAGGTTTCAAAAGTTTTGAAATACAAGGAAAAAGAGGTTTCAACACCTTTGGGAATAGCTGATTGTTTCTTGATTGAAGACCAACCCGTTTTGGCAACTATTCTCAGAGCTGGATTAGGTATGCACCTCGGTTTCTTAGAAATGTTTGATCGTGCCGAAAATGCGTTTGTTTCTGCATATAGAAAACACTCAACTGCCGAAGATTTTGATATCCATGTTGAATATATGGCCTCGCCAAATATACAAGATAAAGTATTGATTATTTCAGACCCAATGTTGGCGACAGGAGGTTCAATGCATATGGTATACGAAGCTTTAATGGAGAATGGAACACCTTCCAAAACAATCATTTGCTCAGCAATTGCAGCACCAGAAGCTTTGATTTTTCTGCAAGATAAATTACCAAAAGACACGCTTTATTATGTTGGTGCTATTGATAAAAAGTTGACAGCCAATTCTTATATCGTACCTGGAATGGGTGATGCAGGAGATTTAGCTTACGGTTCAAAAAACTAGTAAATGAACTGGGGAGCCATAATCGGAATATTCTTTTCAGCTTTTATCAAATTTATGTTTGCACCATTTGTTTCAGCGCGTGTAGGACTGGATTTTTACACCACTTGGATTGTTGTTTTTTCAGGTGGATTAGTCAGCGCTTTTGTTTTCTATTTTGCGAGCGAATATTTTACGAAACGCAATCATGACAAAAAAATAAAAAAGTACAAGGAAGCACTTCAATCTGGTAAACCTTTGAAATTGAAAAAAAGCTTTACGAAAGTGAATAAATATTTGGTGAAATTCAAACACTCCATTGGACAAAAGGGAATTTGTGTACTTGCACCCTTGTTTCTTTCCGTACCAATTGGAAGTATTGTTTGCGCAAAATTTTACGGGAAAAGCAAAAAAACTTTCCCTATAATCGTATTTGGCTTGGCGATGAATAGTTTTATTCTCAGCATATTAGCCTTTACAATATTTAAATAAATGAAAGATTATCATCTTTTCTTCGATTTAGACCATACTCTGTGGGATTTCGAAACGAATTCCAAAGAGGCACTCAAACTTATTTTCAAAGAAAGTGGTCTTAACGAACAAATTAAAGAGTTTTCGAGTTTCCATATGGCGTACAAAAATGTCAACAGAAAGTTGTGGCGGATGTATGGTGTTGGCCAAGTGACGAAAGAAGTTTTACGCTCGAAACGCTTTATTGATACTTTGGCTAATTTTAATATAAAAGACACAGCACTTGCTGAGAAATTGAGCCAAGATTATTTGGATATTTCTCCATATCAGAAAAATTTGTTTCCCGGTGCGATAGAAATGCTAGATGGGCTCAAATCTCAGAATTATCAGATGCACATCATCACGAATGGTTTCAAGGAGGTACAACATATAAAACTTCGTGAGGCAGGTTTGAAACCTTATTTCGATGTTATTTTGTGCTCTGAAGAAGTTGGGGTGAATAAACCTAATCCACTGGTTTTTAATCATGCAATGGATAAGGCGGGTGTTCTAAAAGACAAAAGTGTGATGATTGGAGATGATTATCATGTAGACTATCGAGGTGCTCTAGATGCTGGAATGAAGGCCGTTTTCTTTAATCATCGCGGGAATCAAAAAATCAGAAAAGAGGATGTGGCGATTAATCAATTATCGGAACTACAAGGACGTCTCTCTTCGATTCTTAAGGATTAAAACTTTTTTTGCAATTTCAATTTTGTTTTCTTTAAGCTTTCGTCCATCCAAATGGTGATTGTCAATTTATTCTTATTGAAGAATCCGAAGTTATAATTCAGATAGTTGGGTAAGGCATTTTCGATATTGGTAAAATTCAATTTCCGAGCCTTCGACATAAACTGATGCTCGGTATTCGCTGAGTTATTAAAATTTTGGATACCCGTTTCCAACGTATAAAACAATCTATTGTTCGCTAGTTTTATTCCCAATTTTTCCACCTTCACCGTATCACCAATTTTATTCGTTCGATATCCAGCCCCAACCAATTGCCCATTTTCGATTTCCCACACTTCGTAGCCACTGCCTTGAGCGTAAACCCATGTTCCTGGCAAATGTTTGGCTTTGCCTTTGATTTGTGAAAAAACAGTTGTGAAACTGAAGATTAAAATTGACGTGAGAAGAATTTTATTGAATTGCATATAATTTAAGATCTTGTAACCAAATAGCACCTTTTTCTGGATTCCAGCAATATATTTTGAACTGATCAGAATCCTTTAGTTCATCAAAAAACGAAAAAGCGGCAAACATATTCTTCATTTCCGAACTTTCATTTAATCGTTGCTGATCGTATGCCATGTAATACAGCGGTTTCCCATGCAATTGAAGACTCGCACCATTTTTATCTACCGCCTCAATTACAAAATAAAAGGAAGTCGCGTTTCTGATTTTCCCTTTTGTTTCTATCGTAAAATACCAATCCGAGCAAAAAGTTCCATTGCGCAATTCTTTCACTGAAACAAACGTTTCATTGATATATTCTTGCCCTTCAAAGAAACCTCCTTTTCTTAAGGTTCGAAGCACTTGTTTCTTTGGAATGCCAGGTGAAATTCTCTTTTCCTTTTTTGAAAAAAGATATTGTCCACTATTGAAATAACTTTGATACCAATTGATCTGTGGAAATTCTTGACGGATACACTCCAGGTACATCGGCACATGATAATTGTTCGTCCAACTGTAAGAAAAATATTCTTTGTCCGATTCTTTCGCTCTGTCATTCAATACATAAATCGCATCAGGACTCGCCCAATCTTTAATTAACTCTTCAACCGAAGAATCTTTCAAATAATAATTTAAATAATCGAAATTGTTGGTGTTGTACGCCAAAGTCATATTCTGTTTTCCATGTTCTTTTTCTAAGGCTTTTAGATTTGTCGCCTGTTTCTTAAACTCGCCATAATGAACAGGTTCAAATAATTTATAGACTAAAATAGAATGAATTGAAAAGATACATGCAATAATCAAAGGCACGTATTTTCTAAGGGATTGATTCTCCTTTTCTCTTTTCTCCAAAACCAAAGGACCAATTAATCCAAAGAAGGCGAATGGAAGAATGAATTGGAAAACCAATTCACGAAGAATCGGTGTATAAAATATTGAAATGATATAAGCTACAATAGATATTACCAGGGTAACTATAATGGCAAATCCTTGATGCGAATTAGGTTGTGAGGTGCCTTTTTTTACAAAGTAAATCAGGCCAAATCCAAAGAGTAACATCCAGATGGAATTTTGGAAAAGCAATTTTGTAAACTCGAAAAACCAAAAGAAATTGGGTTTCCCTAACCACCCCAAACCGCCTTGACTGAGTTGCTCTAAGGTTATGGACAAATGCAGTATACCGAACAATCCCAATGCGATAAGTCCAGCTGTCACAAGTAGTTTTCTTGATTCTTTTTCGACATAAAAAAGTCCGACTGCACCTAACAATCCTACGCTCAAAAATGCGAAATAATGAGAAGTCATCGCTCCGAAAAAAGCCAAAACGAGCCAAACAACCTTCAACAAACCAAAATTGGATCGTCTTTCTTTCAGACGGAGGATTAAATAAAAGGCCAATAACAAAAAGAAAACACCGCTATTATAGGGCCTTGCGGTTGATGTATTTACGATTAGGAATCCGAGCGAGACATAAAAGGCCGAAATGATTAAACCTGTATATTTCGTGTAGAAACGGCAAGCAATTCGATAGATCAGCGACAGATTTATAGCAAAGAACAACAAAGATGTGGCTCGTAAACTGAATTCCGAATCTCCAAAAAATCGCACCCAGTAATATAATAGCACTTGATAAAACGCAGGATGCATGTCACCCTGACTAACGCCAGCCGACCAAAACTCGGGTCCCATTGGGAAACGAGTTCGATACCAAGCACTTAATTCATCGTTTGATAATCCTTGAAATGCAATAAAAAGTACGCGTAAAACCAATCCTACAAAAAGCAGGAGAAAAAATATTTTATGATTTTTCCAAAAATTAAGTATTGACATTTTGCCCGTATAATTCTTGACGCGTTTTCTCGTAAAGTGCCATTCCAACAGAAACTCCAACGTTCAACGATGCAATTTCACCGCGCATTGGGATTCTTGCTTTTATATCCGATAAATTTAAAAGATCACTGGTAATTCCATCTTCTTCTGAACCGAAAATCACAGCAACATTTCCTCTGAAATTTGCTTCATATAAAGGTACATTCCCTTTTTCGGTGCACGCAATCAATCTTAATCCCGATTGTTGCAGATAAAAAAGACTGTTTTTTAAATCATTCGTGCGACAAACTGGAATTCTATTCAAGGCTCCAGCCGACGTTTTCACCGCATCAGCAGTAACTTGAGCCGAACCTTTTGATGGTATTAAAATCGCGTCAATCCCTTGACATTCAGCCGTTCGAGCGATTGCTCCAAAATTTCTAACATCGGTAATTCTATCCAAAACAAGAATAGACGTTTTTTGCTCTGCCATCAATCTAGCATCTACAAATTCTTCCACATCCAAATATTTAATTGGACTCACGTAGGCGATAACACCTTGGTGATTTTCTTGGGTAATTCTATCCAATTTTTCAACCGGAACAAACTGTAAGAAATAATCTTTGTTCGCTAACTCCTCTTTTAACTCTTGGAACAATTCTTTTTTCATTCCTTTGAGAATCATAATCTTATTAATTTCTCGCTCACTTCGAATGGCTTCAATAACCGCTCGTATTCCAAAAATTACGTCTGAAGGTGTTGGTCTTACGTATGTATTTTCTCTCATTAATTCTAAAATTGAAAATCGATGTTAACTATAATATTTGGGTCAATTGATTTGGCAACTGGACACGTTTCCGCCACGCGAATAATTTTTTTCTGTGTTTTTTCGTTCCAATCATTTACTTTCAAATCCATCACGAAGTTCAATTGACCTATTCTTCGGGGATTACTTTTCATTATTTTTTCGACACTCACGCTTCCTTTCACGAAGTTCAAATCATTTTCTTGACAATAAATTCCAATCAATGAAACCATACACGCTCCAAATGCAGTCGCAACCAAATCGGTTGGAGAAAACTTTTCACCTTTGCCTTTATTATCGGTAGGAGCGTCCGTCATGATTTTAGTTCCGCTCTTGACATGCAGGCATTCCGTTCGTAGGTCTCCCAGATATTCTATTTTGACGGTCTCCATTTTCTTCTAATTGTCTTAACTTTGTTATTCTAAATCAAGGAAATTTTGATTCAATTAGTAAAAATACTCTTTTTTGTAGCGTTGAGCACTTCAGCATGGTCACAAATACCAGCTCAAGAAGAGATTGACTACATATATAGGTCGCATTGGTATTTTGGTCCTAAAGTCGCTACCAATGGGTTTGGTGTTGAATTCAACTACGAAAAAAGAATCAATGAAAATTTTCGTCATGGGTTTCACGTTTCGATAAATCATCTCAAAAGTCACAAAGAATCCAGAAAGACCAATCCTTTTTATGAAGATTCTAAATCCTACATCTTTGGTAAAATAAATTCTTTGTACACTGGTCATCTTACCTACGTTATTAGCAAGAAACTTTTTGAAAAAAAAAGATTTTCGGGTGTGGCTATACGCTACAATCAACAAATTGGCTTGAGTTGTGCGGCGATAAAACCAGTGTATTTAAAAATCAAAGAGCCCTATGTTCAAGATTTATCAGTAAAACCAAGCGATGAACGATACGATCCAAACATTCACCCAGAGGAATTTATTTATGGTCGTTCCTCTGAGTTCTTGGGATTGTTTGATAGCAAATTAAAACTTGGATTGTATGTTAAAAGTGGCATTCAATTCGAAATCAACCGAAATAAGAGTAAAATTTCAGCTGTAGAATTGGGGTTTCAATTGGAAGCTTTTTCAAAGAAAATTCCCGAATTTTACATCGGCAAAAATAAAAATGTGTTCCCTTCCCTATACGCCGTTGTGCAATTCGGGAAAAACAAAATATAGACATGGAAAATACCACAATTACTCCAGAAGGAAGAGTTCGTATCAACAAACCAAAATGGTTGCGCGTAAAATTACCTATTGGAGAAAATTATAAGAAAGTTCGATCACTGGTCGACAAACACAAGCTCCATACCATTTGCGAAAGCGGCAGCTGTCCAAACATGGGCGAATGTTGGGGTGAAGGAACGGCAACATTTATGATTTTAGGTAATATTTGTACACGATCTTGCGGGTTTTGCGCAGTTCAAACAGGTAGACCTGAAGATGTGGATGAATTCGAACCTGGAAAAGTGGCGAAAAGTGTTCAGATCATGCAAGTGAAACATGCCGTAATTACCTCCGTAGACAGAGACGATTTAAAAGATGGTGGTTCATTGATTTGGGTGCAAACTGTACGTGCAATTCGGCAACAATCTCCTGGCACGACTATGGAAACATTGATTCCAGACTTTGCAGGTAAATGGGAAAATTTACAAAATGTAATTGATGTGGCACCTGAAATAGTTTCTCACAATTTAGAAACCGTTCGTCGTTTGACAAAACAAGTAAGAATTCAGGCCAAATACGACAGAAGTTTAGAAGTCCTTTTCCGTTTGAAAAAAGCTGGAATGCGAACAAAATCAGGAATAATGCTTGGTTTAGGAGAAACGGAAAAAGAAATTATAGAAACGATGGAAGATTTGCGAAGTGTAGATTGTGATGTGGTCACTTTAGGGCAATATTTACAGCCAAGCGCGAAGCATTTGCCCATAGTAGAATTCATTACACCAGAAAAATTTGCAGAATATAAAATCATCGGGCAAAAAATGGGATTCAAGTATGTGGAAAGTGGTCCCTTGGTTCGATCATCGTATCATGCTGAAAAACACATGTTTGACCAATAGACGTGTATAATTTTTAAAAAATCGAATCATAATAATTTTAAGGATTTAAACAATTCAATTATTTTTACTGTTCTAAGAGTTGAATACAGAGCCAAAATCTGTTAAGATTGACAAATAAAATTTGTATTTTGGCGCTCGCAAGAACAACAGGCAAACGAAAAAAATTAAAATAGATACAACATGAAAAAAAGCAAACTCGTTTTATTTGGATCATTGGTTGCAGCGGCAGTCGGTGTTCTTTTTACGATATCTGCAATTGGTATTGATAAAGAAGGTGATTACAAAAAGAGTAAGTTTTCATTTTTAGAAGAAGCTTCATCAGACGATGCAGCAGCATGGATGGCTGCTCGTATGAGAGATCCTGAAACAGGTGAAAAAATTACAGATGCAAAATTAAAATTAATTGCGAAAGCGATTAAAAACATGCCTCAAGGAAAAGCATTGCCTTTGACCTGGGTTGAAGAAGGACCAGATAATATCGGTGGTCGTACTCGTGCAATTTTAGTAAATAGAAACAATAACAACCAAGTATGGGCAGGAAGTGTCTCTGGAGGTTTATTTGTATCCACCAATGGAGGTAATGCATGGACGAAGGTCGAATCTTTTCCAGGTGTGAAGTTTATTTCTTCTATGGCACAAATGCCCAACGGAACAATTTTCGTTGCGACAGGTCTTTCAGTAAATGCAGATGCAATGTCTAGTTTTTCTGGAGATGGAATTTGGCAATCCACTGATAATGGTTTAACATGGACCGTTGCAGCTGGAACGGCTGGATTAAATTCAGTTGCTGAGATTGCTTGTGACGGCGTAAACAACAAATTATGGATCGCAACAACGGCAGGTCTGAAAACGCTTGATGCGGGTGGAACTTCTTTGAATAGTATTACAACTGGATCAGGTGGTTGTACTGCACTTCAAGTTTCAAAGGACGGTTCCGTTATTATCTGTGCAATTGGTTCGAACAAAACATACGTATCAACCGATAGTGGTTCAACTTTTGAAGACCGTTCAGGTTCAGCAAACGTAAATAAAGTACCAACAGGAGCAGGACGAATTGAATATGCCATTTCTCACATCAAAAACACACAGAATCAATACACACTTTATGCTGTGAGAACAGGAAGCAACCTACAAGGTATGCACGTTTCTCAAAACGGCGGTTCATATTGGGATGAATTTATTGGAGCAATAAATCCTCCATCAAATGTAGATATTTACAGAGGTCAAGGTGGTTACAATACTGTAGCAACAGTTGATCCATTGAACACAGAAAGATTATTCGTTGGAGGTATTGACGTATGGAGATGGACACAAGCGACAAACAATCCGCCAGCTGGAGGTATTGAGCCTGCATCTTTGTGGTCAGTAAACCCAACAAGTCCAATTTATGTTCACGCAGACGTTCATGAGTTTAAATGGGATGTAAACAACAGATTATATGTCGGTAGCGATGGTGGTGTTGGTGTATCTTTGAATAGAGGCAACACATGGTATCCAGCAAACAGAGGATACAACGTAACACAATTCTACGGAATGGCTTTTGATAAGAATGGTTCCGTAGCTGGAGGAGCACAAGATAATGGTACATTATATAACGATCATTCATTATCTACACCGCAAGAATTCCGTGAAATTGGCGGTGGTGATGGATTCCAATGTGAAATTTCATTCTACAATCCAAACATTATTTTCTCTACTGTTCAATTTGGTAGTGTTAATCGTTCTATAAACAAAGGTGGTTCTAGATCTTCATTCTTACCCGATTACCCCGCTTCTTATGGAATGACTGGTGATGGGTCAACGAGTAGTTTTCCTTTCTATACGACAATTGCTTTGGCTGAGTACTTTGATACGAATTCAGAAGATTCAGTATTATATGCGCCAAACCAAAATTATAACGCAGGAGCAACCGTTCCGGTACCAAGTGCTGCAACAGGAAATAATATATCATTTGTAACACCAACGGCATTGTATTATGATGATGAAGTAATCTACAGTCCAAGTCTAACACAAACACGTATTTCGGTTGTGAATGCTACAAATGGACAAAATGTATTACTTGGTAACTTCTCATACACAAGCAACACCGGTAACAATCCTCCTCAAGTTGGAGATAGCTTGATGGTGAATTTCACCTCTGGAACTTCTTTAGTTGTTGTTCAAAGTGTAGGTTCATACTCTTGGTACAGAGCACAACACCCTATCTCAAATAAAATTATTGAGTTAGGTAAAGATACCTTAATCAATTCTGTTGCATGGGATACTGTTACAGTTCAAGATCCATACCAATCTTGGTTCTTGGTTTATGTAAACCAAAACGGTGGTGAAATATGGGGAACACGTGATGCTCTTCGTTTAGCTAAAGCGAATCCAGTTTGGTTGCCAATCATTAAAAGTATGGGAGCAACAGGTCAAGATTTGATTGAAATGGAATTTTCTAAAGATTTAAATAAATTATATGTTGCAGGTGGAAGTAAGGTTTCAAGAATTGATGGATTAGGTTCTATTTATACATCTGATCCAGATTTTGCCTCTAAAGCAGGCTATTGTTGTCTTGCGACCTCTTACGCTACGCCGCCAACAGCAACCACTGTTACAACCGTTTCTACTGGAACGGTTAATGGAATTGCCTTAAACCCTGCGAATTCGAATGACTTAATTGTCTTCCCAGGTTCAGGAACAGCAAAGCGTTCATTAAATGCCGGTTCTGCAAGCCCAACTTTCACGAATCTTTCATCTATTTCAGGAGCTAGTTCTCCATTCACATATGATGGAATTATTGATCGTGATGATTCAGATATCATTATCGTTGCGACATCACACGGTGTATTCGTTTCGGATAACGGTGGTTCATCTTGGTCAGAGTCCGTTTCAGGATTCAGTGGAACTCCGGTTTATGAAATCAGACAATCTACGAGAACATACCAAGAAGGAAATAACGTACCTGGTGCGATATACGTTGCAACTTTTGGTAGAGGTATTTGGAAATCAAGTTCTTTACTTGGATTGAAAGAAGATAACAATTCTACTGAGTCGACTTTCAAATCAAAAATGAAAGTGTATCCAAATCCAACAGCTTCTTCAACTTCAATTGCATTTGAATTGTTGAATGCTGGAAACGTAACTGTTGATGTTTATTCTATCACAGGAATGAAAGTGAAATCAATTACAGAGAAAAACATGTCTAAAGGAAGTAACACATTAGAATTGAATGTGGATAGTCTTCCAAAAGGTAATTACATCGTAAAATTACAAGCTGGCAGTCAAAGCCAAACCTCGAAATTTATCAAGTTGTAATACAGACTTAAAAAAGAAAAAAGACTGTTCTTCGGAACGGTCTTTTTTTTGACCTAAATTTTATAATTAACTATTAATTCTAACTTTGCAACAAAAAAAGAAATGGACAATTTTGATGTAACGATAATCGGTTCAGGACCGGGTGGATATGTTGCTGCAATTCGTTGCGCACAACTCGGATTAAAAACAGCTATCATCGAGAAATACAGTACTCTGGGTGGAACATGTTTGAATGTTGGATGTATTCCCTCGAAAGCGCTTTTGGATAGCTCTGAACATTATCACAATGCAGTCCACAAATTCAAAGAGCACGGAATCAATACTGGGAAAGTGTCCGCTAATATTAAGCAGATGGTTGCTCGAAAAGATGAAGTTGTTAGTCAAACCTGCAGTGGCGTAAAATTTTTAATGGACAAAAATAAAGTGACCGTTTTTACGGGAGTTGGTTCTTTTAAAGATAGCACAACAGTTATCGTTACAGATGATAAAGGAAAGAAGACAGAATTAAAATCAAAGAATATTATAATTGGAACAGGTTCTAAGCCGAACTACTTTCCAGGAATGGAGCCAGACAAAAAAAGAATTATAACCTCAACGGAAGCACTTAATTTGAAAGAGATTCCAAAGAAGATGATAGTCATAGGTGCTGGAGTGATTGGTCTTGAGTTAGGTTCAGTATTTAGCAGAATAGGAACACAAGTCGAAGTGGTAGAGTTTGCTCCAACAATTTTAGCAACTATGGATGTGACCATGGGGAAAGAAATGACACGAGTTCTGAAAAAAGAAGGATTCAAATTTCACATGGAGCACAAAGTTCAGAACGTTGTCAACAAAGGTAAAACTTGTATAGTTACAGCATTGAACAAAAAAGGCGAAGTGGTTAAATTAGAAGCTGACTATGTATTAGTAGCAGTTGGAAGAAAACCATATACTGAAGGCCTTGGGTTAGAAAACGCCGGTGTTAAACTAAATGATAGAAATCAAGTTGAAGTGAACAATCATCTTCAAACTAACGTTCCTAACATATATGCAATTGGCGATGTAGTTCGTGGAGCTATGTTGGCCCATAAAGCGGAGGAAGAAGGCACTTTTGTTGCCGAGATTATCGCCGGTCAGAAACCACATATGAACTATAACCTCATCCCAGGGGTCGTTTATACTTGGCCTGAAATTGCTTCAGTTGGAAAAACAGAGCAAGAATTGACGAAAGCGGGTGTTGACTTTAAAATTGGAAGTTTCCCAATCAAAGCGTTGGGCAGAGCCAGAGCAAGTATGGATACAGCAGGATTGATAAAAATCATGGCTGACAGCGTAACGGATGAAGTATTAGGTGTTCATATGATAGCACCTCGTGCAGCAGATTTAATCATGGAAGCAGTTGTGGCAATGGAGTACAGAGCATCAGCAGAAGATATTGCTAGAATCTGTCACCCTCACCCAACTTATTCAGAAGGTGTTAAAGAAGCTGCAATGGCAGTTGGCGACAGAGCAATGCACATTTAGAAAAAATAGATTACTTATAAAAGCCCCATTTTGAAATTCCAGAACGGGGCTTTTATTTTCTTGTAAGGTTGATTATATTATTTAACCACCTCTTCCTCCTCTACTAGGTGCTGGAGTTGGCACTGGTGCTGACTTCGTTCTGTTTGGAGTAGGCTTCGGAACTGGTGTTGGTTTCGGTGTTGGTTTTGAAACTGGTCGCGACGCTGGTGGAGGAGTTGGTTTAGACTCCTTACGTGGCGGTGGCGTATAACTTGGCTCGGGCTCACTCTTCTCTACTGGACGCGGCTTTGGCGTATACGTTGGACGAGGGTTTGTTTTAACCGGCTCTGTACGCGTATCTTTTTTCGTGTCTTTTTTCTCCGTGTTTGGTGAAGAATCCGAAGGACGTGGAATTGCACCACCATTTGAATTGGTATCGTGTTTTTCTATTTTATCATTCGACGTTCCTGTACTTGGTGTTCCTGGTGTTGGTGTATCACGCACATCACTTGACTGCCAAGCTGGTTTATCTGGTCGTGTCGAAGGGACAGTTGTAGCAGGTGTTTCTCTTTGATTAATTACCGGAGTAGACGTTATTGGACGTGAAGTTGGTATGCCTGCACCAGTTCCATTTGGAGTAGTTGTAGAACCCGTATTGATAATATCACGTGGATTTACATTTGGCTCTTCATTGTCTACTCTACCCAAAGTTGCTCCTGTCGTAGGACAAGGAATAACGGGTCTTGGTGTTGGGTCGATTCTTAAGAAACCTTGGTCAAAGATACAAGCGTCTAATTCTGCACCTGTCAATCCAGCTCTTGCACAGGCATTACGAGCATTTGTCCTTTGATCACGAGATAAGTCATTCAAAGTATGGTGAACCCGCGGGTACGTATAATCAGTATACGACATTGTGCTTTGTCCAAATCCATAATCAAACAAAGAAGTCATGGGTTGAATACGGAAGTTGTTAGCAAAGTCTTTTGCAAGGAAAGCCAATCGTTCTTTTTCCATTCGTTCAGATATTTCACCGCCAAACATTGGACTACTACCTCGTCCTCTTATATTAAAGTCATCTTGTCTAGTACCGTTCGCGTTTCCGAGTAAACCAGACATGTTGTTGGAAGTACAAGGATAAACTTGAACAGCAATATTCATAAAACTCATTCCACCAGAATTTCTCAAATCAACCGATACTTTTTCACCCGAAGGCCAAGTAATGATATAATCTCTTCCTGAATTCCGGATGGTACCACCATGCGGCAAATAATATGTTCTTCCAGTCATTTGGACAGGAAACCCATTCACCATAATAGGAGAAGAAGAATTAATATCTCTTTGGTTCGCATAAATTCCAACACGGTCACCTCCTACTCGCATAGCAACTGCCGTGTTCAAAGAAAAATCATCGCGCTGTGGTTCTTGACGAACCTGCACTTCCATTTGTCCGTTGTTCGAATTTACCAAAACAAATTCACCAACAGTTTGGAAAGAATAACTCGCTCCATCAAAAGATTTTAAATGTGGATCGCCGTAGGTACGTCCCATTACCAAATTACAATCTGGTCGGTAAACGTAATTATTAACTCGGTTCCATCTTTCACGCTCTAACATATTCTTTGTGATCTGTCCATTGGCTTGAGAAATAGTTCGAATATTAGATAAAGTTGAAGGAGGAACCATTTTCATCATCTCACCTGGAGAATAATCTTCTGGAAAAGTACGATCTGGAATAGGTTGGTTGGATGACATCGCTCGCAAAGAAGAACTCAACCATTTACCACGAACAGGATCCCAACTCGTAAGTTCGGTATCGATGATTTTAAATTGCTCGTCGAATTTTGACTTTTCTTGCGCAAAGGATTGTAAAACAAAACCTAAGCAGAAAAGAGTCAATACAAAGTGTAATAATTTTTTCATGTTCTTAGTTTTAATTGGTTGTAGTGAAGAATAAACCAATAGTCGTGCCAAGAACTGTTAACTTTATTTTAATTAACAAGCTTCATTTCTTTAACAAGATGCGTTGCTCCTGCATATTTGTCCATTACCCATAGAACGTAACGTATATCTACTGTTATGTTACGGCAACGGTTTGGATCAAACATATAATCGCTCATGGTACTTTCCCAACTTCTATCAAAGTTCAATCCCATCAAATTACCATTGGCATCGATAACGGGAGAACCAGAATTTCCTCCAGTAGTATGATTTGACCCTGTAAAACAGACCCACAATTCTCCATCTTGCGCATACGGACCGAAATCCTTTTTCTTGTACGTTTCTATCAAATCTGGAAGCAAATCGAAATCAGGATTTCCTGTAGCATGTTTTTGTAAAATTCCAGCCGTTGTTGTATGATCCGTATATTCCATACCATCGTTTGGAGCACTTCCTTCCAATTGACCGTAGGTGATTCTCATGGTACCATTCGCATCAGCCCAATGTTTTGCATCGGGGAACATTTCTTGTTTTCCTTCAACGTACACTTTTAAAATACCATCCATTCTCCCTTGAAATTCTCGTACTCCAGGAATCGTTTCTTCTTCAAACTTTTGCATCAATTGTCTATACAACATAATTCCTGGATCGCGACCCCATTTTTTTATTGCTCGTTTATTTACTTTCTTTAAAGCATTTTTAGCATCTTCAATATCGACTAAAAACGATTTATTGTAGATAGATTTTGTCAAGGCACTCGCCGAAGTTGTTGTTAACATATTCGGTAGTCCAATACCATTCATTTGTTCCAAATATTCATCCGTCAACAATTCAAATATTTGACGGTCAACACCCACATCGTAATTTTTGAAAAAGCCATCCAAACCTTTGTCAAGTTTTTCGATTTCTTCCTCCAACAAACTTGTTTCGACTAATTTATCATAATTGTCCATTATATTGGAGTAGCTTCTTGCCAGACGCAACATTTCTGGCCCTGTGAAGATGTACTCCACGGCCATGGCATAGGCAAAATCATATTGTTGACCTTTCTTCATGGTTTCTTTCATTTCAGCCACCAAACTGCCGTACTTGACCGCCCATTCTGGTTTTTTTTGCGCCCTTTCGTTATATTTCGCTTCGTATTCTTCTTTAACTCTTACGGCATCCAACTCGGTTAATCCGCCTACTTGGCCTATCCATTTTTTGTATGCATTTGCGATGCGCGCTTGTTTGGCAGAGTATTGAATACGAATTTGATCAGATGATCTCATGCCCGCGTCGATAACTGAAAGTGATTTTTCTCTCATACCAATCCGTGCTGGACGTTCTTTGTCCATGATGTATTTGATTTGAGACGAAACTAAATGTTGTTCTGTTGTTCCTGGAAAACCATACACCATTGTAAAATCTCCGGTCTTTCTCGGCGTCATTGCTATGGGCAAGAAATGAATTGGAGCATAAGGAACGTTCGATTCACTGAAATCAGCAGGCTTGTTGTCTGTTCCAGAATACACTCTAAAAACGGAGAAATCACCTGTATGTCTTGGCCACACCCAGTTATCAGTATCTCCTCCAAATTTTCCAATGGAATTAGGAGGTGTTCCTACTAATCGAACGTCATTAAAAATTTCTTTCACGATAATATAAAAGTCATTGCCATAATTGAAAGCTTTGATTTCAGCTTTGTAGCCATTTCCTTTTTCAGCGTCTTCAATGAGCACTTTCATATTCTCTTTCATTTTCGCCACCTTTTCTTCGTTTGACATTTCGTCACGCACTCCGAAATTCACCGTTTCAGTTACATCATCAATTCGTACCATTCGTGCCACAAATAAACCCGGATTTGGCAGTTCATCTGAATAATTCTTCGCCCAGAAACCATTTTTTAGATAATCTTTTTCTAAAGAAGAGTGCGATTGAATTTGAGAATAACCACAATGGTGATTCGTCAACAACAAACCCTTGTCCGAAACCAATTCAGCAGTGCAGCCTCCTCCAAAGTGAAGTACAGCATCTTTCAGGCTAGAATTGTTGACATCATAAATATCTTGTGCCGTCAACTTCATGCCTTTTGCCTTCATATCCGACTCGAAAGCTTGAATTACCGATGGAATAAGCATCCCTTCTTCTGCAAATGAAATAGTGTGGGTTAAAAGTATAAAAAGGGCAAGTTGTAAAAATTTCATGTTCTTGTTTTATTTAGTTTTTAAAGATAGTAAAATGCTTTATTCTTCTGCTTTGACCTCCTATATTTCGTTAATATTTGGCAAAATCTATGCAAGAATTTCTAATTCTTTAAATATCTGCTTTAAAATCCGCAAATTTATGCCGTGGAAATCATCAGTGTTACATTTCGATTAGGCGTTATTCTTGCCATTTTTGGCTTTCTGTGGTCATTGATCCGTTTTGGGGCTATGCTCCTATCTGGTGGACGAATGAAAGTTTGGCAAAACTATTTATTGAAGTTGATCAAGAATTTCTTTTTGGTTCAGATTACTTTTTTGTTTTGTTACGAAACTGATTCCGCACTTTCCTTAAGTCAAAGTTCGGTGGTGATTACGACCATTATTCTATTGATTTACTTTGTCAGCAAATTACAAAACAGCCAACAAAAGCGGTTCATGATGAATCAACAGTTGAGAAAAAAACTGCAATCGAATTTTGATATTCGGGCAGAAATTGGTTTAATCGTTTTAAGCATGTTGTTTTTTGTTGCTTGTATTTATTATCCAACCTTCGCAGAAAACAAAATTAGTTTTTGGATGAAGGATGCCATTATCAATATTGAGGATACTCCGGTGTTTGGCTTGATATTTAAAATTGTCGGATTTTTCTTCTTGTTTTCGATATTCAACAAAATCGCTCTATCCATCATGATGATTTTTTCACCAAAACAGTTTAGAAACATTGATGGAGGTTCGTCAAATGAAGGTAATAAGAAAGGTTTTGATGATTACGAAGATGTCAGCGAGGACGAATAATCGTTAAAATTTCATGTATTTGCTCTAGAATTGACGATTTTTCATCGTTTTCTATAATTAAATTGGTCAGTTTCTTCTTTTTATCGTCCGACCATTGTTTGTTCATTCTCGCTTGAATTTCTTCTTTTGAGGCATTATCACGTTTCATCAGACGTTCTACACGCAATTTCTCAGGCGAACAGACCAATATAACAGCATCGAAACTTTTATAAGTACCCGTTTCAAAGAGAATAGCGGCTTCATTGAAAACGATTTCCGCTTTACTCTTATCGCAAAATTCATCAAAAGCAGCTCTGACCGCGGGATGGACAAGTTGATTTAATTGAGTCAAAAGTTCTTGATTGGCAAATACTTTCTCGGCTACGAAAGGTCGATTGTATTCACCCTGCAAATAAGCTTCAGGACCGAAAATACGGATAATTTCATTTTGCACCTCATCATTGGAGCGTACGATGTTTTTTGCTTCTGAGTCGGAGTAAAAAACAGGATATTTTAAAGTTTCAAGAATTTTTGCAACAAGGGATTTGCCTGAACCGATACCGCCCGTTATTCCAATTAGAAGCATATTAATTATATTCCGTAGATATTACTGAACGACATAAATTTTAGATAATAGCAAATATAACAATTTGAAGCGCAAATATTTTTTTCTTTTCCCATGTTAGTTTACCCCAATCAATAAATTTTATCTTTGTCCTATGTCGAAAAAGGATTGGTTTGCTTCATGGTTTGACACAAAATATTATCACACCTTATATCGTTCTCGAGACGATGAAGAAGCGAAGAATTTCATAACAAGTTTGGTTGCAAAATTGAATTTACCTGAGAAGTCGTATGTTTTGGACTTAGCGTGCGGAAAGGGACGTCATTCAAGGACTTTAGAGAAATTAGGCATGCGTGTTTTGGGCGCCGACTTATCGAAAGAAAGCATTAAATCGGCGAAGAAAAAAGAAAACAAAAATTTAAAATTTCTCGTTCATGACATGCGGGAGGTCATCGATGGTGAGTCTTTTGACTGTGTTTTTAATCTTTTTACCAGTTTTGGTTATTTCGAAAACAATCATGAAAATGAAAAAGTTTTGAAAGGAATTAGCCAAATGTTAAGTCCAAATGGTCTTTTCGTATTTGATTATTTGAATTTGGAACGCGCCTTGGACAATTTGGTAACAGAAGAAACAAAAGAAATTGACGGAATTGAGTTTAATATTCAACGCGCATTTGATGGAAATTTCATTCGGAAAAGAATAGAAGTGAAAGATAAAGGTGTGAGTTTTCAATTCGAGGAGAAAGTTCGTGGATTTCAATTTAATCAGTTAAAGGAAATGATGTTGAAAGATGGATTAAAACCCATTACCATTTTTGGGAATTTTAAACTAGAAGCATACGACGAAAAGAATTCAGAAAGAATGATAATTATATGTAAAAAGGCTGTATGAGTGTGACGTGGACAATATTTTGGTTGATTTTCGCTGTAGTAGCCGGTGGATTAGTTGTTCTTTTTTTAAATGATTACCGAAAATCCATCATCAAGTTGATGTTGGCTTTTAGCGGTGGTTTTTTATTGTCTGTAGCATTTACGCATTTCATTCCTGAACTATATGCTACTGGCGGTCAATACGTTGGCGTTTTCATTTTAGCTGGATTCTTGGTTCAATTGATTCTTGAGTTCTTCTCAGGTGGAATAGAGCACGGACACATTCATGTGCACAAAGGTCAAAGTGTACCGATTGCCTTATTGATTTCGCTTTCTGTGCATTCATTTATAGAAGGCATCCCATTAGGTTCAGCAGAATTAATGCATCACGATCATCATCACGATGGACAATCTTTGTTATTGGGAATTGTGTTTCATCAATTTCCGGTTGCCATTGCATTGATGACACTGCTTTTAAGATCAGGTATCAACAAAATGAAAGCGTGGAGTTATCTTGGTTTGTTTGCGATAATGACGCCTGCAGGCTTATTATTTGGACATTTCAATGTGATACCCTCAGAGGTTATGAATTTCTCACTAATTATGGCGGTTGTAGTAGGTATGTTACTCCATATTTCGACGACTATCATATTCGAGACGAGTGAAAACCATAAGTTTAATTTGATAAAACTAAGTGCAATCGTGGTTGGAGTTGCTATGGCGATTGGTCTAAATTAACTAGTCGACCCGAATATTAAAACTCCTTAATTAACCCATATTTTTTACGTTGATACAAAACATTTCGACTTCCAACCGACTGCAGATAATAGCAAATTCTGGGACAAAGAACACCATAATAGGTAGAACCAATGGCACTTTCATTGAAAATAGCCGAATAAAAGCAACTCGCAGCTAGGTAAGATCCTTTGTAACTTGGATGGGCACCATCTTTAATATAAAGATTCACATCAGGGCGTTTTCTGCGTGAGTCGCGCCATGCCATACCAACCGGCACGACCCCAAAACGATATTTTTTTTTCAAGTCCAAATAACCATCTCTAACTTTAAGAGACATTTTTTCGTAGGAATCAGCTTCGCCATATGGCTTATAACCGTCTTTGTATCCCCATGTCATATAGAAAAGGATTTTCGTTCGCCGACGATTTTTACGGATGGCTTTGAATATCTTTTTAAGAGCTGGAAAAGTATCATCATTCAATTCTTCTTCTGTCGCCAACATGTCTCTGCTCGATCCTTGTACAATCACATAATCCCATTCTTTTGATCGAATCGCATTGTAAACTTCCGTTCTTTTGGATTGAATTCTAAAAGTGGCTTTGACTTTCGTTGCAGAGCTCACATACACCTGTCTTCCCATTGAAATGGCGATATGCTCAAAAATATCGGGCATTTCATTTCGGTAGGTATAACTATTACCAATGAAGAGAATATTCGTTTGCTTTTTTGCTTCGTACAGATTTGCACCGACGAAAACGATAAAAGCAATATCTAATAAAATTAGAAGATTCTTCATTTTAAATAGAGGGGCGAATGTAAAGATTTTAGCTAATAATTCGTTTAAAGGTTTGCCACATTATCGAAATATCCGTTCGAAAAGATTGATTTTCGATGTACTTTTTATTACACTCAAGTTTGGCTGGCATAACCTCTTCAAGATAGGTTTTTTCTGGGTTTTCCGAATTACCAAGGATTTCATTTTCCTTAAAATAATTCAAAGAGGCGTAATCCGTAATTCCGGGTTTGACAAGTAGCACTTTTTTTTGTTCCGTTGAATAATAATCGGTGTATTTTTTCACTTCAGGTCTCGGACCAACAATCGACATATCGCCAAAAAGTACGTTAATAAACTGTGGGAACTCGTCCAATTTATATTTCCTTAAAAAAACGCCAATTCGTGTTATTCTAGGATCTTTCATTCCTACGGTTAACTGCCCTTGTTTGTCGGAATCGGGCCGCATGGTGCGAAACTTCAAAAGAGAAAATTCTAATTCATTTTGTCCCACCCTGTTTTGTCGATAAAATACACCGCCTTTTGAGGAGAATAGTATCAATGCGCTGATAGCCAGCCCAAATGGCAAAAACAAAAAGAGAATGATTAATGAAACGAATATGTCGAATAAACGTTTCACGACATTACTTTCTGCACCGCAACGCGAACTGCATTTATAACTGTATTCGCCTGTCCGTCCGTCAAATTATAATAAACGGGCAAGGTAATTTCATTCGAATACGAATTCCAAGTTTGCGGATAATCGGCTATTTTATAGCCCAAGTTTTTATACGCCGTTAGAATTGGTAAAGGTTGAAAATGACAATTTACAGAAACGTCTTGTTCAAAAATTTCGTGCATAATCGCATCTCGTTGAGCTTCTGTTGCTCCATTAATTCTTAACAAATACAAATGATAAGAGGATTCTCGTGTTTCATCCTTATACTTCGGACAAATCGCCCAATCTTCCTTTTTAAAAGCGGCATCATATTGAGCAAAAATCAACTTTCTACGATCGAGATTTTCTGAATATCGATCCAATTCCACCAATCCAATTGCCGCTTGAAGATCAGTCATATTGCATTTGAAACCGGGTTCTAGTATATCGTAACGCCAATTTCCTTTCTGCGTTTTTGCCAAGGCATCCTTCGATTGACCGTGCAAACTTTTGATGCACAATTCTTTATAAATCGCTTCGTTGTCGAAAGTGCCAGGAAGATTTAAAGAAACCGTTCCTCCTTCAGCTGTTGTCAAATTCTTCACAGCGTGAAATGAAAAACACGTTACATCTCCAAGAGATCCAGATACCTTGCCTTTGTAAGTTGCACCAAAACTATGCGCGGCATCCGAAACAATTAAAATTCGACCTAATTTCTTTTCGTTTTCATTCTTAGCAGTAAACTTATTACGAATTTCCTGCGATCGAACCAATTCAAATAAACTGTCATAATCGCACGGAAAACCACCAATGTCAACCGGCATAATCGCTTTGGTACGAGAAGTTATCGCTTTTTTCACTGCATCAACTGACAGATTAAAATCATCTTCGTTAATGTCAACAAGTACGGGGCGAGCACCTGTGTGAATAATCACATTGATACTAGCACAATACGTGTAGGCTGGGAGAATCACTTCGTCACCTTCGCCAATTCCGTACCAACGCAGAAATAATTCCATCGCATTTGCCCAAGAATTTAATGCTGCTGTCGATTTGTTACCGCAATATTCAGACAGTTTTTTCTCGAACAACTTTGTTTTAGGCCCAGTTGTAATCCAGCCACTTTTTAAAGCGTCTGTCACTTCATCTATGACGCGTTGATCTATTCGAGGTGGTGAAAATGGAATCATCTTTTGTATTGAATTTAGAGACAACGAAAGTACATATTATCTCGATAATCGTTTTTGCTTGTTCGATGGTTTTTTCTTTAAAAGAAGAAATTCCCATATACCTTTCAGGTAACCGAGACCATAACTGACATGCAAAATGAAAAAGGTTAATATCAATTCTAATACGGGTAATTTTTCTTTGGACGACAAGGTGAAAGAAACGGAAACCACCAACGCCAGATACAATAAAAGCGGTAAGGCAAGGACAGGTAAAATCCACGAAAACAGAATTGCCAGCAGCAGATACCCAACAAAAGCGGGCGGAACCAATTGCCGCATGGTGGTCACTGCTTTGTGTTTTTGATTCACAAATACTTTCCAATATCCATATTGGAAAAACTGTCGCCAAAGTCCTGGATAGGTTCCCCGTACAAAATATTTTAAATGAATATCATTATCAAAATAGATCTTCCCTCCTGCTTTGCTAACTCGAAAATTAAAGTCATCGTCTTGGTTTCGAATCAGGTCTTCATCAAAATAACCGATTTTTTCGAAAACAAACTTCGGATACATGGGACTGGTCACTGTATCGGTAAACCCAGAAGCGCTCAAGGTTCTGAAATTTCCAATTCCTATGCCGAGAGACGTTCCCATAGCTGTGGCAATTACTTTCCCGTTTTCATTCAAATACTCATTTTCTATTCGACCTCCAACGCACCAAGTGGACGGATCAGCATCTAGTTTGTCAAGGCATTTTTGAAAGTAATTGGTTGAAAGAATATGTCGAGCACCAACGATTTGAATATAATCGTAATCTGCTGCATGAATACCCAAATTGAACGCATACGGAGTCAATTGTTCGACATTATCAATAATTTTGAGAGTTGGAAAATTGGTTTGTAACGCAACGATTTTTTCTCTAGTTCCATCATCACTTATTCCATCAACGATGAAAACATTTAGTTGCACGTTATCCGCCACTTCTGAGGCATAAATTGCTTCGATGCATTCTTGAATGTTACGAACTTCGTTCCGACAAATAACCACCACAGAAATACGTTTCATTATGCTAGTCGTTTATTTGAGTTAAAATCGATCAAATACATCATGTACATGAAAGGGAAGAAAATGATTCCAGATTGGTGCTGGAGCATCGATTCGAAACAGGAATTGAGGAGTAAACTTGCGAACAAGAAAAACAACGCCCAACTTTTAATTCGTTTGGCGTCGATAAATCCAAAAATGAGAATTAATAGTAAGAATAAACCACCAAAGAATCCAACTTCGAGCGTAGTTTGCAGAAATTGATTGTGAGGATTGAACTCTTGATCCGCGACCCAATTCATGCCACGCGATCGTAAATTTTTTCCCATATATATATCAATGTTTCCCGTACCAATTCCCAAGGGATGTTTGGTGATTTCTTCCCAAGAAACTGTCCACATGACCAGGCGAACTTCTGATCCAGATGGTATTTCTGGTATATTCGATATAAAATTTGACGGTGATTCTATGTAGTGGCTCAAGGCAATTTTTGAACTTTCAATTTCCTCTTTAAGAATCGGTAATTTAGGAGCAATCAGTAAAAAAGAAACGAGTAATAAAGGCACACCGATTAACACGAGTTTTCTATTTATTTTTTTCCATGCCTTCCATACCAAAAAGGCGAAAACCATAAACATTAAAAACAGAATACCAGACAAAGACATGAGTAGCAAGGAGTACACGACAAGTAGAATTTCTAAAATATAAAACACACTTTTCTTTATTACTTTTTTACTTCTCATATGAAACAAAGCAATGAATGAAAATTGAGCGAAAACTGTCATGTAGGTGGGGTGAATAACAGGAGACAGATAACTTCTCATGAAGCAGTATTGCATAGAATGATGTATCAAATAACAAGGGATACCAATGATAATCCCTTTTAAAAAAGAAATTAGTGTTGCGGAAATCAATCCCCACAGTACAATGTTTAGTTTGAAACCGTCTTTCTTCTTAATTGCCAGAAGAAAAGGGAAAATTAAAAAGACCAATTTATTGACGACATAGAAATTCGCTTGTTTCGGATCTTGGGTCCATATAACGCCGATTAGATAAGCGAGGTACAGTAAAACAAAACCAAATGTGCCATAGGAAAATTGGAATTTTATCTGCTTTTTGACATAGGCGCACACTAAGGTCAAAATCATTACACCAATGTAAAGTGCAGTAAATTTTGGAAATAAAATTAGCACAAAGAACAATCCCGCGAACACACATTCGAGCATATTTAAGCGGAAAAAAGTCAACTGTTTCATTTGCTAAAAATCTGAATGTACAATTCTAATAAATTCTTTTTCTGGGCATTCCAGGAGTATTCTTTTTCAACAACTTCTTTTCCTCGAGCGGTCATCGCATCAATATCGATCTTTCCTTCCAAAATAGTTTCAAAAGCTTCGGCTATTTGTTCAGGACTTTTCGGATCGACACACAAGCCGAACTCTTTTTCTTTCACGAAACGATACAACTCAAAATCAGAAACGACGAAGGGTAATCCTATCGCCATGTATTCGAAAATTTTTGTGGAATAGGACCGCAAATAATTCGGCATGGGATGTAGAATAGAAATTCCCATGGCACATTTATCGGCAAGTTGATACGCTTCGTAAATTGGAAGTCGCCCATAAAATTTCACCTTGTTTTTTACTTCGTGATAAATGGGAGAATTATCAATCAATTTTTGTGTCAGTTCCCACACACCACCAACACAGTGAAATGTGAAATCAATATTTTTATTCTGTAGAATTTTTAGAGCTTGGAAAATCTCAATAATTGCTCTCGATTCTGTAACTACGCCAACGTAAAGAATTCCGTTTCCACCCGATTGTTTCTTTAAACCTTTGAATTTTTCAATATCTGGAAAGTTTAAAACCTTTGTGATTTTATTTGTTCTTCCTTTGAAAATTTCTTCATACGAATTTTCAGCTATGACGATATAGAATAATTTTGCAGCCAAAAATTCGGAAAAACCATACATCAATTTCACCACTCCTTTCAACCGCAGCCATTCTTTATCTTCAATTTGCGCAAGTACATTTTCATGCACATCGAAAATCACCTTTCGTCCAAAAATTCGGAAGAGAATGCCCACCCAAATCAATTCTGGATCGTGAAAATGAATGACTTTTGCTTTCGTTTTTAATCCTTTCCGAAAAACTTTAAAAGCTACACTAGTCGCCCGTTTCAATCGACTTTGAGAGGGATTCAAAACAGACAATATCTTGACACCATTTTCTGTTTTTTCTTCTGCATTAGGAGCAACGAAGGAAACATCATATCCTGCTTCAACCAGCGATGTACATTCTTTGTAGAAGATACGTGTATCGTTCCAAGAATGAAGATTGGTGATATGGCAAACAGATTTACTCATCCTGAAGCATTTCGCAATACAGGTTAATAAATTTCTGTTTGTTCGCCGATTTTAATCCGTCTTTTTCTATTCTTTTCTTATTGATTTCGATTGCTTTTTCGGCATCAATTTGTAAAGCACGTTGAAAGAAATTTTCTTCGGTTTTTGCGACGATAATTCCGTTTACATTATCCTGCACCCATTCCTGATTGGCAGGCAAGTCGGAAACAACTGGAATACACCCACAAGCCATAGCTTCCAAAAGACTAATTGACGTGGCATCAGAATCGGGAATGGAGGCCCAAATTTTCGCTTTAGAGTACCAAGTCGCATTCACTTCTTTGTTGACCCAACCAACGAAAGTAATCTTGTCGTCGAGTTTCATTTCTGTGACTTTCGATTTCAAAGCATCGGTTGATTCACCGGTTGCTCCTATCACTAATTTCCACTCTTCTTTTTCTTTCGAAAAGTCAGCGAAACTGTCGATTATCTTGTCAATGTTATAGAGCGGTTTGTGCAGTCGATTGGAGTAAATAATATTCTCTTTTGGCACATCTTGCACCTCCACATTTATACCGAAGTTGGCAATGAGCACCTTTTTGACTTTACTACTCAGGTCCATCATTTCATCCGCCATGAAGTGTGAATCTGATGTAAAATACTGTGCTTTATTTAAATTGTATTGCACCATTTTTTTCAGCAACCAACTTTTTTTGGGAACTACTAGTATATCACTTCCCCAAGCCGTAAGAACGGTTGGATACTTCTTGCTTACTCCAGATAAAAGCGAAAAGAAAGCAACACTATTGGCTTGGTGAATATGAACTACATCCGGTTTGAAGTCATCAACAATCTTCTTGATTCTCTTAGGTATTATGAAAAGATTCACAGGTTTCAAACTAAAATCTGCGGCAACTGCTTTTACCTTTTCTTCTTTTTTGATAATGTCGGTAATGAGTAAAATATCGTCGAAATAATCCTCGATTAGCGCAATATAATTGTACGTGTGAATGGTATCTGTTCCTATAACGAGCAATTTCTTCATTACTTGCTGTTTCCTTTCATTTTATCACGAAGTGTATGCACAATTCCTTGTCGCTGACTTGCCGATAAATGAATGGCATGAATAATGTCTTCGATATATTCATTTAGAATGAACTGAGAAAAAGTGTGTCCCACTTTTTGACATCTGCGTGCAAAATAGTCAGCCGAGTTTTTTCCTTTTACTGTTGAAATATAGGCCAGCTTATTTTCAAATCTCTGTATATTATTCGCGGCAAAATTGATTTTTTTATTCTCGAAAAACCCGCGTTTAGGAGATCGATGATAGAAGCACTTCAGATAACCTTTCGCCAATTTAATGGAGCCTAATTTTAAGCTGACTTTACCTTCAGGGTTTACAATGTTGGCAGATAGAAATTTGTAATCCATATTATTTCAAATATTCCTTTTTTAATTCTGGATGTTCGTTGAGAAATGATTCATCAATTTCGGCTACATTTTTTATAATTGTAGCTGGATTTCCAGAAATAACTACGCCATCAGGAAATTCACCTTTCACATATGAATATGCCGAAACAATACAGCCTTTACCTATTTTAGTATTTGGCATAATTACGGAGTGGGGCCCTACAAAGGTAAAGTCACCTATATCGATTGCCCCTTTCAAATAACCAACATGTTCTTTTGCTTTACCGTAGTTTGAACCATATAATCGAATAGAAATATGGCTTGAATGCGTCGAAATTGATACAAATGACGTGATTTGACATCCTTTTCCTATCGTTACCCCATTGCTCGCTTCAATAAAGTTGTGATGACCAATATATACGTTATTATCCAATATTAAATTTTGTGCAGAATCAATGAAGGTAGAGTTGCCGATTCGTAAATTATCAACTTTTTCACTTTGGAAATTCTTCGAATACTGCAACATTCTCGGCTTCGACCAAGGATGAAAAAGCTTCGCCATTCGGAAATTGAATCCCGCCTTAATCCGTTTCCACATATTCATTTTTTTGACATTTTTGAATATAATATTGACAAGTTGCAAATCCTGCCACAAGAGCAAAAATAAAACTAAACTTTGGGTTCATGACTGGCAAGTTCGTTAATGCTGCAAAAGAAAATACGACAATCACATATACATACAAGGGCATTTTTACTTTTTCCCTTAAAAATTTTAAAAGAACATACCAGAGCACCAGACAGTAAAAGAATAACCCCATAATTCCATATCGCCACATATGAAACAAGTATTCGTTCTCAGGAGAAATCTTGTTCCCGTAAATATAAGCCTTGTTTGGTCCATAGCCAAAAATTGGTTTTTCAGTCCACATCGCGAACAGTTTCTTCGCAACTTCCCATCTTCCCATAACGGCAGAATTATCTTGTAGTCTTAGTTTAGTATTCGCAAGATAATGAAGAGAATTACTACTTATTATAAACATTAGGACGACTGCTAATCCAATAATTAATAATTCATAAAGCACATTCTTTGTGAGTTTCCTTTGAAAAAGGCCAATAATATAGACTACTACGCCAATTAAAATACCTGTTCGAGATTGACACAACAAAACCATTAAAGTTGCTAAGAAAAACATTAATTTGTACATAAAAAACGACTTGTTTTTCGAATTTAGAACTGTCAGTCTAGACTGATAAAAAGCAAAAAACAAGAGAAAAAGAATTGCATTGTTGTTTGGATTCCCCATGGTACCAATCATTCTTTTTGCCGCTGGCAGACCTAACGAATTTAATCCAAAATAAAGCGTATCTCGTTGGTCTGAATCGAATAAAATCGTGACATTTTCATTAAAATGCCACACATTAAAATAGTGAAGTAAATTGAAAAGAACCAACAGAACAAAGGTGACGTTGACAAATTTCACAATACCTGATATCTTTTTACTTCCAAGAAAAAGGAAAATAGAAAATAGGTATAGAATTCCTATTTTAAAGATTTTGTATAATTCAAAATACTCGCGTAGTTCGGTTCGATGAGAATTAATGAGAATTGACAGTAAAATAAAGCTAGCAAAGAGCATCAAAATCATAACAAATTTGTCTAGCCAGAAAAATCGCTTTATTAGTAAACGAACTGCTATCATACCAACAAAAACCTCTTCTAAGGAAAGAAAAAAAGATGCGTTTATAGGAATATATGGAACAAAAAGAGTTGTAATCAATGTGGTATACAACAAGGCAAAATCCGCTTTTGTTGGTGCTATCTCTATTGGTTCTACCCACAAAAATCTGTTATACCACTTTTCGACCATCACGAGCAAATTTAATAAATAGAAAAGAGGTGTAAATTAGGAGCACAGATTGAGCTATGGACATTCCCCATAAAATTGATTCGAAATTTTCCAGGCTTCGGTCCACCCAAAAAGGCAAAAGGCCCAAAAAGAACAACTGAATGCTGTTATTTACAATTCCAAGGATAAGGTATGCACGCTGTCTGTTAAGAATTATGGGCAAATTAGAAATGGGTGAAATCACGAAATTGAAAAACATATAAATTGCCATGATTTCTGATAGACGTCCCGCTACGGTCCATTCTGCATCGAAAACAAAGGTGAAAATAGGTTCTCCCCAGAAAAAAAGAATTAAAAAAGGAACAATTGAAAGGGCAATTAATGTCTTCATTGTTTGAATCAACAAAGGTTCTGCCGCCTCGCCTTTATTTACAATGTCTGAGCATTTTTTGAAGAATACTTGACTAATTGCTTGTCCAATAATAGCGATCGGGACACTTAACATCATCAGAGAAAATCCATACGATCCGAAAACATCTTTTCCGAAGAAGTAGATAATCATAAACGCGACCAATAAATCACGCCCTAAATCGATAAGCACATGCGGCAAACTAACGAGGGGAAATTCGCGATACTCCGTCGCCAAAGCAAATGTTTTTCGTTTTGACTTCAGATGTTTGTATAGGATGTTGTTCGATAAAAAGTCTTTCACAAAACCCAAACTGGAGGCAAAATACCCCAAAAGTGATGCGAAGATAATTCCAAAACTTCCCCAATGCAATAGTCCAAAACCAAGTCTCAAGGAATTGGAAATAACGGAATTGGTGATTCTCGAATACGAAATTCTTGAAAACTCTCCCTTCCGTATGGCCCAATTGGTGCCCAAATTAATGAATACGACAAAAAACGCACTCAACAAAGAAAGCAAGCCAAAAAGGAAGTAATTGAATGTCCCTGATACTACCCAGAAATATACTAGCCCTGCTATACCTGAGATCAACAAGGTAATCATCGCTATTTTTAAGGAAAGTCGAAACAGTAAAAACGAATGCGAATCACTTTTCGGTAAAGGAAGGGACATTTCGAAACGCGCAGTGGCAAGTGCTCCGATGAAACTGATTACCCGCATGTAAAGGTTGAAATCGGCCATTTGAGACTGGTTATAGTAATCAGCAATAATAGGCCAAAGAGCATAGCTAATTACTTGAGCCAACACTGTACCAGTCATCAGTACAGCAACGGATTTCACGAAATCACCTTTCAGAATATTTCTTATTCCTGTCATTACAATGTTTCGTTGTTTTCTCCCGCAAAATTGACAAGAAAAATCAGATGATAGACGTCAAGTTCGAATACTTATACGCTCTTGATTTTTAATAGCTTGCTAAAACGTTCGGCTATTTGGCGTAATTCACCGCTCTTTTCTCCCGAATAACAGTCACCTTCACCTGACCTGGGTAGGTCATTTCCGTTTGAATCTGTTGAGAGATAGCGAACGACAATTCGTCTGCTTTAAGATCGGTAACTTGCTCACTTTCTACCATGACACGCAATTCACGTCCTGCTTGAAGCGCAAATGCACTGCTTACACCGTCATAGGCCAAAGCTAAGCTTTCCAATTCTTTGATACGTTTTATGTACGATTCTACGATTTCACGACGTGCTCCTGGTCGTGCTCCTGAAATGGAATCACAAACTTGAACAATCGGTGCAATCATTGATGTCATTTCGATTTCATCGTGGTGAGCTCCAATTGCATTAAGAATATCTGGTTTTTCACCATACTTCTCAGCGATTTTCATTCCCAAAATTGCATGTGGCAATTCTGGCTCTTCGTCTGGCACTTTTCCAATATCGTGAAGTAGACCTGCACGTTTTGCTACTTTCACATTCTGACCTAATTCAGCGGCCATAATAGCACACATATTTGCTACTTCACGAGAGTGTTGCAATAAGTTTTGTCCGTAAGAAGAACGGTATTTCATTCGTCCGATCATACGCATCAATTCAGGATGTAAACCATGAATACCAAGATCGATACAGGTCCGTTTTCCAGTTTCAGCTATTTCTTCGTCCAGTTGTTTTTTCGTTTTCGCAACGACTTCTTCCACACGCGCTGGGTGAATTCGACCGTCAGAAACCAATTGGTGCAAAGACAAACGAGCGATTTCTCTACGAATAGGATCGAAACAAGAAAGGATAATTGCCTCAGGCGTATCATCTACAACAATTTCAACACCAGTTGCCGCTTCAATGGCACGGATGTTTCGTCCTTCACGACCGATAATTCGACCTTTTACATCATCATTCTCAATGTTGAAAATAGACACTGCGTTTTCAATCGTTTGTTCTTGGGCAACTCTTTGAATTGTTTGGATGACGATTTTCTTCGCTTCTTTTGTTGCGTTCAAGTTCGCTTCCTCCATGATTTCTTTGATGTGCGACATAGCTCCAGTTCGGGCTTCATCTTTCATCGCTTCCATCATCATGGTTTTCGCCTCTTCTTGGCTCATTCCGCTCAATTTAGACAATTCCAAGACTCTTTTTTCTTGTGTCTTGTCTAATTCAACTTGTTTCTTTTCTAGGATGTCCAATTTGTTGTCGAACAGCTCTTGCTTCTTTACAAAATCTTTTTCTTTACGAGAAGTTTCTTCGATTTTTTGCGAAAGCGTTTTCTCTTTTTGCTTTGCTCTATCTTCAATAGATTGAATCTTACGTTCTCTATCTTTCGTATTTGATTCGTGCTCTTCTTTCAGCTTCAGAAACCGCTCTTTGGCTTCAAGGATTTTATCTTTTTTCATTGCTTCACCTTCGGTATTAGCGATTTTCAAGATTTGTTCCTGTTTCTTTTTGAGAAGGACATTTTGAAGGACGAAAGTTACAACAGCACCTGCTGCAACTCCGATAATAATTACAATAATTGAATCCATAAATTCTATATTTTTAATGTTAGAGAACTCGACTCAGAAATGAAATGATGCGGTTACTTCAGTTCGTCTAACTCAGAATTTAACTTTCCGAGAGACTCTTCAACCTTAGAATAATCAGCTTTTTCAACAACGGGAGCAGCCGCTTGCGGAGCACCAGATTTTGATTTAGTCGCCAATTGCAACGCTGCCATCGCTAGCAAGTCTTGCATATCTTTAACTGCATAATTGTCTTTAAGAACTTGAATGGCCTTATTGATATCTTCTGCAGCACCTATAACTTTTTCATGTTCTTCGGCGGATACAGTCAGAGGGTATGTTCTACCCGCAACTATCAACGATAAGGATTTCTTTTCCATTCTTTTATTTTCTTAACTGACTTATGCAGTAATCTATTTCTTTCACCAATTCATCAATTTCTTGGGCACTTCCTCTTGAAGGATTTGCTTTAGAAACTGAGCTTTGTTCTGTAAGTCCAACCATCTGCTTTTCTTGCTCGTTCAATTTGGATTCTAAGTGCGAAACTTCGGCTAGTTTTCCATCCAAATCAGATTGAAGTTGTTCGTTTTTAGAAAGTAAATTTGCATTGTTCTCTCTTTCCGCAACCAAAAGACCATGTAGGGCTCTCGCTTTCTCTGAAATTTGATTAATAATGCTCTGAATACTTTCGGTCATTTGGTTTTAGACTTTGTACAAAAGTAGCATTGTCAACGAATAAAGTCAAGATTTATTTCTGATTTTGCATTCCTTTTTTATCAAAAGGCTATTTTTGAAAAATGATAACAATGATTAACTTCCTACTTATATTCGTTTTAAACTGGCAACCTTTCTTTTTTGGTGATCAACAGATAAAACAAGATTATCACCCACCACTTAACATACCGTTGGTTTTAGCAGCCAATTTTGGCGAATTGCGTTCCAATCATTTTCATATGGGATTGGATTTTAAAACAAATGCAAAAGAAGGATATTCGCTTCATTCCATCGACGAAGGATACATTGCACGCGTAACCGTTTCGCCTTATGGTTATGGTCGGGTCGTTTATATTAATCATCCGGGTGGAATAACAAGTGTTTATGCTCATTGTCAGAGATTGACAGGCAAACTAGAAGAAAAAGTGAAGGAATTTCAAATGCGAACGAAAAGTTCGGAAGCAGATTTGTATTTCCAACCCAACGAATTACCCATGAAACGTGGTAAAGTTTTTGCCTTATCTGGAAATACAGGTGCATCAAGCGGGCCGCACTTGCATTTCGAAGTGCGTGACACGTATACGGAAGAAGCAATCAATCCTTTGAAATTTGGCTTTAAAATAGAAGACAATCGTTCGCCAAATTTGTACAACGTAAAAATTTACGGACTCGATGAATATGGTTATTTGTGCCCAGGTAAAGAAAAGGAATACAGTTTGAAAGGAAAAGGGAGTGACTATACAATTGGTAACGGAAAGGTTGTTATTCCAGCCAATTACGCTAAAAAACAAACGGGCGGCAAGATGGGTGGAATTGGATTTGCCCTTAACGGAGTTGATAAATTTGATGCTGCCAGCAACAATTGCGGATTGTATGGAACGACATTAATTGTGGATGGCGACACTATCATGCACCAAGAAATAGACCGCGTTTCCTTTTCTCAAACTCGCTTTTTGAATACGTATACCGATTATTCTGCGTTTCATGCCGGTCGGAAATATCACAAAGCCTTTCATTCTGAAATGAATCCTTTAACCGTTTACAAAACACCTTCAAAAGGAATTTTGAAGATCGAACCTGGAAAATCGTATGAAGTAAAATATATATCTTTTGATTTTAAGGGAAATAAATCGTTGGTTGAGTTTACATTGAAAGTAGATGAAGGTGAAGCGAATTCTGATGTTAGTATCATCAATAATCCAGATTACGTTAACCCGAAAAAAGGTTGGTCACAAAATTGGGGTGAAACATCGGTGATTTTACCGGAAAATTGTGCTTTTGAACCTTTTCCAAAGAAGGCTAGTTTTAATGGAACGTCGGTTTATGTTTCTGCGAGTTCCATACCCGTTCAAGCTGCTTTTACAGTGCGAATGAAAGCATTAAACGATGTACCGAAGTATCAGCAGTATTTGGCAGTAAAACGAAGTCATGGTTATTCGGCTTTGAAAACATCAGTTGTTGGCGACTATTTGGAAGCTGAATCAAAGTATTTTGGAGAAATAAATGTTCAAGTTGATGATGCGGGACCGTATATAAAATCTGTCAATGTATCAGGAACAGTGGATTCAAGAAAATCTTCTCGTTTGGTTTGGAAAATGGGTGATTATCGTTCGGGACTGATGAATTATGGATTGTGGATAGATGGAGAATGGCGCGTTTTGGATTATGAATCGAAAGGTGATTATGCGTTTTTCGAACTGAAGGATACTACGTCGGGACGACATGAGATGAAAATTGTAGCGAAGGATTATTGTGGAAATGAGACGACGGAGGTTTTTGTGGTTGTGATCCCTTAACCTATTGGCTGTTGACTGTTGGAAAAATGTTAAAAAAGGAACTTGTACTGCAATATTCAAAATGTCTTGGAGTTCTTTTTGGGAATTTAAAAACCACTGTTATGAAAGCCACTATTTTCACATTTCTCTTTATTTCTATTGGATTATTTTCTTGTAAAATGAAGAATGTAGATCAATTCATCTCGAATTGGGTTCGCACCAACCAGTTGAAAGACGAAACTTCGTCACTTTTATCTGTTCCGGCAGGCAATTACTTAACCTTGAGCTTTTTAAGCACCATTCATAAGCTTGACGGCATGCCGATGGATGATTGCGGCAACATGGTTTACGTTCAAAACAACAATTATGCAAAAAATGTCGGACTGGTTTTTATGAACTATGCTTATTATTCCAAAATACAATCATGCACGAACCAAGAAAAACGCCTAATCAATTTTTATATAGCTCCATAAAAAAAGCCCTTCTCCGGAATAAATCTGGTAGAAGGGTTTTTTTTAAAGTCGTGCTTTTTTTTACAATTTCTTGAAAATACATTCGTCACCAGGTTCATAATTCTGATTCAATCTTTCAAGTCGTATTTCATCTTTCGTTAAAAAAACGATTTTCCAATCATCTGCGATAGAAGCATCTGGAGCAGTTTCTCCAATACTTAATATTAAGATTGCCGGATTTTTTGCATCTTGAGTATCCCAAGATCCAATGTTTTCAGAACCACCATTTGTAGAGATAAACTCTTTGTGATCAGTAAACTCATAAATGAAATTTTCGAAAGTATCTGTTTTGTTAACTCCTTGATCGATCCATTTGCCCAATTTCCAATTGTTATTGACAACCAAACGTTCGAATTTCTTCGTTGATGAATTCTTTTTACAGGCTCCTAATGCTGCAAAAATAAATAATAAAAAAACTAATTTTTTCATGTTCTATATTTTAAATCATTATACTTTTTATGCTTGGGTAGTTGGTGGTCCAAAATTCATTGGTGGCATATGTTGTCCATCATTTTCTTCAATTGCTCCAAAAGCTTGTTCGAATTTTGCAATATTTTCTTGAAGAGCACGCATGTAACGCTTCGCATTTTGAGGTGTCATAATTACTCTTGAACGAACTTTTCCTTTCGGCATACCTGGCATCAACTGCACAAAATCACTTATGATTTCTGCAGGTGAATGAGTGATTATTGCCAAGTTGGAGTATACACCCAAAGCTACATCTTCAGACAATTCTATATTTACTTGATTCTCGTTATTGTTTTCCATTTTATTTTTTTGTTGGGACACAAATGTATCGCTTTTCTATTTAGTATTTTAGGAAAAGGATAATCTGTTCTTAGTAGTTAAATAAAGAAGTGGGGTAAAAAGTTACAGTTGGTGTTTAAATTCGTTGAAAATTGCTAGCTGTTGGCTGTTGGCTGTTGGCAACATATTAAAAATTAACTAACACTGAATTTTTCATCAATTAGATTCTATTGAAGGAAGAATAGCTGTCTTCGACAGACTCAGACTGTTTTACTAGTATTCAGAATAAACTTCCCGAAAATAAATTCAAAGATGCAGTAATAAACGCAGAGGTGAGCCTGTCGAAGACCGCCCAAAATCACCTCAAACACTTAAAATAATCAAAAGGTTCTTTGCAACTTAAGCAATTGTAGTGCGCTTTGCAAGCTGTTGATCCAAACTCTGAAATCATTTTGGATTCTTTGGAATTGCAGTTGGGACATGGAACAACCAAAGGAGCAGAAAATAATAGGCTTTTATCTACTTCATCTTCAGGCGGGGCGATACCGTATTCCTTTAACTTTTGTCGACCATTTTTCGATAACCAATCTGTCGTCCAAGCTGGACTCAGTTTTGTTTCAATCTTTAAATTGGAAAGACCTTCACCCAAAAGCTTTCGTCGAATATCTTCTTCAATAACATCCATGGCAGGACATCCGCTATACGTTGGTGTGATGATTATTTTAATTTCATTTTCCGTAACGTTCACATCCCGAACCACCCCTAAATCAATTACAGAAAGAACAGGAACTTCGGGGTCAAAAACATCCTCTAGCCAATCCCAAATTTGTTGTTCGCTTACCATTCCATATTTGGATAAGTGCGCTGCATGTATTGCATTTCTGCCAGCAAGAATCCTAAATGCTCCGAGTGATTGCCCAGTCTTCCGCCAAGTTGTTCCCAATCATTGTCTGGGAATTTAATGGTAGCTTCTGCTATAACTGATTTGACATTTTTCAACCATGCTTCTTTAACTTCAGCCATGTTTGGAAGTATTCCAGCCACTTCTAAAGCTTTTTCCACCTCATCCGCCATGAAAATATCAGCTGCGTATCGATAAATGGTATTCATAGCGGTTTGCACTCGTTGGTGTGATTCCTCGGTTCCATCGCCCAAACGGATAATCCATTCAGCTGAATGACGGTAATGATATTTCGTTTCTTTTAAAGACTTTTCCGCAATTCCAGAAAGCTGCTCATCCTTCGAATGTTGCAAAGCTTCAAAAAATGGAAGTCGATAAGCATCAAATAAAAACTGTCGCATCATAGTCACTCCAAAATCTCCGTTCGGTTGTTCAACCAAAAGGCAATTTTTATATTCTTTTTCTATTCTAAGAAAAGCCAATTTATCTTCGTCGCGTCCTTTTCCTTCTAATTCTCCAGCATATTTCAACAAAGAAGTTGCTTGTCCAATTAAATCCAAAGAAATGTTCGTCATAGCGATATCCTCTTCCAAGATGGGTCCATGACCGCACCATTCAGACAAACGATGTCCAAGAATCAAACTATCATCTCCCAGGCGAAGTAAATATTCAAATAAATGTTCTTTCATTTTCTCTGATTACATATGCGTGATTCCGTCTGGCACTTCATAAAAGGTAGGATGACGATAAACTTTTGTGTTTGAAGGTTCGAACAAAGAGTCCATATCCGAAGGATCAGAAGCATGCACTTGATTGGATTCCACCACCCAAATACTTATACCTTCTGAACGACGCGTGTATACATCACGTGCATTTTCAATTGCCATCTCGGCATCTGCGGCGCGCAAACTACCTGCGTGTTTGTGATTTAATCCTTGTTTGCTTCGAATGAAAACCTCCCAAAGAGGCCAATCTGAATTTTTCATTGTCTATTTGTTATGCACAATTAACCTGCTACTTTCAATCTCCTTTTTTCGGCGTAAGCGGTCGCTGCCTCTCTCACCCATTCGCCATTTTCTTTGGCTGCACGTCTCGTATTCACGCGATCTTCATTGCAGGGTCCGTTTCCCTTTACGACATCCCAAAACTCATCCCAATTGATTTCACCGAAATCGTAATGGCCTGTTTCTTTGTTGAATTTTATGTCTTTATCCGGAACGGTCAAACCAATTAATTCGGCTTGAGGTACGGTTGCATCCACAAACATTTGACGTAATTCATCATTGGAAAAACGTTTGACTTTCCATTTCATGGATTGCGCAGAATTTGGCGATTCATCGTCATTTGGTCCAAACATCATAAGGGATGGCCACCAAAAACGATTCAAGGCATCTTGCGCCATTTCTTTTTGTTCGGGTGTGCCATTGGCTAGAGTCGTCATAATTTCAAAACCTTGACGTTGATGAAAAGATTCTTCTTTACAAACCCGTACCATTGCTCTTGCGTATGGTCCGTAAGAACATCTGCACAAAGGCACTTGATTCATGATTGCTGCTCCATCGACCAGCCAACCAATTGCGCCCATATCGGCCCAAGAAACAGTTGGATAATTAAAAATGGAAGAATACTTTGCTTTGCCTGTATGTAAATCGTCAATCGTTTCTTCGCGATCAGTACCCAATGTTTCAACAGCTGAGTACAAATACAAACCATGACCGGCTTCATCTTGTACTTTTGCTAGTAAAACTGCCTTACGACGCAAATTAGGTGCTCGCGTTATCCAGTTCCCTTCGGGCAACATTCCAACTATTTCGGAATGAGCGTGTTGGGAAATTTGGCGAACCAAAGTTTTGCGATAGGCATCTGGCATCCAATCATTTGGTTCGATGCGAATGTCTTTATCAATTTTATCTTGGAATCTTTTTTCTAATTCCTCTTGCGTGAATTTTTGCTCCATAGTTGAAATATATTCTTGTTACAAATTTAGGGTAAATCTTGGGCTTTGGCAATAGAACAAAGAGGGAATAGGAAAGTTTAGATTCAGTTTAATTAAAATTTTTATGTTGAACTCAAGTCAGAAGGACATTAAGACTTAGGATAAATCAAATTTCTCTTTTTTAAAAGTGAATTAGACTCTTAACTTTGAATAAAAAATAAACTCATGGCACTCATAGAATCGAATCCTTTTCCAACTGGAACACTTGCACCCGATTTTAAACTTTTGGACACCGTTTCTGGAAAGAATTTATCTCTTTCATCTGTAAAAGGAGAAAAAGGAACGGTGATTATGTTCATTTGTAACCATTGTCCATTCGTGATTCATGTTAATGAAGAATTGGTTCGATTGACAAATGATTACTTAAACAAAGGGGTTGGTTTTGTCGCTGTTAGTAGTAATTCCGTTAAAACACATCCGCAAGATGGTCCTGAGTTCATGACAGAACATGCTAAAAAAATGGGCTATCCGTTTCCATATTTGTACGATGAAACACAAGAAATCGCCGCAGCTTACGACGCAGCTTGCACACCTGATTTTTATATTTTCGATGCCAATTTAAAATCTGTTTATCATGGACAATTGGATTCTTCTCGACCTGGAAATGAGATTCCTGTGACAGGTGGAGATATGCGAAAATCCTTGGATAATTTATTGACGGGGACGTCTCCTTTAGAAAATCAAAAACCGAGTATTGGGTGCAGTATTAAGTGGGGATAAAGTTTAATTCTTTTCGTTTGACAGAATATTTTTTTGAATCTCCATCATTTCTTTGTCCATGTTCATGATTCGTTCACTTATAGAGTAATCAACTCTGATGTCAGGCAATAATCCTCGACCATTATTCTGTCCATCTACTTTATGATCAAAATGATAATGCGGAACAACAACACGAATGCCTGAATTTGGCAAAACCAAATGCCCCGTTAAAACAGCATTTGAACCTTCCGCTGTTCCGCCCGTTTCAATTCCAATTATGGTGGCATCTCTGCTGTATTTCAATTTTGTCGCAACCAAAGACCCCATGGAAAATATTGCCCCATCCTTGAGGACAAACACTTCCCCATCAAAGTGGTTTTTCTTTTTGATTTTATATCGGATTTGATAATTTCTGTTTGGATCTTTTTTGTCGGAATCTGGAATTGTACTGAACACCAACTTGGTCATTTTATTCGGAAACGGCATTTTCAAAAACTCGTTCTTTTACGGCTTTTCTGGATTGCGATAAAAATCAAAAGTAAACTTTTCTTTCATCAAATATTTATGCAACATGGCTCCATGAGGAAAAAATCCTCCACTATTTCCCAGTAAATCAATTACAAGATTTTCGGATTTACATTGGGCCAAACTCCAAAATAGAATTCGACCTTTTAACATAATTAATCTATTACTTACGCATTCGCCTTTTCAACGAATTCATCATAAGAAACTTCTTTCTCTTTCAACTTTACTGTGTTTTTGAAAAACTGCATCAATTTTTGTTCTGCCATCATATCAAAAATACGATTTGACTCTTCACGGTTTTTCAACACTTCCATTGCCGATTTCGTCAACTCAGCATCTTCTGGAGCTGGCATTCCGTATTGTGCATAATTGTTTGCCAATAACGATTTCGTGTAATCCATCACTTCTTGGTTGTCCAATTTGATATCGTTCATTTTGAAGATATTTCCTTGAATCAATTGCCATTTCAAGTTTTTCGCATACGATTCGTAGTGCTCATTTACTTCTTCAGCTGTGATTGGTTTTTCGTTCGACATTTGAATCCATCGTTTCATGAATTCATTTGGCAAATCGATTTTCGTGTTTTCGATTAAGCTTTCGTATACTTCTTTCGTCAACAAACGATCTGAATCTGCCACGAACATACCTTCTAAATCTGTAGAGATACGAGCGCGCATTTCTTCTTCATTTTTCACTTCACCATTGTATAGTTTCGTGAAAAATTCTTCGTTCAATTCCGCCAACTCCATACGTTTGATTTCGTTGATGGTAATTTGGAATTTATTTGAAACGTTTTCTAATTCTTCTTCTTTGATGCCCAACATGGCTGCAGTATCTTTTCCACCGCGAGAAACTTTTGTTGGATCGACGATCATTTTGTCGCCAACTACTTTTCCGATGATTTCTTTTTTTACTGCTTTATCTTCAACAAACTCCGTAGAGATAGTTGATGAATGCAAAATTCCAGCTTCTTTGATAGAATCGTCTTCGCTTAATTCAACGAATTGCGCCATTACCAAATCTTTCTCTTCTACTGAAGGAGCAGAATTCATTTTTCCGTATCGACGACGAAGGTCTTCCATTTGTTTGTCCACCAAGTCTTTGTCGACTTTGATTTTCATGTAATCGAATTTACTTTTCGCATCCAATTTCACGCTAACCGTTGGTGCAAGACCGATATCGTATGTAAATTCGAAAGTATCTGGTTTTTCAAAATCACCTTTCACTTCCTCTTTATCGTTTGGAATCGGATTTCCAAGAATATCTACCTTGTTTTCAGTCAAAAAGCTGTTCAAAGCCTCGTTTACCAGGTTGTTCAATTCATCCGCCAACACAGATTTACCGTATTGTTTTTGAATCATACCAGCGGGTACATGTCCGGGACGGAATCCAGGAATTTTCGCTGTTTTGCGGTATTTTTCCAAAGAAGCTTTTACTTTGTTTTGGTAATCTTCGGGGCTGATTGTTACTTTCAATTGTGCGTTTAGCGCATCAATGTCTTGACGAATTACGTTCATTTCTTTTATTTTAAACTTATTAAAAACAAAAAATGGTACAAGGAAGACTTATACCATTCAATTGTTTTGATGTACGGATGGAGAGACTCGAACTCTCACACCTCGCGGCACTAGATCCTAAGTCTAGCGTGTC
>ERZ1047472.351-NODE-351-length-42165-cov-5.393137_pt1 | contig 42165 bp, 43 predicted proteins | sample MGYA00383095_ERZ1047472 | MGnify/ENA primary metagenome ERZ1047472 (study PRJEB29581, sample SAMEA5548365) | metagenome | biome: marine; feature: coastal; material: water | depth 1 m | study: Short-term variability in the microbial, nano- and picoplankton dynamics... | reverse complement strand
AATCCTTTTCCCAGTAGCCCAGATACAGGTGGCCTAGTCCCAAGGTTTTGCACATTTCGATTTGCTGCAAAATACTGAAAACCCCAAGGCTTCTGGACGCTTCTGTTGGCTCGAAGAAGGTATAAACCGCCGACAGGCCATCGTTAAGCTGGTCGGTCACAGCCACACTCAACAAACGCTCCCCCTCGTAGACGCATATAAAAATGGTGTCGGCCCATGCGCTGAGTAAAAAGGATTTAAATTGATCTTCTGTGGCCGGGTACATGTCGCCATCAGTATGCCGCATGCTGATGTAGCGTTCGTACACTTGAAAGTAGCGCAGGGTAAAGCGGGCAGGCTCTACGGTAACCCTGAGCTTTTGATTGCGCCCCAGCGTTCTGCGTTGGCTGCGATTGGCCTTGAAGGTCTGCACTGGCACGCGGACGGCTATGCAGGCGCTGCAATGATTGCAGCGGGGGCGATACAGATGCCCACCACTGCGACGAAACCCTTGGTCCGAGAGGTGTTGGTAGCTGCTGCTGGTGATGATCCGCCGGGGGTCGGCAAACAATGTCTGAGCATCGCTTCGGTCCAAGTATGAGCACGGGTGTGGGGGAGTGAGATAAAAATCCAGGGGCTTATCTTGATCTGATCCAGCGCTCACGATGGGCACTCTGTCTTCTGGGGCGCCTCTAGGTTATCCCAAGGACCCAACCGGCTCAGGCTTAAATCGTTTTTCGCCAGCAAGGACAAAAATGCCTCTCGAGGCATGGGTTTAACACCCAAGGTTTTGAGGTGGGGATTCATCATTTGACAGTCGATGAGTGAAAAATCCCATGCGCACAGTCGTTGATGCAAGTGATAGAAGGCCACCTTGGAAGCGTCTGGTCGTTCTGCAAACATGGATTCGCCAAAGAACATCTGGCCCAGGGAAAGACCATACAGACCGCCTACGAGCATGTTCTCAGACCAAACTTCAACACTGTGAGCGACCCCGGTCGCGTGCAGTTCTCGGTACGCTTGGCGCATTCTAGGCGTTATCCAAGTGCCCACAGAGGTGGCTCTTAATTTAGCGCAGGCCTCGATGACGTCATCGAAGCAGCGATCGAAGGTAACAGTGAAACCACCGTTGCGAAGACGCTTGGCAAGGCTGCGTGTTATCCGCATCTGGCCCGGGACAGTGACGCCTCGCACGGCGGGACACCACCAATAAATCGGCCCGTCATCATTTTCGAACCACGGGAAGATCCCAAGGCCATAGGCTTCGACCAGCCAATCAGGTGTCAGAGCACCGCCAGCTGCCAGCAGCCCATCGGGATCGTCCAAAGCGTAGCAGGGCTCCGGAAAGCTGATGGGATCTGAGGGCAGTAAGGGTATACCTGACACGACCGGTATTTAAGCTCGTAGCAAGGTTAAAAAGTCCGCAGACTGTCGATGGTCTTTCACGATGTCCATCAAGGTTTCACCAGCGGAGTTGGTGGCCTGAACATCGCCTCCTTGAGCTTTGAATCGGTCTAAAAAGATTCGAAAATCCTCTAGGCGCATGCTCCGATAAGCGTGTAGCAGGCGGCTGAAGTCTTGAGGCTCATTGCCCAGTGGTGCCTTGGTCAAAAAGCTATTGATACGTTCGTCATCCCAAACTTCGTCGATGACTTTTACTTTGTCTGGCCGCATGTTTTAGCTCCGTTGCATTATCCCTAGCGATAAGAGAGATCGTTGTGACTTGTTAATTGGGCGTTCTGGCGTTTGAGCCAGTGTGCAAAGTTGCATTGTGCCTATTTGTGCCCAAAACGGCGAGTGCGTACACTGGCGCCAGCTTAAGAGGATTCCTGTTTGTCGACGCCTGCACCTAATCGTCCGTTACCCTTGCGCGAAATGTTCTTGGTGCTTACCGGCACCTTAGCGTTTTTTTTGCTTCTTGCGATCGCATCCTACTCCCCAGAGGACCCATCCTTTAACTACACCGGTTCAAATACCGATACCCACAATTTAGTGGGTACCAGCGGTGCCTATCTCGCCGATATTTTGCTGTTCCTTTTTGGGTGGGTGGCGTATTTGCTACCCCTGGGGTTAATTTATGGAGGGCTGGTTGCCCTGCGAGCAAGGCACCTGAAAGCTGATGCCGTTGTCATTGGTGTGCGCACGAGTGGCTGGATCGCCTCCATATTGTGTGCCTGCGTACTGATGTATCTACACAACGCGTCTGGAGATTTCTTGCCCGCAGGATCCGGCGGTGTGTTGGGACTGGCCCTTGGCGAACAAGGCGCCCGGGTGTTCGGCATGGTTGGCCTAACGGTGCTTTGTGTTGCTGGCGTGCTTGTTGGTGTGCAGGCTGCCGTTGGTTTTTCTTGGCTTGAAATGACAGAGATGCTTGGGCGCGCGTTGACTCGGGCTTGGCACAAATGCGCAGAATTTTACGACCGAATGAACGACCTGCGTCTGGCTCGCGCCCAACAGCGCCAAGCCAACGTCGATCCTGTGGCGCAAAAGCGCAAAAGCGAATTGACTGCGACATTGGAGGCCAAACAGAGTGCCGCCGAGGCGCCGGTTGGACCGCAAAAACCATCAGCGGTACAAATTCTGCCGGCAGCGGCGGAGAAAAAACCCGCGGGCAAGACCCAGCAAAAACGACTGTTTGACAGCCAAAGTGTCACCGAACTGCCGGACGTGGATCTCCTCGATCAACCCAACGGCAATGCCGGAGGCGGCTATAGCGCAGAGGCCCTAGAGGCTATGTCAAAGCAGTTGGAGTTGAAGCTAGCGGATTTCAATGTCGAAGCCGTCGTGGTCTCAGTGCTACCCGGACCCGTGATCACGCGTTTTGAAATACAGCCTGCTCCTGGCGTCAAGGTTCAAAAAATAAGTGCTCTTGCCAAAGACTTGGCCCGATCGCTGGCGGTTATCAGCGTGCGTATCGTCGAAGTGATCCCGGGTAAGCCCTATGTGGGTATTGAAATTCCGAATGAACATCGTGAGATGGTTCAGCTGCGAGAGGTGATCAACTCGTCGGTATTCCAAGAAGCCACCAGTCACCTGACCCTTGCCTTGGGCAAGGACATCGCCGGCGCCACCATCGTTGCCGATATAGCGCGTATGCCGCATTTGCTGGTTGCCGGCACCACAGGCTCAGGCAAGTCCGTGGGGGTGAACTCCATGCTCCTAAGCATTTTGCTCAAAGCAACGCCTGAGCAGGTTCGACTGATCTTGGTTGACCCTAAAATGTTGGAGCTTTCCATTTACGAGGGCATTCCCCATTTGCTGACGCCAGTGGTCACAGACATGAAAGAGGCGGCCCATGCCCTGAACTGGTCTGTTGGCGAAATGGAGCGACGATATCGACTCATGGCATCCTTGGGAGTGCGGAATCTGGCCGGCTTCAACCGCCAGGTCAAAGAGGCAGCGGCCAAGGGAGAACCGATCAAGGACCCATTGTGGCCATTGGAAGACACCGAGGCTCCCGAACTGCAGCCTTTGCCGGCCATTGTCATCGTCATTGATGAATTCGCCGATATGATGATGATCGTAGGTAAAAAAGTAGAGCAGCTTATAGCGCGTATTGCCCAGAAAGCTCGCGCGGCAGGTATTCATCTGGTCCTTGCCACCCAACGGCCCTCCGTTGATGTGATAACCGGATTGATTAAGGCCAATATTCCGTCACGAATCAGTTTCCAAGTGTCATCGCGCATCGACTCTCGGACCATTTTGGATCAGGGCGGAGCAGAGCAGTTGCTGGGCCACGGCGACATGTTATATCTGCCCCCGGGAACCGCCTTACCACAGCGGGTGCATGGTGCCTTCGTGTCCGATGAAGAAGTTCATCGTGTGGTTGAGGATTGGAAGCTGCGGGGTGCGCCGGATTACTTAGAGGATATTCTTACCGGGCAAACCGAGGGAGAGGCTTTTGTTAAGTTGGATTCCGACGACGATACAGAACAATCCGATGACCTATACGACGAAGCCGTAGGCTTCGTTCTGGAGTCTCGAAGAGCATCTATCTCTGCCGTTCAGCGCAAGCTGCGCATCGGCTATAACCGGGCGGCGAGGCTGATTGAAGCCATGGAGGCCGCCGGCGTGGTGTCTGCCATGAATACCAACGGCAGCCGTGAAGTCCTGGTGCCAGAACGCAATGCCTAGTCCAAGCCAAAGAGCATGGTTGGGACCGATCCTGTGCTGGGTGCTCTTGCTGGCGCCACAACTGCAATCCCAAGAGTCTGTAGCGCCGAAGGCAGGGCCTTCGGGAGCGAGCCCTGCAGGGTCCCGGCAATCTACCTCAGACGGCGAAGGCCAATTGCTGCAAACGTCCCAACCTTTGGAAGAGGATCCTGCCGTGTCCTTGGCCCGCTGGATGACGGGACTGGAAACTCTTGAAGCAACAGTGACCCAACGTATCTACGCTAATGAGACTCTGTTAGAGGAGAGCCGGGGCCGTTTCGCCATGGCGCCCCCACGGTTACTTTGGCAGATTTACGAACCGTTTCCACAGACCCTGCTGTTGGATGAAGAGCAGTTGCAGATTTATGACCAAGACCTTGGGCAGCTGACCATTCAATCCCTGTCGAATGCCAGTGGGCCAATGCCTGCCGACTTGCTGATGAGGCCTGACCGGTTGGCCAACGGGGACTACACAATTACGCGCCGGGTCCTGAATGACGAGCAGATCTATCGGTTAACCCCAAATGCGTCGTCGTCTCTGTTTCAGGCTCTTGATATCGCTCTGATAGGAGAGGTGATAACGACCCTGGTGATTTATGACTGGCAGGGGCAACAAACTCGGTTGGCGTTTGATAATGTTTCCGTAAATCAACCCCTGCCGGCAACCCAATTTCAGTTGGTCGTGCCCGAGGGCACCGACGTGATCCGTGGCTGACCTGTTTACTGACGACTCTTCTCCCGGGTTTGACCCTCGGCCACTGGCCGATAGGCTTCGCCCGACCCAGCTTGACGACTATGTAGGCCAACGGCATTTGCTCGCTGCCGATAAACCGTTGGGCGGTTTGGCTGCTCGGGGTCAAATACACTCTATGTTGCTGTGGGGGCCACCGGGTACGGGCAAAACCACATTGGCAAAACTGTTAGCAGATAACGCGGGCTGCCACTGGATTAGCCTCTCGGCAGTGCTGGCTGGCGTGAAAGAAATTCGCAGCGCGGTTGCACAGGCTCAGCAACAACTTACCCAAGGGCACCGGACTGTGCTGTTTGTTGACGAGGTGCACCGCTTTAACAAAGCCCAACAAGACGCCTTTCTGCCTCATGTAGAGGCGGGTACGGTTATTTTCATTGGCGCTACCACCGAGAACCCATCCTTCGAGGTAAATCCTGCTCTGTTGTCCAGGGCCCGGGTTTACGTCCTGCAGAACTTGCGCCCAGAGGAATTAGCCCAGGTGCTGGAGCGAGGAGCTAAAGCCCTAGGCAAAACCCTAGGACCTCAAGCTGGGCAGGTTTTGATTGATACTGCCGATGGTGATGCTCGGCGTGCACTCAATATGCTGGAAATTGCGGCCCAACTTGCCAGGGATGACATTTCGCCAGATATGGTCGTCGCCGTATCATCCGAGCAGTTGCGCCGCTTTGATAAAGGCGGCGATGTGTTTTACGAACAGATCTCCGCTCTGCACAAATCCGTTCGGGGTAGCGCTCCAGACGCGGCCTTGTATTGGTTTTGCCGCATGTTGGACGGCGGTGCGGACCCTCGCTATATCGGTAGACGTTTGCTTCGCATGGCCAGTGAAGATATTGGCAACGCGGATCCTCGAGCCTTGCAGTTAACAGAGTCTGCCTTGGCCACCTACGAACGATTAGGTTCACCGGAAGGCGAGCTGGCTTTGGCCCAGACAGTTTTATATTTGGCCAGCGTGCCAAAAAGTGATGCGGCCTACAAAGCCTTTGGCGAGGCCATGGCCTTTGTGCGGCAGACGCCGTCTCTCAGTGTCCCGATGCACCTGCGTAATGCGCCCACCCAGTTGATGCAGTCCTTGGGCTATGGCGATGGCTATCGGCACGCTCACAACGAAGAGAACGCGGAAATTGGTGCTTACGCAGCAGGTGAGCGTTACTTTCCGGATGAATTGGAACCCGTGACGTTTTATCATCCCGCCGCCGCAGGCCTCGAAGAAAAAATTCGTCAGCGGTTACAGCGATTAGCTCAAGCAGACGAAGAGGCTGAGCCACGCTCCTGACATACATGGCGTAGCCCGTTGGGTTGCGGCATTCACACATCGCTTATGGGAATGTTCATGTTAGACATCAAGTTGTTACGCAATAGCCCGGACGTTGTCGCCAAGGCCCTCACCATTAAGGGATTTACCTTCGACGTGAGTGCATTTACGGCCTTGGAAGAACAACGAAAGACGCTGCAACAGCGTACCGAAGAGCTGCAAAACGAGCGAAACGTGAAGTCGAAGTCCATTGGTAAGGCCAAGGCTCAAGGCGAAGATATCGCGCCACTGCTCGCCGAGGTGGGTGATCTTGGCCAGCGTTTAGACGAATCGAAAACGGCTTTTGCTCAAGTGCAAGACGAATTGCAGAACCTGCTGATGTCGCTGCCGAACATGCCAGATGCCAGCGTGCCTGCAGGTACCGATGAATCCGACAACGCTTTGCTGCGAACCTGGGGCGAACCCAAAAGCATGGACCATGAGCCACTAGATCACGTGGATTTGGCAAGTGGCGGCGGCCTAGATTTTGAAACTGCTGCCAAGATCACTGGGGCACGTTTTGTCGTGATGCGCGGACCCATGGCTCGACTGCACCGGGCGTTGACCCAATTTATGTTGGATTTGCATACGGAGCATCATGGCTACCAAGAAGTCTATGTGCCTTATATGGTTAATGCGGATAGTGCCCGGGGTACCGGGCAACTGCCGAAAGCGGCTGAAGATATGTTCCAGCTGGAAGGCGAGCAGGATTATTTCTTAATCCCCACAGCAGAAATTCCGGTAACCAACTTGTACCGGGGCGATATTTTAAACGAGGCAGACCTGCCAGTTCGCCATGTTTGTCACACGCCTTGTTTTCGCAGCGAGGCGGGCAGCTATGGGCGGGATACCCGAGGAATGATTCGCCAGCATCAATTCGAAAAAGTTGAGTTGGTACAATTGGTCCATCCAGAAACGTCTTGGGACACATTGGACAGCCTGACCGGTCACGCCGAAGCCGTGTTGCAACAGCTGGAGCTTCCATATCGTGCCATGGTGCTGTGCGGCGGCGACTTGAGCTTCACCTCTGCCAAAACCATCGATCTGGAAGTATGGCTGCCCAGTCAGAACCAATATCGTGAGATTTCCTCCTGCAGCAACTTTTTGGATTTTCAGGCCAGACGTATGCAGGCACGGTACCGAGACGCTAACGGCGACATTCAGCTAGTGCATACACTCAATGGTTCTGGCTTGGCGGTGGGGCGCACCTTGGTGGCGCTCCTGGAAAACTATCAGTTGGGTGATGGCAACATGCAGATTCCAGATGCGCTTCAGCCATATTTGGCAGGCGCTAGCAAATGGTCCCTTAATCCGTAGCGAAACGCTCACACGAGTAACCTAGATAGATGTTTTATCTGCCCCTTTTTCATCGGCTTCAGGGCGCCCAGTGCTTGGTCGTAGGCGGCGGCCAAACGGCTCTGCGCAAACTGCGTTGGTTGGTACGAGCCGAGGCACAGATAACGGTAATTGCCCCCCAGGTGGATCCTGAGATTCAGCGCATGCGGGACGCGGGGCAGTTGCGCATTGAGCGAACGGGCTTTTATGCAGAGGCGGTGCATGGCCAATTGCGCTTGGTGATCAGTGCGACGAATGCTCCTGAAGTTAGCGAAGCCGTATTCGTTGCTGCGCTAAAGCACGGCGTCTTGGTGAATTGCGTCGACCGCACAGAGCTGTGCACCATCATCTTTCCGGCGATTATCGACAGGCTGCCGATTCTGGTTGCAGTCTCCAGCATGGGCCAGTCACCGACCCTGGCCCGGAGCGTGCGTGGCTGGATTGAAACCCGACTCCCCCAAGGATTGGGTCGCTTGGCAGAACTTGCAGGGCGACTGCGAATACAGGTTAAACAGGGTTTGCCTAATGTGGATGAACGCAAAGCTTATTGGGACTCTGTATTTGATAGCAGTGCTGCAGACAAAGCCATTCAAGGGGACCTCAAGGCCGCTGTGGCCTTGGCTGAGGAAATGCTGGACGGTCAAACCAACAGCGGTCAAATCTTGTTAGTAGGGGCGGGGCCCGGTGATCCGGACCTGATCACGCTACGAGGCTTGCGGGCCATTCAGACCGCCGACGTGTTGAGGTACGACAAGCTGGTAAATCCGGCCCTATTGGACTACGCCCGGCGAGATGTGGAACTGGTAGATGTTGGTAAACAAGGCCCCCGTGAAGAGGTGGTAGGCGCAACGGGCTGGGGAGCCGCAGCGTCCACCCCAAATAAAATACGACCCACCGGCACCACCATGCAAGCTGCCATTAACCAGCGCATGGTTGATGAGGCCATGGGGGGCAAAAAGGTGGTTCGGCTCAAGGGGGGAGATCCCTTTATCTTCGGCCGGGGTGGCGAGGAACTGTTGGTCGCGGCTGAACACGGCCTAGAGGTTGCCGTGGTTCCCGGCATTACCGCGGGAATGGCTGCCGCCAGTTATGCCGGCATTCCGCTTACCCATCGTCACATGAGTCAGTCTGTGCGCTTTTTGACCGGGCATCGTGTGGTGGATGCAGAGAACGTCGAGTGGGCAGAATGGGCCCGAGACGATCAAACGTTGGTGATTTACATGGGCTTGGTGAGCCTACCTAAAATCCAAAAACGCTTACTTGCCGCAGGTCGTGCTGAAACTACGCCAGCGGTGCTGATTGAAAATGCCACCTTGACCGGTCAGCGAGAAATCTACGGGACCTTGAAGACACTGCCAGAACAGGTGGAAGCCGCTCAGATTACTGGCCCGTCGGTAATCATCGTTGGCGAGGTGGTTGATGTGCCTAAGCAAGCTGAAAAGGCGCGCATCGCCGCCAAGAATCCGGGGCAGATCCCGCTATAGGCAATTGGTCGGTCGGGGTAAGCCTGCGATTTTGGCGGCAGTTATGGCCGGGCTACCGCCAAAGAGCGTCATTAAATAAACGCTGGAGCCGCGCTCGGGGCCCCACTCTTCTCTCACCAGTTTCACAAAGGGTCGCATAGCGGGTGCCGTTTCCGTACGCAGGTAGAAGTCCCTAAGCAAGTGTACGATTTGCCAGTGGGCATCGGTTAGCTTGAGCCCTTCCCGGGCCGCCAGAAGATTTGCGCTGCTTTCAGACCACTGGCTTAGATCCAGCAAAAAGCCTTCTTTATCGCAGTTGGGCAGTGGGTGGGCGCTCATGATCCGTTACTCGTTCCAGCTCACGATGGGTGAACACTGTAGGGTCAGTTCAACAAAGGCTGGGTAGTCGATGGAAACAGGAGACCCGGTTGCTTCGCTGCTGATGCCTCTGGCCTCTGCGTCTGGCCCAAGCAAGTGCAGGTCTGTGGGTTGGATCCCCACATCCAAGGCCTGTTTATGGGCATAGACACCGTTACCCAGCAAGACGAACTTATCACCGCTTTGCCAGCGGCTGCTGCAGGCCTCGAGGCCGGCGGGGCTAAAAACAAGGTGCAGGCTCATGGTTGGGCAGTAATGACGACGTCGCAGGCACTGATTAGCGCCTGCTGTTCGGGCAGACGAATGGGCATCACGCTAAGGGTCGGCTCTGTTTGAATTTGATAAGTGTTCAGGAAATCTGCGCATACGTAGAGCTCTTCTACGTCGTAAGCGGGCAGGGCAGCTAAAACATTGGTCATGGTTTTTTGGCCGATGGCGGCACCGGCCTGATGTTGTTGTATGCACCAAGCACCCTCATCGCGAAACAGCACGGCAACCTTGGCATCAAACACGGCTGCCACCATGGCCGCTTCCAGTTGCTCCAAGGCATGGCTGCTGCCGTATGGGCTTCGGCTGATGATGAAAAGATACCGCTTCATGCGGGAAATTCCACGTATCGGTCTGCGTTGTTGATGGCTGCGATCAACTGCCCTAGTCCCACCAGCTCAAAGCCTGGGGCCAATGTTGGGTGCTGTAGTTCGTAGCGCGTTTGTTCCGCCTCGTTAACGACACCGCGTTTGATCCCACTGGCAATACAAATGCCCAGTTCTACGCCCTGTGCCGCCAGATGTTGCCATCGCTTTACAGTGTCGACATTGAAGCTATCTTGGGGGGGGACTTGTGCGCCAAGCCCCTGATAGACGCCATCGTGGAAAAAAAACACCCGCTCAATACTGTGACCGCCAGCCAGCAGCGCGTCAGCAAAAAACAGCGCGTGGGCGGCTGCTTCGCTGGCGTAGGGTGCACCGTGGACTGCAAGAGCGTATTTCATATCAGCAGGATACCAAATGCTTCACCCGTGGTGATGGAAACCGTGGGTTAGGCACTCACAGGTTGTTGGTTGCCCACGTTGCTCCGTCCAAGACCTTTGACGTCTTCGAGGATAGCGATCAGCGCGGGGATCAAGAACAGGATGATTACGCTGGCGAAGACGATTCCTGTGGCAAGGCTGACAGCCATCGGTATCAAGAATTGGGCTTGAGTACTGGTTTCAAACAGCATGGGTGTCAGGCCCAAGGCCGTTGTCGCCGTGGTCAAAAAGATGGCCCGAAACCGCCGGCGAGATGCCTCGGTGATGGCAGCGTTGACGTTCATACCTTGGGCGCGATTTCGGTTGTACTGGTCTAGCAAAACTAGGGAGTCGTTCACTACGACACCACTCAAGGCCACCATGCCAAAAATCGAAATGAACGAGATGTTGTATCCCAGAAGGTAGTGGCCGATGGTGGCTCCGGCAGCACCGAAGGGTACGCCAGCCAATACGACGAGAGGCTGCAGATAGCTGCGGGTTTGTGATGCCAGCAGCACGAAAATCGTCAGCATAGCGATTGCCATCATGTTGGCCAAAGACGCCATGTCTTCAGACTCTTCCCGTCCTTGGCCTGCCTGGTTTACACGCAAACCCGGATAGCGTTGCAGCAGTTCGGGCACCACATTATTCAATACCTGATTATTGGCTTGAGTTGGCGTGGTGAGTTCGTTGTCTACCTCGCTGGTGACGCTGACGATGCGGAAGCCGTCCACTCGCTCGATGGTAGAAAAGCTGCGAGATTCGCTGAGGGTGGCCACAGCAGTCAGTGGCGCTTGGGTGCCGTCACTAAGGCGAATTCGAACGTCGGAGAGATTTTGGGTACTTTGGCGCTGACGTTCGGGATAGCGAACCATGACTTTTAATTCGTTGCGACCGCGCTGTATTCGTTGAACCTCTTGACCGAAGAAATGATTGCGAAGCTGCCGGGCAATATCTGCCGGCCTCAGGCCAGCGGCTTCGCCTGCCGGGGTTAGCTCGATATCGTATTGACGCTTACCCAGATTGAAGGTGTCTTGTATATCGTAAAAACCGGTTAGAGAGGCATAGTTGGCTTTTAGGTCATCCACAGCGGCATACAGTATTTCGTCCTGCTGATGAGCCAAGCGAAATTCCACAGCGGCACCGCGGCTAAAAAAGTCAGAGCGGAAAGAAAGACTTTCTACGCCGGCGATGGTGCCGGTTTCCATACGCCATTGGCGCTCCAGTGCTTGTGCAGAGAGCTTTCGCAGGGGCTCGTCCTGCAGCGTAATAACGATGGAGGATAGATGGCTGGCAGTGGTCATACCACTTCCACCCTCTGGGCCGCCGCCGCCTCGAGTGGAGCCGCCGATAGTGGAACTGATGGCTTTGAACGCGGTACCGTCGTTAGCGTCATTGACTTGGTAGGCCGCATCAATAATCCGCTGAGCCGCTTTTTCCGTGGTTTCGAAAGGTGTGCCCACGGGGAATGTTAACGTTGCGCGAATGCTGTTGGAGTCCAAGTCCGGGAAGAAGATGAAACGAACGGCGCCACTGGACACAAGAGCGCCCGCTGCCATTAGCATGGCAATTCCCGCGAGCAAGGAAAGATAACGACTTTGTACCGCAGCCTGAACTCCGGGCAGAAAGGTTTGATCACGAAATGTCATGATGCCTCGACTGACCCGTTCCTGAAAATCCTTCAATGGCCCTTTGCTCCAAGCTTGGCCATGAGACAAGTGAGCGGGAAGAATGAAAAACACCTCCAGTAAGGACATGGTCAAGACCAAAATCACCACGATAGGTACAGAGCCTAAAATCTGCCCAAATGTGCCGGTTACGAAAAGCAGCGGGGCAAAGGCGGCCATAGTGGTCAGCACACCAATGGTCACGGGGCTGAATACACCACGTACGCCGCGCAGGGTTGCAGCGGTACTTTGGCCCAAGTGCTCTTGCTCAGTAATTATGTTTTCACCCACGACGACGGCGTCGTCCACCACGATGCCTAGGACGATGATCAGCCCGAAGAGAGAAATCATGTTGATGTTCACACCGAATGGCGCGAAAAATAAAAACGCACCGAGAAAGGAGATGGGCACGCCCATGGCAACCCAGGTCGCCAGACGCAAATCCAACATAATCACCAGAAACAAAAAGACTAAGGCGAAGCCCAGCAGGCCGTTGCGAATCAGTAGGCTTAACCGCTGGGACAAAATGTCGGTTTGGTCATCCCAGACTTGCACCTTGGCGCCCGATGGCGGCTGAAAGTCCGCTAAAAAAGTCTTAATTTCTCCCGCGATGAGCAGGGCGTCTTCGGCTTCGGACTTCTCAACCTTAACCAGCAAGCTTCGCTGGCCATTGAACTCTTGGATGACCGGGTCATCTACGAAACCGTCGCGAATGGTCGCGACATCGCCTAAACGAAGAATGCTGCCGTCGGGGTCAGCGCGTAACACAATGTCGGAAAACTCGGTTCCAAACATACGTTTTTGATTTGTTCGAAGCAGCAGATCACCAGCATCGGTACGAAGTTCGCCGGCGCTCAGGTTGATTGATGACGAGCGAATGGCTTGTGCAACTTGATTGATGGATAAATCGAATTGCCGGAGGGCTTGCTCATCAACCTCAACGGCGATTTCCAGATCCTTTGCTCCCATTAGGGATACCAGGGTAACGTTCGGTAGGGTCAGTAGCTGGTCGGCCAGATATTCTGCCGCGTCCCGTAGATTGATATCTCCTAGGTCAGAGGTCACGACTAAGGTCATGACATCGCTAACGGTTTCTGCGCGCTCGATTTCCGGTTGTTCGGCGTTTTCTGGCGGGAAATCGGCAATACGTTCAACCGCTGCCTCAACGTCATCTTTTACTTCTTTATCATCCACAGAATCTTTCAGTTCTATGGTCACTCGACCGATGTTTTCAGCAGCCGAAGAGCGAACTTCGTCAATGCCTTCGATGCCGAGTACCGCCTCTTCCACGCGACGCGTAATGGCTTCCTCCACCTCACTGGGCGTAGCCCCAGGATAGGGCACCGTGACGGTTATAATGCCCGGGTTCAAAGTCGGAAAAACCTGGGCGTTGAGGGCGACACCGGCGATTAAGCCACCAATTAGCATCAGCGCCATGATCAGGTTGGCGGCGACGGAGTTTTGGGCGAAGTAGGCAACTATGCCCCTTTCTGGTTGGGATGCTGGGGCCGGCGTTGGGATAGCGCTCGTAGATTCTAAGTTGTTGCTCATGTTTTCACCGTCATCGTGCAGCCCTCGGGTTTTAATTTCTAGGCTGGGCTAACGATTCGTCTATGGGTGTCGCGGATACCGCCATACCCGCAGATGCGTTTGCCAATGTGCCGACGACTATGCCGTCGCCAACGTCTCTACCTGCTATGACAATACCTTGATCGTTCCTGCCCAGAACGACAGGTTGGTAGCTGACGAGTCGCCCGTTTTGCACATACCAAATAATGTCATCGGCCTGCATGGCCGCTTCCGGTATGACTAAGGTGTCCGAGTATTCGGGGCCTTCAATGATCACATCGGCAAAGGTACCGGGTTGCAACATGGATGCTCGGTCTGGGGTCTGGGGCAGAGGAATGTAGGCCTTGGCAAAGCGGCTGCGGTTGTCCAGCTGGGCGCTGACCCGATCAATACGTGCCTCAAGGTTCTGTTGGCTGGTAGAAATGATCACTCGTCGACCTTCAGCCGGCGCCAGTTGTGCCAGCTCATCTGGTGCTATGGGCACAACAAGCTCCACACTGTCCTTGGCATAGGCCTGCCCAAAGGCTCTACCGCCAGTGATCAACTGGCCAACTTGGGCTGAGGATTCAGTAATCATGCCGTCGAAGGGGAGGGAAAACTGGGTCCTCTCCAGTGCCAATAGGGCGACTTCGGCACGAGCCTCGGCAGAGCGAAGTTGCGCTGCTGCCTGGGCGATCTGAGGGCGTAGGGCCACTAAATTTGGAACAGCCTTGCCAGGGTTCAGCAAGGCGTAGTTTTTCACCGCAGCGTCACTGCGGGCTTGCTGAAGCCGCAGGTTGGCGCGCTGGACGGCGACATCGGCCTGGGCTTGCTTCACTTGGAGCAAAAAATCATCGGGTTCAATGGCGACTAAGGTTTCGCCAGCGCGAAAAGCGCCGCCAACTCGCATGGCTGGGGACAAAGCTTCAATGCGACCGGAAATCTGCGGGACTAAATCCACATAGGCTGTCACGCCAACACTGCCGTTTCCGGCAACCAAAATTTTCTGTGTACCAGCTCGCGGGGTAATAACAGAGACCTTGGGTACAATTGGCGCCGCTGCCGCAGTCATGCCGCTCGGAGCAATTGGCACCGCGGGTTCTCGTGACAGGTAAACCGCCAGAGAGGTTGCAGCCAAGACACCAACAATTTGCAGGGTGCCTACCAACCGGCCGCCGGTGCTGCGCCACCCACGGTCAGGAAGTGGGGCAGCATCCTCCACAGCTGGATCATCGTCGTATTCATCTGATGTCGCTTTCAAGTTGGCGCGGTCGTCGCTAACGTTCCGTAAGCTCTTCATCATGGATTTTCTTTCCCCAGCACATGGCTGATAACACTGGTGTCTGTCGGTACGTTCCGAACAGGGCCTAGGTCGATGTGTCGGATTATTGAGTCTAGGTCACTAATGCGACCCCACATACCCGAGTATGGTGGCGGCGCTTGGGTGAATTGACCGTGAAGGAAATTCTGTGACCCATACAACATTTACACTTACTCGTTCTCTGCAATTCACCGTTGCAGTTTGCTCAAACGTCTTGCCCCAAAGCCAAGGGTTAATCCCATGAGTCTGACGATCAATTCTTGTAGGATATCTCGCCAGTGAAAACAGGCAGCGACAAGCTGCCATAACGCCGAATTTTATAATAAGGAAAAAGCATGAATGCGACGCCAAACTCAGATCAATCCTTAAGCCAGGCTTTGGAGTTTAAGTCCGGCCAGCGTATGAAGAATCGATTCATGTTGGCGCCGCTAACCAATTCCCAAAGCCATGCAGATGGGCGCCTCTCAGATGAGGAATTTCATTGGCTCACCATGCGTGCCAAGGGACAATTTGGGCTGACCATGACCTGCGCGGCTCACGTACAGGCGGTAGGGCAGGGTTTTCCTGGTCAGCTTGGGATTTTCAGCGACGAGCACTTAGAGGGACATAAGCGGCTCGCCGAGGCCATTAAGTCAGAAGACAGTGTGGCAGTGTTGCAGCTTCACCATGCGGGCATGCGCTCTCCAGAAGCGCTTATCGGTCAACAGCCGGTGTGCCCGTCTGATGATCAAGAGACCGGTTCTCGCGCACTGACGCTGGAGGAAGTCAAAACCCTTCGGGACGACTTTGTTGCGGCGGCCGTGCGTTCTCAGCAAGCGGGATATGATGGTGTTGAAATTCACGGGGCCCACGGCTACATCGTTTGTCAGTTTTTGAGTCCAGAAACCAATCAGCGAGACGACGAGTACGGTGGTTCTTTGGAAAATCGGCAACGCCTTATGATGGAGATCGCCCAAGGCATTCGTGACCAATGTGGATCGAATTTCATGCTTGGTGTGCGTGTGTCGCCAGAGCGCTTCGGTATGCAGCTGCAAGAGGTGTTGGACACCTGTCAAAGATTAATTGACGAAGATTTGGCGGATTTTCTCGACATCTCTCTTTGGGATAGCTTCAAGCTGCCCGAAGAAGAGGCTCACAAGGATCAAAGCCTACTTGACTACTTCGCCCAGCTTGATCGCGGCCAGGTGAAGCTTACTGTGGCGGGTAAAATCCGCACCGCGGAAGAATGCAGGGATGTCATGAATGCAAAAATTGATTTTGTCACCATTGGCAGAGCGGCGATTTTGCATCACGATTTTCCCGTCAAGGTATTGGCAGATTCTAGCTTTGAACCGATTGCGACCCCGGTTAGCCGAACCCATCTACTGGCCGAAGGTCTCAGTCCGACCTTCGTTGAGTACATGAACAGCTGGAAAGGCTTTGTCGCAGAAGAATAAACCGTAAGTTCACGTCCACTTCACTGATACAACCGTAGCCTGCCGGCAAACGTCGACAGGTATGGCATGAAACAGATAGGCATCATTGGCGATGTACACGCAGAGGATCTACGCCTTCGAGTGGCCCTAGATTTTCTTCGCGAATCTGAAGTTGACGCCATTTTGTGCACGGGCGATCTGCCCGATGGGCGCGGAGACTTGGATATTTGCTGCCAGTTGTTGCAGACGCATGGCGTGATGACCGTGGCTGGGAATCACGAGCGCTGGTTCCTACAGGATAAAGTTCGTCATGTTGCCGACGCCCACCTGCGCTGTCATGCCAGTTCTGAGACCGTGGTATATTTGTCGGGTCTTCCCCAAACCCACCACATCGACACTGTGGACGGCGAACTGTTGCTGTGCCACGGCATTCTCGATGATGACTTAGCAAAAATCTGGCCTGGTTCAGAGAAGTCTGCCAGCCGTTGCTCTGCACCCCTAGACAAACTGCTGCGGCAAGATGCACCGCCCCGATTCCTCATTAACGGCCATATGCACTTTCGTACGGTAATCGACTTCCCTAAAACCCAAGTGATTAATGGCGGCACGCTGAAGGGCCAGTTCGCGGGCTTTTCGTTACTGGATATTGAAGCACAGTGTATCCACAGCTTTAATTTTACCGGTGATCAACAGGTTGAAGCGGCGGGCACATTGGATTTAGCCTCACGGCAAGATCGTCGAGTCTGGCAGTCTACAGGGGAATTCGATGGTGTCTGGCAGCCGGTGATGCTTCATCGAGGCTGAGCCTTAATGGGCTTGTGCGAATGGCTGGGCAAAAGACCAGTCCAAAAGATGGAATAGAGTATGCAGCCAAAGGCGGAGATAACTTGGGCGGAATTCGCCAAGGTCGACATGCGGGTGGGATGTGTTCAGCGGGCCGAGGCCTTTCCTGAAGCCCGCAAGCCCGCAATTAAGCTGTGGCTGGATTTTGGTCCTGAGGTCGGTATTCGTAAGACTAGTGCTCAAGTTACAGACCATTACCAGCCCCAGGATCTTATCGGTCGTCATTTAGTGGCAGTGGTGAATTTCCCTTCTAAGCAAATCGGTCACTTTATGAGCGAGTGCCTTATTTTGGGTGCCGTTGATGACGAGGGCGCCGTTATGCTGGTGTCGCCCCACCAAGACGTGTCCCCCGGACAACCCATCGCCTAAGCTCCCAGCCTGCCCGTCAAGGGTTCTCCGAGGTTCACAAACGCTGGATTGCCCGGGGGTGGCTCTTATCAGGCATACTCGACAAAAATGAGGGTCTTTCTATGAGCCAACAAGCGGATTACATAATCGTCGGGGCCGGCAGCGCCGGCTGCGTGCTCGCGAACCGATTGTCTGCAGACAAAGATGTGCACGTGCTGCTGCTAGAAGCAGGGGGTGAAGATAAAAATCTCTTTATCCATATGCCGGCTGGTTACGCTCGGTTAGTGCCCGAAGCCAATGCATCAAATTACGGCTATGAAACCGAGCCGGAGCCCAATGTGGGAGGGCGTCGCATGTATTGGCCCCGAGGGCGTGGCTGGGGCGGTTCGTCCTCCATCAATGCCATGGTCTATATTCGTGGACATGCGGCTGATTACGATCAATGGGCCCAGGCGGGCAATAATGGTTGGTCCTATGCTGATGTTCTGCCTTATTTCAAACGCGCTGAATCCTTTGAGGGCACAGGAGACAGTGACTATCACGGCTATGACGGGCCGTTATCGGTGAAAAAGTCCAATCGGACCGATGACATCTTATTGGATCGATTCGTTCAGGCCGGGCAGCAAGCGGGCTTTCCGCTGACAGATGACTTTAACGGCCGACAGCAGGAAGGTTTTGCTCGCTACGAACACACCATGAAAGGTTCTCGACGATGCAGCGCTGCCCAAGCCTACCTGCATCCTATTCGACATCGGTCGAACCTGACTATCCTCTCCAATGCTAGCGCGGACGCCATCGCGTTTACCGGACGGCGTGCGACGTCGATCGATGTGATTGTCGGCGGAGAGCGCAGAACCCTTACGGCCCGTAAAGAAATCATACTGGCTGCCGGAGCCCTCAACTCACCTCAGATTCTCTTGCGTAGTGGGGTTGGTCCCGCAGCGCAAATCACCCCCCACGGGCTGTCGGTGGTTCATGAGTTGCCCGGCGTCGGTCAAAACTTGCAAGATCATATTGGTGTTGTGAGCCAGTTCGCCTGTACCCAACCCGTGACCTTGGCGCGCTCTGCCACCCCTTTACGGACTATTTGGGCAGGCATTAAGTTTCTTGTTAACGGTACCGGAGACGCATCGTTTCCTCCCACTGCGGGAGGGGCGTTTATTAAATCTCAGCCGAGTAAGGAATTGCCGGATATGCAAATTCACTACGTCAGCGCTGCCATGCAAGACGTCCATGGCAGGGCAGGCGTGACGCCAGGACATGGCTTTTCCAGCATCGTTTATGCCTGCCGACCCCAGAGTCGAGGATACGTTGGGCTTAAGGATGCTCAGGTAGACAGTGCGCCGTCGCTTCATCCTAATTATTTTGGTGTGGAACAAGATCTCATCGATACCCGCAATGGTTTTCGTCAAACCCGTCGTGTCTTCATGCAGGCGGCGTTTGATGATTTTCGCGGTGAGCAACTCAAACCGTCCGCAGAAATTGATATAGACAATGATGACGAGTTGGATGCGTGGATCAGGCAAACTGGTGAAACCCTGTATCACCCAGTAGGCACCTGTAAGATGGGTCAAGACGATATGTCGGTAACCAATGAACAGGGACAGGTTCACGGTTTGGAAGGGCTGCGGGTCGTGGATGCATCACTGATGCCCACATTGATTGCGGGTAACACCAATGCTCCGACCATCATGATGGCAGAGAAGATTTCCGATGCGATCAGAGGACATCATGCCTTAGCGGCAGAGCCTGCTGTGGACTAGAGCGCCAAGATAGGGGTCAAAGACGGTGAGGGAGATGTCGCTAGAGGATTGGGATACAGATGCAAAAGAGGATGGCATTGGGCGTCCTAGGGTAGGTTTAAACGCATATCGGACGGAGTCGTCTTGGGTAACCGAACAGCGCGTTCTGGGCCCCATACTCAGCCTTGTTCCAGTGATCTCCTGTTGTTTTATCTTGCTGCTGATTTTCAACAGCACCCCTCTGCACGCAACCACGCCACAGGATCAGCTAAATCTTGCGCCACTGGACCAGCCCTTGAATGTCAGGCAGGCCAAGCATCTGGCCTCGAGGGCCGGCTTTGGGGCCACACCAGCCCAAATTGCTGTGCTAACCGGTCAGCAGCCCAAGCAAGCGCTGAAATTCTTCATGGACAAACCTGAGGAAGTACCACCAGAATTTGAACATTCGGGCGTTTTTGAGCCCGGGCTGGACCCCTTTCCCCCCAGCCGTCCGGCCACCACTGAAATGGCCAAACGCCAAGGACACGCCTTGGGCATTGCCGTCAAACCCGGAGGCAATCGCCCACTTCAACCCATCGTGAACAAATTTTTTTACTGGCTCCGTGCCAGTCGACTCGAGACAGACCGGGTGAGCTATTGGTGGGCACAGCAAATGCTTTCAAGCGAGGACCCCTTAAGAGAAAAGGTAGCCCTGTTTTGGCACGGCCACTTTGCCACCAACGAGGACAAGGTCCGGGACTACCGAAAGATGCTGCAACAGCTCAATACCTTTCGGACTCTAGGGCTGGGAAATTTCCGAGACTTGCTGATTGCTGTAGCCCAAGATCCTGCCATGTTGGTGTTCCTCGATGCTGGCGTAAACACAAAGGACGCTCCCAACGAGAATTTTGCCCGGGAAATTATGGAGTTGTTCACCATGGGGGTGGGCGAGTACACCGAGGAGGATGTGCGTGAGGCCGCGAGGGCATTCACCGGTTGGTCGGTACGCGGGTTGGACTTTTATTTGAATCCCAATACCCAGGACGTAGCTGAAAAAACATTTCTAGGGCAGCGCGGTAACTTCGACGGCATCGACATCATTGACCAGATCTTAGCCCGACCTCAAACCAGTCGTTTCATCGCCTCGAAGCTGTACAGGTACTTTGTCAGTGACGCGCTGACCGAAGCCCAGAGCCATCAGCTAGGTCAGCGCCTGCGTGCGCACGATTATGATATCGCAGGGTTCCTAGGTGAGCTGTTGATCAGTGAAGATTTTTACAGCAGCCAAGGAGAGCATATTAAAAGTCCCGTGGAGTTAGTGGTTTCGACTTATCGAAAACTGGGTCTGACGAAGGTCCCAGGGGTACCAGATTTTAATGTGACTACCGGGGCCTTGGGCCAGCGATTGCTGCATCCGCCTACTGTGGCCGGCTGGTCACAAGGCCGCAGTTGGGTCACTCCATCGTTGTTGTTCGAGCGAGGAAACTTTGTCCTAGACGTGGTTTTTCCAGATTTGAGTTTCGTGCCACCCGATCGCTTTCCCACCTTGACCCCGGAAGTGGCTCGGGTGCAGGAGCGACTGCGGCAGGGACAAAGTGTGTCCTTGGCCACCAAACCCACAGGTATGGGTGGAGGCCCGATGGCTCAGTCTAACGCCCTAGCTGATCGTGATGAGGCCTTCAATACTCGACTGGGCAGTATGCGGGGCTGGCAAAAGGCGATTGAACGAGTGAAGCCTCTGCCGCGAGACTTTGCTCGACTCAATCTAAGCCAACAAGTACGAGACGCGGGACTAAGCGACCCTCTGGCCGTGGTGCGGCTGTTTGAAAGCCAGTTTTTTGAGGTTGATTTGACGCCCAAGGTGCGGAACGCACTGGCCACGTTGCTGGCGCAAGAGTTGGGGACTAGCGACATTGCAGCTGCAGATAGCTATGCCGAGGAGGCTCTTAGATTGCTTCTACACGCTATGCTGAGTCGACCTGAATATCAGTTGGGCTAGGGCTGAGAGGGGGGGATGAACACCCGTGATTTGAAGCGAAGGGGATGGTTATGAGACGACGTAGTCTGCTGCAAGGGCTAACCGGGCTTACATTACTGGGCCCTTTGGTTGGGGTCCGGGCGGGGAATAGGGATGATCCGGCGCCGATATTAGTGGTGCTGGAAATGTCCGGGGGTAATGATGGCTTGAATACCGTGGTTCCTTACGCCGATGACAACTACTACCGACTACGCCCAACGCTTGGGATTCAAAAGTCCTCACTTCTCGAGTTGGATGATCAGTTTGGATTCAACCCGGGTTTACAGGGCATGCAGGCGCTTTGGCAGCGCGATGAATTGGCTTTGATTCATGGCTGTGGTTACGACAATCCAACTTTTTCCCATTTCAACGCCATGGCCTATTGGCATACCGGCGCTCCCCATCAAGGTAACGAATATGGTTGGATGGGCCGGGTGGCAGATCAGATGGTCGCCCAGCGCCGCGAGAATATGCTGATAAACGTAGGGACAAGCCAATCTCTTGCGGTCAAAAGCGCCGTACATACGCCAGTGGTCTTTGATGATCCTATGCGTTTTCAGCGCAGTGGCTCAACGCAAATGATCGATCCGCTACCAACCCCTGATCTAGTCCGGTCAAATCGGGATTTTTTATTGGCGGTAGACGCCAGCGCACAGGCGTCCTCTGCCAGAATTCGACAGGCATGGAGCGACTACCGTCCCCAAGCAGATTATGGTGTCGTACCCATGGATCTGCCCAAGGTGGCAGCCTGCATCGACGCTGGGCTACCAACCCAGCTCTATCATGTCTCGGTGCGCAACAACGCCTTCGATACCCACGTTCAGCAAGCAGCCTTGCATCGACGGCTACTGAGCTACGTATCCGATGCGGTTCACGGATTCTTAACTGACCTAAAAGCCATGGGCCATGATCGACGAGTCGTCGTCATGCTGCACTCGGAATTTGGCCGCAGGCCGAAGGAAAACGCGAACTTGGGTACGGATCACGGCAGTGCAAACCTGATGTTGGTGGCGGGTACGCCTGTCGCAGGGGGGCACTATGGGGCTTCGCCCAGTCTTGAGGGGTTAGGTGAGGGCGATAATCTCAGCTATACCACTGACTTCCGCCGAGTATACGGAACCATTATCAGTGACTGGTTAGGGGTTCCTGCAGAGCGAGTTTTGTCTGGAGATCATTCCAGTCTTGGTTTTTTGGGCTAGCCCTGTCGTTCTTCGATGAGTGAGGAAACTCTGCTGGGAAGGGTTTTGCCACTAAGAACCGCCTGGGTCTACCTGGGCGAAGACCTCGGCACTCGTAAGCATTTCTGTTGTATTCGCAAAATCGTAAAACGTCGGTTTTTCGTCGATGAAAATTTGTTGGTGCAAACTAAAGGGATGTCCTGTACCAAACAGGCCAACGGGCATGATGTAGCGCTGATCGTGTTTCAGCCGATAAAACAGGTGGGTCCCACACTGTGCGCAGAACCCTCGATCGGCCCATTCAGACGAGTCGTAGGTTCTCAGGTGCTCAGAGCCTTCGAAGGTAACTTGGCGCCCGCAGTCGATGGAAAGTGCCGGGGCGCCGCTCCAGCCTCGACAGGTAGCGCAGTGGCATACATGAACTTCCGTGCTCATCTCTTTGCACTTGATGCGAATGTTACCGCAAAGGCAATGGCCCAATGCTGGCTTCGCTTGAATCCTAGTATCGCTGCTCATGAGTGCTAACCCGTGGCGTGTTATGAGTGTCGCCCTGAGTGCTTACCGTATCTCAACGGCCTGTAAATCGTTGTGATCAAGATCACGATCTGGTGCTTGGGTTGTTCGTCGTACCCGAAATGTCGTTGCGCATCAGAACCCATTACTGGAGCGTCGAAAATACCGAGGAATTCAAATGCCGTTACATTGAGTTTTCAGTACATTAGGTTGTCACGGGAGGGTTGGCTGGAATGAACGGGGCCACCAACAACGTAAATTACTAATAAGGAGAGGACATGAGCACACCAGACAATCGGCTGCAGGGAAGAATAGCCTTGGTCAGTGGCGGGGCATCTGGAATTGGGGCGGCCTGCGCTAAGCGATTGGCGGCGGCTGGCGCAGCAGTTTTTCTGACGGATGTGGATTCCCTGCAAGGTGAACAGGTGGCGGCAGAGATTAATGCATCGGGTGGTCTGGCCAAGTTTTCCCAGCACGATGTTACCGATGAGGCTCAGTGGGAGCGGGTGGTTGCCGAGTGTCAAAGCCACTTTGGAGGGCTGAACATATTGGTGAACAACGCGGGCATAGCGATTATGTGCGATGTATTTGAAATGTCTCTAGAGGACTGGCAGCGACAGCAGGCGATCAACCTGGACGGCGTGTTTTTAGGAGTCAAACACTGTGTGCCGGTGATGAAAGACATGGCGGACGGTGGCTCAGTCATCAATATTTCATCCGTCGCCGGTTTACAGGGCGCTCCGGGCTTATCGGCCTACAACGCCACCAAGGGTGGGGTGCGGCTCTTCACCAAGGGCGTTGCCTTAGAATGTGGCCGTAATGGTTGGCCGGTGCGAGTGAACTCGGTGCATCCGGGGATTATTGCGACCCCGATTTGGGACAAAATCGATCCCACGTTAGCAACAGAGGGTGCCAACAATTTCGATCCCGACGAAATGTCGGAAACTGCTGTACCCACCGGTGTTTCCGGGCAAGCAATCGATATTGCCAACGGCGTATTGTTCCTGGCCAGCGATGAGTCGAGCTACATGACTGGGTCCGAGCTGGTTATTGATGGCGGGCTAAGCTGTTAAAAACCGTCTGTCGGTGTAACCGGCGGGTCGATGGGCACACCCCCGTCGACCCGAATTACTGGGGTTTAACCTTCTAGCGTGCGCTTTCTGAGGCGTTGCATACCCAAGAGCCACCGGTCCACGTTGTCACCCTTACGGCGCACATACTCTTCGACCTCTGGGTGGGGTAGCACGTGAAAGCGCTCTTCCCGCATGGTCTCAACCACGGTATCCGCCAGTGCCGACGCCTCTATGATGCCGTCGGTCTGACCATCGCCAAGGCTCTTAGGAGCCATGGCGGTATTCACGCCCTGAGGGCATAGCACTGACACTTTGATACCGTCGTCGCCATGAGTGATGGAAAGGAACTCGGCAAACTTGACCGCTGCCGCCTTGGTTACCGTGTAGGGCCCTGAGCCAAGGGCAGCTAGCAATCCCGCGGCTGAGGCGGTGTTGAGCAAGTAACCTTGGCCACGTTCGATCATGCCGGGTAGTACAGCCCGAGCGGCGTATAGGTGGGACATCACATGTAGCTCCCACTGTTGTTGCCAAACGTCATTATCGGCATCCGTTAGTACGCCTGAGCCACCAGCTCCGGCGTTAGAGCAAAATACGTCTACCTGGCCATACTTGGCCGTTGTCGCATCCACCAATGCAACAACCTGATTTTCGTCGGTTACGTTGCAAGCCATACCCTCACAGCCAAGTTCTGCTGCAGCTGCAGCCACAGCGTCGGCGTTCAGATCCGCCAACATAATGGCCTTTGCGCCTTCCTTTAAAAACGCTGCTGCCATGGCCTTGCCAATACCACCGCTGCCACCGGTAATGATGACGACTTTGTCTCTAAGCTCCATTTACCCCTCTCTGAGTTTTGTTTTTGACAGTGCGCAGTGTACTCGAACCTTATGTCGAGGGCGCGTTTCTCCCACTGCTTCTGATATTCTTGGCTGGTCGAACACCGGAGGGAGCCATGGAAGACACAGCACCCAGTTCCATACCTAGAGCGTTTTGGCCCGAGACGGTGGCCGCTTGGTCTGAGCCTCAGGATCAATTGTTTAGGTCATTCTGGCGCAGCGGCCAGCCGTTAAAATCAATGCTGGAAAATAACCCATGGCTGCAGCCACCGAGTCTCAAGGAGCCGCTGGTTTGGGGTCAGGGCGGGTATTGGGATACTGCAGTGGGGCGAGAACACGCTTACTGGCAAGACCAAGATCTGCCCCAGGCCACCCAAGACATTGTTCAAATGCGCAAGGATTTCGCTCGTTGGGGTTATTGTCTGATTGAAGATGGTCTGTCACCCCCTCAATGTCAGGCATTCCTGCAGCGATTGCTCAACCAAGCCGAAGGGGAGATGGCCGCAGGAATTCAGCAAATCACGCCCTCGGGGCAGTATGTGAATACTCTAATCAACAAGGGCGATCAATTCGCGGGCTGCATTCAACACGACCCGCGGGCGGTACAGGCGGGGCCTTTGTTGGAGCAGCTTACCGATGAGACCCTAGGTAAGGGTTGGATTTGTCACAGCTTTTTAGCCAATGGGGCTGATCCCGGCGGTTATCCTCAGGCCCTACATATGGATCAGGGTCCGCTTCTGCCTTGGGTGACCGAGGAGGCGCCGGCCTTAGTGAATACCATGTTTATCCCTCAGGATGTGGACGCTTGGAACGGAGGAACGTTGATTATTCCAGGCTCTCACAAGGCCGTGATAGACGCTGGCAGTGGTGGCGTAATAGAAGCCTTGCCTCCAACTATCAATCTGGAAGCGAAAGCCGGCACCATCCTGTTTTTTGATGGCCGTCTGATACACGGAACCGGGGTAAATCGCAGCGATCGAAAACGCTTTGTAGCCACCATGAGCAATGTAAAACCCTGGATGCGCACGCAGGAAAACTGGGTAGTATCGGTGGCACCGGATATTTTAGCTCAGGCTAGCCCCAAGCTGCGTCATCGCCTAGGCTTTCAGGCCCTCACTTACGGCAGTACCGTCGAAGGCTTTGGCCTTGCCGGTAATGGGCGTTTAGAGGACCCATGGGGCGATATTCGAACCTTTCGGGAGGCTGTGGATCAAGGGGATTATGAGCGTGTCCGATCCCTTAGCGGAAGCTCCAGCCCAGACCAACTGCAGCGCAACTACACTGTGGGCCAGGCGATGCGACGGGCCAAGGCCGGTCATAAACGCCAAAAGACGTGAATTGAGCCAGCGAACTGAGTGTGTGACATAAGCCAAGCGGCAAGTTTTGGATGTATTAAAAGGGGGAGAGGCGATGAGTACTGAAGCGAAGGTCCACGAGGAAATAGATGCGGCGGTAGAGGCCTCGGCGGAAACCCTGTTGCGGGTATCCCATGCCATTCACGAAAAACCGGAATTGGCATTTGAGGAGCATTTTGCTTGCGAGCTGCTAACTGAGACCCTTCGGGATCACGCCATGGAAGTGCAGACCGGTGTTTATTCTCTGGCAACTGCTTTTGAAACCACGATCAATCCTAACGAGGCCGGACCCACTGTGGCGGTGTTGGCAGAGTACGACGCACTGCCGGACATTGGACATGCCTGTGGTCACAACATTATTGCAACCACCGCGCTGGGAGCCGCATTGGCCTTGAATCAGGTTTCAGGTCAACTACCCGGGCGGGTTAAGTTGCTGGGCACGCCCGCCGAGGAACGCGGTGGCGGTAAGGAGCTGATGGCTAGGGCCGGGGCCTTTGAGGGTATCGATGCGGCTCTGATGATCCATCCCGCAGGGGTGAATTTGGCCACCATGCCCTCCATTTGTATCGCCGAGGTGGAGGTGATTTATCACGGCAAGGCCTCTCACGCCTCAGCCATGCCGCATAAGGGCGTAAACGCCTTAGACGGATTGCTGCTGGCCTATCAAGCCATTTCTAATTTACGTCAGCACATTCGGGCCACCGAACGTATTCATGGCATTGTGGAAGAGGGTGGATCTGCGCCCAATATTGTTCCAGACCGAACCGTGGGACAGTTTTACGTGCGTGCGGCCAATGAAAAAGATCTGGCGAAGCTCAAACCCAGGGTACAAGCCTGCTTTGAGGCGGGGGCTACCGGCAGCGGATGTACTGTTGAGGTAAATTGGGCCGGAGTGGATTATTTGGATCTCAACACCAATTGGCCTCTAGCTGAGCGGTTTCGCCTTCATGCAGAAAAACTGGGGCGCAGTTTTGTAGAGCACGAAGAGGCTTTGAAATTCGGCGCTGGAAGCACGGATATGGGCAACGTCAGTTATCGACTGCCCTCCATACACCCCATGTTGGCGGTGGCACCGCCAAACGTGGTTATTCACAACCCGGAGTTTGCTAAATGGGCGCGTTCAGAGAAGGGCGATCAAGCGGTTATCGACGGCGCCAAGGCATTGGCCCAAACCGCCGCGGAATACCTGTTATCGCCCCAGCTACAGCGCGACAGTGCCCAAGCCTTCGAGGTGTCCAAAGGGTTGTCATAGGGCCCACCCAATAGATTTGCTTGGCCTAACCCTTACCTCGGGTTCGCGTCCGCTTGGGTCTAGCTTCACGTTCAATAAATTCGATGATCAGATTCGCGACATCCTTGCCCGTGGCCGCCTCGATACCACCGATACCCGGTGAGGAATTCACTTCCATCACCAGCGGGCCTCGATCGGATCGCAGCAGGTCAACGCCACAGACGTTCAGGCCCATGATTTTGGCCGCGTTAACGGCGGTCCGTCGCTCCTTTGGCGTGAGTTTAACCAAGGAGGCACTCCCGCCTCTGTGTAAGTTCGAGCGAAAGTCTCCGTCCGGTGCTGTCCGTTGCATAGCGGCGATGACCTTACCACCCACCACAAAGCAGCGAATGTCCGAGCCGCCAGCTTCCTTGATGTATTCCTGAACCAAGATATTTGCGGATAGCCCCATAAAACCCTGAATGACGCTTTTCGCCGCCGTGCGGGTTTCCGCCAGCACCACACCAATACCTTGGGTGCCTTCCAGCAATTTGATGACCAGCGGGGCACCGCCGACTTCCCGGATAAGGCCGGGTACATCGTCGGGAGAACGCGCGAAGGCGGTAACGGGAATGCCAACCCCTCGTCGGGACAACAGTTGCAGCGAGCGAAGTTTGTCTCGGGAGCGGGTGATCGCGACGGATTCGTTGACGCTATAAACCCCCATCATTTCGAATTGGCGTACCACAGCGGTGCCATAAAAGGTGACAGATGCGCCGATTCTGGGAATCACCGCATCAAAGTGTTCGGCAGCAAATTCTTCATCCTGATAGTGCAATGATGGTCGATCCGATGTGATGTCCATGAAGCATCGCACGTGGTCGACCACGCGCACTTCATGGCCACGTGCGGTGGCAGCTTCCACCAAGCGCTTGGTGGAATGGATAGAGGGGCTTCTGGATAAAACCGCTATTTTCATTTGGCTGCTCCATTGTGAGAGATGTTTTTCCCCTTTGTGGTTAGGTAGGAGGCTGCAGGGTCGACAATGAAGTTGCCGCGGATTGCGGTACGTCCCAATAGCATCCGGTAGCCCATGGCGCCTCGGTCAGCTAAGGATATTTCTACGTTCAGTGTCTGCTCGCCGATGATCATGCTGGTTCGAATGAAGAACCGTTGGCTGACGGAGCCGTCGGAGCTTTTCACGCGTCGCTGATCGGATACCCGGGCTTCACAATGGATGACCTGGTCAGGGTCACGCCTTGAGGGAAGCACACTGAAGGACACCCAAGTTTCCCCGTCACGCTGTTCAGGCTCGATATCGAAGGCGTGGATGGAGGACGAAAAAGCGCCAGTATCGGTTTTGGCCGTAATGCGTTGGATGCCAAGCTCAGGCAAGGACACGCGTTCTCGCCAACCAATAGTCGGTCGATTGGTTGGGTCAGAGTCAGTTTTAGAACGAGTCATACTGGATCCTTTTGGCAGCCGAACGGTAAATACTCGGAGCACTTCTTGGAAAAGATAGTTACACGCGCGAAGGATCTTGATGGGAACGAATCGCCGGTGCGGGCGGCATTTTCGTTATTTTCTCTGCTAACGCAAGGTTTTTATGGCCTATCGGTTAGAGGTGCCCGGGGGATGGCTAAAGGGAAGGTCCCTAGTCCCGCAACCTAGCATCTGGTCGTCCTCAACAGCGGCGCCTGGATTAAATTACTCGGTCTTGTCCGCGGAGTGAATGGTGTGTGGTTCTGGTGGCACCACATCGGCTACAAGCTCTAGAGATTTCCATTCTGCAGGCTCCGTGATGTGCTCAGGAGCGGGCACATGAGGAGATTGGTTCCGCTTATCAACCGGGTGGATGTAACGGGGGCAATTTATCCAGGTGTGCGTGAGTTTCACTTGCACAGCCAAGCCGACGTCTTGCCAATGATCCAGAATGCTTGGATCACGGGTCAGGGTAGCCGTGCCTTGAATTCGAATTCGGTGGGGATTCACCATGTTGATGAACAGCATGCCCACCTTATCGTGCTCGATAATGTTACCCATGGACAGCCACATGCCGTTACCGTCGAAGCAGGGGAATAACAGGGTGGTTTCATCGACCACTCGAACAAACCCCGGGTTACCGCCTTTATATGACACCGTTGGAAATCCACTGGTATCCATTGTCGTCAGGAAAAAGTGATCTTGAGCTTCAATAAACGCCTGGGCATCGGTATCCAAAGCAGGCTGAACAATGATTTCTTCGAGCCTGTCTGCAAGGGCTTGGGATTGAAATTCTGTCTGCAGTTGCCGGTGGCCGGCATGGTAAAAGTCCTTCATAGATTTCTCTGGTCTAGTGCTCCGCTTTGACGGCGGGGTGGTGCGGGACGAAATCGTGATCGCCCGGTGTTAGCAGTCCAACAAAATCGCCCATTACCGGTAGGAACCAAGAGTGGGCGAGCCAGAGGCAATCGCCTTAACCGCTGGTTAAAGCGAATCCTTCGTAACCTGCGGCCACTACCTCCTGACATTTCTCAACGTATGGAGGGACGCCCAGGTAGGGCATAAAAACCCGGGTCTTGCCTTCAACGTTAGCGCCCAAGTACCAAGAGTTGCAGCCAGGATAAACAGAGGTCTCTGCCACCTCGTTAACGTGGTGGACCCATGCTTCTTCGGCGTTGGGTTCTGGGTCGATGGTTCGGTGCTGATTGGCATTCATGTACTCGATACAGTCCGAGATCCATTCCACGTGTTGCTCAATTGAAGGAAGCATATTGGACAGCACCGATGGGCTGCCCGGGCCGGTGACCAAAAACAAATTAGGGAACCCGGCGGTGGCCAAGCCTAGATATGCCTTTGGTCCTGCCGCCCATTTTTCTTGAAGGCTTAAGCCACCTTGGCCCCGAATGTCGATGTTCATCACTGCCCCAGTCATGGCATCAAAGCCCGTGGCCAGCACCAGAGCGTCCACCTCGTAGTGCCCACTTTCTGTGACAACCACGCCACCATCAATACGGCTGATGGGACTTTCGTTTAAATCCACTAGGTGCACGTTATCCCGGTTGTAGATCTCGTAGTAATCCGAATCCACGCACAGCCGCTTGCAGCCAATGGGTGTGCTGGGAATCAGTTTTTCCGCCAACTCAGGATCGTTAACGCGAGTGGCAATTTTGCTTTTGAAAAACTCTCGGGCGGTGTCATTGGCCTTCATATCAAACACCAAATCGTTATACACGGCTAAAAAGGCCAGGCCCCCCTTGGCCCAGCGCTCTTCGTAGGCGCGTTGGCGTTCTTCAGCGCTTACCTCAAAGACGGACTGGTCGTTGTCATCGAAGTCTGCGCCGAAACCTCGTTGCCAGTTCTCTTGGCGATATTCGCCATAGCGAGACTTCAGTTCGGCGACATAATCCGGATCTAACGGTTCGTTGTAGGCGGGTATGGAGTAATTTGGGGTGCGCTGAAAGACCGTCAACGACTTGGCTTGATCGGCAATAATCGGTGTACTTTGAATTGCCGAGGAGCCAGTGCCAATGACGCCCACTCGCAGGCCGGTAAAATCTGCGCCCTCATGAGGCCAACTGCCTGTGTGATGGACGGGGACCGTGGCCTGATCCAGTCCCGGGATGTTGGGAAAGTTGGGTTTGGATAAGCACCCAGTAGCCATGATCACGAATCGGGCCTGAATAGTCTCGCCATTGTCGAGTTCAACTCGCCATTGGTCTTCTGTCTCCAGATAGTGAGAGGCCTCGACCCGAGTATTAAAAGTCATGCCGTCGGCCAAGCCAAAGCGCTCAACCACATGCTCTGCATAGGAGAGTATTTCCCCCTGCGTGGCGTATTTTTCGCTCCACTCCCACTCTTGCTGCAAATCTTCGGAAAACTGGTAGGAGTACTGCATGCTGGGGATGTCGCAGCGAGCGCCTGGATAGCGGTTCCAGTACCACGTGCCGCCAACGCCGGTACCTGCTTCGATTACCCGTGCGTCCAAGCCCTGTTGGCGCAGCTTATAGAGCATGTAAATTCCGGCGAATCCCGCTCCCACAATCACTGCATCGATGGACTTATTATTTTGGTTCGACACGTTTCTCTCTCCCTTACAATAGCTTATGAAAAAGCTCTGATTTTTCTGTATCACCGACTATGGAAAAGTGGCGGTAAAAAAGCAACGCAAGTTGACCACCCCTTTGTCTGTTCAATCCAATGACCTATAGTCGGGGAACGAGGTTAGGGAGAAAGTAAATGCAAACTGCTCAAACAACGCTAAGTGCTAGGCGTCGGTCAATACATCCGCAGGCTGGGGACACATGGCAGACTATTGCCAAGCGTGAAATGCCCTCAGAACCCGCAGAGGTGGCAGTAGCCCAACTGCAAAGCTGGAATCTGCATGTCTTTGCCAGGCGTGTCATCGACGATGCCACCGGCGAAATGGGTAATCCAATATTGCCCAGTGATATTTTATTTCTGGAACCGCCACTCAGCGGCGGCCAGTAGTGACCGCCACCATTACAGATGTGCGCTTGGCTGCTGCTCATGAGGGCGTGGCTGAGATCGTGGTGTCCCTTACCTTTGAAAATGGCGGGCGCTCCGAAGTGCCCTTAGATCATGTGGCCGGTGCGCGGCTAATGGAAAGTTGCGGCGCCAGTCAAGTAGACGATTTGATCGGGCGGGGTTGGGAGCATGTACGCGATGCTTTGACCGGCGCCTACAACAACATGGATTAAGCAGAACACGAAGTACGTGGAGGAGAACAAGATGCTCGATTTAGTAATTAAGAACGGCAAAGTTGTTGATGGCAGCGGATTACCTGCCTTTGTTGGGGATGTGGGGATCAAGGATGGTGTGATCGTAAAAGTAGGTCGCGTTACCGAGCCAGCGGAAACCACCGTGGATGCCAGTGGTCAGGTCGTCGCCCCGGGCTTTATCGACCCCCATACCCATTTTGACGCCCAATTACTGTGGGATGGTGCAGCGAAGCCGGCCATTGAACACGGAGTTACCACGATTGTCCCTGGCAACTGCTCACTGTCTCTGGCGCCTCTTAAGGCCGAGCACCGTATGAAATTGGTGGGTATGTTCAATCAAATCGAAGAAATGCCCCACAAGGCCTTTGCCGAAGGTGTGGAATGGAACTGGGAAACCTTCGAGGAGGTTGTGGCGCGTATTGGCAAGGATCTTGACATCAATGTGGCCCCCTTGGTTGGCCACAGCGTGCTGCGTTTGTGGGTTATGGGTGACGACTCAATGAAACGCACAGCCACCGAAGCGGAAACCCAGGCCATGTGCGATCTGTTGGATCAATGTCTGAGCGCTGGGGCCATTGGCTTGTCCAGTAGCTTTGTGGATATGGATGAGCGCCTACAGCCGGTTCCCAGCCGCTACGCAGATACAGTGGAACTGGACGCGCTCTGTGTGGTGCTGTCTCAGCACAATAAAATACTGCAGGTGGTTCACGAGTTTTTCGATAACGACCTGACCCTCGCTCGCATTGACCAACTGGCAGATATTAGCCTGAAGCACTGCATCAATACGACGTTGTCGCCGTTGTTTGTAAGCCATGACAATGCCGTAAGCGCGCAGCAAATTATGGCGCGAATTGTTGAGCAGACAGACCGCGGCGCACGGGTTTGGCCTCAGGTGCAAACGCGGCCCATCGATATTTCTTTTAACTTCTCGGTTCCCAGCTTGCTCTTTATTCGCTTGCGTAAGTGGTATGCCCTGATGCGTTTCAACACCCCGGAGCAGATCATTGCCCAGTTGCAGCACGCAGAGACTCGGGCGGCCTTGGTTGCCGAGGCTCAGGTCATGATGTCCCTTTGGGAACGCTTGGTGCTGCGTCAGGTTCAATCAGAGGCCAACCAAGCCTTGGTTGGTAAAACTCTGAAAGAGATTGCTGAAATTCGACACAGCGACGCGTTGAACGTGATGATCGATATCTCCTTAGAGGAATCGTTAGAGGCGCACTTTTTGTCTGCGGATATGGGCCATAACGACGATCAACTGGTGGGCGAGTTGTTGCAGCATCCCAACGTCATGATTGGTGCCAGCGACGGCGGGGCTCATATCCTTTCCTTTGCGACCTACGGCGATACCGGGTACCTGTTAGGGCATTTTGTCCGTGACACGGCTTATTTGGGACTGGAAGCGGCTGTTAAGAAAATTACGTCGGATCCTGCCAATCTTTGGGGCCTTGGCAATCGAGGCTTGTTGCGTGAGGGTTTTGTGGCCGACGTTACGGTCTTCGATGAGGTGACCATCGACCGCGGTGTTGAACATTTTGTGCAGGACGTTCCCGGTGATGGATTCCGTTATGTTCGAGATGCCCACGGCGTGAACACGGTAGTTATTGGCGGGGCAGTGGCCTACGACAACGCCACTGGCTATCACGACGCCCATCGCGGTCAAATCATCGGCTAACACCTACGCATGCCCCGCGGGAAAAGGCTGGGGAAGCAGCTTATGCGGGGCGTCGTTTTAGCGACACCCTGCCTAGGCTGGGTTTACGTCGGCTGGTCTAATACCGCCAGTTTGTTGACCCGAATCATGGACTGAAGCTCCTCAACATAGGCTGAGCCTCGCTGGGAATATCGCAACAGATGCTCCGCCATCTGGTGGCCGGTAACAGGCTGACCGGTCGATCTTAACGTCGCTCGGGCCGAGCGCAGTCCCTCATAAGCCCGATGGCTGTTGATGTTCCTCATATAGGAACTAACCGCCGCATCCACGTTGGCAAAGCGCGCCACTTCGTGGATCTGATCTGGGCCGCGACGCTTGGGCACGATGCCGCAGCCCCTTTGGTAGCACCATTGGCCAAACAGATTGTTGCCTTCTCTGGCAAAGCGGGATGTTCCCCAGGCAGATTCCATCGCGGCTTGAGTCAACGCCAAGGATACAGGCACCGTATCAATTCGATTCAATAAGGCTGCGACCTGCTGTGCTGGCGTTAGTTCGGAGTCGACTTCGTACCGCTGGATCATTGACAACAGAAAGCGCCTGTCAGAGGCGCCCATGTCGTCGAGGAGGGTTGTCTTGGTTATCGAGCCATTTACTTCTTCGATACGCCTGCGGTCTTGGCTAATGCGCTGATTACTGGCTTCGATAATGGGTTGTAAATAGTTGAAGAATGCCTGCTTCTTGGCCTTCACATCCGCGTATTGCTGAAAATCTGGCAGAGGATTGACATCCCGTTGCAGCAACTGACTTGCACTTTCGACGAGGCTGTTATCGACGCCTTCCTGGCTTAACCAAAACCAAGAACCGGCACCCGCGATAACAATTGTCCCAAACACAATAAAGGGTTTCTTCATGGCAAGGTCAGGTTTCCCGATTTAGGCTCATTTAGGTGCTGGGCGAAAAACGCGAGTATATCCGTGTTGAGCTTGTCACGCAGTTCATCGCTGGGCATGGAGCCAGCGAAGCCAATTCGCTTGGCAAAACTTGACAAATGGGGCGCATCGGCGAAGTCCATATGCTTTGTGTTCGGAAGAAATTCGGAGCGAACATCACCATCACTGTTGGTCATGAACTTCTCAAGTTTTTTGTAGTTAAGAGGGTCATCCCATTGCTCTTGGCCCAGATAGAGAAAAGGCTTGTCCGTGCCGCGCATGATGACTTCCCTGGGTATGGGCACCATCCAACCGTCTAGGGCAACTGCAGCCAATACCCGAGGATCTTGGTCACTTGCCATGATGCTGGTGGCGCCTCCAAAGGAATGCCCGAATATCCCCACCCGAGATAAATCGGCCCGTTGCCAGACGGCGTCGCTGACTAAGCCCTCCTTTGACGGGGTCTGTTGCTCAGCTATTCGGTTCAGCATGAACCGGATGTCTCCGGCCCGTGCAGCCAGTTGGGGGCCGCGGGCTGCCCAAAACTCCTCTTCAGTGTTGATACCGTCGCTGCCAGAGCGATAGTCTGCAACGCTACCATCGTCAAAAACCGTTAAAAACGCATCAAAGGCGTGGTCGGCGGAAACGACCAAGTAGCCATGGCTTGCGAGTTCCTCCGCAAGGATAGAGTTTTGGGTCTTCATACCGCCTAAGCCGTGGGAAAACACGACCACCGGGTAGTCGTGATTGGATGGGCGCAGTGGGGCGTTGAGCGTGCTGTTGGTTTCTATATCTTGGATATGCCCGACAAGCCATTTTGGCAAGCCCATGTTTTTTGCGAAGGCGCGCATCTTGAGAGCTGGCTGGTCGATGTATTTGGATGTTATGCCAGCATCACTCTCGTCAATAGGGTACCAGTACTGAACAGCGATACGTCGGTAATCGTCGGGATCGTCGGTGAAGGTTTCAGACCGGGATTTATCGCTCCAAGTTTCGATACTGGCACCTACCGCAAACGGCCCGGTGGGTGGCGGTAAGCTGTTAAAAGGCAGGGTGGTTTTGGCGATGCTGGCGCAACCTGAGGAAATCAGGGCCGCAAAAAACAAAAGCAAGGATCGCATATTTAGCATCCGATGGAACATGGTCAAAGGTTGAATGAGAGAGCGTGTACTGGCTGTGAAGGGCTGCCGTGACCAATTTGCCCTGTTCTGGTTGGTTTTGGGTAGGCTAGCTCTGATCTAGGCGCTGGGTCAGATCGCGTTTTTCTGTTGCCTCGTAATCGACCAAGCTGGTGAGCGTATAGTCTTGGCGCAGTTTCCCAGATTTGCCTGCGGTATTGAAACCGATAACCGAGATAGCCGCGACCCTAGCGCCTCTTTTTTCCAACAGCTTGGTAAGCCCTCTAAGTTGGCCGCCGGTTTCAACCCAGTCATCGATCAACAACACACGATCCCCGGGTTCGATCAGGGCTTTGTTGACCTCGAACGCGCTAGGCTTGCCCGTGTAGTCCTGGTAACTTTGCCTAGCAATGCTGGATTTGATGTTGGGGAGCTTGCCGGCTTTTCGGATGGGGATAAGACCCTTCTTTAGCTCTGCGGCCACGGCAGTGCCTAAGATAAATCCCAGCGATTCGGGACAGGCGACTTTATCAAAGACCAAGGTCCGGTGCGGACGGCTCAAATCCAATGTCAGAGAGCGAAATATCTTGGGGTCAACAAACAACGGCGTAAAATCCAGCTTCGTTGTTGCGGCAAAATCAATGTGCTCAAGGTAGATTTCTGGATTCAAGAGTCGCATCTCGGTGCTGGTAATACTTTAGTTTAACCAGCATCGATAGCTAAGGCGACGGCTGCGTCGCCCAACATTACTCGTCGTACACGATGGGCGTAGTTTTCTCCAAGGGCACCATGATATGAGCGTAATCGGTGCCTTCCCACATGACGTAGGGCCCGCCCTCATAAGGATTGCGTGGCAGGGTGCCAAACAATGCTTGAGGAACCAGCAACATCAGATGGGGACCTTCCTGAACCCACGTGCCTTTGCTTTCATCGGTGTTGTAGGGGTCATCGTTGTCCACCGGGATGTCGCCTACCAGCATGTAGTTCACGCCGATCATATTGCCGATGTTTTTGTAGGGTTTTTTGTTCATCCACGCATCGAGCCAACCCAGCCAAGTTGCGTCCACGCACATGGGGTTTTCGTAATTCGGTGGACTGCCCACCATGCAAGTCCAGCCGTTGTCACCCTCTTGGAGCACTGAGTTGTCCGCATCCAAAATTCTGGCCTTGTCACTGACATTACTTGGGGCTGCGGCCTTGGCTAAGGCGATTTTTTCTTCAACGGGCAGGGCGCCTAAGCTTTCGGCACCCGCTGAGTTGTGCCCCATAGCGTGGTGTCCGGACTGTGCATTGATGCTTAGCAGTGTTAACACAGTTAGGAGCAAGGTTGTTTTCGACTTCATTGTCTGTCCTTTCGGTAAATGTGGAAGCTAGGGCGATTCGCTGTACTGGTAATAACCCTCAACAGGAATCATTAAATGGGCGTATTGAGAGCCTGGGAACATCAAATAGGGTGACCCGATACGAAAGTCCGTGGTGTGACCGGCAATGGTGGCCGGATCTTTGGGCATCAGCATCAAATGAGGGCCAGACTCTATCCAGTGCTCGGCATGAGCGTCAGCCTTATTCATCACCATGGGAGTGCTGTTGTCTTCACCAACATCGCCGTGAAGCATCCACATGAACCCATCGTGATCTAAGTCTGGTTTGCTTTCGGTTAGGTACGCTTGCATCCATTTCAACGCTTCTTTGTCCGCACAGATAGGCATGGCTTGATGAGCGCTAGGCCAACCATTTTCAGGCATAGGGCGGGCATTTCCGGGCATGCAAGTCCAACCGTTGGTTCCTTCCCGCAGAACATCGTTGCTTTGATCGAGAATGGTAGCTCGATTGCCAATGAAAGAAGGCGCAGCGGTGGAGTAAGCCCAAATCTGCCACTGAGCTGACAGATGTGGTACGTCGGGCTCGTTAGCTTGGATACTTGGCGTCGAGAGAATCAGTGCGAGGAGGGTGGTTGTGATCGTGGAGATCAGTGAATGCTTCATTTCAGTGTTCCGGTTATTTTTCGGTTTGCGAGCTACCATTCGAGAATAACAAGCCAACATCGTTGATCAACTAAAGTTAACTATAGGTTATCAATACTGAGGAAGAATTGGTTGGCGGTATTCCTTAGGCGCCAGGAATTGTCAGGCTTGGAACACGTAAGTGTTTGCTCATATCACCGATCAACGAATGACGGATCTCTCTGACTGAAAATCGCCAGCGATCATGCTCTTTTACGAATTGATCGAAATACTCGCCCACAAAAATCGCCTGCAATGGGAAGTCATCGGTTGCTTGATAGACCGTCACGTAGGAGCGCCCACTGGCCGCGACCCCGTCATCGTGGATATCGATCTGGATATTACTGATTACATGCTTGGTTCGAGGGGTACCATCTGGGTAGACAATCAGATTGTTAGCAGACTCTTTCCCGGGTTTTTGGCCTTCTGCGATCCACTGAGCTTGCTCAAACAACTCCTGAAATCTGGTGAAATCACCGCTGTCGATGGCGTAACAATATTGGTTCATTAACGTGAGAATTTGGCGTTCATCGGTCATCAATCTTTCCTCGATTTCTTTCTTAATCTCGCCAGCGTAAGGTACCCCACAAATTGTGGAGTGCGCTGTTGAAAAATTTGGACTTTCATCGCCTAAGTGCTGTGTGTGCGTGGATCAACACGCTGCCCATCTACATGTTTAAGGGAGAACTGACAGCCAGTTTGATGCTCTACGCTTATGACGCTCCAGATTTAGGGGCAGTGGATCACGCGGTTAGAATCGTTCTTAATTACCAAGCCTCTCTTCAGGAGCCTTTGACATATGAAGCTTTTTTAGACCTAGTCGAAAAGGTGAAAAGTCAGCAACCACCAGCCGAGCTGGTGGCGTTTTTGGCCCGTGAAACCACCCACTAAGACCAAGTTCCCCTTAAATCAGGCACTGACGGCTTTTGTTAAAAGTCTCCTGGGCCTTTTTCCAATCGATTGTTGGTGAAAAACTGCAGGGCCAAACCGGTCATAAAGACAAAGTGCTCGGTAGGGTCTTGCAACAGGTCTTCGCTGATCAAAATGGCCTGAGTTTTGTCCTGGCGGCCCAACCCGCCAACGATTTTGCCATCCTTCAGAATCTTGTAGCCCGCAGGGCGGGGAGAACTGCGTCGACTGTCTTTAAAGTCATGAACGGACTGAGCTGTCATTTTCGACCCGTCTGGCAGGAATATGTTGACCGTGCGCTCCTCCTTGGGCGGCCCCATGGAAAATTTCGGTTTTTTGTAGGGCAGAATTTCCAATCTGGCTGTGTCGTCACCACTTTGCATTACGCACTGGTAATCGATCTTGTTGTTGCGATCGAAAGAAACGCCTCCAAAGCTCAGGCCTTTGAGCATGCCCGAACAGAACATGGTCCAAGTGCCGTAAGTATCATGTTCTAGGGTGATGTCCGTTGATGTTTTGCGCTTATCAAACACCAAAAACCCGCCGCTAGACTTGCGGTTTTTCCAAGTGCCGCTGTAGGGGCCAATGCCTAGGTCTTGAGTTTTGTAGTTGAACTTCATCAGCAACGATTTGGTTTCATACCCGACCATCTCAAGGCCTTTAGGGGCACCAAAATCCGTGTCAGGTACTTTGAAAAAAGCATGGCTGGTCGAGGCGAAAATCAGTAGGGCGAATGCCGTCACAGAAGCAAAGACTCGGTTGTTCATTTTTGGTTCTCAGTTGGAGGAACAGCAGGGGAACACACTGATGCAAGTTATTCAAACGCCGTGACCGACATTCAGGGTAATGGGCTGCTGCACAACAGGCTCGAGACGCTTGCGCTTCTTGGACACGGGCTGGTTGATCCCATTGGTTTACGGCAAGGCACTGTGCGGCGTTGCGTGTTGCCAATGGGAACCGGGTCATAAATTTGCCACCAGAAGCATGAACCGTATTGTCAGGCCTATGTAAAGGTTATTCGGTTCGCATTCGGAGGCTTTGGCAGATGCCAAGTACAGCCTCTCGCTGAGGTGCTCAGCGCGCTAGGCGGTCGAAGCCTATTTGTCTAACTTCAGGTTCAACCACGTCCGGATTCCGAGGCCGGCCAATCCCAAGACCATGTTGCAAATGATAATCATTCGCATTAATGTGTCTACACAAAAGGAGACCAGAACATGCAAGGCACCATACCTCTTAGCCCGTTAATTGATTCAAACGAAACCCCACTCGAGCCGATTATCCCCGTTGCGCGTCTGGCGGATGGCGCTAGGTTACTGATTCGCGGGATGCGGCTTTGGAACAAAGCGCTTGCAGATCGAACCTGTGTTTTCGCGGTGACCCATCACGACTTTTCTGTGTGCAATTGCAAAGCATCTGTTCGCTACTTGGATGAAATGATGTGTCTCTTTCATGTTGCTTCTCGTCGCCCAATGGCCATCAACTCCGTGCAAGCTCTGGATGCCACGAAAGATGAGCTGAGGGTGGCGACTGCTTTGCGTCTGATTGCTGAAAACAAACATGAACAAGCTTCATACCACTTGCGCGATCTTGTGCGTGGCCCGTTAAACTTCAGCATTATTAGGGCCTGCGCTGATATTGCGGCGACGTTCACACGCCAAAAATTGACATTCCACCAGAAACCTAAGATGACGCTTACCACCCCATGAAGCGCTTTAGCTACACACAGAGGGTTAGATTCATGAGGTCCTTGGGCTGGTTTTTCGGCTGCTCTGTGTTTCTCCTTCTTTACGGGTACAGCTGGACATGGGTTATCTAATCTAGCCACCTAGACGAATTGTCAGGAAGAGGGGCGAATCGGACACCGATCCGTCAGCGTCCACACATAACATTTGTGGCGCAAGCAAAAGACGAATAGGGCCGATGTCCATTATCGAAGAGATTGGTCACGCTGGCATCCAAATTAGTGACTACAAATGTCTTGGTGAGTCCGCTAGTGCGACAATCAAGATACAAAGCGAATTGGTTTTTGCTGAGGATCAGCTGGACATGTTGCTCGGCCCTCATGACAGCCCCAGACGAGCAGCAGCGCGCATGGCTAGATATAACTTCACCCTACCGCGCGCCTTGCTAACTTTGGAGGAATGTCCAGAATCGCCATAGGCATATGGTTGGAAAATCGGATCCGCCCCAATTTTCCCATCACAGAGCCCGTCTTCTCCCACCAGCGATTTCTAACCGGATAGCGGGCTTCGGTAGGGAGGCACAACATTAGCGCTAAGCCAGTCGTCGGTATCTGGGCGAGGTAAGGCGTAACTCGGCTCCCCCTTACAGCTTATACGGTACATGAGCCGGGCATCCTCTGGCGTATTAATCACACTCTTGGCCGGTGGCGCGTTGTGCAGAGTGGAGAAATTACTCCATATGGTGATGTCGCCGGCTTGGTGAACGTGGTCATAGCGATACTTCGGTTGCAGCACATGGCATTCGATTTCGTCGAGAAATTCTCGGCCCTCGTTTTGTGACATGCCGTCTATGGTCACCGGGGCAATGTTCTTTCCTCGGGATGCCCAAATGGGACTGTGTAGCGACTTCCTGCCGGTTCGTGGATTGACGTAAACCAATGGAATTAACCAGCCCGGATCCGAAACGCGCAGGCGACGCCGTACCAAGGTTTTTTCCAGTTCCCGCTGTTTGTTCTCAGGCAGATCCGCAAAAGCCCGAGCCGTATCCGCGTAGGCGGTTTCTCCGTTCAGCGGTAGATCAAAACGGCGCTGGTTCAGTGTGGGGTCCGAATCCGGGTGATAGAAACCCTCAGCCGGTCGTGTATCCGTTACCCAGGTACCAATAGGGGACTTTCTGGATGTGGGGGCTCGCTGGACATAGAACATGCTGGTGGACAGCGGTACTGGCTCAAATTCGATGTCTGTATGCCAGTGGAGACCACTGACGCACTGTTCCTCTTGATCCGGGCCACTACCGGGCAGGTTCGTCACGACGTAGACGGCCGGACTATCGGCACCAGCGACGCATTTAATATGTTCAGGAAACGCCGCATTGCACAAAGTGGCAGCTTGTCGTTCCTTTGGCATCAGTTCCAATGGGGTTCGATTCTTTTTGTACTCGATGTAATTGGCGTAATTCTTCGGATGGGGTATTGGAGCCCCAAAATGGTTGGCCAATCGCTCGAAGGTGCGTAGTTGGAAGGATTGGTTACCTTGGTTCGGAAAACTAATCACACTGTAATGATCAAGTAAGCTGACCAGTAACCTTGCCTGCTCTGTTGATAATGGCCGGGTTAGGTCAACGCCATGAATGCGGCGGCCCATGGGTTGATCGGAGCTAAGCGCCTTGGTGTAGGCGTCGCCAAAGTGCTGGCCAAGGGCCGCTTCTAATTGTGTGGTATCCGTTGTCATCCCTGTCTCCTCCTTGGAATG
>ERZ1047472.349-NODE-349-length-42237-cov-11.267365_pt1 | contig 42237 bp, 41 predicted proteins | sample MGYA00383095_ERZ1047472 | MGnify/ENA primary metagenome ERZ1047472 (study PRJEB29581, sample SAMEA5548365) | metagenome | biome: marine; feature: coastal; material: water | depth 1 m | study: Short-term variability in the microbial, nano- and picoplankton... | reverse complement strand
AAACGTCAGAAAGGCAGAGTTAAAGGTATAGCTGCAAGGGGACATCGTATTGAGTTTGGTGATTTCGGTTTGAAATCTTTAGAGCCAGGATGGATTACTTCACGTCAGATTGAAGCATCTAGAATTGCACTAAACCGATATATGAAAAGAGAGGGTAAAGTATGGATAAGAATTTTCCCTGACAAACCGATAACTAAAAAGCCTGCTGAGGTTCGTATGGGTAAAGGTAAGGGTTCTCCAGAATACTGGGTAGCGGTTATCAGACCAGGAACTATCGTTTTTGAGGTAGATGGTGTAAGTCAAGAGGTTGCTAGAGAAGCAATGAGATTAGCTGGTCAAAAATTACCAGTGACGACAAAATTTGTAGTAAGACCAGATTATAGTGCTTAATTAATATGCAGTATCAAGACATTAAAAAATTGACTGAAAAGGAGCTTCACCTTAACTTAAGAGAAGAGAGAGCTCAACTTCAAAAGATGAAGTTTAGTCACGCTGTTTCTCCAATAGAGAATCCTCACAAGTTGAGAATAACAAGAAAGACGATAGCGAAGTATCTTACAGAGATAAACCGACGTAGAAACGGAAACACAACGGTATAAGAAATGGAAAGAAATAGTAGAAAAGAGATCGTAGGTATAGTTAGAAGCACTAAGATGGACAAAACCATTACAGTTTCTATTGAGCGTAAGCTTAAGCACCCAAAATATAAGAAGTTCATTAAGTCTACAGCAAAGTATAAAGCTCATGACGAGAAGAATGAGTGCAACGAAAATGATGTTGTACGTATTATGGAGACTAGACCTTTGAGTAAGGATAAGCGTTGGAGATTGGTAGAAATAATAGAAAGAGCTAAATAAGATGATACAACAAGAATCAAGATTAAAAGTAGCTGATAATAGTGGAGCCAAAGAAGTACTTTGTATTAGAGTACTTGGTGGAACTAAGAGAAGATACGCAAGTGTTGGCGATAAAATCATCGTAACAGTTAAGGATGCAATGCCTGCAGGAAATATGAAGAAAGGTACTGTTTCTCGCGCAGTTGTCGTTCGTACTAGAAAAGAGTTCAGACGCCCTGATGGTTCTTACATAAGATTTGATGATAATTCTTGTGTATTATTAACAGCTACAGATGAGCCAAGAGCTACTCGTATTTTCGGTCCAGTTGCTAGAGAGTTGCGTGATCGTAAGTTTATGAAGATTGTTTCACTAGCACCAGAAGTATTATAAAAATGAAACGTAGATTTAATAAAATACCTAAGCTCCATATCAGAAAAGGAGACACTGTGAAGGTATTGTCAGGTAATGACAAGAATAAAACTGGAGAGGTGAAGTTGATTAACTTGAAAGAGGGAACAGCTATAGTAGACGGCGTTAACATGGTAACAAAGCACAGAAAGCCAGACGCAGAAAATCCTAACGGCTCAATCGTTAAGTTGGAAGCTGCAGTCCGTGTAAGCAAGTTGCAACTTGTTGTAAATGGTGAAGCTACTAGAGTGGGTAGAAAAAGAAATAGTGAAGGTAAGCTTCAGAGATATTCTAAGAAAACAGGTGATTTTATAAAGAATTAAGATGAGACCAAGATTAAGAGAAAAATTCGAAAAGGAATTGACATCTAAGTTAATGGAAAAACATAATTTCAAGAATGTTATGCAGATTCCAAAACTTACCAAGATTTGCTTGAATCAAGGTATAGGAGCAGGTGTTGCTGACAAGAAGCTGATAGATACAGCTGTTGAAGAGATGTCAGCTATAGCTGGTCAAAAAGCTATTCCTACTTATTCGAAAAAAGCGATATCTAACTTCAAGCTTAGAGAAGAAATGGCTATAGGTTGTAAAGTAACCTTAAGAGGCGAAAGAATGTACGAATTCTTGGATAGGTTAATTGCTGTTTCGTTACCTCGTGTGAGAGATTTCAGAGGAATAAGTGATAAAGGATTTGATGGAAGGGGTAACTATTCTATGGGAATCACTGAACAAATTATCTTCCCGGAGATAGATATCGATAAGGTATCAAGAATAAATGGTATGGATGTAACTTTTGTAACTACTGCAAAAACAGACGTTGAGTGCCATAGTTTATTAACAGTATTAGGTTTACCATTCACAAAGAATTAAGATAAGAAGATGGCAAAAGAGTCAATGAAAGCAAGGCAGCGTAAAAGAGAGCATACTGTTAAAGTATATGCTGACAAACGTGCTGCATTAAAAGAAGCTGGAGATTATGAAGGTTTACAAAAGTTACCTAGAAATGCATCTCCTACTAGATTAAGAAATAGATGTTCTGCAACTGGTAGACCAAGAGGTTACATGAGAGATTTTGGTATTTCTCGAAACGTTTTTAGAGAGATGGCGTCAAAAGGTCTAATCCCAGGAATTACAAAGGCAAGTTGGTAATATAGAGATATGAGTAAAATTACAGATCCAATAGCAGATTATCTTACTAGAGTAAGAAACGGTATTAAGGCGAATCATAGAATTGTTGATGTCCCAGCTTCAAATTTGAAAAAGGCGATTACAGAAGTACTATTTGATAAGGGCTATATCTTAAATTATAAATTTGATGATACTGCTGGTCCTCAGGGAACAATCAAGATAGCTTTGAAATATCACCCTTCAACAAAGATTGCTGCAATAAGAGAATTGAAGAGAGTGAGTAAACCAGGATTAAGACAATACAGAAGTGCGGAAGAGTTACCACGCGTTTTAAATGGTCTTGGTATAGCAGTAGTGTCAACATCTCAAGGTGTAATGACTGATAAAGAAGCAAGAGCTAAGCACATCGGTGGAGAGGTTCTTTGCTATGTTTCATAACAAAATTAAGGAAGAGAATTAGAAATGTCACGAATAGGAAATAATCCGATGTCTATACCTACAGGTGTCGAGCTTTCAGTTAAAGATGGCTTGGTTACTGTTAAAGGACCTAAAGGAGAGTTAACTCAGCAAGTTGATCTTGTTGATGTAACAATCGAAGACGGCACTGTTGTAGTAAATAGAAATGGGGATACAAAAGAGGAAAAAGCTAAGCATGGTTTATACCGTTCTTTAATCAATAATATGATAGAAGGTGTAAGCAATGGTTACAAGACTGAGCAACTTCTAGTGGGTGTAGGTTACAGAGCAACCGTAACTGGTCAATTACTAGAGTTAAACCTCGGTTACTCTCACACCATATTTATGCAAGTTCCTGAAGAGGTTAAGGTTTCTACAGAAGCTGTTAAAGGTCAGCCACCAGTGGTGACTTTTGAAAGTGCAGATAAGCAATTAGTAGGTCAAGTTGCTGCTAAGTTAAGAAGTTTACGTCCACCTGAGCCTTACAAAGGAAAAGGAATCAAGTTTAAAGGAGAAGAATTAAGAAGAAAAGCAGGTAAGACTGCCGCTAAATAATAAAGGCATAGTATTATGGGTAAAACTAAAGCAGATAGAAGAGCCAAGATAAAGAATAGAATCAGATCAAAAGTTCAAGGTACATCTGATATTCCACGTTTGTGTGTATACAGAAGTAACAAAGGAATTTATGTTCAGGTTATAGATGATACTAAAGGTAACACTATTTTGGCAGCATCGTCTAAAGGTATCGATAAAGGTACTAAGACTGAGATAGCGAAGGAAGTAGGAAAAGCGATAGCTGAGAAGGCTACTGCAAACGGTATCGAGCGTGTGAAATTTGACCGCAACGGTTACCTATACCACGGAAGAATTAAAAATTTAGCAGAAGGAGCTAGAGAAGGCGGTTTAAAATTTTAAGAAATGGCAACACAGACATTAAAACAAGTAAAGACTACAGATCTTGAGTTAAAAGAGACAGTAGTAAATATCAACAGAGTAGCTAAGGTTACTAAAGGTGGTAGAACCTTCAGTTTCAACGCTATCGTTGTTGTTGGAGATGGAAATGGAATAGTAGGTCACGGTTTGGGTAAAGCTGGTGAGGTTATAGATGCCATTCAAAAAGGAATAGAAGATGCTAAAAAGAACTTGATAAAAGTTCCTTTGATTAATAACACCATTCCCCATGAACAATATGGAAAGTATTCAGGAGGTTTCGTATTTATGAAGCCTGCTTCTAATGGTACTGGGGTTATAGCTGGTGGAGCGATGCGTGCTGTATTTGATAGTGCGGGGGTTCATGATGTATTAGCAAAGTCTAAGGGTTCCTCAAATCCACATAACGTGGTTAAGGCCACTATGGATGCTTTGTCAAGTATGCGTGATGCTTATACTGTAGCAGAACAGAGAGGTGTTAGTCTTAATAAAGTATTTAACGGATAATTGGTAGAAATGGGAAAGGTAAAAATCACACAAGTTAAAAGTGCAATTAGAAGACCGGAAGACCAGAAAAGAACGTTAGTAGCGTTAGGTCTTAAAAAGCTTCATAATGCAAGAGTTGTGGAAGAATCACCTGCTGTGATGGGTATGATTCGTAAAGTAGAGCACTTACTTAAAGTAGAAAAAGCGTAATTATGAATTTACATAGTTTAAAACCAGCTGATGGCTCGGTTAAGAAAGGAAAAAGAATAGCTCGTGGTCAAGGATCTGGTAGAGGTGGTACTTCCACTAAAGGTCACAAAGGAGCTCAGTCTAGAACAGGATATAGTAGAGCTAATGGATTTGAAGGTGGACAGATGCCACTTCAAAGACGTGTACCTAAATTCGGTTTCAAAAACCCTACTAGAGTAGAGTATGTTGGAATGAATCTCGATAGATTACAAGAGTTTGTTGATAAGACAAAAGCAACTGAAGTAACTACTCAGTCACTAATAGATGCAAATGTTATCAAGAAGACTGAAATCGTAAAGATTTTGGGAAGAGGTGAGCTTACAAGTAAGGTAGATGTAAAAGTGAATGCTTTAACAAAGACCGCTAAAGAAGCGATAGAAAAAGCAGGAGGTTCAGCAGAAACCATCTAAATTTATGAATAAATTAATAAGTACACTTAAGAATATATTTTCTATAGAAGACCTTAGAACAAGAATTATCAATCTTGTTCTTTTGTTGGTTGTTTATAGGATAGGAACGTTTATTGTAATTCCTGGTGTTGATCCTTTGATACTGGCAGATCCGGATTTTTATGGTAATAAAGGTTCAGAAGGTCTATTGGGACTTATTAATACATTCTCTGGTGGAGCATTTGATAGAGTGTCGATTTTCGCATTAGGTATTATGCCTTACATTTCTGCGTCTATTGTCATCCAACTATTAACCGTAGCTGTACCTTCATTCCAGAAAATGCAGAAGGAAGGTGAAGATGGTAGAAGAAAAATTAATTCTATTACACGTTACTTAACTATAGCCATTACTCTTGTTCAGGGACTTGCATATTTAATTAACTTAAAATCTGCTAATGGTAAACCTCTAGCTTTGATGTCAGAAACATCTGGTGCTTTAGGTTGGACTACATTTCTAGTGATAGGTACCTTAGTCCTTGTGGCTGGAACCATGTTCACAATGTGGATCGGTGAAAGAATTACAGACAGAGGTGTAGGTAACGGTATATCAATTATTATCATGGTTGGTATAATCGCTCGTCTACCAGCTTCATTGTTTGCTGAGATAGTAGATAGATTTAATGGTAGTCAGGTAATGCTACTAATAGTTGAAATCGTACTTTGGTTAATTGTAATATTAGCTGTGATAGCATTGGTTCAGGCGACAAGAAGAATACCTGTACAATATGCTAAACGTATTGTAGGTAATCGTCAAATGGGAGGAGTAAGACAGTACTTACCATTAAAGGTAAATGCTGCAGGTGTAATGCCTATCATTTTTGCTCAAGCTTTGATGTTTTTACCAGCAACAGCAACTCAAGTATTTCAAGATTCAGCTTTCTTGAATGCGTTAACGAATCCATACGGGTGGGGCTATAATCTATTGTTCTTCGTTATGATTGTTTTGTTTACGTATTTCTATACAGCAATTACTATTAATCCTAATCAGATTGCAGATGACCTCAAGAGAAATGGTGGATTTATTCCTGGAGTAAAACCAGGAAGGAAAACTGCTAACTTTATTGGGGCAGTAATGTCAAGAATTACATTACCTGGTTCTGTATTCTTAGGTTTTGTTGCCATATTCCCAGTTTTCGCCATGATGTTTGGTGTGAATGATCAGTTCGCACAATTTTATGGTGGAACTTCACTTCTGATTATGGTGGGTGTTGTATTGGATACCTTGCAACAGGTAGAACAGTATCTAATAATGAGACACTACGATGGTCTTATGAAAACAGGTAGGATAAAAGGTAGAGCTTCAGTAGGTGGAGCGATGACAGGATAATTTGGATAAGATAATAAAACAAATTAGTTTTGCAGCCCTTTAAAAAATGGCAAAACAACAAGCGATAAAAATAGATGGAGTTATTACTGAAGCATTGTCTAATGCCATGTTCAGGGTGAAGCTTCAAAACGGTCACGAAATAGTGGCTACCATTAGTGGTAAGATGAGGATGTATTACATCCGTATACTCCCTGGTGATAAAGTGCAAGTTGAAATGTCTCCTTATGATTTGACAAGGGGTAGAATTAGTTACAGATACAAATAACATCATGAAAGTAAGAACTTCAGTTAAAAAAAGATCTAGCGATTGTAAGATCGTTAAAAGAAAAGGGCGTGTATACGTCATCAATAAGAAGAATCCAAGATTTAAGCAAAGACAAGGATAATATATGGCACGTATTGCAGGTATAGATTTACCAAAAGGGAAAAGAGGCGTTGTAGGTTTGACCTACATCCACGGTGTGGGAAGTAGCAGAGCTACTCACATACTTAAGTCTGCTAATGTTAGTGAAGACAAAAAAGTAGACGATTGGACTGATGCAGACATCAGTGGTATTCGTGAGGTTATTGGTAATGAGTTCAAAGTAGAAGGTGAACTTAGGTCTGAGACTCAGATGAATATCAAGCGTCTTATGGATATTGGTTGTTACAGAGGTTTAAGACATCGTAAAGGTCTTCCTTTGAGAGGTCAGAGAACGAAGAATAACGCAAGAACTCGTAAGGGTAAAAAGAAAACAATGGCTAATAAGAAAAAAGCTCCTAAATAAATAGAAGATGGCAGGTAGTAAAAAATCAGTTAAGAAAAGAAAAGTAGCCATAGAAGCAAATGGATTTGCTTATGTTAAGTCTACTTTTAACAATATAATAATCTCAATTACAAATAGTCAGGGTCAAGTTATATCTTGGAGTAGTGCTGGTAAAATGGGATTTAGGGGTTCTAAGAAAAACACTCCTTATGCTGCTCAGGTAGCTGCACAAGACTGTGCTAAGGTAGCTGTTGATTTAGGTCTAAAGAAGGTTGAAGTTTTGGTGAAAGGCCCGGGAGCAGGTAGAGAATCTGCAATCAGAACTTTAAATCAAGCAGGACTCGAAGTTTCTGCAATCAGAGATGTGACTCCACTTCCTCACAACGGATGTCGACCACCTAAGAGAAGAAGAGTTTAAGTTTAAGGTAAAGAGAATAAAATAATGGCAAGATATAGAGGTCCTAAGGCGAAAATTGCTCGTAAATTTAAAGAACCAATATTTGGTCCTTCAAAGGCACTTGAAAAGAAAAACTATCCTCCGGGTCAGCACGGAAATGCAAGACGAAGAGGAAAGAAATCAGAGTATGCAATGCAGCTAGCTGAAAAGCAGAAAGCGAAATATACATACGGTCTTTTGGAAAAGCAATTTGCGTTGACTTTTGATAGAGCTGCTCGTAAGAAGGGAATTACAGGTGAAAACCTTTTAAAATTCTTAGAAGCTCGTTTAGATAACACAGTGTTTAGATTAGGTATTGCACCTACTCGAAGAAGTGCTAGACAAATAGTAGGTCACAAGCATATCCGCGTAAATGGAGTGCTAACTAACATCCCTTCATTTCAATTAAAGCCGGGAGATGTTGTTGAGGTTAGAGAGAGATCAAAATCTTTAGAGGTTATAACTGGTTCACTAGCTGCTAGAAAAACATTTAGTTGGTTAGAATGGGACAGCGATACTGGCAAAGGAACATTTTTGAATCTACCTGATAGACAGGAGATACCAGAAAATATTAAAGAACAATTAATCGTAGAACTTTACTCAAAATAATAAGATGGCGATATTAGATTTTCAACAACCTGACAAGGTTATAATGCACAAAGAAACAGCGAATTATGGTCTGTTCGAATTTAGTCCGCTTGAAAGAGGTTATGGTGTTACTGTAGGTAATGCTATGAGAAGAATTCTTTTGTCTTCACTCGAGGGATGGGCTATAACATCTATTCGTATTCCAGGAGTAGATCACGAGTTTTCAACTATTAAGGGAGTTCTAGAAGATGTAACTGAAATAATACTTAACCTAAAGCAGGTAAGATTTAAAAAGGTTGTAGATTCTAATGATAGTGAGAAAATCTTCGTTTCTTTGAAAGGTAAGGAAGAATTCAAAGCTGGCGAGATCGCGAGATATACAAATGCATTTGAAATACTTAACCCAGATTTTATTATCTGTTCTATGGAGCCATACGTAAATCTAGAAATAGAACTTACAGTGGAAAAAGGAAGAGGTTATGTTCCTGCTGAAGAGAATGTACAAGAAAATGCTCCTATCGGAGAAGTAGCTATTGACTCTATTTTTACTCCTATAAAAAATGTGAAGTATCACGTTGAGGATTTTAGGGTAGAGCAAAAGACTGATTACGAGAAGTTGGTATTTGAGGTGAAGACCGATGGCTCTATTCATCCTGAAGAAGCTTTGAAGGAAGCTTCTAAGATTATGATCAGACATCTTGTTTTATTCTCGGATGAAAGTATCCTGGAAGATACACAGGTACAATCTCAGAAGAGTGAAGTTGATGAAAATATGCTTCATATGAGAAAGATACTTAAGACTTCATTATCTGATTTAGATCTTTCTGTTAGAGCTTACAATTGTTTGAAAGCAGCTGAGATTAGAACATTAGGAGAGTTAGTGAGTTATCACATCGAAGACTTATTGAAATTCAGAAACTTTGGTAAGAAGTCATTAACTGAGTTAGAAGATTTTGTAAAAGAAAAAGGATTAAACTTTGGTATGGATGTGGCGAAGTACAATCTAGACGACGAATAAAAATATCATTACAGAAAGATGAGACACGGAAAGAAGTTTAATCACTTAGGGAGGAAAAAAGGACACAGAAAAGCTATGTTGAGTAACATGGCTAGTTCACTTCTGACTCACAAAAGAATATTTACTACTACTGCTAAGGCTAAAGCTCTTAGAGTATACGTAGAACCATTGATAACTAAATCTAAGGATAATACTACACACTCTCGAAGAGTAGTATTCAGTTACCTGCAAAGTAAAGATGCCGTAAATGAATTATTTACGACTATTGCTACTAAAGTAGGTGATAGACCAGGAGGATATACCAGAATCTTGAAAACACACAACAGACTGGGTGACAATGCTGATATGTGTATGATGGAATTAGTAGATTTCAATGATGCAATGTTAGAGGCAAAAGCTTCGAGCAAGAAGGCGAAATCAGGAGGAAAGAAACGTACGAGAAGAGGTAAGAAGTCAGAAACGGCGACTAAGGCTCCAGCTGCAAAAGTTGAAACTAAAGAAGAATCTGCTGCTGATGACCTTACAAAATTGGAGGGTATAGGCCCGAAAGCTGCTGAAGCATTTAATGCTGCAGGAATCTCTTTGTTTGCTGAGTTGGCAGCTAAGTCTGCTGATGAGCTTAAGGCCATTTTAGATGCAGCTGAAGGTAAATTTGGGGGTATGAATCCAAGTACTTGGTCTGAGCAGGCTCAAATGGCCGCTGATGGCAAATGGGACGAGCTTAAGAAATGGCAAGATGAGCTAGACGGAGGTAAATAGTCTCTGTATAGGATAAATAACTTTTAAATGGGTTCAAGTTTACTTGAACCTATTTTTTTGCCTTATAGTTTATATATGTCAGTGGGATTGTCAATGATCATTGCTTTGTCCCCTTTTATAGCAATTGGGCTTATTAAAAGGTCAGGATTATTCATCAGTAGATAAGTCCAATTTCTGTCTTCGAAATCTCGCCCTTTTATATTTTCTTGGTAGTATGGCTTGGACTTATCGAGTAATTCTTTTGGGCTTTTATCTAATTTACTTAGGATGTTTTGCCATATGGTCCCAGTATCTCATGTGAGACTGATATTAACAGTATTGATGTTATTACTTATGGACTTGGCATAGGCAATTACTTTTTTTGATTTATTATCATTTGCCTTGCAATAAAGTTGAATTTCGCTGTTGGAAGAAGCGGTTTTGTGCATGTAGATAATTGGTTTTTGTATCTACAGTATATTTGATTTATCTTAGGTTGTCAAATCTTTTGTTTTGCAAGACTAGTAATGAGATGATTAATAAAAAAACCACCCGAAGGTGGCTTTTGAGAATCGTTATTTTGTTCTCGGTACAATTCGCCGAACACGAATCAAGCGAAATGTAAACAAAGTAAAGTCTATATCTCAACATAATTCACCCTTCGACTCCGCCCAGGATGACGGAGTCTTACTTAAAATACCTGAAATCTTGTCCAGCTTTAATGTTGAGCAAAGATTCATACATTAACTGAATGCAGTCTTCTATATCGGAATATGCAACAGTTTCTACAGTAGTGTGCATATACTTCAATGGAAGAGAGATAAGGGCACTTGCTACTCCGATATCGCTATATGCAAAAGCATCGGTGTCGGTACCTGTACTTCTACTAGCAGCTTGACGTTGGATATCTATTTTGTTTTTCTTGGCCGTATCTGTAATAAGTTTCAACAAGTTGTTTTGTACAGCTGGTCCTGTGGTCACAGCTGGGCCTCCACCACATTTGGTATCTCCTTGTACTTTCTTATTGTACATGGGACTTTGGGTATCGTGTGTGACATCTGTTACGATAGCTACGTTTGGTTTTAATCTTCTGCTGATCATTTCTGCACCACGCAGACCTATTTCTTCTTGTACGGCATTTACTACGTAGAGTGTGAAAGGCAATTCTTTTCTGTTCTCTTTTAGTAGACGAGCTACCTCTGCTATAATAAATCCTCCGCCTCTATTGTCTATTGCTCGAGCCACTACATACTTCTTGTTTAGCTCCATCATTTCTGCATCGAAAGTTACTACAGTCCCTACATCGATACCCATTTTTAGAACTTCTTCTTTATTGGCGGCAGCTACATCTATGGTTAGATTTTTTAGAGAAGGTTGTTCTTCTTTTGCTCTATCTCGTACGTGTATTGCTGGCCATCCAAAAACACCATCTACCTTACCTTTTTCTGTGTGCAGATGAACCCTCATACTTGGAGCTATCTGGTGATCACTTCCTCCATTTCTGATGACATATATATACCCATTGCTATCAATATAATTTACAAACCAAGCGATTTCATCTGCATGGGCTTCTATGACTACTTTGTAATCGTGCCCCGGATTGATAACACCAACTACCGATCCGTAAATATCTACTTCGTACTCATCGATATATTGTTTTACATATTCCAGCCAAACTTTCTGTCCTTGAGCTTCGAAACCCACAGGTGAATTTGCATTTAGATAGTCTTTTAGAAATTTTTTGCTTTCTTTTCTCATTGCGGCGAATTTAGTTGTTCTCCTTTGGTTTTATTGTCTGATTTTTCATTTTTCAATATGTTCACTCTAATCAATATTTAGTATTCGTTTAACTATTTTTTTATTTTTCAAACAAATAAGATACTTTAGTGGTTATATTTACATTAACTTTAAAAATTAAAATTTATGACTTTATTAAATGTTTTAACAATCCCAAAGGATGATCCAGTAGCATTTACCTTTTTTACAGGGTACATGGCTATGATGGCAGCATCAGTTTTTTTCTTTTTCGAAAGATCAAGAGTCTCTGACAAATGGAAACTTTCATTATTAGTTTCTGCACTAATCACATTCATCGCTGCAGTACACTACTATTACATGCGTGATTACTATCTAGCTACAGGTGAAAACCCTACTGCGTTGAGGTACATTGACTGGACGCTCACGGTTCCTTTGATGTGTGTAGAGTTCTATTTATTGACCAAAGCTGCAGGAGCAAAAAAGAGCTTAATGTGGAAATTGATTTTTGCATCTGTAGTAATGCTTGTCTTCGGATACATTGGTGAAGCATTTAATCCTGAAGGAGGAAGTACTTCTCACTCTGTTATCTATGGTGTTTTATCTACTTTAGGATATGCATATGTTCTATATACTGCTTGGGCAGGGGAAGTTGCTAAGTTAGCAAAAGCCTCAAACAACCCAGCTGTGGAAAGAAGTGTTAGAATCTTAGCTTGGTTTGTACTAGTTGGATGGGCTATCTATCCAATAGGCTACATGTGTATGCCAGGTGGATGGTTAAACATCTCTCTAGGATGGGACTCTTCAAATGTGGACCTTTTCTACAACATTGCAGATGCTATTAACAAGATAGGATTCGGTCTAGTGGTATATAGTCTAGCTATTGGTCAGACTACAAAAGATGCACAGACTGCTTAAAAATTAAAAACTAATTCAAATTATTCAAAAGGAAAACACATTTGTGTTTTCCTTTTGTTGTTTATGAAAGATGGGTAAGCATATCATATTCTATATTACTTTCAACTTCATAATTTTTCAGCTTCTGAGCTTAGAAAATATTGAGGTAGAACAAGTAGTTAATATTGTGTGTGTATTAGCTATTAGCTCTATAGGAATTGCCCACGGTGCAATTGATCATATCTTGTCTAAATCAACTTTTAAAAAATCAAATACCGTTTTTATATTAAGATATTTACTGGCAATGATAATTATTGCCATAGTTTGGTTTTGGCAGCCAAATCTAGGTGTGGTATTATTTCTATTAATTTCTGCCTTGCATTTTGGTCAAACCCAGTTGATAGAAACTCAATTCGACTCAAAGTATATCAACTATCTAATGCAGTTTTCTTGGGGTGTTACCGTTTTATCATCATTATTACACTTTAATCGGGACATTGAATACGATGCTAATAAATTAGTGTATGGAATGCCTCCTATACTGTCTGATATTATGGAGTGGGCACTTTATTCTTTGATAGTCTCTTCGATTATACTTTTTGTTCTTTTCATTATAGGATACCAGAGGAAAGTTATTTCTGTTCAAGGTATATCCATGGAACTCTATCTCCTTACTTTGATTTTTTTATCAGGTTATTTTCTACCTCCTTTAGTAGCATTTGCTCTATTCTTTGTTCTTATTCATTCGCTGAAAGCGATTTCTCAAGAGTATTCGTATTGTCTTGAAAATAAATTAGTGAACAACATCAAAAACTTCATACGAAAACTTCTTCCGTTGACCATATTGTCATTAATTGGCACCTTTATAATCCTAGGCTTATATATGTGGTTGTATGGATTAGAGGATATACCCATTCTAATTTTTGTTCTAATTTCAAGTATTACAGTTCCGCACACTGTTGTAATGGATAAGTTTTATTACCGCAATAACTAGAGCATATCCAGAAATAGACTTTGAGTATGTTTCCCCAGACTTAGACCTCGCGATGTACTCATAGTTATCCGTAAGATATTAAATAGTTCTGCTCCTTTTCATAATAGTATAAGAGCATGGTTTCAATAATAAATGATAGGGGAGTGTTGATTTAAGCAATAGAGAAAACGAATAGTTCTCATTTATTGTCGCAACATTTGAACGTGTGGGATGTCATCTTCTAGATACATCTGGCCTACTGTTTTGAAATCAAACTTATGATAATAGCTTTGAAGATGTTCTTGAGCAGAAATGCGAATGGCTTGTTTCCCGTAAATCTTTTCAATAAAAGATATAGTCATAAGCATAAGATCCCGACTTATGTTGGTGCCTCTGAATTTTTTGTCTACTGCAACTCTGCCGATGGATATCTCGGGATAAGAGATCCCAGGTTCAACTATACGTGTAACTGCTATAACTTGGTCATCCAGGCTTCCCCAAAGGTGGCAGGAATTCAGATCTTTGTAATCGACCTCCTGGTATGGACAATTTTGCTCTACAACGAAAATGGCAGTGCGTAACGCAAGGATTTCGTGGTACTCTATAGCAGAAAGCTCATTAAAGTGTTTTATTTCCCATTGAACATTGTTTTCCATTCTAAGTAGGTTTAAAATATAACTTCAATGATAAATCAAAAAAGCCCCTGCAACAATGCAAGGGCTCTTCTAAATTAAATATTAATTATATGTATCACGACTATTTGAATAGTCGAGATAGCTTGAGACTAGCCTTGTCACTCAGCCAGTACATAACGGGTACTATGACTAGTGTAAGGAATGTTGCAAAGACTAATCCAAATATCACTGTCCAAGCCATTGGTCCCCAGAAACTCGCATTGTCTCCACCCATATAAAACTCAGGATCGAGCTTCGTTAGTAGAGTGTAGAAGTTTATGTTTAATCCTATGGCTAATGGGATAAGTCCAAGTACTGTGGTTATAGCCGTCAGCAATACCGGTCTAAGTCTAGTTCGTCCACCATCTATGATAGTATTCATTACTACATCCTCCGGTAATCTCTCATTGTCCTCGAGGCCTAGTTCTGCTCTTTTTCGCTTTCGAAGCAAATTAGTGTAGTCTATGAGTACTATGGCATTGTTTACCACTACACCTGCCAAAGAAATAATTCCAATACCACTCATCATAATTGAAAATGGCATCTTGAAAAGTCCAAAGCCTAAGAATACACCTATGGTACTGAATAATACTGAGAACATGATTATCACTGGACCCACAATGGAATTGAACTGAGTCACAATAATTAGGAATATAATAAACACTGCAAGCATCATCGCTCCAACTAAGAAGTCAGTACTTGATGATTGTTCTTCTTGCTCTCCAGTAAACTTAAATGAATACCCATCCTTCATCTCGTGGTCTGAGAGAAGTTCTTTGAATTTTGCCACTATCTCGTTTGCATTTCCCCCGGCTTCTACTTCTGAGAAAATAGTAATTACTCTATCCATATCTCTTCTTTTTACAGTACCATATGTAGAGTTGTAATCTATACTTGTCACGGCTGAAATAGGTACTTGAGAGATTTGACCGGTAGCCATGTTTCGGAAGGTGATAACGGTGTTTAATAAGTTCTCCAAATTATATCTGTAGTCTTCCTGAAAACGGAGTTGCACTTCGTAATCATCTTCACCGTCTTTGTATTTGGTAATTTCCTTTCCGAGTAGAGCAGTACGCAATGTGCTTGCTATTTGCATAGTACTCAGCCCAAATCTACGAGCAGCTTCTCGATCAATAGATATTTCAAGCATTGGTTTTCCGAGTTCCAAATCAGTTTTCAATTGGTCAACGTATTTCACATTTTCGTCTTCCATCTTCTTCTTGATTTTTTCTACTTCCTCTATAAGTGAGAGGTAGTCTTCACCTTTTACTTCTACATTGATAGGTTTACCTACAGGCGGACCTACTGCATCTTTTGCAAAGGTGACATCAGCTTCTGGAAAGTCTCTACAAGCATCTTTTATGTTGGCCATAATATCAAAGGTGCTAACATCAGTGAGAAACACTCTTTTTTGAAATTCAAGGAATGAAACGGTAATACGTGCTTTATTAGGAGATGATCCACTCTGCATTCCTGCATTTGGATCCGCAGTTTTTTCACCTACTTGAGCTAGGACAGCTTCCACTATCTCCATATTAGGTTCTAATGCTTTGGTGATTCGCTTTTCTAATTTTTTTGCTATCTCATTTGTCTTCACGATATCCGTACCTAGCGGAGCTTCTATGTATACATTTACATATTTGGGCTGACCATCTGGGAAGAATACAATTGGAGCACCGCTAGAACCGAAGAACATTATGGATCCGACCATTAAGAATAAGGTAGCAAAGAAGAAGAAGACAGATCTATATCCTTTCAAGGCGAAAGTGGCTACTTTAGCATATCCACTTTCTAATTTTGGCATAACATTAGCCATAAAGTAGTTTCCTCCAGGTGTCAACACGTACCTGTTTAGAATTGCGAAGAGTACACCTGTTATGAATAATCCACCCATAAGTGCCGCTTTACCATTTAGTAATAGCAGTATGCCTATTAAAGTGGTTATAGCCATCCTTATCCAAAAACCTTTTGTTTTAGTCTTTTCTGTTTTCCCTATTTTCATCCAATCTGCAGCGAGTACAGGATTTACTATAAGTGCTACGAACAAGGAAGAGGATAGCACGATAATAAGTGTTATAGGTAAGAATTTCATAAACTCACCTATCAGGTCTTTCCAGAATAGTAACGGGATAAATGCAGCTACAGTAGTCGCTGTGGATGCGATAATAGCTGTAGCGACTTCACCTACACCTTCATTAGATGCATCTGCAGGACTTTTTCCCTCGCCTCGCAGTCTATACATGTTCTCTACTACCACAATACCATTATCCACGAGCATTCCTAGAGCGAGAATGAGTGAAAACAGTACCATCATATTCAGAGTGTTTCCACCAAAATTAAGGATAGCTATACCCATCAACATAGATAGCGGAATCGCAATTCCCACAAAAAGTGAGTTTCTAAGACCCAAGAAGAACACGAGTACAATAACCACAAGGATTACTCCCATAATTATACTATTCTCCAGGTTGCTTACCATCATTTTGGTATCCTTACTCTGGTCATTTGTGATGACCACATCTAAGTCTTTTGGTAGCCCATATTTTTGTGCTTCAGCTACTATTAATTGTATTCCTTCAGCAGCGTTAATAAGATTGGCACCACTCTTTTTCTTAATATCTAGAGTTACGACAGGATTCTGGTTTAGCCTTGCAAATGAGGTAGGTTCTTTTTCTCCAAAGCTTACCGTTCCAATATCACGTAGGTATACAATGTTTTGAAACTCATTTTTTACGATAACGTCAAGTATGTCTTTATAATCATCAAACTCTCCATCTATTCGGACATTTCTCCGTGTAATGTCTGTGCCTTCTATACTCTTTATATCACCGCCAGACATGGTTAAGTTTTCACCTCTAATAGCGTTCTCAACATCATTCAATGAAATCTCAAGGGATTCCATTTTTAGCCTGTCAATTGATATCTCAACTTCTTCTTTTGTGAGTCCAGAGATGTCGGCAGCACTTACTTCCGGAAGAGCTTCAAACTTATCTTGAAGAAACTCAGCGAATTCTTTCAACTTATTTTGACTGTAATCTCCAGAGAGATTTACATTCATCACCGGCATATCACTGAAATTTAATTCAGATACACTTGGATCGACGGGCAAATCGCTTGGTAGATCTGCTTTCGCTCTATCTACCGCATCTTTTACTTCTTGAAGGACTTCAGCAGTAGGGTTGTCAAGTTCAAATTCAGCTACAATAATTGAGAAATCCTGAATACTGGTAGATGTGAGTTTTTTCAAACCATCAATAGTATTGATCTCTTTTTCTATAGGCCGAGAAACAAGATTTTCCATATCTATAGGGGAGTTTCCTGGATACGGCGTGTTTACAAAAATAGTAGGTTGCTTTATCTCTGGGAAGCTCTCTTTCGGCATACTTGTGTAACTAATAAGACCTATTGTCACGATAATAGCTATCATCACATACACACTTGTGCGGTTAGCAACCGCCCAAGATGACACTCCAAAGTGTTTTATTATTTCTTTTGTTTTTTCTAACATAATTTCGGTGGCGAGGGTTTATTCGGTTACTACTTTTACTTCATCACCTTCTATCACACTATTGTATCCTTCGATTATGATTTCTGAACCAGATTCTAATCCAGATTTGATAATGGTCTTAGAAGCAAATTCCTGCTCTACTTCTACGACAGATTTTACTACAGTTTTCTTTTCTCCATTAGTATTGACAGTTAAAATGTAATCCTTTGTACCATCGTTTCTTACTAACTTGGTAGGTACACTTATCGCATCTGTATCTTCAAAATCATAAGCCGTAATAATAGCGAGCATATTTGGCTTTAGCATTTTTGTGTTTTTGGGTGACACATAAATCGAAAATGTTCTGTTATTTACATCTATTACATCACCTACAGCACTCACTTTTTCTTCAGAAGTTACACCAAGGCTTGGGTAATATACCGTGACCATCTGCCCTTTTTGTATCTTACCCACATATGCTTCAGACACATTAGCTTTAAGTTTTATTTCATTCATATTGACGATACGCATTACTGGCCCGCCAGTCATACTACCCACAAGTTCACCTTCATTAGCCATTATAGCATCTACCGTACCACTTATAGGTGACCTCAAGGAATATTTACCTAATTGCGTACGTGCAGTTTGTATGCTGTTCTGTAGGTTTTCGTATTGGTTTTTTGCTTGTAGATATTGCATCTCGCTACCTATGTTTTGGTCCCACAATTTCTTAAGTTTCTCATAGTTGGTTTTGGCTAAAGAAAGAGCTCCTTCAAGTTCTACTATCTGAGCATTGGCTGTACTGCCGTCCAGGCTAGCCACTATTTGACCCTTACTTACTCTTTGACCTTCTTTTACAAAAATATTGGTAAGTTTTGCAGGCACTTCTGGTGACACCATAACGTTATTGTCACTCTCTACTAGTGCTTGTATCTCAAATGGATTCTTGAACTCTCCCTTTGAGACTACTTTAGTCATCACAGCGATAGCATTTGGGCGGGCGTTAGTGTCGAGCTCTACTATTTCTTTTTGTACCTGAGCTATGGCATCTTTTAATGATACTAGCTCGGTTTGTAGAGAGTCTAACTCTCCTCTTTTTGCTTCTAGACTGGTTTTTGGTTTTCCCCCACAAGCTGATAGAATAGCTGCTAGAGCAATAACGATGATTATGTTTTTCATGATTTGGTTGATGATTTATATTTTTAGAGAATTTTATAGTGTGCCTAATGCTTTTTTAAGGTCTATTTGAGCTACGTTTAGCTCATATAATACGTTGAGATAATTAGTTCTAGCTGACGTTAGTTCGCTTTCAGCATTGATCATTTCGAAACTACTTCCTACTCCTTCTTTGAATTTGATACTTGTAGTCTTATATATACTCTCAGCTAATTCCTTACTTTTTTTCTGTAATTCTATGGATTTTAGAGCATTCAGATAGTTGATTTTAGCTTGATTTACCTGAAGATTCATACCTAGTACGGTTTGCTCTTTGGTATTCTCCGTTTTTTCCATATCGATTTTAACTTGGTCCATTTTGGCTTTTTTATATTGACCATCGAAAATGGGCACATTCAAGCTCAATCCATAGCTTCCCAAACCAAACCACTCATCACCGAGCGTACTGAAACTTCCTTGAGGAGCGAATGTATTTCCTCCATAATTGAAGTTGCCAAATAGGCTTGGTAGATATCCTACCTTATACCGTTTCAAGCTGAGTTCGTTTAACTCTTGCTGCTGGTTTAGCATTTTCATTTCAATTCTGTTTTCAGGATTAAAAGTGGTCGACAGTTCACCTAAAGCAGATTCTTCACTTGGTAGAGAAGAGGTGGTCAGCGATACGTCTTGGTTTACATCTAAGCCTATGCTATTCAGCAATAGTTGCTTTGCCAGCTTCGCTTGGTTTTGAAGTTGATTTATACTTATCTCTAAATTGGATACTGATAATACAAGTCTGTCAACATCTAATTTTTCGGCAAAACCAGCGTCATACATCGCTTGCGTTTCATCTTTTAATTTCTTGATATTTTTAAGGCTTTCATCCAATTGAACAATGTTTTGGTCTGAGATAATCGCCATATAGTATGCTTTTATCACAGCTTCTTTGACATCAATCTCACTCTTAGATGCACTCAGTCTGCTGATATTAACGAATTCAGATGCCGCTTTTAGTCCTAAGAAGAATGTTCCATCAAAAAGCAATTGATTGACACCAACTCCCGCTTGCATAGTGAACGGTACACCAAACTGAACGGAGACTGTTGTGCCAGGTTGGCCTACAAAATCACCAGGGATGATAGAGGTGGGAACTTCATAGTTATGTGTAAAGCCGAAGTTGCCGCTAACTTGTGGCAGTCCTTGTGCTTTTATCTCATTTACTTGAATTTCGGCATACTCTATGTCTAAGCCAGCATTTTTTAATGTGGTGTTATTTTCCAGTGCCAAGGAAACTGCTTCATCAATACTGAGCGATAACGGTTCGCTAGCTTGCCCAAAAGCTAGGGGAGAAAGGAGTAGAAGAAGTAAGGATTTAATGTATTTCATTTTAATCAGTTATTTCGTTTATGTGTTGGCTTAAGTATTCTCTACCTTCTACGGTACATACCGCGTGGAGGTGGTAGCTTACCATTTCTAAATGAAGTGCTCTGAAGGTGTGATTTGTATTTCGTTTGCCCAGAAGGGATATAAGTCCCTGTATCAAGGTAACATACATTTGTGAAGTAAGTTCAGGGTTTATTTCATTTCTGTAAAGCCCTTCAGCTATTCCTTCTTTAATGTTGTGTAATATGGAGTTTTGGATAAACTCATTCCTAAATTTCTCCATAAGTTCCCACTCACCAGGATAGTATTTCTGTAAATCGTAAACTATTGTTGGGTTAATATCTCTATGACGGTGGCTAATGTGTTTGCTAAGATCTATCATCTTTTGGATAGCATTCCCACGAGTATCATAGCACTCATGGCAAGCTTGCATTTCATTATTTATGTCTGACTCAATAACACGTCTAACAAGATCTTTTTTATCCTTGAAGTTTTTGTAAATGGTTTTTTTACTCACTCCTACCTCACGTGCAATATCATCCATGCTGACGCTTTTAATGCCTATTCGCATAAAAAGTTGAGCTGCACCAATTAGTATTTTATCTGCCTCTTTCAAATGGAGCGCAAAGAAAACTTCGGAAACTTTTAATATGCAAATAGTTTCCGAAGTTTTTATCGAGTTTATTTATCGTTCATCGACCAAGAAGAAAATGCTTAAGTAGATTTAGTCGTTATATAGACGTACTTGTTTTATGTACAGCTGTCTATTAAGTCCGTATAGTTTAAATTCAACATCAAATCCTACACCAAGGTTTGAACTTGAAAGAAGTGTACGAGTACTAAAGTACCTTTTGATAGCATATAACTCATTTGCGAGAAGTGAGATTTCTGCATTACTCATTAGTAATTTTCCAGAACCGTACGATGAAGTGGTTATAATATCTACAACATCGTTTTCGTATAAACCATAATAACTGTTCATTTCAGGGAAACAGATGAATTGGTCGGATACTTCCCCAGCATCAGGTTCTACTACACTGTGCTCACCAAGTTGCACATTTACTACATACCCACCATTTTCTTCTCTGTACAGGTTTTTAGTAATGGCTACTCCATTTAGTACTTCATTTGGGAAACTTCTATGAGCAAGGATTCCCATGTAAACGGTAGACTGATCAATATTAAAAATCTGTCTCTCCGTGAATGCTGAAAGGCTCCAAAGGCTTGCCCAGACTTTTTTTATAGCTCTAGATACGGACTTTTTTGGATGGTTGAGAATTCCAGTTTTTGATTCATGAAGTCCTGCGCCGGAGAAACCCACCTCGTCTTCCGCATTAGTGGATGATCTAAATCTCATTCTATGATACAAGCTGTCTCGAATCATTTTGCTCCGTATCATGTCAAGCAAATCTTTTTCAATCGGCTTAGCTAAGATGCGTTCTCTGATTTGCTTGAGTGTGATCTCTCTATCCGATCGCAATCCATTTGCTAGCGAGTCTATAAGATCTTGTGCTCCGCACATTTTTGCATGCTGAGCATAGTAGTGAAATGGCACTGCGAAAGCTCCCTCAGGAGTTTTGAAATTTCTCTTACTTCCTAACATTTGAAGCATTCCAAAATTTGCCGCCTTATTTCCTACATATTTTCTGCTTTTAGAATTTAGTAATTCCGCGTCTATCAGATGCTTTATGGAAGTATCGGCCTGTAACTTAAGTTTAGGTAATTTTATTGCTTTGGTATATTCAGCATTCGTTCGTACTACTTGTAAGCTATCATTCAACACTCTGTATTGAACCTTTCGATTTTGGAATCTTTTCAAGTATTCATCCTTGAATGCACGTTTCATAGCTGATATTGGAATCTTTCGGTTTTGTCCTAGGATAGTTAAATGGCTTAGAGGAGCCTGTATCTCAGAGACAATCACTCCAGAAACATCAGGTAAATGAGTTGGCGAGTGATTCAAAACCAAAATATCTGTTTTGGAAAACCGCATGAACTCAATAGAATCAGTATCTACAAAGCGAAGATCCCCTACGGAAGAAGATTTGTATATAGGCTGAAATGATATTTGATCATAAATGTCTCTAGGAGTTACACACGGAATATCTTGCCTTAATTGACTTTTGGTCAAATGGTCAGCGTTGTTCAAAAAGAACTTTAGCTCATTTCCTAAATAGGAAGATTCTATTACTTTTTGACGGAACTCAATGATAGATGAGTCCACCATTTTGTCGGTGGGAGATAGTTCTAAAAAGTACTCACCAGTCGATTTCATGAAATTAATATTTCCCAATAAAAACTCTCGAAACTTACTATTTGAATAGTTCAGTTTATTGAACTGATACGCATCTAGAATTTGTCCTTTGAGGTCATTGCAAAAGTCAAAATGGAGTTTGTATCGACTGTGATTAAGATAGTAAATCTTATTATGTTGGATATCGTAAACTACCTTAACAGCTTTTATTTCGTGGTACTTGTCTGTGAGAGGTGGTCCAGCAAAACGCTCGAACTGAGCTTCGGATTCTAATGAATTCACAAACACTTCAGAGGAGCACCCAGTCCAATGGGTAAGACTTGCTAATATAAAAAGAGTTCTTAGAATGAATTGAAATCTGATGTTAGAAAGATGTCTCAAGTCTGTAGTATAACTCAAATGTCCACGTTTTATTCTTAATAAAAAAGAAACAGGTACTACTCTCTCAAAACACTTTTGAAGTAACATCACTTAAGACTTCTTAATACTGGGTTCTAAAATCAATGAATTATTTACATTCGCAGCGTGAAAAAGACAGATATCTTTTTGGTAGGAATGGCTGGAGGAAGTGCCTCCGGTAAGACTACTTTTATCCGAAAGCTGAGTGAAGAATTTGGAGAAGATAAGGTATGTGTAATTTCACAGGATCACTATTACAAAGGGTTATCAGAGCAAAAGAGAGATGAAAACGGTCAAGTAAATTTTGATCACCCAACAGGCATCGACTTCAAAAGAATAAAAAAGGACCTGCGTAAGCTTCTTAAAGGAGAGACTGTGAAAATAGTGGAATACACTTTCAATAATCCTGACATATTTCCCAAAGAGATTGTTTATAAGCCTGCACCTATAGTGTTGTTGGAGGGGCTTTTCGTTTTTGCTGATCCTGCTCTTAATAAGATGTATGACTATAGACTTTATGTGCACGCCGATGATGATATTACACTTGCACGCAGACTTGCAAGGGATACTAAAGAGCGTGGTATGACTGAAGAAGAAGTAATGTATCAGTGGGAGAATCACGTAAAACCGGCTTATAGAGAGTTTCTGAAGCCGCATAAGGAGGACTCAGATTACATCATTCAGAACAATTCAAATTTTGATGAATGCTTGGATAAAGTGATAGCAAAATTTAACGATGTGATTTCGTCAGGTCCGTAGTTTGCTTGTACCCATTTAAGCACAATAGTTAGGCATAAAGAATTATTGGTTAGTTAGGCTAATAAATTTACTTTTGCAGCCTTTGAAAATTTCGTATTAAATCGAATCAGAATATTATAGATAATGAACAATAAAGGATTTGTAAAAATCGTAACAGTACTTCTGTTACTTGCAAGTATCTACCAGCTGTCATTTACAGCAGTAACCAAGTCAGTAGAATCTAAGGCAGAAAAAGCTGCTAAGAACTCTCCAGATAAAGAGGCTTTCATGAACAGGTATTTAGATTCTATGGGGCAGGAGGAAGTATATCCTGGTCTTGGGTTTACTTACCAGCAGTGTAAAGAAAATGAGCTCAACTTAGGACTTGACTTGCAAGGTGGTATGAACGTAACTCTTGAAGTAGAGACTCCAGCAATCATCAAAGCAATGGCTGGCGATTCCAAAGATGAAGCTTTTGATCAGGCTTTTGAAAGTGCCAAGAGCAAGTTTTTGGGTCAAGAGAATTTTGTAGATGTACTTGCAAGAGAATACCAAACCATTGCACCAGAGGGTAAGATCGCAGGTATTTTTTATGGAAGAGGATTAGAAAATGAATTGCCTAATGGATATAATTCTTCAAACGAAGAAGTATATGATTACTTGAAAAGAGAAAGTGAAAGTGCTATAGGAAGAGCTTTTGAAATTATCAGTACACGTATAGATCAGTTTGGTGTTGCTCAGCCTAATGTGCAGAGACTTGACAATGGACGTATTCTGGTAGAATTGCCAGGTGTGGATGATCCTAAACGTGTTAGAGATTTACTACAACAATCTGCAAAACTTGAATTTTGGAATGTGTTCCCTAACTACAAAGGTTATGAATACCTGGAGCAAGTAAACAGAATAGTATATGGTACCCAGAAACTTGAAGAGGTTTCATCGAATGACTCCAATTCAGTTGAAGAAACAGTAGCAGCAACGGATGAGCCAATAGAAGGTAACTTAGATGGAAGCCTAGATGGAAACCTAGACGGATCTACTTCAGATTCTCTTGGTACAGATTCTGTAGAGAAGACAAGAGAGGAGCTTCAAGCAGAAAATCCGATTCTTTCTAAATTGATACCAAACGTAGCTAGCGAAGGAAAGAATTGGTCACAGTCAGCTGAAATAGGCTATATCGAAGAGATAGAAATAGCGAAAATGAAGGAAATATTCGCGAGAGAAGATGTGCGAGCTTCATTGCCTTCAAACTTAAAATTTGCTTTTGGATTTAAGCCAGTTGTAATAGACGGAAGAAACTTTAGAGCAATATACGCATTGAAAGGTGGTAGAGATTTAAGACCAGCTCTTGAAGGTGACGTGATTACAGACGCTAGACCAAGTAGACAAGATAATTTCAATCTTGCTGTAAGTATGCAAATGAACCAAGAAGGTACATCAGCTTGGAGAAGAATCACTGCTGCCGCGGCAGCATCTAGTCCAAAAGAGCAAGTAGCTGTGGTATTAGATGACAAGGTATATAGTGCCCCTACTGTACAAGGAGAGATACCTAATGGAAGTTCGGTAATTACTGGAGGGTTTGACCAAGCGGAAGCGACTGACCTTTCTAATATTCTAAAAGCAGGTAAATTGCCAGCTCCGGCAAAAATAGCAGGAGAAACTTTGGTAGGTCCTACACTTGGAAAACAGGCTATTAGAGATGGTCTGGTTTCACTTGTTGTTGGATTCCTACTTGTTATCATATTTATGGTAGTTTACTACGGTAAGGCTGGTTTATATGCCGACCTTGCACTATTGGTAAATCTTTTATTTATAATTGGCGTATTAGCAGGTATGCATGCTGCTTTGACTTTGCCGGGTATGGCTGGACTTGTATTGACTATAGGTATGGCTGTAGATGCTAACGTACTTATATTTGAGAGGGTTCGTGAAGAGTTGCAGGGAGGTAAATCTTTCAAGTCAGCAATAAAAGATGGTTATATTAGTGCTTATTCATCTATTCTTGATGCAAACGTCACTACAGGTATTGCTGCAGTGATCCTATGGACTCTTGGAAAAGGACCAGTTATGGGATTTGCTGTGATTCTATTTATTGGTATACTCTCATCCTTATTTACTTCTATCTTCTTAACGAGACTACTTATTGATAACGATATCAAGAATGGAAAAGAAACATCGTTCTATACAAGCATCTCTGAGAAATTTAGTAGAAAACTGAATGCTATTGACTGGGATTTTATTGGCAAGAGAAGGTTGTTTTATATGATTTCAGGAGCAATTATTATCCTAGGAATTGTGTCACTTTCTACTAGAGGATTGTCCACAGGTGTAGACTTCAAAGGAGGTTGGAGCTATGTGGTACAAGCAGAAGGAGCAAGTTCTGAAGAAATTAAAAAAGCATTAACTTCTACATTAACCTCTGAGATTGAAGCAGTGAATACTGAAGTTAAGACATACGGTTCAGGGAATAAATACAAAATAACTACTTCATATCTCATCAATGATAAGGATACAAGTGCAGTGACTAGAGTGGAGTCAGCTATTGTCGATGGATTAGCAAAGTACAATGTAACTGCTGATGATCTTCTTTCTGGAAGTAAGGTAGGTCCTACAATTGCAAAGGATACTACTGTTCGATCGTCTTGGGCTATCGCTCTAGCCATAATAGGAATGTTCTTGTATATCTTGGTTAGATTTAGAAATGTAGGATTTAGTTTAGGTGCAACTGCAGCTATATTCCATGATGTACTGATTGTATTCTCATTATACTCTATTTTGTGGGGTATAGTAGGATTCGAACTTTCTATAGACCAAGCATTTATTGCGGCTATTCTTACCGTTGTAGGTTACTCTATAAATGATACAGTGGTAGTGTTTGACCGTGTTAGAGAGTTCATTGGACTAAACAAAAGAGAGAAAGATTTAGGTCCTGTGATTAACAGAGCAATCAATACTACTTTGAGTAGAACATTGATTACATCATTAACTACTCTGCTTGTAATCTTAATATTATTCATATTTGGAGGAGAAGGATTGAAAGGGTTTACTTTCGCTCTACTCATTGGTGTGGCAGTAGGTACTTACTCTTCTGTATGTATAGCCACTCCGATAGTTGTGGATTACCTGAAAAGGTTTGGGAAGTAAGTTCGAATAGACAAACAAAACAAAAAGCCTCATCCATTATGGATGAGGCTTTTTTATTACCTTCCCTGCTTTTCGTAATAAGTAAATAGTGAAAATAATATTCATTGTATTGAATGAGTTTTGTTTACAATAGTAATACTATGGACAATCTATTTTGCAGAATCTCAAAAGGAAGTACAGTAAGAAGAACTACTTATAATCAGAATGAGTCTTTTATTTTGAATTAAGACTTCTATTAATAATGAGGATACTAGTAATTTTATCATTGGTAGTTTGTTCGTGTTCTTTAAATAAGAACAAAAACTCTGTCTTTTCTGATCCTTTAACTATGGAATTAGTTAGGTGTAAATATGTAAAATGTAAATCCAGTGAGAGTAGATATCGAGACAGTATTAGGGGTGTTGAAACGACTAATACTATTCAGATAACACGTAAATTTTGATAGTCAAAATTTTGTGCAAACAGAGTTCTATTCGAAACCCATTTGGTATGGAGAAGATACGACTTTCTCTGATACGTTTAAACAAGTTAATAGAGTTTGGTATATGATAAATCACAAAATTCCTGAAGAGTTTTTTAATATAGATTCAATAAATATAGGGAAGTACGGAAAGGAAAGGCTCATTCTACTTCTACTGAGTGGTACATAAAGAATAAGAATCTAGACTCATGTACTTTTAAAGGTGAATTTGTTGTGAAAGTTAGATATGACGTATTTAGTAAATCGCAGTATAGTGGAGATGGATATTTTAACAAGGGTGAGATATTTTGCTTTTCTCCAAAATATGGCTGGGTAATGGGTTATCCATTTTATCAGCACGAGGAAATTTATAGACTTATTGAAATTAAGTCCTTAAAAAGTAGTTGAAAAAAGACCGTTGATTTTGAAGGTCTTGAAGAATGGTTGCTGGACTAGTAATTGTCGTTGATTTTAACAGATAATGTCAAAGTGTTATTATTACTACTACTTCCTTCCTAAACTTTTTATTAATAACCTGGATTGAAGTTTTCCAAAAAAAATGCCTTCACTTTGTGAAGGCATTTTAATCTTCCGAAATTTTATGCTTCAGCTTCTATCATTTCTAAATCGCTTAAGAAACCTTTAAGATTCATAATGATTGGAACGTTCATCAGATCAGATCCTAGTTCATTTGCAAATAAAACAGATACCCAGTCCAATCTGTAAATGATATCAAAAATGGATTTTAGGCTGTAGTCTGGAACAAAGAGCGGCATAATTTTATTGTTTTCTAATTCCAAATGTGAAATCAGAAAATCAAACCTTGCAGCTACTCTCTCATTTTGATTGGAATATAGCATTATGAAGTTGGTGTCCATCTTATGCGTATAACTCTCTATTTCGTTATGATTTGCCTCTGGCAAGACACTCACAAAACCTTCTAGCTTAGAGTTTTCTTGCAGTTGCTGTGTGAACCTAACAGCTACTGGTGCATACTGTCTGTCACTTACGATTACGAATTTTTTTCTCGGATTTCCTTTGAAGAAATCGAAAATTTGCAAAGCACTTTGCTTAAGCCTTTCCTTATTTTCATAAATGTGTGCTCGAACTTTTTTAATTACTTCAACATTGTCTACCCCTAAAAGCTCACCAAGGATTAAAGATAAAAAAGTCAAGCCTAAGCCAATAGTCATTCTTGGTTGAAAGCCTGCTTTTAAAGGATATGATTTTAAATTATTTTGTTTAGCTAACTCTCCCAACTTACCTCCTCCTGTGAGTATGACAATAGTTGCTCCAGCTGCTTTTGCTTCAGAAAACATACTTAACGTTTCTTCAGTATTGCCGGAATAAGAGTTTAGTATGACCAAGGTTTTTTCTCCAACATATTTTGGAAGATAATAATCCGCAACTGATTCTATTGGTATAGGGCTTTTGTCATAAAACCATGTTTTCGTAATTACTGCTCCTATTCCACTTCCGCCAAGACCGCCCAATACGATTTGGTCAAATGAGTCAAGTCGGTAACCGTGTGATGAATAGTTTTCTAGTACATAATCAAACTGTTCTGTGAAGTTATCTAATGATGATTCATGTGTTATCATTTCTTATATCTTGTATACCTTTGTAAGCTAGCAAAAATAAAGCACTTGTTTGTTTAACAAACCCACAAAACAATAATATCTACTTAAAATGACTGTAACTTCAAATAACGAAGACCAAAGTAAAGGGGATTCACTTTTTGTCCGCTATACTTTTGTGGTAGATGAAGGTCAAGAACCTCTTCGCGTAGATAAATTTCTAGTAAATAGAATAGAGAAGGCTACAAGAAATAAACTGCAAGAGGCCATTGAAAGAAAGCAGGTAATTGTGAATGAGAAAGCTGTAAAATCGAATTACAAGGTAAAGCCAGGTGATGATATTGTTGTTTTAGTAGATAAAGAGCCAAATGAACTAGAAGTTTTACCAGAGGATATACCGCTAGATGTGGTATATGAAGACGATGATCTGATGATTGTAAATAAAAAACCTGGAATGGTTGTTCACCCAGGTTACGGTAATTATTCTGGAACACTGTTAAACGCACTGGCGTTTAGACTTGATGATAAGGCAACTCATATTGGTAAAAGACCTTGGCTAGTGCACCGAATAGATAAAAATACAAGCGGGCTTCTGGTAATTGCAAAGAATGATGAGGCTATGGCTTTTTTGGCAGAACAGTTCAAGAATCATACGATTGAACGCACGTATCAAGCACTGGTTTGGGGTGATGTAGAAGGAGATGAAGGTACAATAAGTTCTATTATTGGAAGAGACCAATATGATAGGAAAAGGTTTGTGGTCCTAGATAATGACTCAGACAGAGGTAAACATGCTATAACTCACTATAAAGTTTTAGAAAGGTTCATGTACACTACACTCGTAGAGTGCAAACTTGAGACAGGGCGTACACATCAAATTAGAGTTCATTTAAAGCATTTGGGACATCCATTATTCGCTGATGATTTTTACGGAGGAAACCGAATCTTGAAAGGAGTAGTTTTTAGTAAGTACAAACAGTTTGTAGAGAACTGCTTTAATACTATGCCTCGTCAGGGACTTCATGCTAAATCATTGGGTTTTGTTCATCCTAGATCTAAAGAGTGGGTGCAGTTTGATTCAGAACTATATCCTGATATGCAAAAAGTAGTAGAAAAGTGGAGAAATGCAGCAAAAGCCTATGGCTTTTAGATTGGAACTTGCATTCCGAAAAAGCTTCTTTTTGTAATCAATTTCCCGAAAGTATATTCCTGTATAGTGACTAGTCTATCAAATCCTCTGAATGTAGCAAAGTATCTTTCTGTATCTTCTACGATAGTATGACCTTTTTTATCCGTAAGTGTATTGTCTCCGTCCTGTGAGGTTTTTCTGTAGATATTAATTGATTTTTGATCGCCAGTTTTAAGATTTAAGGTAATCCTCATAAATGGCTTAGTCTGTTTGATTGAGTCTTTTGAACTTTGTTTTAAGTAAGGAGCAAAACCTTCAAAATTTTTAAACTTGAATAATGAGAAGTAACTTCTAGCAGCAGATTGAGTAAACCCAGCAGTGGGAGGTGAGATTTGAAACATTGAATCTTCTCTATTTAGGACAAATGACTCAGTAGGAATCTCATTGTTCTCCACTTCTATTTGAGTAATCTCCTCAGGAGCGTAGTCGAAAATTGTTCTATTTAACCAGTCCTCTGACTTGCAACTAAACTGTGGCCCTATTACTCCAATCAATCCTAAGATGTGTGCGATGTAAGGCACATCAGAGCCTTTTAGATGTATGTAGGAACCTTTTTGATTTTGTACGGCTCTTCCCACATAGTAATCTCGAACCACTTCGTTGTCGCTATAAATCACTATGTGTTTTGAATCTCCTACCATAGACCTTATGACATTCTCTCTTGCAGATTTCTGAACGGGTCCTTTTATTCTAATCTTGGCGAGTGTTTTATTTAATAATTGATTCACTTTAGGCTCAAACGCTAATTGGTCGCCATTTACATACCATTTATTGTCTATTTTCTTTAGTATTACTTCATCTCCCTGTCTGTTTTTCATTTTTATTTGATCTACAGTTTCAATATCAATGATAGCAAAATTGGTTACATCTCGAAGCTGAGCTTCTGAGTTACTGTTTTTGAGAAAAATGTATGCACCAAAACCAATTACTGCTGCTGCTAAAATCCATAAGTACTTTTTCATTCGCGTACTTCAAAGAAACAATGCATAAACTGATTAATAAAATACTTTTTAATGAAGGTCCTAATTAAGTTTACATAATGTGGAACAAGATTTGAATTATTATAAGAGAGATAGATAGACTACTGTTTCGCAGCCTTTTTTATAGCGTTGGAAGTAAGAGAAGCAGTTGGGTGTTGTATATTAAAATAGACAATTATGATGAAGAAATTGATTTTAGCAATGAGTGTAGTTTTCCTTTTGACAGGATGTGTTCAAGAGACAATCGTAATCACAGACCCTTTGATTACAGATGTAGACTTGTATTATGAATATTATTCAGACAATTGGGGGACAACGGTAGAGGGTGAACTTTTCAATGATGGAGAAACTTTTATTGATGCCGTTCAAATAGAACTTAGGTTCTATGATAGAAGAGAACTCATTATCGATTACGAATATGCTTGGATTGATACATATTTTGCTCCAGGAGAGAGTGTAGGCTTTTTTCTTGATTATCCGTACAGAGGAGTTTCTCAAGTAGAAGTATTCATTAATAGGTATGATTAATCTTTGACAATAGGTATTCATTATCTTTGTAAGTAGTTTGGAGATTGGGTTAAATAACTTTTTGGGTTTTGTTCAAAAGAACAAAAAGAGAATAGTCATCTTGGGAGATAAGCACACCTTGAAGGACTGCTTCCCATTGTTAGAAGAAGATCTACCAACGATTCAGGTTCCATATGGTGAAAATTATAAGAACCTTAATACCTGTGAGTTTATTTGGAAAAAACTAACAGAGCTTAATGCTCATAGGAATACAATTCTTCTCTGTCTAGGTGGAGGGGTGTTATGTGATATGGGCTCGTTTGCAGGTGCGTGCTACCAAAGAGGTTTGGAAGTAGCTTTAGTGCCAACTTCTTTGTTGGCTATGGTAGATGCTTCAGTAGGAGGTAAAAATGGTGTAAATTTTATGGGGTTGAAGAATTATATCGGATCCTTCAAAGAGGCTCATCATACTTTCATTTGCACCGAATTTTTGAGAACACTGCCGCAAAAAGAATTCGTTAATGGTTACGTTGAGATGCTCAAGCATGGATTAATTGCGGATAAGTCGCATTATAACTGCGTAAAGATGCTATTCTTAAAAGATGCCACTGCTTTAGATGAAGATTTAATACTGGCCTCTATACGTATCAAACAAAATCATGTGGCTAAGGATTTCAGGGACACCGGGGTAAGAAAAAGACTGAATTATGGTCACACAATAGGGCATGCTATCGAGTCTCATTCTCTAGCAACAAATGATGAGAATCAAGCACTTTCACACGGAGTCTCTGTAGGACTTGGGATCATAGTTGAAAGCTATATCAGTTCACTAGTCAATGGGCTATCAACCGAATCTTTAGATGAGATAAGTATAGTCTTGCGAAAACTACTCATTCAAGTAGAACAGGACATACCCACTTTTGAGGATTTGTGGCCATACCTCATAAGGGATAAGAAAAACGATTCTACCGAAATTAATTGTTCATTACTCAACGATATTGGCGACTGCCAGGAAGATAATAATATTCCTGTCGCGGTTCTGAAACAAGGGTTGGACTATCTTGTTAGATTAAAATGATAAGCATCCATCACCCTACTAAAGTATTAGAGGGTATTATAAACCTTCCAAGCTCGAAGAGTATAAGTAACAGGATGCTCATTCTACAAAAGCTGTATGAACCTAATTTGCAGCTGGAAAATGTTTCAGAGGCTAATGACTCCATTGTTCTACAAAAGCTACTGGCTTCAGATTCTGGCGACTTAGACGTTGAGGATGCTGGCACTGTTTTTAGATTTATGGTAGCATATTGCTCTTGTACTTTAGGCAACTGGAAAATTGATGGTAGTGAACGGTTAAGAAAACGACCTATTTCTCAGCTTGTTGATGCATTGAGAATTTTAGGTGCTGAAATAGAGTATTTGAATGAGGAGGGTTTTGCACCGCTGAGCATAACAGGATGCGAACTCCAAGCTCATCAAAATGAAATCGATTTAAGAGATGCAAAAAGTAGTCAGTTTGTTTCCGCATTGCTTTTGATTTCTCCAAAAATAAAAGGTGAATTCACAATAAGAATCAACTCCAATATGCCATCATACTCCTATGTCGGTTTGACTATATCTTGTATGAGACGAGTGGGTTTTTCACTGTGGAAACAAGGCTCGTTTTTAAGAGTGAGCAAGAAACAACGTTTTGATGGAGAATTCTTTAAGATTGAGCCTGATTGGACATCTTTTTATTATTGGTTTAGTATGGTCCATCTTGCCGATGAAGTTGATTTATTCTTTCCCGGATTGAGGCTGAATAATATTCAAAAAGAAAAGAACTTACTATTTAGAGTTGGTTCTGTAGCTGTTCGTTTTCAAGAAGAAAATGATGGGATAAGATTTACAAAAAAAGATAAATCTGAAGTGGTATATCCAGACAAAATGAATTTTGCTCAGTTTCCAGATAGTTCGATGACATTCGTGGTGTTGCTAGCTTCAGTTACGGAGGGTGTAATTGAATTTACAGGTTTAGAAAGTCTGAAGTACAAAGAGTGTGATCGTGAAGAGGCTTTGGGTTACCATCTAAGTAAATTGGGTGTTGATTTCCACTTTAATAAAGATAGTTGGATAATAGATGCTGCTTGCTTCAAAATAAGTAAAAATATAGTCTTCCCTACTTACGATGACCATAGGATGGCCATGTCTATTGCTCCACTAGCCTTACTATCTCAAATTATAGTTCAAGATCCATCGGTGGTCAAAAAGTCTTACCCTAGATTTTGGCGAGACTTGGAATCTGTGGGTTTTGAGATTAAAGAATTGAATTAATCAGGTTTCCCAAATGCTGAAAACATATAGGATAAACGTTTTAACTTCGTAGCATTGAATACAATTGGTAACAACATAAAGTTGACATCTTACGGTGAATCCCACGGCCCTTCAGTAGGTGCTATCTTAGATGGGCTTCCGTCTAATTTTAAAATTGACCGTTCGTATATCCAAAAGCAATTGGATAGAAGAAAACCGGGGCAATCAAGTATCACCACAACTCGAAAAGAGGATGACGACTTTGAAATCACAAGTGGGTTGTTTGATGATACAACAACTGGAGCACCTATTCATTTTACAATTGAAAATAGAAATGTTCGATCGCAAGATTATGACCACTTGAAAGACGTATATAGACCGAATCACGCAGATTTCACTTACCAAAAAAAATATGAGATCCGGGATTTCAGAGGAGGAGGTCGAAGTAGTGCCAGAGTAACCGCAGGATGGGTTGCTGGTGGAGCCCTTGTGCAAGATTTTATCTCAAAAAATCATAATGTGAGAATCTCGGCATACGTAAGAAGCATAGGCAAGGTAACTATGGAAAATGTTCCAAGATACTATGATGTGAATGAAGTAGATGCTAGTATTGTTAGATGTCCGGATGTTGTATCTGCATCTCAGATGATGGAAGAAATATCCAATGCCCAAGCAGAAAAAGATAGTTTAGGAGGAGTAGTAGAATGTGTGATAAATGGAATGCCTGCAGGAGTAGGGGACCCTGTATTTCGTAAGTTATCTGCACAACTTGCATTGGCAATGATGAGTATCAATGCCACAAAAGGTTTTGAGATAGGTGGCGGATTTGAGATGACAAAATACAGAGGGTCTCAGATTAACGATTCGTTTTCTGCCAATAAGGGTAAAGTAATCACTGAAACGAATCATTCTGGTGGTGTACAAGGTGGAATCAGTAATGGTATGGATATCGTATTTAGAGTCGCTTTCAAACCGACAGCAACTATAGGAATAGAACAAAACACAATTAACAGCCTAGGTGAAGAAGTACTATTAGAGGCAAAAGGAAGACACGACCCTTGTGTATTGCCAAGAGCAGTACCTATAGTAGAGACTATGGCAGCTCTTGTCTTAGGGGATTTTTTAGTTTAATCTTTTGACTTGCTAAATGTATCATAAAGCATTATGCAGGCTCCAAGTACCAATCCTAATATTAGCATGAGATCCGCTCCAGGATAATGTTGAATTTTAAAAAGTACACCAATTATCGTCAAGACTAAAGCGATTAGCCATACGGCACTTGTTATACTTCCACGCTTATTTTCAAAGATCAGTGGACTAGTTTCTAGTGCTACATCCCACGCATATAGTAAGCCTAAAACTAAAGAAAGTGTTCTGAAATAATTCTCTAAGAAAAGTAAAGGTTCCAGTTGCAATAGAAATAACACAAAGAATAGTATCGCACCTAATCCAGCCCAGCTGCCATATGATTTTGGTCTAGCAAACAGTAAGCAACTAATTGTTGCTAAAAGCCAAGATAACTTTGAGTAAAAAACAATATCTCTTCCATAAGGCAGATGAAGAATCATCAGAAGAGCTCCTATTATCAAACAAGCTACGGAAAGCCGTTGGTACGTTTAGACTAAGAGTGAATTCTGAGCAAACCTTTGGTTTAAAGATATGTAAAAATAATTCAGGTTGCATCCGTTTATGTGGTGAAATGTCTGTGTTTTCATCATTACATTTGACAGCTCACAGAATTCTGAAATCTCACCCGTGCAAAAAGCAATCATTTCTATATTAGCTAAGTACTTAAACGTTCTGAATATAATTTCAAAAAGAGTTGGAAGCAGACATGCCTTTTTCGTGTTCTGTTATCCTATTCCTGTAAAACTGAAACCTGCCCAACTCAAATTTATTGCTACGAGTAGACAAGGTTTTTTTGATTTTGATGGAAAGAAAGTAGCCACCTACGAATGGGGCAGTGGTCCAGAAGTAATACTCTGCCTACACGGATGGCAAAGTCAGACTTATCGCTGGAAGAAGTTCATTGAAACCTTGGATAAAGAGAAGTATACTCTTTTATCAATAGATGCTCCTGCACACGGTAATTCAGAAGGTAAAATACTTTATCTACCGCTATATGCTAATCTCATTGAGCGTCTCATGGCTGAATATTCACCAGACTATATTCTGGCACACAGTATGGGAGCATTTAGCAGTCTTGCACTGTTTTACGAGAAACCTAAACTTAGTCCAAAGAAAATGGCTCTCTTGGGCACTCCGGGTGAGGTTACAGAGTTTGTAGAGGAATATGCTCGGGTATTGAAGATAAGTGACAGAGTGAAGAAAAATCTTTCGGATTATTTTATTCAACTCATGGGACACGGTGCAGAGTACTATTCTGCAAAAAAGTTTGCTACTAAACAATTAGCACAAGGCTTAATCATACACGATGAAGGAGATAAAGATGCTCCTTTCAGACACGGTTTAGCAGTTCATAAGAATTGGCCCAATAGTGAGATGTATGTAACGAAAGGTTTGGGACATAAGTTACGCAGCATAGATGTGGTCCAGAAAGTAGAGGAGTTTTTTGCACAAGATTGATATACCGTAAATATCGTCTCTAGCTTCAGATGTATTGTTTCTGAAAAAAGTTGTAACATTGGCGAATGAAGAAAATTGCCCTGCATTGGCAGGTGATCATAGCTCTTGTCGTCGGAGTCATATACGCAGTTTTAGCAGTAGTATATGCGGATTCGTATGATTTTGTAAGCTTAACTAGAGATTACATAGAGCCATTTGGACTAATTTTCATCCGTGTACTCAAACTCATTGCAGTACCTATGGTATTATTCTCAATAATTGCTGGAATTGGGAGTTTGAAAAATATCAAACAACTAGGTAGAGTGGGTGTGAAGACACTTTTAATCTATGTGGGGACTACAATGAGTGCTATCCTCATAGGGTTGTTCTTTGTTAATCTTATCAAGCCAGGAACTTTTCCCTCAGATCAATCACGAGTCGAAAAACGTATAGAATATGAGTTATGGCTTCAAGAAACTCCGGGAGCTCCTAGATTAGACAGCATTTCATATCTTTCAGATCCTACTTATGCTCAGACTGCTGAGCAAGTAAAGCAAAGAATGGCGGTTCAAACTGTGGATGCTACTACACAAGATAAATTGACTAAAGCAGCCGCAGAGAAGAAAAAAGGACCTCTGAGTAAGTTGGTAGATATTTTCCCTCAGAATATCTTTTACTCCATATCTGATGAAGAAGGTGAATCGAATATGCTTCAGGTTATCTTTTTCGCAATATTCTTTGGCGTTACCTTAGTACGATTACCTAAGAAATTTGCGGAACCTGTTAATGATCTTGTAGTTGGTCTGAATGAGGTTTTTGTAGCTATGATAAATACCGTGATACGCGTGATGCCATTTTTCGTCTTTTGTTTGATGGCAGGAAGTCTAGTTAAATCAGCTGGAGGCAACTTAGATAAATTGAAAGAACAGCTAACTTTTCTAGGGCATTATTCTTGGGTTTTAGTTGTGGCTTTGGTATTTGTTGCATTTTTGTTTTACCCATTATTGATTGCCTTTTTTGCTAAAGGCATGAATATTAAGAAATTTCTAAAGGGTATTCGAGAAGCACAGGTAACGGCATTCAGTACGAGTAGCAGTATGGCTACACTACCAGTGACAATGGATTGTGTACACGACAATTTAAAGGTGCCAAAACCAATTTCTAGTTTTGTTTTACCCATTGGAGCCACCGTAAATATGGACGGAACGAGTCTTTACCAAGCAGTAGCTGTAGTGTCTATGGCACAGTTTCATATGATAGATTTAGACTTCACTCAGCAAATGGTAATTGTACTGACAGCTACCCTTGCCAGTATAGGGGCTGCTGCGGTACCTAGTGCGGGTCTTGTACTGATGATCGTCGTGCTGGAAAGCGTAGGACTTAATCCTGCGTGGATAGCTATAATTTTGCCAGTGGACAGAATCTTAGATATGTGTCGTACGGTAATTAATGTAACCGGAGATGCAGCAGTTTCCTCAATCGTAGCTTCAACGGAAAAATTAGATTAATTGATAAATAAATGAAATCAATCGTGACTCTATAATGTCCAATATAAAAGAACTTTATTCGACATTTCAGGTTCTATTTGCAACTCTTTAACCATGAAAAAAATACTTTACACACTTATAGGAATACTATCATTCCATTTTACCATTGCCCAATGCGGGACTGACGCTTACAATTATGATTTAGTTAAGGATAAATTAGCTGAAGGGGAGAATTACGTAGATTTCATTGAAAGAGATTTCAATTATCAGTATCAAGAAAGCAGCGATGATCTCAAAAACAAGAAAGCCATTAGAACTATTCCAGTTGTATTTCATGTGATCCATGCATACGGAGAGGAGAATATTTCAAAAGAGCAAATATTAGATCAAATGAGAATCATCAATGAAGATTTTCAACGTAAAAATTCTGATGCTTCAAAAACCAGAACATTTTTCCAAGGAAGAGCCACAGATATGGAAGTAGAGTTTAAGCTGGCAAGAGTTGCTCCAGATGGTTCTTGTACAGAAGGAATTACTAGAACATATGATCCTGTCAATACAATTGAGGATAGAACAGATAACGATCAAGAAGCTAAAGCTGCTGTTACTGTTTGGGATCCTACTAAATATATGAATGTATGGGTTGTAAAGAATATAGAGAATGGTGTAGAGGGCCAACGAATACTAGGATATGCTCAGTTTCCTGGACAAGGAACGAGTACTGATGGCATCGTAATGGTGCACGATCACGTGGGCGGAATTGGTACTTCAAGTGCAGCAAATGCTGGAAGGACTCTTACACATGAAATAGGACATTGGCTCGGGCTTTATCATCCTTTTCAAGGGTCAGGAGGTTCGTCAGGGTGTTTTGGTAGAGGAGATAGAGTAGATGATACACCTCCAGTTGCAGAACCTTCATACGGATGTACAGGCTCTCAGAATCCCAATACTTGTAGTGGAGATTTCCCGGACGAAGTAGACAATATTGAAAATTTTATGGATTATGCTAATGGGAATTGTATGAATATGTTTACCAATGGCCAAAAGACTAGGATGAACTCCTACTTAGCTTCTTTCTCATTACGGGGAAATGTGATTTCATCTCAAAATCTTTCAGTGACTGGAGTGAATACCAATCCAACATGTGCTCCAATAGCTGACTTTTGGTATGGTCGGGAACAAAAAGAAATCTGTGCAGGTGAGTCTATGACATTTGAAGGGTTGAGTTATAATGGTGATGTGACCACAAGAACGTGGACTTTTGAAGGTGGCACTCCTGCTATGTCTTCTGATCAAAATCCATCTATTGTATACAACACACCTGGTGTTTACAAAGTGGAGCTTGAAGTTTCTAATGCTACTGGAAGCGATAAGATTACCAAGACATCTTTTGTAACTGTGAAGCCTGCTATATCTGAATTAAAAACACCATACAGTGATGATTTCTCAACAGAAATTGATGGGTGGGATCTACAATATGATGGTGAAACTGGATGGAGAAGAAATATAGCAAGAGGCTTCTCAGGTAATAATTGTCTACAAATGATTATTGACCAAAATTCTCCAACTGCAACACGCTATTCTGCAATAATGGCTCCGATAGACATGACAACAAATACGGGTGAGCCAAAGCTACATTTCAAATATGCTTACGCACAAAGAAGTTCTATCACCACTGAAGTTTTGCAAATCCTAGTTTCAGACAATTGTCAGCAGTCTTGGAAATCTATAGTTGGCTACAACCGCGGAAACCTTTCTACTACTGGTATTTCCGCAGGATGGAGACCTTCTAGCACTGATGACTGGGCAGCTAAGGAAATTGGCCTAAGCTCATACAGCGATGCTGAAAATCTATATATACGCTTTGATGTGATCAGTAATGCAGGGAATTCTGTGTTTATTGATGACATAAATTTGGGCTCATACGCACTGTCTGTGGATGAGAATTTCACTCATTTAAAATTTGATTTGGTGCCGAATCCTGCTCAGAATTTGATAGAGGTAAGATTAGCCCAAAATGTAAATCAAGGCAATGTTTCCATTGTGGATATTACAGGTCGATTACTTTTGCAGCAACCAATTACCTCATCCTCAGAGCAGATTAATACTTCTGAACTGACCAACGGAGTTTATACAGTAATAGTAAATTCTGAAGGAAGGATGTGGACTAAAAAGCTAATAATCAGCAAATAATGTCAAAAAATCTCGTAATCGTTGAGTCCCCAGCCAAGGCAAAGACTATTGAAAAGTACCTGGGTAAAGATTATACAGTAAAATCTAGCTTTGGTCATATTCGTGACTTAGCAAAGGGTGATGATGCTATAGATTTAGAAAAAGGATATCTCCCAAACTATATTGTTTCACCAGACAAAAAGAAGATAGTTACGGAACTAAAAAAACTAGCAAAAACCGCAGAAACTGTATGGTTAGCATCGGATGAGGACCGTGAAGGAGAATCGATATCTTGGCATCTTGCTGAGGTGTTGAATTTAAAGCCTAGTAATACAAAACGAATAGTTTTTCACGAGATTACTAAGACGGCAATACTCAACGCGATTGAAAATCCAAGAAAGATAGACCAAAACTTAGTGAACGCTCAACAAGCACGTAGGATTCTTGACCGATTGGTAGGTTTCAAACTTTCACCAGTTCTTTGGAGAAAGGTTAAGCCTTCATTAAGTGCAGGTAGAGTTCAGAGTGTAGCTGTTCGACTAATAGTAGAACGCGAGAGAGAAATACAAGCTTTCAAAACGAAGTCTTCGTTCAAGATTCAAGGTCTATTCGAAGCTTCAGGTAAAGGTATAAAAGCCGATATAAGCAAGAGACCTGAGTCTAGTGAAGAAGCCAATTTATTCTTAGATAGTTGCATAGGGGCCAATTTCAAAGTTGGAGATATCAAAGTTTCCCCAGCAAAGAGAAATCCAGCTGCACCATTTACGACTTCTACCCTGCAACAAGAAGCCAGTAGAAAACTCGGGTATAACGTATCAAAAACAATGATGCTTGCTCAAAGACTTTATGAGAATGGGCATATCACGTACATGAGAACGGATTCCGTAAACTTATCTGAGTTTGCCAGAGAATCTGCTAAGACTTCCATAGTCAAAGATTACGGACAAGAATACAGCAATCCAAGAAAGTATACAACCAAAAACAGTAGTGCTCAAGAAGCTCACGAAGCCATACGACCTACAGATTTCAGTGTCTCTTTAGCAGGAGCAGATGATGGTCAGAAAAGACTTTATCAATTGATTTGGAAGCGTTCGATATCTTCTCAAATGAGTAGTGCAGAATTAGAGCGTACAACTATTGATATTGTAAATGATAAGAATACAGATGTATTCAAAGCGAAAGGTGAAGTAATCAAATTTGATGGTTTTCTGAAAGTATACCTAGAAGGCACTGACGATGAGGATGAAGAGGAAGATAGTGGATTATTGCCGAAAGTTACAGTCGGCCAAGAGTTAGGAGTGCAAGAGATGTCCGCTACTCAGAGATATACACGACCGCCAGCAAGATTTACAGAAGCAAGTCTTGTGAAAAGGCTAGAAGAATTAGGTATTGGTAGACCAAGTACATATGCACCTACTATTTCTACAGTGCAAAAAAGAGGCTATGTAGTGAAAGATGAGATCGAAGGGAAGCAAAGAGAGTTTGAAACACTTATTTTTGAAGATGGCAAAATCACTAAGACTACGCAAATAGAAAACTACGGTGCGGATAAAAATAAGATGCACCCAAGTGATATTGGGAAGGTAGTAACAGAATTTTTGATAGAACACTTTGGAGATATCATGAATTATGGTTTTACTGCTTCAGTAGAAAAAGAGTTTGATGAAATCGCTGAAGGGATGAAAAATTGGTCTGAAATGATAGACTCATTTTATAAGCCATTTTATAAAACTGTAGAGACTACTTTAGAGCACGCAGAACGAGCTTCAGGAGAAAGAGCATTAGGAGATGATCCGAGGACTGGAAAACCCGTAATCGCACGAATAGGAAGGTTTGGTCCAATGGTTCAGTTGGGCGTTCAAGATGATGAAGAAAAACCGCGATTTGCTAGCCTAGCTAAAGGCCAGAATATAGATACTGTAACATTGGAGGAGGCTTTAGATTTATTCAAAATGCCTAGAGTTCTTGGTGAGTTTGAAGATAAGCCGGTAAAAGCAAATATTGGTCGTTTTGGTCCCTATGTCCAGCATTTGAAGATGTTTGTTTCTATACCTAAGGATGAGGACGTAATGACTATAGAACTTCCAAGAGCTATTGAACTTATAGAAGCTAAACGAATTGCAGATGCCAATAGAATCATCAAGATATTCGAGGAAGAGGATATTCAATTACTCAATGGGAGATGGGGGCCATATATCAAAGCAGGAAAGAAAAATTTCAAGTTGCCTAAGGATCTTGAAGACCCAAAAGTTTTGACACTTGATGAGGTAAAGCACATTATGGAGAATCAACCTGTGAAAGGTAAACGTGCCCCCAAGAAAGCTACAGCGAAAAAGACTACTGCTAAAAAGAC